>Ga0115000_10002022_pt1 | contig 17709 bp, 42 predicted proteins | sample ArcticOcean_MG_C_6_FD_89690 | JGI IMG/M metagenome (GOLD analysis project Ga0115000, IMG submission 89690) | Marine microbial communities from western Arctic Ocean - ArcticOcean_MG_CB8_128 | ecosystem: Environmental > Aquatic > Marine > Oceanic | place: Arctic Ocean: Canada Basin | collected...
CCTGGCAGTCTAATGCACGCGTGATATCATTGTCATCGCAATCCGACCCCAGATCGCAGTTCACACCGTACCCGTCCTGATCGTTATCTATGCAGACCTGCGATGCTCCCCCCGTGTCTGTGACACCGGGAACTGCATCTGTGCAAGACAATGCTAAGATAGAGGATGCACACACAAGTGGCATCAAAGCTAAAGAACTTCTAGACATACTACGCTCCGATTTTCAAAAGTAGACCAACGCTATTCTAATACAAAACATAACGACTTTACAAGCCGTTGTTAATGGTTGGCTATCTATAAGTAGGAAACTTCTTCTCTATGTTTCCCGGCGTGGATATCTTTTACACTGCGGTTCTCTAAGCAGAACTGGCCACCTGGCATGAGATCTCAATCTGTCGGCCGAGCTTGATGAAACGACCAGATGCAAACGCGATCCAATCATACTCCAAGTAGTCCGATCGTGGCACTTTCGCAACCAGAACCGCCGCAGGGTTGGTGAGATCGAAGTGATAAACAGGACCACTGTTCAAACGTATCATGTCACCCAGGTTCATACAGCTCCCAGAGTTCGTCGGTGTCCCAGCGTTTCACGCCCGTACTAAGAAGAACACAGATCTGATCACCCTGCTTTTGATCCAGTAGTAGGCCCGGCTTCTTTGTCCATTTCGGGCGGCCTTCGGGGTCCCACCACGATTCTGTCCTCATGATGATAAGATCACCGGGTTGCACTGATTATCTTTTCCACGCGAGTGACGTTGCAGCTACCAGGCTCACGGCCGTCGCAGTAGAACACATCCACATAGGGAGGAAGCTCGTAAGCCCAGGCGGTGAAGTCCGTTTCACTGAAGGCTGTAGACCGGACGTTGGTCACAATGGCATGGTGCCCTGACTTCATGAGCACAAGATCTCCGGGTTTGACATTGCAGCAGCGAAACTTCTTGTCCCATGGCAGTAGTTCAAGCTCCTCCATTTGCGACCTCCAGTTCTCTGACTGGATGAAAATTGATTTCTGGCACCTCGCCGTAAATCGAAGCCGCGGAAGTCCAGTAAACTCGGACCCACGCCTTAGAGTCGCAGCGATCATCGAGGCCGTAAGCAGTGACGATTCCGTAGAAGTCTTCTCGAGAATTGATGTGCCTGACGATATCACCAGGCTTTGCTTTAGTCAACTTTTTCAAAGTTACCTTCGATCTCTGCAAAATATACCTTGCGACCTTCCAGTAGGATAGTGTGCATCCCGATCTTAGATTTACCTACGTAGATGCCCGGCTTGTTAGCGTGCAAGCGGAAAGTGTGCTCTTCATTGTCCGTGATGCGAACAAGAGCACCTGGCTGGAGTAACCTCGGATCATTAGTCTGCATTGACCACCTCCAGCGAGTATTCTGTGAATGGCCGGGGCTGATCCGGGCCGAACGACACGATAACTTTCGCGCCAAGGTATTCGTCTCCGGCGGGTCGCCAAACACGTTCAACCGACGTGACGATCCCAACAAGATCCTTCAAAGAATAGTATGAAGTATGATCGGGTTCGACGAACCTCACCATGTCACCCTGCTTCACTGATCACCTCAAGCTCGTCTGTAGAGACAATGTGGGTGTCGCCGTCCTGCCAAAGCACCTTCACCCCGGTTTCCTGGCCTTCGATCTCCTCGCCCCACATGTTGTATCCTGCGCTGAGGATGATGCCCGTTTCCGGATTACCGTTGGTCTCGTGATCGATACTCTTGACGTAATCACCGGGTTTCATGTTGCCTCTCAATCGCTTATATTATAACCACCGCGTTTGAGAGTTACACTTCTTCGATAGGAATCAGTTCGTCCTTCGCGAAGTTATACATCCTGCCACCGAGCATGAGCGTGGATCCGATCGAACCATCACTTAGGTGAGCTTCGACTAAGACGCCGACTCTGCCGTCGAGAATGCTGTTGTGGCATTTGACACGATACATTGAACCGATCTTCATTCTTCTTCTTCCTCCGGATCTGGTCGGGGTGGGATAGGTATCCGACATGGGCATGCCCTGACATCAACTTCCCAGATATTCATCCACCAGCAACCTTCTTCTTCTGCCGGAATGGAGTAGAGGTTGATGTCGCTGTTGAAGAGGTAGAGGTCTGGGTCTTTGAACTCCCATTCCCAGTCATCCTTGTGCGTCTGCTCTTCCTCACCCTCGTCGAAAACCCAGACTGTGTGTGTCGTAGTTTCCAAAATGAAGCAGCTGTCTGCAAAGTAGTCGTCCAGTTGCAGCCACTGGTCTGAATACGGTGTCTCTGGCGTGTCGATAATGGTCCTGGGCGCGCAAGAAATAAACGCCAGACACAGTAGACATCTAAGCACGCTCTTCATTAGGCATCCGTATCTTGCGCCAGATCTCTCTACGCATCCAGTTTTCAACTACTTTGCGACGCTTTCCAAAACGCCACTGCCGGAGAATACTGCCGGTGTATTGCCGAGCTCCATCATCACCGTAGGCGGGTGAAGGCGGGCTGAACAGGTAGTCAGCCCTCTTCTTGATCCAGACTTTGCGCACTGTGTGCGATCCGGATCCGTAGCTCTTATCTTCCCTGATCGCGGTTTGGAGGCATGCCTTGCGCGCCAGTTTTCTGAACTTTCGGAAGAACTTTCGCTTCCGGTCCTCGGGCCAGTCGGCGATGATGCCTTCCGGATTGACAGAGAACGGGATGAGCTCAAGTCGCATCATTTCACGATCCATTAGAACCCTTAGCTTCTTGAGCATCATCCCGACTCCTAGAGGTTTTCACAGTTGCTAGCTGTGTAGTTACTCGGGTCCCGGCAAAGAAGAGGACGTTCCTTTCACTTGTGTTTCATGTACTTATGTCTTAGCCTGTACCTCTTGGAGATATTATAACGTGCTTCGAATAGATTTACACATCACTTAATCATCTTTGCCCGAAAACTTCTTGGCATCAGATACACGTTCAACTACGAAACCCTTATACTCACCTGTCTCTGCACCGACATCAGTTTCTGACCATTGGATTTCTGTGTTCTCATCCCAGCCCAATGTTTTTAAAAGGTCTTTCGGAAGTTTGACGTAGAGACCTAGCTTGGGATCCTCTTCAACGGTCATTGTCCAGAACTTTAGTTCGTCATTGTTCATCTTCTTCTATTCCTTCTAGCAGTTGATCTGCGATTTCGCGCCAGTACCACATCAGCTTTAGCGACTCGGGATATCCGGCGTGCTTCTCGATTATGTTATGCTGTCCGATTAGACGCAGTTCATATTCTATGTCTTCTCTGAACAGATACTTGCTTCGATTAGCCAGAAACTTTTCTGCTTCACTTCTGGTATTCTCAAGCAGCTTCTGCTGCTTCTTATTGAGCTTCATCTTGCGACGGTTCTGTTGTAATCTTTTCTATCATTGATTCGTGCGATCGATGGATATCTCCGTCGACCAAAACATAGAATAGACCGGTTCCCCACTTTTCAATAATCATCCCGTTTTCTTTGTCCTGCGCGAACTTAACTTTAACTAGGTCACCGGCTTTCATCTTTCCCCTCCTTGTGGGCTTTCCTGCTTTGGTGTGTATTGAAACCTGAACATTGGGTAGTAATCGTCGTACCACTGTGTGCCAAAGGTTAGCCAGACATGACTGTCCTTTGTGTCGATCAACTTATAACCGTGCATTCTCTCAACAGATACACCTTCTCTTTCTTCATTGTCAATCTTTTCGATTCTGACTGTGGCGAAAGGCTTCTCATAGAAGCTGTAGTCTTTGGGTGAGTGCGCCAGAACTCCTGCCATGTGAGATCTGTAGCCGTCATCCGGATCCTCTAGTACTTCGAACACCACACCGTCCACCATAAATGCTTGAGATTCTGCACCGTGAAACTCTAACTCGATACCGACTAGGGTTTCCATCCAGTTACCACCGAAGTGTATCTCATCATCTCTGACAACTTTTGTATTCGTGGGATCCTTTGCTATCCAGTCGTCGTGATCAGCAAGATGGTGAGAAATATACTCACATTTGCCTCCGTTGAACTTTATAGTCAAGCTACTGGCCTCGCCTTTTCTTGCTAGCATTAATCCAGGACAGAGTTCTTGCCTTGCACTTCTTTTCTTCGTAGCCTGCCAGAATGCAGAAGTCCTGCAACGGCTTAACAACCTGATTGAAACACATTGCGCGCTGCAAGATCTTGTTGTGGGCCTTCGGAGGAGTGTCAGGCTTTCCAAAGATTGCCTGTCCCATGGTCATAAAAACTGGGCAGTAGATCTGCGTGCTTGGACTTGCTTGGTTCACCACGTTGGTGTTGAGAGCAACGACTGTGAGAAACGACAGGATCATGACTCCTCCCTGTTGTCATACCACTTGCCCATGCATTGCAGGCAATACCAGCCGACGCGATTATTAATGTCGGTATCGACGATCTCCGTCACGTTGTAGAGGTACGGATCGTCAGGGTCTACGTTGTAGCTAGGGAGTTCACGCTCAGTTAACCTGATATCACTCTTGAGGCTTAACTTGCAGTGTGGGCACGTTTCCGGGCGCTTCTCAAAGAGGTCACCGCTAGCATTGCGAATCATTATTTTCTTACTCATCAAGGATCGTGTCCTGTTCTGGGTGCAACCGCCAGCGTCTGCCCGCGTGCATGGTGTGCTCAACACTAGCGGAGCGTCGCCTACAAGAAACCTCGATCACCGACACGGTGTGCGTGCTGCGTCGAGTGACCCGACCGATGATATGTTTGATGCCCCAGGGGTGATTGCCGTCATCATCGTGATGCTGTGCATGGGGTTCAAACTTGACCAGTTGGCCGAGCTCGAAACCTTTGATCCGATCGATCTTGGCTTTCTTCTTTGCTTCGCGCTGCTCGCTATAAACCTGATGACGCCATTCGTTGACCCGTTGCTTCTGATCGCGCGGAAGAGACTCGAGAGCATCAAAGACCTTATTCAAGGGTTTGGTGACCTTGACGTTGCACACCTCTTGCACTTCTTCCAAGTGCTTCAGGATCGTAGCGACAGCTTCATTCACCTCGTCCGGGAAACCCAGGGTGGTGTAGTAAAGCTGATGCCACCTGTCGTAGTTTTGCTCAGGCATCTTTATCTCCTCTTCACCCTTATTCTAACATGCCAACTTGAGAGTTACACACGTTTTCGATGGCGCTAAGAGCGCTAAGAGTCTAGATTACCTCAGGACGAAGCACGTGACTCCGCCGTCGCCGTGTTCACCATCCAGCCAAGATCGACTGCCCGGATAAATACGGGACATATTCTCAATGCGCATCACAGTGTCCATTTCAGAATACTCTGTGTCGTTGTCAATTAATACAGGGGCATCGGGATTTAACTCCTGCAGCTTCTTAATCAGTTCACTGATTGTCAAGTTCGTCAGCCTCCACTAAAGGGTTTGCACAAATCGGGCAGTTATAGGTGAAATTATCTCTCACCTCAAATTCTTGTTGAAAAACGCAGTGCTTAACACGACCATTATTTTGTGGTCCCACCGAGCTACACCTATACATCTTTATCCGAGAGTCCTTTTTCCTCATGACTTTCTGCTCTTTCTTTTTTTTCTAGACGGCGCTTCTTTAGGGATTTTAACAGGCGTGCTTTCTGTAATGGCGTCAGCTGCTGCCTCGGCCGCAGATTTTGGCGCCTTAGTGCGGCTATTTCTTTGAATTTTTTTAGTGCTGCGTGCATTACTAGAAACGGTAACGGGACTAGAATTAGAAGCAACAGCATCTTTGTTGGGGGGACTGGGAAGATGCTTAACCACTTCTTCACGCGGACCCACTGATAATCCAGCTTCTCTGAGCGCTTTTTTCGCTTGTTCATAAGTTGTAATCCTCCGCTTTTCGAACCAGATTCGCAAAGGAGTCCTCAACTTTGATTGGGCCATAAATACCCAGTCTTTCTCAAAAGTCATTGACTGCTCAAAACTCCTGCTGAGTACAGATCTGAGAGCATATCAGCGATCCCAGATTGAAACTGGGGCGAACGTGCAACTTGCTCGACCTTGTCAAGACTGACTTCGTCACTCTGCGCCTTTAAGAAATCTGCTGCTAGAGATCTCATGGCGCTTAAGAGTACATTACGTGCAGTTGCGTGATTCATCTTGAATCCTCTTTCTGTCATGATCTCAGAGATAGCACGGTAATCAAGACCTTCTGCAACCGTTGCGTAACCCTGCGACATCTTATGTCCTTTTGGCATAGCCATAACTATGTATATCTCCCTTCAAGAGATGTTTATTATTTCCACCGAGATGTTTCGGTGTTAGTGATTGCAGAAATGACGACATTAGAGTCAGCAAATCTGCAGATATCTAAAGCCTCGGACAAGGCTCCAGAAAGTGTCCACGAACACTGGATTTGTCGAATGATACCGACAAGCACTGCTGTTTCAACCATTTCCGGTCCACAAACTAAATGGACGCTTGATTCACGTTTCATGAGCCTGACGATCTTGTCAAGAACTCCTGCTATTTGATTTTCGAGCAAGCCAATGGGCGCCAGAGCATCAATAGGAAAGTGTGTCAGTTCCATTCGATGCTTCTTGATGTTCGGAACGACCTCTGGATTAACAAATCCACCTGCAATAGTCACAATCTTCCGAAAACCTTCATCGTGCAAAAACTGTATGCTGTCCTCAGACAGCGGGCCGCTAACACTAAGATTTTTCGTAATCACGCGATATCTTTGAGGTGGATTTTTCATGACTGCTCTAACAAGTAAGAATGACCTTTAGGATCAATCTTGTATTCCTCGTCATTGTCTGGGTCTGAGATTCCAAAACGCAACCTGATTACTGCTTGTTCCCGAGGGGAAAGCTTGCAAGTTGCCCTCATAAGAACCTTACGCATCTCATCGCGAGCGATCACGTCATCTGGCTTCTCTGTCCAGACATCTTCAATCATGCTTCCGATTGTGCCCCCGCCGTCTTCACCCCTATACTTGGGTGTATCAAGAGAAAGAGTAAATGCAGGAGCATTTATTGCCGCCTCTAAAGCGCTTGGAGTAACACCGAGAATCTCTATGAGCTCTTCGTCAGTGGGCTGGCATCCGAACTCATCAGTAAACTCCTTCCGGGCTGCGTAGATCTTAGCTGACAAACCCTGAGCGTGTGAAGGAATACGAATGCTCCCTCTGTGCATCTGGATGTGACGCCCTACTGCCTGTCGAATCCACCAGTGAGCATAAGTTGAGAAACGGAAACCCTTAGTTGGATCGAATCGCTCAACTGCTCGCATCAAGCCAATATTAGCTTCCTGGATTAGATCCTCAAGATCTGTACCCTTGCGATGCATCTTCTTTGCGACCGAAACCGCAAGACGTAGATTTCTTTGAATGAGCTCATTCCGAGCTCGAACATCGCCCTTGAGTGCGCGAGTTGAAAGAGCAACTTCCTCTTCGCGATTAAGAAGACTCTTCTTCCCGATCTCTTTTAGATAACGCCCGAGTCCGGACGAGCTTCTAGATTTTGCGTTTGCCACGCTAGCTCCTTACTGAATATCGATCTTACGACTACGTTGAGTGTTCTCAAGATTCACAGCGACTGTGAGAATACCGGTCTCATATCGTGCGGCAATGTTCTCAGTGTCTGCACCTTGAGGCAGTGTGAAACTGCGACTAAACGTAGAGGTGAAGAACTCTTGTCGTGCGAACTTGCGGTCCGTGTCGGCAGCCTGTCCGGTGATCGTCAGCGTGTTGCCTTCGGTCGTGATGTCCAGGTCGCCGCGGCTATAGCCGGGAACAGACAGCTCGAACGTAAGATCGTTCTCATTACGTGAGATATTAGCCGGAGCGGCAAAGTTGCTTCGGCTCAAGCCTCGATCAATCAAGTTCGTTGGGAACGAGTCGCCGAAGACTGAATCGCTAAAGATCGCTTCAAACAGGTTACTGGGGTTGTACTTCGTGATTGTCATATTATTTCCTATCCTTTCTATGACCGCTCGAACTCGAGCGCATTTTCATTATTATGAGATTCTGTTGACACGCGCATGTGACCGAACTTTCTACGTAGTTCAACCTCTCGCTGAATGTAGCAAATCTCTGTCTCAAGATCTCTAGGGTCCTGCTTGTTCTTACGCAACTTAGTCACGTTCGATTCAAGCCTACGAGCTGCACTTCTCAGCTCAGTTTCCGACATGCCCTTAAGGGCTTCTTCACCCATCTTTTTCACTGGATCTCCTTTCATTTTTCAGATCGTCCGCCAAAGTGTGCCTTTAATATACTGATCTTCTCTTCAGCATCAGCGAGCACAGATGTATGTTTCTCGACTTCGTCCAGAATATTACTGTGCTCTCCAATACCAACCGAGTTGTTCAGGTAGATTTCAATTGTTGCCAGTGCTTCGAGCTTCTGCGCCTCAAAACGAGCGAGTGCAGCGCGGTAAAGCGGCTTTGACCTTAGATTCATGGCGTTATCTCCAACTTGCTTATTATTATTATAAACAGCCCTGATGTGATTTACACAAAATCAGTTCTTTTTAGCGTTCTTGGACTTTCTCTTGGCCTTCTTCTCGGTGGGAGGTGTTCGCTGTGCATCGCGAACTTGCGTCTTCCACTCGTTCTTCTGGCAGTAAGAGTATCCGTTTTTGAGGTAGTGGGCGACCTGATGCTCTTCAGCACGCACGATCTTTTCACCTTTACACATGGTTTTCATACTGTCTCCATTACTTGTCTATCTTACCCTTAGGTTTATGATTGTTTACTTCTAAATCTTTCAAAAAGATTGGATTGTCTCCTTTTAGCGTAAACGATTTCTTGACCTTAAAATGGGGAATCTGTATTTTCTCTTTGTATGCACAGAGGTACTTTGACGGGTCATCATATTTCGGCTTCTTGCCGTTCCTGACGATTGCCATCTCAATATGCAGGTGTGGTCCTGTCGATCTACCCGTAGACCCAACTCTTCCTAAGATAGTTTTGTGATTTACGTAGGCACCGCGTCTCACAAAAAGCTTGCTTAAGTGCATGTATCTAATCAGCTTTAGCTTGCCTCGGTGATAAGACTTGACAGAGACCATTAATCCTCCGCCTCGGGCATCCTCACCTGCAAAGACAACTGTACCAGCCGTGATCGAAGTTACCGGAGTTCCTTTTTTAGCAACGATATCAATGCCGATATGTAAAGATTTGCTGGATTCGCCGGGATACATTCTCCAGCCAAAATGAGAGCTTATGGTTCCTGCCTCTAAAGGAACGGGTGCTACACAGAACGCTGACAAAAGAATGATCGAGGTATTCATAACACTAATATTATATCACGAGTACAAAACTCTTACACAGTTGTAAACGTATCCATCAGAGAAATATCTATTCCGAGCCTTTTAGTGGTCTCATAAATATTTTTGAATCTCTCAGTAAAATCGCTTGGCCAGATATCTGCTTCGCTAAGATCATCAACATCCCAGCTAAGTTCATCGATATCTTCCATCAAATTCTTGACTCGAGGATTCCAGAAGCTTGAATCTGCCTTGTCTTGTTTTTGAATCTTGTCTCGGAACTTAGCCAGCTGTGCTTGTGCAGCTTCTTTCAAGGATCTAGTCCCCTTAAACCTAATGTGTCTTCTTGGGGCTGGAGGGTATCTTCTTGGAGTTGGAGGAAACATTACGCATTCAGCATCTTCTCAATCTTAGCAATATTGACTGCAAGTTCGTTAGCAGTTGGTGCATCCCCCTTGTTGAGAGCCTGCTGTCTCTGAGAATTAAGACCGTTGAGTTGCGCCTCTAATGCTTCTTTGTCCGGCGCGGTGAGCTCTCCTTTGCCGGCAGGAGTAGCGATTCCAGTGCCGCTGATCATAGCGTCATTGTTGTCAATGTGGACGTCGTGGCCCGGGACGCTGCCTGCGACTTCTCGAATGATTCTTCGAAGCTCGACTAGAGTGATCTTCATGAACTTCCTTCTTTCTAGCAGACCTAAACTTGGAACTGCCAATATCCGTCACTGTCGGACTTGTTTAAAGATTTTGCATTATCAAAACCCGCGTCCTTAAGTGCAGAAACAACCTTGCCTTTTCTAGCAGAGTGTTTAGAGCGATTCATCTGTGGGCTTTTTGAAAACTTAATTCCGACCACGTCGTCGTCGACCTTCACGTTTCTTGGGTGAGCAAGGCGCGCCTTTTTCAGTATGCCTGGGATATCAGCTGCTACAGCTTCATCGATCCTTTGGATTTCTTCTTTAATAATCTGTCTTAGCTCTTTAGCTGTGATCTTCATCCGTCCATCTCCGTTTTAACGCGTTGTTGAAGAAGGTACGCGTAACCTTCAAATGTGTTTGCTGATTGTGCGAGGAAGTCGTTAAGGCCGAGGCTAAGCTCGTCTGCTTCCTCAAGCTCTTCGAACATCTTTTCCACGAACGTCAAGTATGACTTGACAAGCGCTAAGGCACTCACAGCGATCTTAAGTGGAGCAGCGTTGGTAGGTACTGGATAGTCCATAAGGACCTCCAGCGCTTTGTACGTGATCACCCTTGGGCAACCCATCACCTCGTTGTTTGTGGCTCCAACTGCCTTCTCAATGGCACGATCGATCTGCTCTGTCATCTCATTATAGATTTCACCATAGAGATTAACGTGATCTCCAGCAAAACTCGATCCTTTGGCAAGAACGTGTGCTGAATGAAACCACAGTTGAAGAGCACGTAGTGATCCCACGTAGTTTACTAGGTAGCTTTCGAGGTACTCTTTTTGCATATCAGTCATCCGCCTATAAATATCACTTATCGTTAGATAAGTTAACTCTTTTCTGGTATCTTCGGGGTGAGCCAGTCAGGGTAAACTCCCAGCCTTCGTGCAGTTTGAATAACGTCAGACACTCTCTCCTTTAATAATTCAGGAAGAAGCATGCTAGGTTCATGAAAAGTGTGAACTAATAAGTCACAGTCCAGGTCAATGATGTCGTCTAAGAGATTCCTCATTCGAATGCACATCAATCCCGGATCTTTCTTGATCTGGTCGTCGATCGAGTCCATTAGACCTGTGAGAAAGAGCAGGGAAGGATGTTCTGGATAGTCTTTTATGCTTGTCATCGTATATAAATATGCTAGTCGTCGAGAGAGATTCTTAGGCGCTTAGCTGTCTCATAGATCTGGCTGTACATCTCGAAAATCTCTGGCGGCCATGTAGCCTCACCATCTCCCCTACTGATTGCACGTAGATCTCTTTGAAACTGGCGGATGTCGTTCTTGAGGTTCTTAACACGTGAGTTCTGGTATGCAGGGTCAGACTTCTCTAGGTCACGGACCTTCCGGAGAAGCCGGTACATCTCGTACCGAGCTGACTTTGCCATCGACATCATAGCGAACCTCACTCACAGATGAAAGCACCTTCCACCTGTATATAACTATTCGGCACGATTTCTGGAAGCCCTAATCCTGGAATGATCCATTTTTCTCTGATGCCTAATTCCTTGCGGCACTTGAGGGGCGTCCACCCTTCTAGGTACTTCCCTATCTTCTGGTTGTGTTTGCGCAATGACTTGACCTCTGCAGTTAAGACATCCACTCGCTTGTTAACACTCTGAGAGACGTCAGTTGCGCCCGTGTCAGGCTCAAAGACACCGCTCAGGTAAAGCGCTCCCAGCATGATAGCTGCAAAGAAAGCGCAAGTGATTGCAGAGACAACGATTGTCCAGCCCATGGCTGAACCCCAGTTAGTTTGCACAGTATTCTTCTTCATAAACTTCTCCTGGTGGGGACGGCAGGGGTCGAACCTGCGACATCCTGGGTGTAAACCAGACGCTCTACCGCTGAGCTACGTCCCCGTTGGTGGAGGATATCGGAGTCGAACCGATCACCTTCTGCATGCAAAGCAGATGCTCTACTAGATGAGCTAATCCCCCATTGGAGGAAGCGGAGGGATTCGAACCCTCGGTGGCTCTCGCCACTTTGGTTTTCAAGACCAACGCCTTCGACCGCTCGGCCACGCTTCCAGTTTTGTAGGTCGGGATGATCCCGAAGTTGGAGCGGCCAGTGGGCCTCGAACCCACAACATTCAGCTTGGAAAGCTGACACTCTGCCAATTGAGTTATGGCCGCAAATCACTTATCATTACTCAGTCGAAAATAGCCAATCTGGCAGAACACTGCAGTAACAGCATTGAAAGCACCCCACCCTGTGTTTCCGGTGCTAGCGTTGAATACAGTCAAAGCCACATTAATGGCGATACCCGCTATCCATACAATCTTCATATTATTCTTTGCCATTAGTACCTCTGACTAATCATACACTACAGCTAAGCCTTCGTTCAAAAGCCACTGATTAATATTTTCATCCTTAATGAAGACCTCACCGATCCATCGGCCGTATTTGCCCTTCTTGTCTCTTGATGTCTTGATCGTGACTGTCTTTCCCAGGATCCTCTCGCGGAGTCGATCCCTTGATATTAGACCTTGATCACGAGACTCACCTCTAACTTCTGGAGTGTTGATCCCTAAGAGACGTATCTTCTGTTTCCTCAGAATGATGCCGAAGCCCAAATCAAAGTCAACTGTGATAGTGTCACCGTCATAGACTTTCTTTACTTCTGCGCTGTATTCGTACATCTTCTCTCCTACTTTGTGACTGCTCTGAAGACTTCATCTTCTAGAACAAGATTCAGCTCTTTTGACTTATCAATTCGTTCCCAGGAAAAGTCTACGTCAGGTCGACCAAAGTGCCCGTAAGCTGCGGTCTTACCATAAGTGGGTGTCTTAAGATTGAGGTGACTGATGATATCCTTGGGCGTCAACGAGAAGACCTCCTTGACTGCGGCCTCGATCAGTGACTCATCGACTGTATTCGTTCCAAAGCAACTTGTGAGAACGCTTACAGGCTCAGCAACTCCGATAGCGTATGCAAGCTGAACCTCGCACTCAGTAGCAAGTCCAGCTGCTACGACATTCTTGGCAATGTATCGAGCCATGTATGCTGCTGAACGATCAACCTTGCTCGGATCCTTGCCGCTAAATGCTCCTCCGCCGTGGCGGCCCATGCCCCCGTAAGTGTCGACGATGATCTTTCGACCCGTGACTCCTGCATCACCCATTGGGCCACCAACTACGAAGCGACCCGTAGGATTGATGTGATACACGGTCTCATCTGATAGGAGCTCTGGTGGCAAGACAGGAAGGATCACATTATTGAGAACGTCATTGTAGATCTGCTGGTGATCAATGCCCGGATTATGCTGCGTGGAAACAACCACGGCATCAATATGAGATGGTGCACCGTCGATGTATCGAACTGACACTTGGCTTTTGCCGTCCGGGCGAAGGTAGTTAAGCGTTCCGTCTTTGCGCACTTTGGCTAACTGACGTGTTAGGCGGTGAGCGTAAGCAATCGGTGCAGGCATAAGCTCGGGAGTATCAGTGCAGGCGTAACCAAACATGAGACCTTGATCTCCGGCGCCTTGCTCGTCATAGAGGCCTTCACCTTCAGATACACCCTGGTCAATATCTGCGGATTGATCTTCGATTGCAACAAGAACTCCGCACGTATCACCGTCAAATCCAAAATCTGAACTTGTGAAACCGATATCTCTAATTGTCTTTCTAACAACCTTCGGGATATCCACCGTTGATTTTGTCTTTACCTCGCCTGCTACGATACAGATGCCAGTTTTAAACAGAGTCTCAACAGCAACTCTAGAATCTGGATCCTGCGCAAGCATGGCATCTAAAATAGCGTCTGACACTTGATCAGACATCTTATCGGGATGTCCTTCAGTGACTGATTCTGACGTAAATACGTGCTCTCTCTTATTCAATACTCACCTCCAAAAAAGTGGTACCCCGAAGGGTGCCTGTGGAGCCGCTTATCCGATTTGAACGGATGACCTGCTGATTACAAATCAGCTGCTCTACCAACTGAGCTAAAACGGCAAAGTGGCCTCTGGCTGCTACCTGTTTTTAGAGCTGGGTAGGTAGCGCACCAGCTTAACAATATTGTTTCGCCCTCCGCCAAGGGCAGGAAGCTGACAGGTTGGCGGGCCTGTCGATACTCCCTCGGGAACACAAACTTATACCAGAGACCGTGTATATGTATTCCCGTAAATATGTGGCGACCCCGGCAGGATTCGAACCTGCGACCGTCGGCTTAGAAGGCCGATGCTCTATCCAGCTGAGCTACGGAGTCATTCTTCCTCAAAGGCATATCCCTTCTCTCGCACTTCCAGCTTTATGCCACCCTGCTTTTTTGACTGGGCGAAGTCATTGAAATGCTCACGGAAAAGATGAATCAGTGCCTCGTGTTCTCCCCACTCTGTCTCGCTTTCCTCGTATACTGTTGTCATGAAATGATCTTCTTCATACTCTGAGCCAGAAAAAACGATCCAGCCGTTTGCTGCGCGCCTGATGATAATGTCGGTATCTTCAATTTCAGGTTTCATTCTTCTTCCCATCTTTTTGATCGAATCTTATCCCAATTCTCATGGCAGTCATCACAAAGGGTGTGAATCCAGCCACCACGCCTCGCCTCTCCCGGTTTTCCACACTCCTCACAGGTCTTATATGATAACGCCTCGGCCTTGTCTGTCAGGTCAAAGATCTCATCAGTGCCGCAGGTCATATAGAATCTGAGCCCGCCGAACTTCTCTTTCACTTGAGAAGCCCTAGGGTGTGGCGATCTATATCCGTCACAAAAGCAGGCAAAGTAGTTATTAGGAGGCTCTTCCTCTGACTCGGGATCGACGTGAATTGCCAGACACTTGCCGGGCTTCCAGCTTTTCCATCCATAGTGACGCTCCTTTTTGCAGCCACATCCACCACAAGGTGCAAGGGGATTATCGTCAATGAACTTCTGAATGAGAGGTTCAAGTTTTGAGGACAGATCCCAGATGATATCAAACCACCCATCCCCAGGGAATCCCCAGCACATAGCAGTTGATTGCATCGGCGCGTTCCTGTCTCCGTAGAGAAGCGGGAATTCATCGACGAGTTTTTTATCTAGCTCTTGTTTCATTTTTACTCTTTTTCATTGATCTCTGCCCCATGCTTCGTCCAGATCCAACCGCCGGATGGGACTTCCCACTCAAACTTGCCTTCGTCGTAGAACTTGGTTATGATTGGGTGGCTCTCTGCGTCTTTCAGTGCCATCCGCAGAGATTCTACGGTGTTTAGAGAGGCTCCTGACCAAAACTGAGGATCTTCATCTTTGTTTAGATAGACTTCTACAAGCTCAGTACACTGGTCATCGTCGTCAAATTCTGGCTCACTGACTTTGATTAGTCCGTATCGCCAAGTGACGAACACATCGTCGTTGTCGTCAAAGAAGCCTGGGTTTTCTTCTTTGATCTGTTTCATTAGCGGGTGGTTATCGTCAATTACTTCTACATCTGATTCGTCAGTGTGAGCTTCTTCTTTTTTATTTGTCACCGAATGTTCTCCTTAGCACAAGTTAGTTACACAACTGTCATAATACGGTTAGTATAGCCAATCACTATTTATTGACCTCACCCAGATCATCCATGAATCCTTCACCTTCTTCCTCATCTTTGTCTTTCTCATACTTCCACCTTCCGATCTCCTTTCCGTCAGTGGTCCACCCTGGTCGTTGTGTACGTGAGTACAGTTCCAAGTAGGGACCGGAACTCCTGCTCTCGACGAAGTCGTAGAACTCGTCCGGCTTGCGCGAGTGTTCGCGCCTTGGTGCAAAAACATAGTCCTTCGATGCACATAACCCCTTGCCGTTCACCACGTTTTCAGGATCGGCGGTGCCGCTGTAACGCGTGTTCTTGCCTTTTCCTTTTTCGTACCTCACCCCGAAAATACACATTTCTGTATATCGCATACCGTAAGGAGTGGGACTGCCCACATTGCTCTTAACCCACGGAATTAGAGTGATAGGGGTGAAGCCCAATCTCTCCACAACTTCTATAGCGGGCAAGATACCCTGGTCTTTTCCAGCAGTAAAAGAGTTGACAGACCAAAGGTAGAGGTGTGCTTCCGATGCCACATCATGATCATCGAACCACTTACTCAGGGTGGCAATGATCTCCTCCTTGGTTTGAACATCATAGTGTGTGGAACACTGTAGTGTCTTGTGACCGACACCCCCTGTGCTCTTCTTCCAAGGAGGATCGATCATCACCGTCTTATACATGTAAGCTCCCGTTAGTCGATACTAACAAGTTCGATCTCAAAGTTCAAATCTTTACCAGCCATCGGATGATTAAAGTCGATGGTGACTGCTTCTTCCTTGATCTCGTTGATTGTTCCTAGCACTGGTTGGCCCATTTGATTTTGACCTTGCACCATCGAGTCAACTTGAAAGTCAAACTCCGGAGGAAATGATGCCTTTGGGATATCAGAGATTGCTTCAGGATCAGCATCTCCGTAAGCCTTGGCTGGTGTAAGAGTGATATTCTTGGTCTCTCCTACTGCCATGCCGGGCAAAGCATCATCAAAACCTTCAATCATTTGCCCAGATCCTACTTGAAACGTGATAGGTTCTCCTCGACTATGGGAGCTATCAAACTCCGTGCCGTCGTTAAGCGTGCCACGATAGTGAACACTAACTGTATTTCCATTCTCTACTTGCAACATATTCTCCTTTTCTTATGAAATGTTGGCTTTATTAATCTTTTTTCTTCTTCAGCATCTTGTCATCATCCAGGTTCTCCAGATAATCGAACTGCATTCGCTGAAGATTGCACGTGAAGAAGGGATCCTTCTTCTCAAACTCCTGGAGGTATTTCTCACTCACAATAGGCTGGAGCGTGACGATGCCGTGGTCCTTAATGTAACTGACATAGAAAGGGTTATCATCATAGTACACCTCAATGTCATGTTCTTGGATTAGCTTGAGCTTATGCTTTGCCATCCGCTTGAAGTGTTCCAGGCTCATGTCTTCCTTGTCATACTCATACCCAGTCAGGATATCCTTGAAATCCGAACGGGAGAGCCCTGTCTTCTCCAGATCTTCCTCGAGCTCGTGAATCTTAGAGGGTGGTGTCCCCGTGACAATATACACATCACCCGGCCAGCTCTTAATCAGCTTAGCAAAGAAGGCAGGCGCGTAAGATATCGTGTCGTGAAAGTCTAGCCCGAGATTCATTATTCTACATTCCAGTTGTGGTAGCTAAGGTGGGACTCGAACCCACAAGAGTTATTTTCCCTACGGATTTTAAGTCCGCTGCGTATGCCAGTTCCGCCACTCAGCCTCATCCTGTGCTCCCGTAGATCCGTTCGCAAGCTCGAAGCGTCTCAGCCATGTTACGCTTGACCTCCTTGTTCATGACGAAAGGGTAAGCATAATGGAGGGTGAGACACAGCTTCTCGAACTTCTCGAGGTGGTAAACCTTCTCTTGCTCCTCCGACAGACATTGCTCCGGACAGGGAACAGTAGAAGGGCACGGCTTGAATTTCTGGGCGTGGCCGCAACCGCTTATAATCAATGCTAGTATCCAAGAGTTTCGCATTGACCAGCACTCCCGGGTGGGACTCCAAGATTTCTGTCATCCTCGATCATAGCGAAGGTCTCATCAAATGCTCTCTCTGCCGCAGTTAGTTTTTCAATAGCACTGGGGCCATCAGTAGGCCCCCAGAAGGTGTAGTTCCGAGTGATGTAAGATACGCCACCTTTGATCTCATTGCAATGGAACTCATACTGGCCGCCTTGACCGCGAGGATCAGCTTTATCCCAAGGCACCTCAAGCACAGATAGTACGTAGCCACCACATAGATCATACCTTAACTGTCGCATTTTAACTCCTCATGGATATTATATCACATGAGGAGGAGATTTACATAACCTTACGCAG
>Ga0115000_10002024_pt1 | contig 17702 bp, 9 predicted proteins | sample ArcticOcean_MG_C_6_FD_89690 | JGI IMG/M metagenome (GOLD analysis project Ga0115000, IMG submission 89690) | Marine microbial communities from western Arctic Ocean - ArcticOcean_MG_CB8_128 | ecosystem: Environmental > Aquatic > Marine > Oceanic | place: Arctic Ocean: Canada Basin | collected...
GTCGTTGGCCAGATCCCGATATGATGAATGGCGATTGGGGATATTATGTTTATTCCCAAACGCATCTGCTGTGGCCTGATTTCGGGATCCCACTGCTACCACCTCAGCATCGGGGACATGCTTGATGTCTTCTGTAAAACTACCGGCAATTTTTCCTGTGCTTAAAATGCCCCAACGTATTCTTTTCATGATTCAAATTTACCCTTATGAAAATCTTCAAACGCTTTTAAAACTTCGTCCCGAGTATTCATTACAAAAGGGGCCACTTCAATCAGTTAGTTTATACATATCTGGTAGTTCACTTTCAAAAACAGTTATGGGGTGTGAGTAAAACTCAACAAAGTCGGCTTCTGTTTTTTGCCCAGGATAAGGCGCATGAAAGTGCTTAGTATTTGCATTGCGCCAGACTGATAAATAGGCAATTTGTCGAGTTACTTTGTTAGCATTAATTCCAGCCAAGATCACGTCCGTCCACCAACCATCTATGTGAAGTGTATCTAGACCTGTTTCTGTTAAAGCAGGAATTTTGCCACGCTCTTCAGCTAATTGGACAATTACCTCAAGACTTTTTATAAATGACACTGATTGCTCTTTTAGAGGTTTTTTATTCCAATGAGACCCTACATCAAAATAATTGTCAAGACCGATTATATCTACATAGCCATCTCCTGGGTAACCGTATAAATATTCTTTAGCATTAGCTGCATCTTTTATTCGGCTGCGATCTGGAGAAAAAGCATAGAGAAGATTATGGACATTTTTCTCATTTTTTAAATAATTGACGGTAAACTGCCATAGTGCAATAAAATCCTGTTCAGTGGCAGGACCTTTCCCCCACCAAAACCAATCACCGTTATGTTCATGATACGGTCTGAAAATTAATGGAATAGGAGAACCGTCATCAGCTTTCAGGTCGTGCATGAATTCAGCTACCATACTAAGCCTCGCAGTATAATCTGCATGAGAGCTACCACCTGGTAAAATATGAGAAACAGCACGTGTAGTATCCCAGGCATGATTGCCAGAAACAGGATTATCCTGGTGAAAACTTATTGTATTGACTCCACCTCTCTCATAAGCATCCTTTATCAATGCCTTAATTTGATGAAAAGGTACACCATCAAGATTGGTTGCCTGTCCAATATCACCTATATCCCACCCGTAAATGGCGGGAAAATCGCCACATACCTTTTTCACATCTGACTTATTCTCATTACCATCATTAATCCAACCAACACCATAGGCCGTCGTTTCCTGGTGCCCAAACAACACCTTGTTAACCCTAATTGATCTTAAATTGACGAAAAGAGCGACAGTTTCATCAGTCGCCAGACTGTCAACTAAAATCTCTGGATTAGGTACTTTACAAGAAATAAAAAAAATCAATAGTAATGGTGTAATAAAATAATTTAATCGAATCATATTAATATTCTTCCTTTGAATTAAATCTCTTGTTATTTCAATTTCGGCAACCATTTTAAATATTCATCCAGTTCTACATGGGGTTTAAAAACAAAATAGTGGTTCTTATATTGTACCCCATCAACTTCCCATTCAATCAGCCAAAGTTTTGTTTTATCTGTTTCCGGTAAATAATCATCCAGCGATTTTCCATTGGCTGATATGCTAAACATTTTGCTTAATAATACTTTTTTTGTATCAGCGTCCTTTATGGAAAAATTACCTTCCACCTGATCTCTTGTATCATTTACAATAACAACCGGATGTCCATTGCCTTTTGCATCACCGATCATCACACACACATCGGTTTGCACACGCTTGATATAATGATAAGCTAATTTTTTTGTATAATAATAATCCACAATGGCATCAGAAATGACCGGCCAACCATCACGTAAATTCCACCACAAAATGCCGTTTCTATCAAACTTGTTCATGCGCCAGAATTCGATAAAATACTTTTTCGCTTCGGCTTGAATGATTTGAGAAGCAAGAATAAAACGGTCGAGATCAGTTGGAACATCAGTAAAGACACATTTGATTTGATTAGTCATTAAGTCATTACGTTTAATTGTTTCAGTTGCATATGGATGAGATCGTACTGCTTTAGTTTGCCATTGATCGTTCCACTCATAATCAATTTTGTTTTTCCATGGATAGACAAAATCTTTGTCAAACATCTTTTCCAGACTCTCCCCACTGGGACAGCCATGATAGCCAATTTCACTGACAAATTTTGCTATATTTTCTGTGTAAAACGGCGCTTTATAGTATCCCCGTGGGCCCCAGAGGTGTTGCTCAGGAGCAAAATTTTGATCGATTCTTCCCGCCAAATTAAATGCATCAGAACTAATGTAGGGCGAGCTTGGGAGGTAAGGCGTTTTAGGATCCAACCGCCGCACCATAGACGGCAATAGATGCCGACTAATCGGCTCTTTGGTTGGGTCAACAAAGGGCTGATCTTCATTCCACTCCCCGGCAATATCATTTTCGTTGTTGCCAGCCCATAATACTAGACTCGGGTGTCGCCTGATTCGACTGATTGCTTTTGCAGCTTCATCTTCAATTTTTTTCAGAAAAATATCATCTTGAGGATATTGGGTACAGCCCATCATAAAGTCATGCCAGACCATAATACCATGTGCGTCACACAAATCATAAAAGTAATCATGCTCATAAACATTTCCTCCCCACATCCGAATCATGTTGCAATTCAGATCAATCATCATATCCACACAAGGTTTAATATGATCCTTATCACGACTATGTAAGGCATCGAGCGCAACCCAATTTGTACCCTTGACAAATATTTTTTCATTATTGATAATGAAAACGAATTCGCCGGGCTCTTCTTTTGTTGTGATGTCTGTACGATCGAGAGTTACCGTTCGAATACCGATTTTCTGCTTATCTTCGGTAATGACCTTTCCGTCTCCATCAAGAATGGTTAAGGTAGCATTGTATAACGAAGGATCACCATAGCCACGCGGCCACCATAAGTCTATATTCTTCAAATCATTTAGTCGAGTACGAAATACTGTAGAATAGATTTTGTAATCTTTATTAAAAACGATTCCACTATCACTCTCTAACTTAACATTTAAAACCAAGTCATCAATATTCAGCCGCTCCGTGGCAAATTCCCAATCAACATAAATTGATGCGGTCTTATCCTCTACACTTACCGTGTTAGTTGCCCAGTACACTGCTTTAAAATGGGTCGGTGGAATTATTTCAAGCTTTACATCTTTCCAAATTCCAGCACTTACCAACCTTGGCAGAATATCCCAGCCATATGAATGGGCAGCTTTGCGAATATTTACTGATTCACCTCCAAGTGCATCAGCGCGAACACCAAAAAATTCCCTCTGATATTTGCGACCTTCCAAAATAGGTGAATGAATACATACATATAATTCATTATCAGTTTTTAACAATTCAGTAACATCAAAATTATGCTCAACAAACATATTTTCTGTAGATCCAATCTTTTCATTATTCAGCCAGATATCTGCGACACAGTCAATGCCATCAAAACATAAATTTATTTCATGATTTATTAATACTTCTGGTTTTTTGAATTGGCAGCGATACCACCATTGGTATGTTTCAAACTTTCTTAATTCATATACATTATTTACAATCATTGGATTATTAATGATGTCTGCTTTTTCTAAATCTATTTCTACATTTCCTGGTACAATAGCGGGTATTATTTGAAAAGATCCTTTCAAGAGATCATCCGGAGATGAAGGGGCATTTTCATCTTGTAAACCAAAATATAGTTGCCAGTTTAATTCCTGTGATGAATTCAAGTTGTAAGTTTTATTCATAAAGAGACTGTGTAAAATAGTGGGTTTAATTGATTACAATTTTTTCTTAATGTGAACACTTTTTCTATTCTAATTGATAATATTTAAATAAAATGTAGGAGCTGGTAAATTCTCTGAATTAAATAGAGATGCCTGAGAACCATTTTTCCATGCATATCGAACTGCAATTGGTTTTATTTCAGATTTATTTTCTAGCACAATTGTGTTTCCTTGAATTTCTGCATTAACCTGTTCTATATCTAAACTAGAGTAAATTAATTCAAATTCTTTTAGTCCGTCTTTTCCTTCAACTAAATATTCTGCACCAATATCAAATTCTAAAACAACATGCCCTTCATTTTGTTTTGCAACTCTACAAATAGGTCCTGAAAAAGCCACAGACTTTTGTTCATAATCTTTTGCCAATGCCCAATAAGCTAGTCGCTCTCCAACTTCTTTTTTTTTGGGAGGATGTATGGTCTCCATACTCCCTATGTCTAACGTAACAGCTTGACCAGTTTTTGGAAGAGATAATGCATAGTTTTGGGCGTTCCTCAATTCTGCTGACTCAGAATTATTTATTCCTGAATAAACATACGGTGCAATCTGGGTAAAGTAAAATGAAAATTCACTATTCCAATTTTTTCGCCAAGATTTAATCATTGCTGGAAATAAAAGTTTATATTGCTCTGAACGACTTACATTACTTTCTCCCTGATACCAAATTACACCTTTAATTGAGAACAACTTCAAGGGATGGATCATAGAATTGAAAAGGCCTGTAGGCAATTTATTATTAATTTGATTTTCATGCGCAGGCATTTTATCATAGCTGAAATCAGTTGTGAAGAATTTAATATCGTTGCCAATTAATATTGCGGAAGGTAGATACTTCCAATCACCTGACAAGTCTAAAACAAACTCACCTTCTTTTTTTATTCCAAAATCATCTCCTCCATAAATTCCACCATTTCCAGCTCCGTCAAAAACCTCAACACTGATAGTATTTTTACCTTGCTTCAACAGGTCAACAGGAATTACATAGTTTCTTTTTTTTGTCCAATCCTGGGTTCGACCTATTTTTACACCATTCAAATAGGTTTCATCATTATCATCTATTCCACCTAAAGATAAAGTATAGGTTATATTTTCTTCAACTTTTGTTAATTCAAAAGATTTTCGAAACCAAATGATCCCATCAAAATTTTGAAGGGGCCCTGAAAACCAATTTGGTATTTTCATCGACTTCCAGTGAACATCATCATAATTAATACTAATGTAGTCTTTGTTAACAAGATTATCATCATTTTCATTAAATGTCTTTAAATCAATCTTATTTAAGTTTTTCATCCACATATTGTATTCTGATTTTTGATTATTCAGCTCTGTGATTTTTTGTTCAAAATCTTCAAATGGATTTATTGTTTTTAACGCATTTAATGACGCCCAGGATTCAGCAGGTGACCCGCCCCAACTACTGTGGATTAATCCTATTGGTACATTTAGTTCATCAAATAATTTTTTACCAAAAAAAAATGCAACAGCACTTAAACCTCCAGCAGTTTTCGGCGAGCACACTATCCAGTCTCCATTGATATCAGTTTGTGGAGTTGTTGCCACAGTTTTTTCGACATTGAACATCCTTATTTTAGGATAATCAGCAGATTCAATTGTCTCAATGCCATTTTCAATAGGATGAGAACCATTCAAAGGCATTCTCATATTTGATTGTCCAGAGCAAAGCCAAACTTCTCCAATCATTACGTCATTTATTATTTTACGATCCCACTTACTTGAAATTTCTATTGTATAGGGGCCTCCAGCTTCTGGGGTGCTTATCTTAGCTTTCCAATTACCTTTATCGTTGGATCTCGTATTTACAATATTACCCCAACTTGGTTTGATTTTTAAATTAGTGTTTGGCTCAGCTTTACCCCAAATAAGATTCTCTGTTTTCTGCTGCAACACAATATGATCAGAAAATATTGAAGTTAGTTCAATACTGGCTTTTTTTGAAAGATTTGCAAGAATGACTTGAAAGGTAATGAAAAATACTAAGGCAACTTTCATCATCTTTTTTTAGCTATTTTTTTTGAAAAATTCAAACTCTAGCATAGCGCAAATTGTGTGATAAATAGGTAAATGAAGCTCCTGAATATCAGGCGTTTCATCAGCATTAGCGCAAATTGTGACATCACAAATTTCATTTAGCCTTCCACCATTTTTACCAGTTAATCCTATCGTTTTTAAACCCATAGATTTTGCTGTAATCATGGCATTTATTACATTTTCTGAGTTTCCGGAAGTAGATATTCCTAATAATATATCATCTCGATCTCCATATCCTATGACCTGTTGGGCGAATATCAGATTGGGATCTATATCGTTTGCAATAGCAGTGTTTAATGCATTGTGAGCTGAGAGAGAGATTGACCTTAGGGCAGGTTGAAGATTCTCTGATAAATACCTTCCAATTTCAGGAGAAGTCTCTACTAATTTTAGCTTATCCTCATCCGATAAAACCCTATCATAAAAGAAACTTTTCATCAATTCTCCTACAATATGGTCAGAGTCAGATGAACTGCCACCATTTCCACAGATTAAAAGTTTATTATTATTTACAAAACAAGCATTCAATAAATCAAAGGCTTGAATAATACTCTTTTTTGAAATATCCAATAACGGATGTCGTTCAATTGTTCGTTTAAGAATTTGTGTTACATTATTTGGATACATGATGAATACCTATTTAAAGTTCTTGTAATTGCTTACCATTTAGAGCGACACTCAAACTTGCATGGTCACCTATACTTTCACCAAGAGCAGATGGCACTATTTCACAAACGTTGGCAGCGGACTCAAGGGCTTCCTTTTTGATTATATCATTGCAAATACTTTTAAATAAATCTGGATTACGATAGAAAATACTTCCTACAACAATTCGCTCTGGATTAATTATATCAATCAAAATAGATATACCCATTCCTAAATATTTGGCAGATAGTTTAAATATTTTCAAAGCAGTTTCATCACCAGCATTTGCTGCATCTGCTAATTTTTTCGCGGTTAAATTTTGGAGTTCATCCCTATTTTTAATGAAAGATACCTTCTTACCATTATCTATTTCTTCACTAATGATATTTTCAGCAAGTCGTTTTATTCCACCTCCACTACAAAAGCCCTCGAAAGAGCCATTTTTATTATAACCTAAAGGTCCATTTTTGGCCAATCTGATATGCCCAACTTCACCAGCGTTATCATTGGTACCAGTATATAATTTCCCATTTAAAATAAGGCCAGCCCCCATTCCGGTACCAAAGGTCAAAAAAACCATATTATTTGTTCCCTTTCCTGCACCATAATGCCACTCAGCTAATGCAGATGCATTTGCATCATTTTGTAAAAATGCAGGAGCTTTTAATTCGTCTTGAACAATTTTTGTAATATGGATATTATCCCATCCTGGTAAATTTGGAGGAGAAAGAATAAAGCCTTTTTTTGTGTCCAGAGGACCGCCACAACTGATTCCAATTGCTGCAAGTGTATGACCTGAGAATTTTCCTACAATCGTGGATGCATGCTTCAGCAGATTGTTAATTGCGAATTCTGGTCCACGATTGGTTTCCGTTGAAAATTGAATTTTTTCCAGAATCTTCATCGATTCTGTACCGGCGATTACAGCACACTTTGAACCACCAATATCGATCCCAATATAGAATTTTTTACTAATTGTCTTCTCCCTGCGTAATATTACTGAGAACCATAAATATTTTTCATAACTGGATAATCGTAAATCATATTGATCCCTATTTTATCAGTGTACATTTCTTTACATCAATGAAGTTACCCGCTCTGAACTTAGAGTAGTAGATACCAGATGATACATTTGCAGAGTTCCATGTTGTTATATACTCCCCACTTTCATGGTAAGCATCAACAAGGGTCGTAATTAATCTTCCATTTATATCGTATATGGATATCTCGACATCATTAGCCTGGGGTAGATGGTATCGAATATGAGTGCTCGAATTAAACGGATTCGGATAATTGCTATATAATACAAAGTTATTCGGATTGTAATCTTGATATTGATTTTCATCAATATCCAAAGTGAGATTGGTCACAAGAACTACCGGATCCAGCCCTTCAGCTGTAGCAGTTATTCTAATTTCACCCCCATTTGAATCATGATTCCAATAATTCAATATCACTCCCCCTTCAGGAGCATAAGCTGATGTATTTTCTAATTGACCAGGACCCTCAAGAGAAAAAGCTATTTCCTGGTCAAAGGATGTTACCAGGCGCTTTTGATTATCAGTGATAAAACAAACTAGTGTATAGGCCATGGAGTCGAGTTCTATGGGTATTATATAATCACCGCCCAAATAGGTTACTAATTTTTTTTCGAGAAATAGATTGAGGTTTTCGGCAGTATTTCCATTCTCAATTCTATCTGCCAGAAGAGCTATATCTTCCTCATATAATTCATGTGTTATGATTCCAGGCATAATCTTTCCAAATGACACAGTTGTATCCATATCAACTAAATTTCCTGTCCATGTATCTATCCAACTCAGCTGAAACGTGCCGTTAGAGAATCCATTTAAGGAGAAATCATTGCCATTGATTTGCCCGTTGTTCACTGCCCGAATCCACCCAAATCCTGTTGTGTCTGATTCCATAAAAAAGCCGTCAGCATTATTAATAGTTACTTCTGCTGGCTGTAGAGAATCAAGTTCAGCGTAGTTAATCTCTTGGGCTATAGTTGAAAATATTTGCATTTGCTGCAGATCTTCTTCGAGCATCCAACCCTGCGATACGCTCCACCAAACCGGGGTAATAGCTAAACCGTTTGACCATGAAGCCCACAATGCATTATGATATATTAGGGTATAATCATCTGTTCCAATTTGTATATTTCCAAAAAAATTGTTTGCACCCCCAGCTTCTGCCATGATACCTGGTTTTTCAAAATCAGTGTAAAACTGCCTTGCCACATTTGCGTATGTATAGAGACTACTTCTAAAATGATCATTGGGATATATTTCAGGCCAGTGATGTTCGTAAAGGTGAGTATTTGGCATGTCTGTTATTGCAAAAGCATCAGGCCAAACCCTCCCCTTATCTATTGTTGTCGGTCTATCGTATGGATCCAGTTCTTTGAAATAGTTATGAGTATTCTCGAGCCAATTTAATAAAAGAGCCTGATCGCCATGGACCCAGCCATCAGTTCCGTGAACTTCATTAACCAATTCCCATACTGCCATGCTCCTGGAGTGTCCCCACCTGGCAATGATATATCGATACAGTTTTTTCTGATATTCCCAGGATGTAGAATCAGTATAGAAATCCTTTGCATCACAAACATACTTAAATGCATTGTCCGCCCATCCATTGTAGCCCCAAACCGTTTCATCTAAAACATCATGGGGCCAGATGGCAAATTGCATTTTCAGGTTTCGTTCTTCAGCCCATTCAAGGATCTGATCAATTCGTCCGCACTTAGGTTGATCGTAATATCCTATTCCCGTTCGAGCAGATTCAATTTGATGTCTTCCACCCTCAAAGTCGTAATTGCCATTCCAGTAGGCAAAATAATTGGCTCCCTTATCTACTAAATTATCCAGTCCTGGCTCTGTAATTCCCCAGGGATAATAAACACCCACACCATAAAAAGGTTTTCCATCATCATGCACAAAATAGTGGGAATTATTAGGAGACACTTGGAGCCAGCCATGGTATTCAGACTCCTGTACGCTAAAATTTAATATTTCACTGGTAGCAGTCCCATCAACATCAGTCACATAAACTCTATATTCCCACTGACCTGTCCTGTCAGGTGAAAAACGTATCTTCCATTCATCAACCTCTTGATAATTGTCATAATAGCCATTGACCCATAGCGTATCTCCTTCAGGAGAAGTGAAATAGGCATACAGTGTAATCTCTTCAGGGTTAAACGGATTTTGATACGTGGCGTCTTCAAATTCGAGTGTTAATTCAAACTTATCATATTTACCAATAATATCACTATTAGATGTGATTGCGCTAATACTTGGTACGACTCCGGGTGTTGAGATTCTAACTCTTAATTCACTGGAAGGGGGATATTCATAATTTGAAGTATCTACTGCTGTGACGACATAGTAATAAGTTGTATTGTTACTCAAACTATCATCGTAAAATACTAAGTCCACTGCTTCACCAATCTTTGTCTGAGCATTGGCAGGGAATCCGCTTTGAGATCCGCGAAATATATTAAAATGGTCTACTGCCTGAATATTATTGCAGTCCCAACTTAAATCTATTTGAGTTGAATCTACGACCATGCCTTGTAAATCGTATACATCTATGGAATAGCCAGCAATTTTAAAATTATCAAAATTGATTGTCCCGGCATTTGGGATCGTTGATCCTGCATCAAAGTAAAAAGCTAGATGGCTGAGGTTGGCACCTAAATAATTTGATTCATTTAGATTGAAGACATAGGAACGCCATAGGTTGTCTCCATATACATCCTCATCAAACCAGCCGTTATTGCCATTCGAGTAATGAGGTTTCACTGAAAATATTGTTGCTGTTTCTGATTTGATATCCAAAGTGATTGTTGGATTCGCGGACACGTCAATATCTTGCGGTAACTGTAGCATAATGACATCCCATTCCCAACTTTCAGTCGTACGGTGGTAGTTTATTTGTAATACACCATTTTCCTCTGAAAGCTCGTATGTCCTCTGATGTTCTGCGCTTACACTCCACCCTGTCAGAACCCCATCTTCAAAATCATCTGCATAGCCTGAATCTTGGGCATATAGCAAAGGTGAGATTATAATACACATAATAATCAGGGTCAATTTTTGGGGGGGGTCGAATATCATTCGCAATAATATATTAATTTTACTCAGCCTCTACAGGACTGATAGTTTTAGGAATGCAAGGAAGAATTACTTCCTCCTTGCATTCCACTCTGTGACAACAAACAGAAGTAAAAGATATTACATCATCAAGGTGAGCTTAATGACCTTCATCGTTTTTCCACCATATTCCATCATACAAAAATACTGTCCACTACTAACCTTGTGTCCAGCACTGTTGGTACCATCCCATTTTATAAAATGAGTGCCAGCAGTAAATTTTGCATCTGCCAATACCTTAACTCGCTGACCTACAATATTGTAAATAGCGAACTTAACATGATCAGTTACCGGCATGGTAAACTCTATCGTAGTAGATGGGTTGAAAGGATTTGGATAATTTTCTCTCAGTACAAAACCATCGGGTACTCTTGGTTTATCGTCAACTCCTACGGTGCCGGAATTATTACGCAATAATTGAATTCTATCAATTGTTACTCCGCCAGTACTAGAGCTTAACGTGAAAGAATTATTGGCCTCATTAAATGCGAACCAACCGGAGAAAGCATCACCTGTGTCTGCTAGGGTAACCGTACTTGCAAGGACATCATTAACGCTCAATTCAACATCAGATGTTCCATCTGCTGCGAAGTATATCCTTGCTAAATATTGACCGCCCAAGGCATCAAAAGTACCGGATACTGAGCCACCTGCAGCTAATGTAACACCTTTAAACCCTTCAGGTACCCAAGATGCACCAACTGCAGCCGCAGTAACGCTCTCAGCAGCGGCATCTTGTACAGCTAAAGTTGTTAATAATGTACCACCAACAGCAGCATCACCACTATAGACGTCAACATTACCAAACTCCATCCAGCCCCATGATTTCTCGATTGAGATTGTGTGAGTTCCTGCAGCTAACTGCAAAGGAGTTCCTTCAACACCAACCAAACTATCTTCTGACATTACAGTAGCTAAGAAGCTTCCATCAGCAGGATAAGTATAGTCAAACATCCATTCGCCATTAGTACTGCGATTTTTTAGTCCAACACCATTAACTTTAACATGGTTACCTTTTGTGCCGTATGGTGCTCTGTTATGTACTACAAGGCTGTAAGTACCTGCATCAGCTATAGTTACATCCCAGCTTATGGTACCCATATCACCCATTTCGTAATACAATGTACCGTCTACAACATATTCAGTAGCTCCAGTTCCTAACGTCATATCTTCTGCCTGAATGGTACTAGCAATTGCCAAATCAGGTGCAGTAGCCATTCCTTCTATGGCAGCTACATATTCGGCTTTATTAGTCTCAAAGGTCGCTTTATGAGTTGGGTACCAATTAAGGTCGCCCAATGGCAGTCCATCTGTTCCAGCGGTCATAAGGGCGCTGTTCGAATAGGTGAAATCGATTGCAAGAGGCCAAGGAGGAACAATGTTTGAAGCAGGTCTATCATCCCAATCATAGCGAATCGACGAAATATTATTATAATTATCCACAATATTCTGCTTCATCATAGCGATTACTGTATCAGGAACTGGAGTTGTCAGACCCGGGTCCGTATTCAGATGGTTATCCACCATCACCATGTTGTCCCAGTGCTGAAACCAGCCGCTTGTTGTGTCGTTCGTAAAAGGCTGAGGGGCAATTGGATCTGCCAACGTTGTTCCATCAGGTGCAGTCGGACTAGCATACCAATCAGTAAAGGCAGGGTCTCGATAGTTACTATTGTTTGCAAGAACTATTTCCCGCCCAAAATTCGTTCCAATTGATCCTGGTAGGTCGCTGATAGCAAATACACCAGAGTATGGATCAATCCTGTCGGGATTAGTAAAATCGGCATTGGTTTCACCGTGCCAAAACATATTGATAAATATGTTATTCGCAGCATAGAACTTGTTTTTATTTGTCCAGGTAAAATTCCTAGCCTGGTTGACAACAGTATTGTGATTAAAACGAAAATAATTGGCAGGACCACCCTGTGCTTTGTAGAGAGCTCCTCCCATGTTAACAAACGTGTTATTTTCAAATATCACAGTATCTGCTGGTCCTGTAAATTCCACTGCTAATCCGCCCCATACTTGGTCATCAGTATGTATATTTCTGAATGTACAGTTGGTAACAATTAGGTCTTGGTTTTCACCCTTCATATGGGGATAAAACCACTTGTTACGATCAAATACTACATTGTCAAAAGTGGTTTTCGTATCATCTCCCTGCATTTTCATAAGACCATACTGTGTAAGCACACCATCATCTCTTTGACCCATTATGTAAACATTCCTAAGTGTAAGATCGCCTATAGACTTGAACATCCAACCTTGCGGTTCTGAACCATCATCTCTATTCACTCTTTGAATGACAGCAGGACCGAAATCTGTATCATGACCTGATTCTGCGAATGTTTCTCCAACTATAACAAGTGGAAAGCCATCATTCCTTATTCCATCCGTGATCTGATACAAACCACCTCTTTTTAGTTTGTACACATGAGGATTCTGCTCACCAGTGGCTGTTGTGTCACCTAGTATAACGTCCCTTAGAGCATTCACAATTGGTTGGCCCGCTGCATCACTCCACTCAACGACTAACTCATCTTGAGCAAAAATGTTTGCAGGAAGTATCATCATTGTAACTATGATAAATGCACCTAACATGTATCTTATCTTTTTCATTATTAACTCCTTTGTTTTTTTATATTAACTTAAATGTAACAATCCTGATATTAGTTTATTTTCCACCTCCTCTACTAATTATATCATAATTATGATTGTCAATTTGTTTACTAGTTTCATTATTTACTTCTTTCCAAAAATTTCATAAAAATGTCAAAAATCATGTTTTACATTCGATATCGGATCCCGATATCTATTGTTGATCCATAATACTCCAAATATGATGGATTAAGTGTTGAGTTTGACATATAACTCCGGTCAGCAGTCTTGGTTATATTACGGTAGTTACCATATATTTCGACCTTAGAATTAATTCTTTGTTTTATCTGCATGTCCATTCTTGAATATTCCGCTGAAAATGTATCAAACAATGAATTTACAGAATGGATGTAGGTCGATATGTCGCTTTGATATAAGTAGGTAAATCTTACAGAGAAGTCTTTGTAGTCATACCCGAGAGTAATGTTGCCCACATCAGTGGGCTGGTCAAGCATTCTTCCGACTCTGGAAGTATCAACCAATGTTTTATAATACTCAATGATATCAAAGCCTGGCCTCGGGATGAGACTCTTGATCGAATCCGATTCAACTACTTTATACCCAGTATACTTGGTAGATGACTCAATATAGGTGTAATTAACTCCTAAAACCAATCCCTTAAATACTGACGGGAGATACCACAAATTGCTGTTCCAGCTAAATTCGATACCGCTATACGTTGCGTTACTGGGGTTGTTAATAAATGTTTTGACGGTTGGCCTCTGCTCATACCAGGATATGGGTATATTTAAACCATCGGGTATCTCTTCTTCAATGTCAGGATGAAGATTAAAACTTACAGGAATAATATTGTCCTCTATTCTTTTATGGAAGGGAGATATAGTTAGCAATCCAACTTTATTTTCGTATACTGATACTGATAGATCATAGTTTGTTGCGCGGGATGGCCGTATTTGAGAATTGGCTGCCTGTATAGAAGTTTCAAAACCATTAATATGAGAGATAGGGGTATAATAATTATAATTAGGTCGGCTGACAGTTTCAGTTCTGGCAATTCGAATTTTTAACCAGTCCAATGGCTTATACTGCAAATGAATCATTGGAAGCCAAAAATCATTTTCCCTCTCCACTTCAAGGTCCTCCAAATCAACCGGCTCTAAGTTTTGCCAGGCAGAAATAATTTCACGGAATCGTTGCCCCTCATAATTGGATTTGACACCCTCCCATCTAATACCTGGTATGAAAGTTAATTTCTTTCCCAAATGAAATGTGCCCATTACATATCCAGCCTGAGTTGCTTCTTCACCGCTGTAATCAAATCCCCTTGAACCAATCGAGTGATTCCTGTAGAACGAATCATTAAATTCAGTCGTAGGATCGTCAAATACAGCCTTTGTCCGGATATAAGCTTCTGTTAGAGGCCGCATCATCTCCAAGTCAAATACCCACTCAAGATTATGGTTACCTTCAAGAAAATCTTCTCGGTTGAATCTTTTACCCACAAAATCTATCGGGATATAGCCTATTTCATTTACGACTGCAGCCATATCAATATTTGGGTTCAGAGAATCTATTTGACCCCAGTAGTCATTAATATTGATTATTTGTCCTGGAACTGAGCCATGTTGAAGACCGGCTCTTCCATTTTGCTCTTGATCGTTAAACCTGTCTAGCCTGCTTATTTTTATTCCTGTCTTTATACTACCTGAGATACTGCTACCAAGTCTAAATGGTGCTTCAATATCGAGATTCAAACTACTCCGATTTTCTTCACGATCATGTTTATCCACCCATATATGAGAAAGCATTATGGGGCTATCAAGGCTCACCATCCCTGGGAGTGAGTCGGGATGCGTGGTTTCGTCAGGAATAGCGGTCATTACACCACTTTGCATAATGGCTCTCCATCTATAATATTCAGGCTTTATGTACTTTGAAGATGTTAAAGCGATGGTCGCATTATACTTAATCCAATCAAAATCCTGATTCAGACTCAATATGTTTGTAAAAATGGATGAGCTAGTTTTACCTACATCGGTTTCCCAATATTGATTGCCAGATTCGCTTTTTATCGATCGGGTGTTGTAGACGCCATTATTGTCTTTCTGATTATAGAAAGAGTTTGCTGTGATTTTGCCATATGGAAGTTTATAATCCAGAAACAAAACGCCACCATTTCTTCTTCGAGTGACATTTTCCTCAACAAGACCAATACCGCTAACCTGTGTTACTCTTCCTTTCGTTGGATGTTCTATTTGGATATATTTTCCAGAAAACTTGTCTGCACTTCTATCATATTCTTCGGAGTGGACTGAAGCGACTACCCCAAGCCTGTTACTAAAGAACCTGTTGCTAAAAGAAATATCATAATCATAGTTCCCATAGATATCCCTATACTGGCTATAACCACCCTTAAGCGAGACATCAAAAGATGCTTCAGGTTTTGCTTCGGTTAGCTTTAAATCTATTGTCCCCCCAAATGAATTTGCGTCTTTATCCGGTAAAGCAGCTTTTATCACTTCAATACCGTTCAGCATATTCGAGGATATCAGTGAAAGATCAACACTACGATCATTTGCCCCTGTGGCGGGAATCGTTACACCATTGACCGTTACTGCATTAAATTTTGGCGAAAGACCCCGAATGGTTACCTTAGTTGCCTCACCTCCAGATCTCACGATCGCGACACCCGGTAATCTGCCTACTGATTCTGCAGCGTTGGCATCAGGCAACTCCTTAATCTGGCTCTCATCCACAATATTGGTAATGGTATTGGATCCTAGCTGCTGGTTGATGGCAGACAACTCTCCGCTCGCCTGAGCAGTGACAATTATCTCTTCACCCTCGAGCACTTCTCCATAAGTCAATTCGAAATTAATATTTAAAGTTTCATCGTATGTTAAGACTATTGTCTGATCTGACTCTCCATAACCCAGATATGAAGCTCTGAGCGTATAGGTTCCGGGAGGTACATTTGGAATATAGTAGTTTCCATTTTTATCCGTAGCGGCCCCCATGTTTGTACCGACTATCGTGGTGTTTGCCCAGGGCAATACTTCCCCCGTACTGGTATCCGTTACTTTACCTGATACGCTTCCGCTTGCCTGTTGTGTGTAGGCAGCGATTGGCCAAAACACCAAAGCGATCAAAACCAGTACTCCTTTACAATATTTATTATTTTCATAATAATTCATTTACATAGTCTAATAATATACAGTCTTTTTATACACCCTTATTTTCGAATGAAGATAAATGAAAGTCAAGTACTATTTTTTACTATGATTTGTTATACAAAATAACTTATAATTATGCTAGTATTAAATGGAATATAGACTATTCCTAAAAGGCTTTTATTCTTTGGAAAATATATGCATCTAACAAGTAGACAAGAAAAAATATTAGATCTCATTAGGAAAAATAAAACTATAAAAGTAGATATTTTAGCCACCAAGTTCAAAGTTTCTGAGCAGTCAATAAGGAAAGACTTAAACGAAATCTGTGGAAGAGGATTAGCCGCAAGAATTCATGGTGGGGCAAGATTAATGAATACTATATCGAACCCAACTTATGAACAGAAAAGACTGGAATCCAAAGATGAAAAAGGAGAAATCGGAAGAATAGCAGCTACTTTAATCCCGAACGATTCTTCAGTAATGCTTATATCTGGCACAACTACAGAAAGTGTAGCTAGAGCACTTTACAATCATGAAAATTTAGTAATTATATCAAATAATCTGAACATTGCAAATGCTTTATTTGGATCCAAATCAAAAGAACTAATCATTACTGGTGGGACCATTCGAGAATCTGATGGAGAAGTAATTGGAGAAAATACTGTAGATAACATTTCCAAATTTAAAGCAGATTACGGAATAATTGGTGCACCAGCTTTTTCTGAAGATGGCGCAATACTTGATATTAGTGAGAAAGCAGTTTCAGTTGCAAAGGCCATTTTAGACAATTCCCAAAAAAAGATATTTGTATGTGATCATTCTAAAATTTCAAAAACAGCACCTCATGTAATCTGTCAGATTTCTGATATTGATATTTTTATTACCGATAAAGAACCCCCAGTAAAATTTATGAAAATTGCTAAAAAGAATAATACAGAGATTATTATCACTTCCACTATAAAGGATTAAATTTCGCAGTGGGTTACATAAAATTAGCTAAAAGTATATTTAATAAAATTAAATATAATATTAAACACAATGCTGATTAGCATTACGTTTTTTAGTTTTAAATGCAATAATCATAATTCAGAAAACAAATTGAGAAAAAATTATGCGTAACAATAATAAATTAAGTTTAGTTGAAAAGATTTCCTATGGATCTGGTGATTTTGCTTCATCAATATTTTGGGCATTGTTTTCTATGTTTCTTCTTTTCTTTTATA
>Ga0115000_10002025_pt1 | contig 17699 bp, 12 predicted proteins | sample ArcticOcean_MG_C_6_FD_89690 | JGI IMG/M metagenome (GOLD analysis project Ga0115000, IMG submission 89690) | Marine microbial communities from western Arctic Ocean - ArcticOcean_MG_CB8_128 | ecosystem: Environmental > Aquatic > Marine > Oceanic | place: Arctic Ocean: Canada Basin | collected...
CATTTCTTTGGTCAATTTTTCGACCTGACCAAAGTCACTGTACAACGCACATGGGTCCAGGTTTCCTTGGAGTGTTTTATTTGAGCCTATAATTTTTCTGCTTTCAATTGGATCCATGCTCCAATCTAGTCCTATTGCTTGACAGTTCAACTTTCCAATGTCCTCCATGACAAAATAAGCTCCTTTGCTAAAAACAGTTACTGGAACTTCCGGTATAGCGTCGCAAATTTGGGCGATGTATTTTAAGGCAAAATCTTTGTATTGATCGGCACTTAAAACTCCCGCCCAACTGTCAAATATTTGCAACATATCAGCTCCAGATTTAACCTGAGCTTTTAAATAGGCAATGGTGGTTTGAGTAATCTTTTCCAACAAGGCGTGAGATAATTTTGGGTCGGAATACAACATTTTCTTCGCTTTGGAGAATGTTTTACTTCCACTTCCTTCCACCATGTAGGAAAAAATTGTCCAAGGCGCTCCTGCAAATCCTATAATTGGCACCCTGCCGTTCAATTCTCTCTTTGTTATTTTAATAGCTTCCAAAGTGTAGGCTAATTTTTCCTCAGGATTTGGAACAACCATTCTTTCCACATCCGCCATGGTATGAATGGTATTTTCAAACCAAGGTCCTTTCTTTTCCAACATTTGATACGGCAGACCCATTGCTTCAGGCACAACCAAAATATCACTAAATATTATTGCTGCATCAACATCCAAATGATCAACAGGTTGAATGGTAACCTCAGCTGCTAATTCTGGAGTTTCAACAAGTTCCTTAAAACCAGAAAGCTTAGCTCTCAAAGCTCTGTACTCAGGTAATATTCTTCCAGCTTGACGCATTAACCACACGGGTGTACGTTCTATTTTTTCTCCTCTAGCTGCTCTTAATATTAAATCGTTCTGTAATGTCATGCTATATTTCTTTAAACTACTGCTTTTCTAATTGCAGTTAATTTCTCTAATAGTTCTTCTAATTTATCCAATTGTAACATGTTCGCTCCGTCTGATTTTGCAACCGCTGGATTTGGATGTGTTTCAATAAAAATACCATTAGCTCCGGCTGCAATTCCCGCTTTTGCGATGGTAGTAATTAATTCCGGTTGACCTCCAGTTACTCCTGAAGTTTGATTTGGTTGCTGCAAAGAATGAGTGATGTCCAATATCACTGGAGCAAACTTCTGCATAGCTGGAATGTTCCTGTAATCCACAACTAATTCTTGGTAACCAAAGGTGTTACCTCTTTCAGTTAACCAAACTTTGTCATTTCCTGAGTCCCTAACTTTTTGAACAGCGAAACTCATAGACTCGCCTGAAAGAAACTGCCCTTTCTTAATACTAATTACTTTATTTGTTTTTGCAGCAGCAACGAGCAAATCAGTTTGTCGGCATAAAAATGCTGGTATTTGAAGTACATCAACATAGTTTGCGGCAATTTCTGCATCTTTTGCCTCATGAATATCTGTTATTGTAGGTAAATTAAACTCATTTCCTACTTTTTTTAAGATATTTAATGCTTTTTCGTCGCCAATTCCTGTAAAAGAATCAATTCTTGAACGATTTGCTTTTTTATAGGAACCTTTAAAAATAAAAGGGATTTCAAATTTTTGGGTTATTTCTTTGACTTTACCCGCAATATCCATTGCCATTTGTTCACCTTCAATAGCGCAAGGTCCTGCAAGTAAAAAAAAGTTGTCGCTTTCTGGAAAAGCTATTTGAGGTAAGTCAGTCTTTAAAAAAGTATTCATTTTACTGGAATTGTTGTCCTGCAAAACTACGCAAAATTCAAGATGTTACTGTCATAAAATTGTAAACCAAGTAATAAATCTAAAGCTCAAAATTAACTATTTGTATGGCTTGTAAAAGAGTAAATCAACTTACCTTTGGTGTTCAAAAAAGAATCTAAATCTACTTGTAATGGCAACAAAGAAAGTCTCCTTCAAATGGGCTGTAAAGGAATTTATTTTACCTCGTAAAAAAGTTATTTTAATTAGTTTAGTGTTGATCATTATCAACAGTTTAACGGGACTAATCTTACCTTTAGCAAGTAAGCCGTTAATTGATGAAATAGTGCCCTCGAAAGACTTAGAGCAACTGTTATTTTTACTGTCAGCGGTTTGTGCTGGTGTTTTGTTTCAATCAGTGAGTTCATTTGCCTTAACAAAATTATTAAGTGTTGAAGCGCAGCACCTCATCTCGCTATTAAGAGCAAAAGTACAAAGGAAGCTGCTGACGCTTCCTATTAGCTTTTTCGACAACAACAAGTCTGGAGCTTTAGTTTCTAGAGTAATGACTGATGTGGAAGGGGTTAGAAACTTGGTCGGTACAGGATTGGTTCAATTAATTGGTGGAACTATAACCGCACTAATTTCTTTGGTGATGTTAATTAGAATAGATGCTACCATGACTGCAGTTGTTTTAATACCTGTCCTTGTATTTGCCGTTATTGTCATGAAAGCTTTTAGTTATATCCGTCCAATTTTTAAAGAGCGTGGGAAAATTAATGCCGAGGTTACAGGAAGGCTTACAGAAACATTAAATGGGGTCAGAGTTATAAAAGGCTTTAATGCTGAAAAACAAGAAAATGCAACTTTTGAAAAGGGAGTTGAGAAGTTGTTTTTAAATGTGAAAAAAAGTTTGACATCTACTGCATTAATTACAAGCTCGAGTAAGTTTTTATTAGGTCTAGCCTCAGCCGGAATAATGGGGATTGGAGGATATTTCATGATGGAAGAAACCATGACAAAAGGAGACTTCGTTCAATTTATCTTGTTTTTAGGGTTTTTAATTGCCCCAATTGTTCAAATGAGCAACATTGGAAGCCAACTTACAGAGGCCATGGCCGGATTAGACCGAACACAAGAATTAATGGAGATGGAAGAGGAAAATAATCCTGCCGTTAGGACTCATCATTTAAAAGAAATTGTTGGAGACGTTGTTTTTGAGAACGTTTCGTTCAGCTACGAAGAAAGCAAGGAGGTCATCCATGAAGTTTCATTTGATGCCCCAAGAGGAAGTGTCACTGCTCTTGTTGGGTCTTCTGGCTCGGGTAAGTCAACAATAGCTGGCTTAGCTGCTACATTTTTAAACCCTTCTGGGGGGAAAATTACTGTAGACGGAATAGATTTAGGAACTGTAGACTTAGGTAGTTTCAGAAGTCAATTGGGAGTAGTATTACAAGATGACTTTTTATACGAAGGAACCATAAGAGAAAACATTTTATTTGCAAACGCTAACGCTACTGAGGAACAACTACAAAATGCCGTAAATGGAGCTTACGTAAATGAATTCACACAAAAGTTTGAAGATGGATTGGAAACAATTATTGGAGAGCGTGGAGTTAAATTATCAGGTGGCCAACGTCAAAGAATTTCTATTGCCAGAGCTCTTTTAGCCAATCCAAGAATCATCATTTTAGATGAAGCTACTTCCAATTTAGATACTGAAAGTGAGTCATTCATTCAAAAGAGTTTGAACGAATTGATGAGGGACCGAACCACGTTTGTAATTGCTCACAGGTTAAGTACAATTCAACAAGCAAACCAAATATTAGTTGTTGAGGATGGTCGAATAGTAGAGCGTGGACAACATGAGGAATTGTTAACCAAAAAAGGCAGGTACCACGACCTGTATACTTATCAGAGCAGAATAGCTTAATTTCATAGCGACTATAAGGCATTTATTAGGGAAGAAAAATACCTGCTCACAAAAGCTTCTGAAATAAAAAATAAAAAAGACAAATTAACTATCTTTGCTGGATTAAAGTCAGACTAAAACATAGAACATGTCCTTAGAATTAAGTGAACAAGAAATTCAAAGAAGAGAGAAACTAAGTAGGTTAAAAGAATTGGGCATTGATCCCTACCCTGCTGACGAGTTCAAAGTAGATTGTACCGCTAAGGACATCCTTACTAACTACGAGAAAAATAAAACTGAATACAAGACGGTCAGCTTTGCTGGGAGAATCATGCGTCGAAGAATTATGGGTAAGGCCGCTTTTGCTGAAATGCAAGACAGTACAGCTCGAATTCAGGTATACTTTAACAGGGATGAAATTTGTCCTGGGGAAGATAACTCTATGTATAACGAGGTTTTTAAAAAGCTGGTTGACATAGGAGATATTGTTGGTATTAAGGGTTACGTATTTACTACTCAAGTTGGTGAAATTACAATTCATGTTAAGGAGTTTGTACTGCTTACTAAATCGTTGAAACCAATTCCAATGCCGGTAATTGATGCTGAAGGAAAAGAGCACGATGCATTCACTGATCCAGAACAACGGTACCGCCAGCGTTATGTTGATTTAATCGTTAACCCTGAAGTTCGATACACTTTTATGAAAAGAACTCAGCTGATGAACAGCATGAGAAGTTTTCTAAACTCTTCTGGTTATTTAGAAGTTGAAACGCCAATATTACAACCTATATATGGTGGTGCCGCAGCACGACCATTTAAAACTCACCATAATACATTAGACATGACTTTGTATTTGCGAATTGCAAATGAGTTGTATTTGAAAAAATTAATTGTTGGTGGTTTTGATGGTGTTTTTGAATTTGCGAAAGATTTCAGAAATGAGGGAATGAGCAGGTTTCACAACCCTGAGTTTACTCAAATGGAACTGTATGTTGCTTATAAAGACTACAACTGGATGATGGACACTACCGAAGAAATGGTAGAGAAAATTGCTCAAGATTTACATGGAAAAACAGAAGTACAGGTTGGTGAAAACCTCATCAATTTTGAACGTCCTTGGAAGCGTTATACGATGTTCGAGGCGATAGAACATTTCACTGGAATCGATATTTCAGCGATGGACGAACAGGAATTACTTGCTACTGCTAAAAAATTAGAAGTTCCTACCGATGACAGCATGGGTAAAGGAAAACTTATTGATGAAATTTTTGGTGAAAAATGTGAGCACTTGCTTATTCAACCAACCTTCATTACAGACTATCCAGTAGAAATGTCACCTCTAGCTAAAAAGCACAGAGAAAAAGACGGTTTGGTGGAGCGTTTTGAATGCATTTGTAATGGAAAAGAAATTGCTAATGCATACAGTGAGTTAAACGACCCTATTGATCAAAGACAACGTTTTGAGCAGCAATTAGAATTAGGGAAACGCGGGGACGATGAAGCAATGGTTTTAGATGAAGATTTCTTAAAAGCTATTGAATACGGAATGCCTCCAACAGCAGGATTAGGAATTGGTATCGATAGGTTAGCAATGATCATGACCAATTCAAACAGTATTCAAGATGTATTGTTTTTCCCACAAATGAGACCTGAAAAACAAGAAAAAGTAACTAGCAAACAAGATTGGCTAGGTGCTGGTGTCCCTGAAGTTTGGATTCCTGCTTTATTAAAAGCTGAGGTGAAAACAGTTGACGATTTGAAAACGGCTAACGTGAACAAATTACACCAAGGAGTTTGTGGATTTAGAAAAAAAAACAAGATTGATTCACCTGCTCCAACAAAGGAAGAGGTTCAAAACTGGATCGATTAATCAGTAAAAACTTAACATATTAGTACATCACTAAAATGAGTGTAGAACAAAAAATAGGTGTTATTGGAGGTGGAAGTTGGGCAACTGCTTTGGTTAAAGTATTGCTAAACAATACCGATCATGTACACTGGTGGGTGCGAAAAGATGCTACTGCTGATCATATTTCGACCTACGGGCACAATCCTAATTACATTAGTTCAATCGAGTTCGATACTTCCAAAATCACAGTAACAACTGATGTCGAGGAAGTAATTTCATCGTGTAATGTTTTGTTTTTTGTTGTACCTTCTGCATTTTTAAATGCAGAAATTAAAGACATCGATAAGAAATTATTTGAGGACAAAATGATTGTCTCAGCCATTAAAGGAATCATACCTGAGCATCATCAAATACCTGCTAAATACTTCAGCGAACAGTTTGGAGTCAACATAAACAGTATTGCCGTTGTGAGTGGCCCATGTCATGCGGAAGAAGTAGCTCAAGAAAAATTGTCTTACTTAACAATTGCCTCACCTACTCGTGGAAAAGCGGAAATGGTAGCAGAAATGTTAGCTTGTAGGTACATCATGGTGTCTACAAATGATGACTTGGCAGGTACTGAGTTTTCAGCCATATTAAAAAACGTGTACGCTATTGGAGTTGGGATATGTCACGGTATTGGTTACGGAGACAACTTTAATGCTGTGTTAATTTCCAATGCAATTCAAGAAGTTGAGGGTTTTTTACAAGCTATATTTCCAAAAGATAGAGACGTGAAAGCGTCCGCCTATTTGGGAGATTTATTGGTAACAGCTTATTCCCAATTTTCGCGAAACAGAACTTTCGGGGGAATGATTGGTAAAGGATACAGCGTCAAATTTGCTCAAATAGAAATGGGCATGATTGCCGAAGGGTATTACGCTTGTAAATCGATTCAAATCATTGCAGAAAATGCTGGTGTTGAAATGCCCATAGCAAAAGCAATTCACGAGTGCCTGTATAAAAATGTAAATCCTAGAAAAGCGTTTCGGGAACTTCAAAGTAAGCTGAAATAATCACGCCTTGAGATTTACTTGTCCTTTTTAATCAGCTTGGTATCGTACTTTTTACAGTGCTTTTTGATAGCCTGGGCTAATCGCTCGCTTGGCTTATGCTGAGCAATTTTCCAATTTCCACAAGCGTTAGCAACATCTCCTGTATTTAACCAAGCTTGTCCACGATAATAGTACGCGTCATAAACAGTTGGGTCCAGCTTAAGCAGTGCATCAAGCGCTATAATTGCATCTTCATTCATCCCAGCTCTCAAGCAGGCCTCACCTTTCTTTTGTAAAACCAATACGTTGGTAGTATCAAGCTCTATGACACTTTGAAAATCAGCCGCGGCTAAACTGTGCAAATTCGTTTTTTCGTACAAGGAAGCTCGCAGTAGAAAAACACTGGTGTCTTTTTCATTCAATTCAATTGATTTTGAATAATCATTAATAGCCGCTGAATCGTTTTTTAATAGTTCATATACCGCTCCTCTGTGCTTATATACGGCCCAGTAATTAGGATTAATCACCAGGGCATTTTCAAAATCAGCTAATGCTCCGGTGTAGTCTTTTTGATCCATTTTCGTCCTTCCCCTCATGTAGTAGTTTAAGGGATCGCGAGGATTGAAAACAATGGCTTTACTAAAAGCATTTATTGCAGCATTATAATTGCCTAGCTGCCTTTCTACGTATCCTTTAATATAAAAAATTACTGGGTCGTTAGCCTCAAAACTTAAGGCCCTATTAAAGTCGGCCATTGCAAGTTCGTGTTCACCCATCTTAGCATAAGTAAGGCCTCTGTTAGTTAGTGCTACAACATCAGAACTGTCAAGTTCAATTGCCAAGTTAAAGTCACGAACAGCTGCGCTAAAATTACCAATGTTTGAATTTGCAGCTCCTCTATCATTGTATGCAGATTTGTCTCCAGAGTTGTTTTTCACTGCAGCATTTAACTCTTTAAATTCATTAGTCAATTGTTCTGGAATAACTTCGCCCGTCTGCCCGTCTCTTCCGATTAGACTCATCAATTCTTTAACTCGAGTTGTGTCAATGTCTTCTCCTAAATCCTTCGACTCCGTTATTTCCCATTTCAAAAATGGGCCGTAATCATTAAGCAGAATTTCGCTTTTTACATCCTTATCGTTAAATGCATACTCCCAAATCCCTCCTCTTTTCTCGTTAACGTACATCCCTGCAGAAATCTTAAATTTATAATCAACCCTATTGAGACGATTATAATTAGGCAGATACGCCAGCTTACCCTCTAGTAATTCTGGATATACAAAGTATGATTCAGGGCTCAATGTTGTATTCAATTTAACTACTAAGTAGCCAATTTCCCAACTTGCAGCCTCAGGGTCCGCTTTGGCGGAAAATGGTCCTAAGGTCCTCACGTAACCTCCTGTGATGGAATTAACAACCCTAACTTTAAGCTTTACTCCTTGCTTCTTTTGGTAAATAACACTAACCGAAGATACAGTGACTTGAGTAGAGGTGACTAACCTCTGAGCGCCAGCTTGATTCATCCACCTGAACTTGTCTTTTGTAACAGATGCATCAACAGGATAACTGGTAAACGCTTTTCCTTCAACCGCATTTAGGTTGATAGAAAATATGACCAAAAAAACAATTAAAAATCTTTTCATATGGTATGAATTTCTTGCCAGACAACAGCAAAATACTGAATTTAATGCAATCTTGCAATCAAATAAATAACTTCTGCTCATTACGACGATACTAATGGGGTATCTAAACTACTCGTTTTACAAACAAATAGTCAAGCTGTCGTTTCACTAAATCAGCATTTTTAATTTCTATAACGATCTTGTCTCCAATTTGAAATTTTTCTCCAGTCTTTTTTCCAACTAAACAGAAATTGTCTTGATCGAAAGAGTAAAAGTCGTCCGTTAAAGTTCGAGTGGAGATCATTCCTTCGCACAAATTATCTGTTATCTCTGCATACATTCCCCATTCAGTAACGCCTGAAATCATTGCTTCAAACTCTTCACCAACTCTGTTCATCATGAATTCCACTTGCTTGTACTTGATAGAATCACGCTCTGCTTGAGAGGCTAGTTTTTCCTGTTTTGAAGAATGAATACACATTTCCTCTTGTTCGTTGGCGTTTACGCTATTTTCTCCATCTAAATATTTTTGCAACATTCTGTGCAACATAACATCTGGATATCTTCTTATTGGAGAAGTGAAATGACTGTAATGTGAAAAACCTAAGCCATAGTGACCAATATTTACGGTGCTGTACTCAGCTTTTGCCATGGTTCTTATAGCTAAAGTCTCCAACAAGTTACTTTCTTTTTTCCCTTTTGCATCTTCCAATAGTGTACTTATAGATTGGGCTATTTGACTCTCATCGTTCGACCCATTTTTAGGTTTAATGAAATGCCCAAACTTGGTCACGAAATTTGCAAATTGATCAAACTTCTCAGGAGATGGCTTGTCGTGAATTCTGTAAATAAATGTTTTTGGTTTTGCCTTTTTTCCAATGTAAGCAGCAACCGATCTGTTGGCAAGCAGCATGAACTCTTCAATTAATTTATTCGCATCCTTGCTCTCTTTGAAATAAACTCCGGTCGGAGCACCTTTATCATCTAAATTAAACTTCACCTCAACTCTATCAAAGGTTAACCCTCCTTTGCTCAACCTTTGTTTTCTCAATTTTTTAGCTAAGTCATCAAGCAACAATACCTCACTTTTAAGAGGTCCGTTTTCACCTTCAATTATTGCTTGCGCGTCTTCGTATGCAAATCGTTTATCTGAATATATGGTTGTTCGACCATACCATTCGTTTAGCACTTGCGCGTTTTCATTCATTTCAAACACCGCTGAAAAGCAAAACTTTTCTTCGTTAGGTCTCAAACTACAAACTCCATTTGACAACTTTTCTGGTAGCATTGGAATTACTCTGTCCACTAAATAAACTGAGGTCGCTCTGTTGTAGGCCTCTTCATCTAATATACTTCCTTCGGGAACATAATGTGAAACATCAGCAATGTGAACTCCAATTTCGTAGTTGCCATTGTCTAACTTTTTAATGGACAATGCATCATCAAAATCCTTTGCATCATGTGGATCAATTGTGAAAGTTGTTATATCTCTGAAGTCTCTTCTTTTTGCAATTTCAGCTTTGTCTAATTCCACCGAAATTTTATCAGCTTCTTTCTCCACGTGCTCCGGAAATTCCATCGGCAATTCGTACTCAAACATGATGGAGTTCATGACTACATCGTTGTCACTTGCCTCACCTAACACTTTTACTATTCGTCCAAATGGGTTTTTTGAATTTTTTGGCCAGTCGGCAATTTCTGCAATTACTTTCTGCCCTTCTTTTGCACCTTTTAATTTAGCTAGAGGAATGAAAAAATCAACATTCATTTTTTGACTATCTGCAATGAAAAAAGCATACTTTGCGCTTATTTCAACACGTCCAATAAACTGTGTTTTCTTTCTCTCAATAATTTCAATGACTTGTCCTTCAATCTTTTTCCTGCCTCCAGGAATAACCCTCACCTTCACAGTGTCACCGTGCAGAGCTTGGTTCAAATTATTAGCATGAACAAATACGTCTTCATCTTGACCTTCACATATGATAAATGCTGAACCAGATGATATTGCTGCAACCTCTCCAGTAAGCAACTCCTCAACAATGTTTAGTGCATACTTTCCAAAAGACCGCTCAATGATGAATTCATTAAAAGCTAGCTCATCTAAAATTTGAGCTATTTTTTGTCTCCTGGCTGGATCTGTAATTTTTAAATAACCAGCTATTTGCTTGTAGTTTAATGTTTTAGCAGCGTGCTTATTAAATGTTTTTACTATTTGCTCCTTTAACGGCAAGCCTGCATTTGGATTAAAATTCGATTTTTCTTGACGATTACCTCCTCCTCCTCTGTTACTTTTTCCTTGTGGATTACCTTCTGGTCTTCCTTCTCTCTTTTTCCCTTTTCCGGGGTTTTTCTTTTTTGGCATATTGGTAAATATAAGCAAATGTGCAGCAATCCCTGCATACGCCATTATTCTTTAATGATTGCCACTATACTGTCACTCACCTGTTTACTAAACAAATCAGCTGCACGCTCATTCAAATGTGTAATGTCCGTAAAATCAGCTAGTTTCCACCCTTTTTGATGAGCGTAATTTAAATAATGGACGGTAACTGATGTGTTCGAGTTTATGAACTCATTAAATTCATTCATCTCTTTTGAACTGTAATTTTCTAAAGCGTTCTTTCTGCAAGGTGGCATGCACAGGAACACCTCTATGTTCTTATTTTTGCAATGCGCAAGCACTTCCTTAAAATACTCCTCTTGCAACGGCAGTCGGTTAATATCGTATTCATAGGTGTCCGATTCATTAGCTTGGCCTGGATAGACGTATTGACCATTCTCCTTCAAATAAATCTCCTTTGTGCGTTCCTGTTTTACATCTCGTAAATACTTCAACCTGTTTGGCTCCAGCAAGTTGTATTGACCTGTAAATTGAACTAAAGGGATGTTCATGTAATCATTTTTGTAGCTTTTATTAAAATATAAATTATAAGCATAATTGCGATTAGAGGCCAAATAACTAAACTGGAAATAATCCACTGATAATATTAAATATTTAATTTTCTTATCCTTTTTTTCGAGCCACTTGAGTTTGTGATAAATCTGATTGTACGTATCGTTGTCGTGTGAAAAATTATAACTAGTTAGTTCAAACTTTTCTGGATTTAACCCTCGATAACTTCCCGAATTTCCGAGAATTACTAACTCATACTCCCGTTCTGCTGCATTTTGAAAACTTTTCTCAATTTGCTGCAAAGTACTTGGTCCCTGTATTATAGTTATAATATCAGGCAATACCCATACCGCAATAGGCACATAAATACTCAAAGATATAAGAACAAATAATAATATTTTAAAGACAAATTTTTTCATTTAGTCATTGTTCTAAAATTGAAAATAAATAAACGTTTGAGTACTGTTTGAAAAAAAGAACAGCGTAGCAAAAATTAACAGATAACACATCCACCTAATAGGTGTTTCTAATCGACCTATTCCCTCTAGGGCATGAGATTTTCCTTTACCAACCCACTCAATCACAGCAAAAACCACAATCAACAGTAAAACAGTTTTTGGAAGTATCGTTGGTAAAGTCAACGAAGTGGTCGAAAAAATTTCACCAAATATTAAAGCAGCCTGATTAATCGAATCTGCTCGAAAAAACACCCAAGAGAGAGTAATCAGTGAAAAGGTGAGTAAGATTCGAATAGGTCGTTTTATAATTTCAATTAACCCAGATTTACTATCATCCTTAAGGCGTTTAACCCCATACAAACTAGGAATAAATAACAAGGCGTTTATAGCTCCCCATACAATAAAAGTCCATTTTGCACCATGCCAGAATCCACTTACTAAAAAAACAATTCCCACATTACGAAGTGTTTTCAGCAGGCCTCCCCTATTTCCTCCTAACGGAATGTATAAATACTCCTTAAACCAACCTGTTAGTGACATGTGCCATTTGCTCCAAAATTCGGCAATACTGCTTGAAAAATATGGAAAGGAAAAGTTTTGCTTTAAATTGAAACCGAACAGCCTCGAGGTCCCGATAGCAATATTTGAATATCCAGCAAAATCGCCATATATCTGAAACGAAAACAAAAAAGTCCCAAGTAATAGTGTGGAACCTGAAAGCTCCTGTGAATTGCTAAAAATTTCATTTACAATCACCCCGCAATTATCAGCAATTACCACTTTCATGAACAGTCCCCATAATATTTGACGCATGCCGTCTCTAGCTTGATGGAAATTAAACACCCTAGATTTACTAAATTGAGGGAGTAAGTCTTTCGCTCTTTCAATAGGTCCCGCGACTAGCTGAGGAAAAAAGCTTACAAATGCAGAAAAGTCAATGAAATTAGAGGTTGGTGTAAACTTTCTCTTGTATACATCTACTGTATAACTCAAAGTCTGAAAGGTGTAGAAACTAATCCCCACCGGTAAAATGATGTCAAGGGAATCTGCTTCAATGCTAGCGCCAAAAAAGGAAAACGCTGAGGTGAAATTATCGACAAAGAAATTAAAGTACTTGAAGAAGCCAAGCATTCCTATGTTGGCAGCAATACTCACAAATAATAACAATTTGCGCTTTATTTTATCCCCCTCCCATTTTAAAGCTAAACCAACAAAATAATCAATGGACGTGCTGGCAAAGATCAACACTAAAAACCTCCAGTCCCACCATGCGTAAAAGACATAACTCGCAACCAGAAGCAACATGTTTTGAATCTTTACTCTTTTACTACCCAAAAGCCAATAACCGGCAAACACGAGGGGTAAGAAAATTGCGAAATCAAGAGAATTAAAAAACATAACGCTTTATATTGCTGCAAACAGTCACAGGTTGTAGTAAAAGTACATTTTTTAATGCTATTTTTAATGCTACAAAAGATTCGAAAATATGTCCAAAAAAAAACTTTTTTTAATTGATGCATTCGCTATCATTTACCGAGCATATTTTGCTTTTGGCAACAACCAAAGATATAACTCAAATGGTTTGAACACTTCAGCAATGTTAGGGTTCACTAACACAATTGTAGAAGTTTTAAGAAGGGAGAACCCTACCCACATTGGGGTGGTTTTTGACTCTCCTGGAAAAACATTTAGGGAAGACATTTACCCTCTTTACAAGGCCCATCGAGATGAAATGCCTGAGGACATCAGAAACTCTATCCCTTACATTAAAAAAATCATTGAAGCAATGGACATTCCTTTGATTGCAATGGAAGGTTTCGAAGCAGATGATATTATAGGAACCATGGCAAAGGCTGCTGAAAAGGAAGGTTTCACAACTTTCATGATGACCCCAGACAAAGATTACGCTCAACTCGTTAGTGACAACATATTTATGTTTAAGCCAGGACGTGGTGGAAATCCTCCAGAAACTTGGGGTGTAAGAGAAGTGCAAGAGAAGTTTGAAATAAACCATCCGGAACAGGTAATAGATATCCTTGGATTGTGGGGAGATGCAGCAGATAATATCCCAGGTATTCCTGGTATTGGTGAAAAAACTTCAAAAAAATTGATAAGTAAATACGGAACCGTCGAAAATTTAATCGAGGCAGCCGAGGCAGACTTAAAAGGAAAGCAACGTGAAAATGTAATAAACTTCGGAGAACAGGGTCTGTTGTCTAAAAAATTGGCAACAATTGTACTAGATGTTCCTGTAGAATACTCCTTTGATGACTTAGAGAAAACTCCGTTTAAAAAAGAAGAGTTGCTTACTTTGTTTTCCGAATTAGAGTTCAGAGGGTTGGCCCAGCGTGTCTTTGATCAAGATGTCCACACCTCTTCTACTCGACCAGCTGGAACTTCAGCTCCGGCAACAAGTATTGCTCCTGAGCCAAAAAAACAAGCGAAAAAAAATGCTCCTGTTGATTTATTTAATCAGCCAGAAATTAACGAACTTACTGAAGTTCAAGAAGAGCCTGTTCAAGAATTTAAATCCTTTGAAGCTGAAAAGAAAGATTATCAGCTGGTGGCTTCTGCTGAAGGAATAAAGAGCTTAGTTGCAAAATTAGAAAAAGTGTCAAGTTTTTGTTTTGACACGGAAACCACCGGTCTGGACAGTTTATCGGCTAAAATCATAGGCTTATCCGTTTCATTTGAAGAGAACACCGCTTATTACGTTCATGTTCCCCAGGGAAAGGAAGAGTCGACGTTAAAGCATTTTAAACATTTGTTCGAAAATAAAAAAATTGAAAAAATAGCGCAGAACATTAAATACGACATGAACATTTTAAGGGGTGTTAATATTCAAGTATTAGGCCCTTTATTTGACACCATGCTTGCTCATTATTTGCTTGAGCCTGACATGAAGCACAACATGGATTTGCTAAGTGAAACCTACCTAAATTATAGTCCAATATCTATTGAAACTTTGATTGGAAAAAAAGGAAAGAACCAATTGAACATGAGAGAAGTTCCAGCGGATCAGATAACTAATTATGCCTGTGAAGACGCAGATGTAACTTGGCAACTAAAGCAGATTTTTCAACAACTTTTAAAAGACACGGGTACAACTGAATTGTTCGAGAAAATTGAAATGCCTTTAGTCCCTGTGCTTTCAGCAATGGAACAAGAAGGAATAAAACTCGATGCAAAAAGTATGGAGGATTATTCGATTGTGCTTGCGAAAGAGATAAATGATTTGGAGAAAAAAATAATAGATTTAGCCGGAGAAGAATTCAACGTTTCCTCACCAAAACAACTGGGAGAAATACTTTTTGACAAACTTAAAATCTCTGATAAGGCTAAAAAAACAAAAACAGGACAGTACCAAACCAATGAGGAAACACTCCAAAAACTAGCGGACAAGCATAAAATTGTTGCACCAATATTGGATTACCGTCAACTGAAAAAATTAAAATCTACATATGTTGATGTGCTTCCAACCTTAATCCGTCCAGCTACTGGTAAAATACATACCACCTTCAATCAAGCAGTTGCAGCGACAGGTAGACTGAGTAGTAACAACCCAAACCTGCAAAATATCCCTATTAAAACTGCGAAAGGAAGGGAGGTTAGAAAAGCTTTTGTAGCCTCTGAAGGACGTGAAATATTGGCGGCAGATTACTCTCAAGTAGAACTAAGGATAATGGCTGAAATTTCAAAAGACAAGGGAATGCAAGAAGCTTTTGAGAATGGACAAGATATCCATTCAGCTACGGCGGCAAAAGTATTTGATGTTCCTCTTGAAGAGGTTGATAAAACGATGAGAGGAAAAGCAAAAATGGTTAATTTTGGAATTATCTATGGCATTTCGGCTTTTGGTTTAAGTCAGCGTTTAGGAATTCCACGTAAGGAGGCTGCTGAAATCATTAAACAATACTTTATGCAGTACCCTGGTGTGCAATCCTATATGAATGATGTTGTTGAAGACGCAAGGAAAAATGGTTATGTTGAAACAATCATGGGTAGAAAAAGATACTTAAAAGACATCAACTCTAGAAACGCGATTGTTAGAGGATATGCTGAGCGAAATGCAATTAACGCACCGATTCAAGGGTCAGCAGCTGATATCATCAAAAAAGCAATGATTAATATTCAGAAAGAATTAAAAGAGAATAATTACAAAAGCACCATGATTTTACAAGTTCATGATGAATTGTTATTTGATGTTGTTCCGGAAGAAAAACAGCAAGTTCAAGAATTAGTAAAAACCAAAATGGAAAATGCTGTAAAAACTAACGTACCTTTAGAAGTGGACATGAATTTTGCACATACTTGGCTTGACGCTCATTAATAAAATATAAAAAGGAAAATAAACGTTGCTTGTTTTCCTTAATAACACTTATATAATGAAAGATTTAAAACTTGTTTTTTTCCTTTTTACTCTCGGTTTAATCATCGCCGTTTCTTGCAAAAAAGAAACTACTGAAACGAGTTTTGTAGCCTGCACTTCGCCAACATATGAAGATGAAATAAAAACACTGATCGAAACCAATTGTAACAACATCGACTGTCATGGTGCTCGTCAACAACCTGTACTCACTTATTACACTGCTGTAAAAGCGGCAGTGGATAATGGCACATTTGCCCATGAAGTTATAACAAGCAGAGCCATGCCCAGGGGAAGTGAGTTAAGTCAAGAAGATTTTGACTTATTTAACTGCTGGCTGAATGACGGCGCCCCAGAAAAAAGTCAATAATTATGAATGAAAATACATCATCATCAGAAGTTTTAGCGTCCAAAACCTACGCGCTCGCAACACATTTTGTATTGCCAAATGACACGAACACCCTAGGAAACTTAATGGGTGGTCAACTATTATACTGGATGGACATTGCGGGAGCTATCAGCGCACATAGACATTGCAGAAAAGTAGTTGTTACGGCATCTGTTGGGAATGTTTCTTTTCAAAAACCGATTAAGTTAGGAGACATTGTAACCATAGAAGCTAAAGTTTCACGTTCTTTTAGCACATCAATGGAGGTTGTGATGGATGTTTTTGTTGAAAATCATCAAACAGGAGAAAAAACCATTAGTAATCAAGCCATGTTTACTTTTGTTGCTCTTGGCCCTAACGGAAAAACGCAATTAGTTCCCAAGTTAAAACCTGAAACAAGCGAAGAAAAGGAGCGGTATGACAGTGCGCTTCGAAGACGTCAATTAAGTCTTGTTATTGCTGGAAAAATGAACCCGGACGAAGCTGCAGAATTAAAAGCCCTGTTCGATTGAAATTAATTTATGCAAAATAAATTGGATGCTTTCTTTAGGAATTGGTTTAGGAGTTTAAAGGAGAAATACCACTTAAACTTAACCAACAAGGATTCCTATGCTGAAATCTACAGCACGCAAGTAACGAAAGGGAAATTTATTTTTTCGGTGCTAACAGCTCTCCTTTTAGTTTTTGTACTTGCTTTTTGTCTTATTTCTTTTACGCCAATTAAGAGAATTGTTCCTGGATTCGAAAGCGATGAAATGCACCAAGAATTGGTGTCGATGAAAAAAAAGTTGATAGGCATGGAATTTGAAATTGCAGGAAAACTGGATTACGCTGCTCACCTTGACAGTATATTTGACATGATTAATGCTGATGGTACAATTTCAATTGAAACTAATTTAGACACCACAACCGTACTTGAAAACTACTTAAAGCCAACAAATAAACCTGAAAACCAAGAGGTTAGTTTATATAATTATCATTTTTTTCAACCAATTAAAGGCATTGTATCTCAAAAATTTAATGTTAAAGAGAAGCATTTCGGAATTGACATTGTCAGCAAAAAAAATGAAACGATCAAAGCGGCTCTTTCAGGAAAAGTAATTGTAGCAAGCTGGACTTTAGAGGAGGGAAATGTGATTGGAGTTCAACACCAAGACAATTTGATCTCATTTTACAAGCACAACAGTGTATTATTAAAACGGATAGGTGACCTTGTAAAAGCGGGAGAAGTAATTGCAATTGTCGGGAACAGCGGGGAGTTAAGTACTGGCCCTCATCTTCATTTTGAAATTTGGCAAAACGGAACTCCGCTTAACCCTTTAGATGTAATATCTTTCAATTAGTCGACAAAAAATGTTTTTTGGTCACTTTTTTACTTCTTGTCTTATTTCTCAAATTACAAAAAAGTTTGTTCGAGACAGGCAACTATTTCAATTCGTTTCGTTTATCGTTTATC
>Ga0115000_10002026_pt1 | contig 17698 bp, 16 predicted proteins | sample ArcticOcean_MG_C_6_FD_89690 | JGI IMG/M metagenome (GOLD analysis project Ga0115000, IMG submission 89690) | Marine microbial communities from western Arctic Ocean - ArcticOcean_MG_CB8_128 | ecosystem: Environmental > Aquatic > Marine > Oceanic | place: Arctic Ocean: Canada Basin | collected...
CAGTGGTTTCAACAAATGCAGGGAGTTCAAAAGACTTATATAATAATAATAATTTTCTTTTGATTAATAAGGACTCTCAAGTTGAAATTAATGAAGCATGTAATCAACTAGTTAATAATGTTGATCTTTGTAATATGTATGCTCATAACTCAAGAAAATTTGCTTTAGAGAATTTTTCTATAAATAATATGACAAAAAAAATCCTGAAGATTTACAGTGATTTAACTGAAAATGAAAATTAAAGATTCTTTGTTCCGTTCAATTTTAGAATTTAGAGCGAAAAGACAAAGATCTGTTATCAATAAAAATATAAATAGCAATGCTATATTAGTTGTTGCAACTGTATTTTTGGGCGATTTATTTATGCTGGCGCCATTTATTGAGGCTTTGAAGAGGTCTAAGCCTGGTGTTGAAATAATTTTAGTTTGTAATGAAGATTTAAAGGAAGTGGCTTCTTTATTAAATGTCAAGCATATTGTTCCTTCAAAGCGGCCAACAAGTTTGTCAATTAAAAGGATTAACAAATTAAGTATTTCAGGTTACGAAGTTGCCTATTGTATATTTTCTGGTGCTTGGTTGTCAGCTATGATTGATATTTCCGTTAAAAAAGTAGTTAGTTTTCCTGACCCTTCAGGTAGATTAAATCATGTAATTACAGAAATGATTAATTTCCCTAAGTATCCTTTGTCAGCAATAAAAATACCTTTATTGATGTTAAATAATAATCATATAGATGAAAATCTAATAGCCTTAGATAGTTGGAAGCCTGATGGGGAGAATGCTATTATCCATGTTGGTGCAAGATCTCTTTTGCGAAGAATGCCTATTAGCTTAATGAGTAATATTATTAATATACTTAACAATAAATCGATGAATATTATTGTTACTTCAGGACCAAATGAATTCAATAAGTTGGAGGAGTTAAGAGCAATAATGCCGACTAATGTTTTCAATCAAATTAATTTTGAACTTGGGTCAAAGAATTTGGTAAATCTAATTCCTACCATTATTTCCTCTAAAATTGTTATTGGGATTGATACTGGATTTTTGCATTTAACTAAAGCACTAGGGGTTCCTACATTGGTTTTATTGGGACAAAGCCAAGCAGAGCTATTTGGAGGCGATGGTTTTTACTCAAGATCTATACATTTGGGGATTCATAATTTAATATGTCGAGATAAAAAAACATTTCATGGGCTAAAAGAAAATTGGATAAATAAGTGTGACAGAGATTATTGTCATGTAGAGGGGATGCCTTGTATAGGTACACTTGAAATGGAGTCAATCAAAAATAATATTTATAAGTTATTAGATCTTTCTATGGAAACACAATCATTACCAATATCAATAGAACAATCTTATGATTAATTTTATTTACAATTTAAATGTCACTAAAATTATTTGTGTTAATTTTTTTTATTACCTTGTATTTTTTTTCAATTTATATAAACATTTTTTAAGATGAAGATTCTAATAATGAAGTTCAGAAATATTGGTGATGTACTTCTTTCAACTCCGCTTGTATCAAATTTAAAATATTATTATCCAGATTCAAAAATTGATTTTTTGCTGAATAAGGGTTGCGAAGATATGGTCTATGAAAATACAAATATAAATAATGTTATTGTGTATGACAGGCCAAGAATAAAAAAATTAAAAATATTGCCGCAATTATTAGAAGAAATCTACTTTACTCGTGCTATTCGAAAAAAAAATTATGACATAGTAATAAATCTTACAGAAGGGGAAAGAGGTGCTCAAATAGCATTTTTTAGTGGTGCAAAAATTAAGTTAGGGTTTCCGGTACGAAAAGGACTTTTATCTTTGATAGCGGTCTTCGATAAGCTTGGTGATGATAAAAAATGGCAACATGCAGTAGAAAAAGATCTTCAATTTGTCAATCTACTTGGTAAAGAAATAGTTAGTAAGGAAGTTATTATTAATTGGAATGGAGATATTGAAGAAGAAGTTAATCAAATATTAAAGGAAAATAGTGTGCAAGATTTTGTTCATATTCATCCTGTTTCAAGATGGATGTTTAAGTGCTGGGAAAATGATAGAATGGCAAAAATTATTGATTATTTTGAGGAAGAAAAAAACCTTAAAGTAATAATTACAGGCAGTTTTGTTCAGAAAGAATTAGATAGAATTAACCAAATCATTGCTTTTTGCAAGACAAAACCAATTAATTTGTCAGGTAAATTGACATTAAAACATTTAGCATGCTTATCTTCAAAATCAAAATTATTTTTTGGAGTTGATTCTGCCCCTATGCATATTGCTGCTGCAACGGATACACCTGTTTTAACTATTTTTGGAGCTAGTTTCCCAGTTTTATGGGGCCCTTGGAAAAATACTATAGAGAAACAATTATTTCTTGATATCGATGGGATCCAAATGAATGGAAGCCATTGTATGGTTTCTATGATGAATCATGATATTGTTTATGAAGATTCAATTAAAAAATCAAGAGGGATGGTTTTGATTGACTATGATAAAGTTAGATCTGCCTTAGATTTAATGCTTTGAGCAACTAATTATGAAAACAATATATTTTATTCGTGAAAAGACAAGCCACCATGGAGGGGCAGAGACTTATCTTTTCAGATTATCAGATTCATTAGTTAAAACAGATATTGAATTTAAAACAATTCATTCAGTTATCCCAAGTTTCTTGCCATCTTGGTTGCGTCTTATTTTATTTAATTTACATCTTATTCTTATTAAGAGAGATAAATTATATTTTTCTTTAGAGAGAATAGTATGTCCTGATATTTATCGAGCAGGTGATGGTGTTCATAAAGTTTTTTTGGAAATTGAAAATAAATCAAAAATAAATCCTCTTCATAAAGTATTGTTATTTATTGAAAAAAAATGCTTTAATAATTCAAAAGTAATTATTGCTAACTCAATAATGGTTAAAAACGACATTATTAAGGCATATGATATTGATCCAAATAAAATAGAGATTATCTATAATGGTTTCAAACCTAAAGAAAACCAATCTTATGAGAGGTCTTTTTCAAAATTATCTAAAGAATTTAATATTAAACCCAATCAGTCAATAATTCTTTACGTGGGTAGTGGTTATAAAAGAAAAGGTGTTTTTGAATTATTACAAATTTTATCTAAATTGAATAATAAAAATTTTGTTGCATTTGTAATTGGGAAAGAAAAAAGATACAAATACTATAAAAAAATAGTTAATTTTTTCTCATTAGAGGGGAAGGTTAATATCATTGGCATTAGAAAAGATGTGAGTGATTTTTATATTGCTTCTGATATTTTTATTTTGCCTTCTCATTATGAGCCATTTGGTAATGTCGTCCTTGAGGCAATGTGCTATGGAAATGTAGTTTTTACTACCAATCAAACTGGTGCTTCTGAGCTTCTTGATAAAGATTTTGTAATGTCAGATTCAAAAGACTTTTCGGTTGTAAAAAAGATTGATAATTTATTGATTAACCCCACTATTATGAGAGAAATCAAACAAAGAAATTTAAAAATTTCAAAGAATTATAGTATTGAAATTAATCGTGATAAAACCCTAAAAGTTTTAAATCAATACTTCAATGATTAGTACTTTATCAAATTGGTTAAATGCGCAAGATTATCGTTATATTATCTTAATGCTATTGTTAATAGTGTTACCCTCACTTGAAGCACCAAAAAATTTGTTCGCATTGCTCTATGTTTTTTCATGGTTATTTATTGCCTATAGAGGAAAAAACTGGGGTGGCAAATGGAGGGTTGCTGATACTTTATTCTTATTCTTTTTTGTTGGGAATATTGCTGTTAGTCTCAATGCATTTATTATTCTTGATATGCCTGTCAGTGCTATTAATGATGTATCTAGATATATATTAGTTGTATGGGTATTATCGAGACATTTTATGGAAAAAAAGCAGGTTGTTTCGCTTTATATAGCTATTGTTTTATCTACTGCCGCCTCTTTAATTTATTCTTTTTTTACATGTCCACAAGGTGGGGTTTGTCTTGAACTAAATTCAGTAGGCCATGTTAACCATACAGCTATATATTTGGTTATTACATATTCTATTGGATTATCATTATTACTGACAAATTTCTTAAATTTTTTGAATTACCAAAGATTACTATTAATTTTGTCAATTTTGTCAATTTTGTTTATTGCGTATGCAATTGTAGTTTCAAACAGTAGGGCTGCGACAGGATTTTTACTTATTGTTACTTTGCTAAGTGTGCTCCATTCTGTTATCAAATTTCAAGGTTGGCGTTTTAGACTAACTGTATTATTTTTTATGGTCCTTGGTTCTTTGTTAGTAATAAACAATCCTCCAAGCGTAATTTATAAATTTTCAGCAAGCGATTCACTTTTTGATGACCTTGAAAGAAAAAAAATTAGAAATTTTGCCTATTATGTTTTCAAAACTTACCCTATATTGGGTGTTGGTTTTGGTAATTTTACTAATCTCGGACATGAACATATTAAAGACAAAGTTATTGAAGATTTAGGCGTTTATGAAAAAGAAAAGTATGCGCCTTATGATCATACTCATAACATATACTATAATTTTTTGGTTAGTGGCGGTATTGTTATGTTCTCTGCGCTCTTATGGTTTTTTTCACAAGTAATTAAAACTATATGGAGGGTTGGTAAAGAAAATAATCGTAAAGAACTACGGCGCAGACATAACGATGATGTTTTTGAATATAGAGATGATACATTATTGATAATAAGTTCAAGTTTGGTTGTTTTGACTGTTTTAGGTATAGGTTTTGTAAATACAACGCTTTCTCATGAACATGCATTATTGTCAATATTTGTGTTTGGATTGCTGTTTTCAAAAGATAGAGAGCTTAATGCAAGATAAGCAAGAAATTTTATTAAACCCACGTCATGGTTGGCTTGGATGTTGGCCTAGAACAGGAATTAAATCGATTTTTGACCCCGAAAATGCAAGAGTTTTTGAGTTTTTAGTCGATCAAAGAAAAAAAATATTTAAACATGGCTGTGTTTTAGATGCTGGAGCAGGTAGAAGGCCTTACAAGCACATTTTTGATGGATTAAATTATGAATCGACTGATATGCCTGGAGGCTTTTATAAAGAGAAGCACGATTTTGAATGTGAACTTCATGATATCCCAAAGCCTAATAGCCACTACGATGTAGTTATATTAACATTTGTTCTTGAACATGTTCCTGATCCTCAATCCACATTGGCAGAAATTAACAGAGTGCTTAAACCTAATGGAAAACTATTAATTTATGTCCCACTTAATGGACCACTTCATGGCGAGCCTTGGCATTTTTTTCAATTCACGCACTATGGACTAAATCAGCTAGCATTAAATACTAATTTTCATATCAATGAGATTGAAAAGGTTGGGGGCGCATTTTGGTTTATTGGTAAAAGACTTCCTGTTGCTTTTAGTCAAATTCTTAAACAGTATGATCCATTTCGTGCTAAGAAGCGTGGACAAAACGTTGTATTTTCTATACTAATTAGTTTCTTGCTATTACCAACTTGGTTTATTTTTTATTTACCTGCTGCTTATATAGTTCGCCCTTTTTTTTATTGGCTAGATTATTTAGACAAACAAAAAATACTTACTACTGGATATACTGCAGTTTTTATTAAGAATTTGGATAGATAATGAAAATTCTAATTGAGATTCCTACTTGGTTGGGAGATGCTGTAATGACAACCCCTGCTATTGAGAATTTATTGAGTCAATATAATCAACCTGAAATTACTTTGATTGGCTCTTTTAGTTCAGTTGAAATATTAAGAAATCATCCAAAGGTTAAAAAGATAATTTTTTTAAATAAAAATTATCTTAAAATGTATAAAATTGCAAAAGATTTAGGTAATTTTGATGTGTTTTTTTCTTTTAGAAGCTCATTACGGGCAAAGCTTTTTAAGTTGTTAGTGTCCAGCAATATAAAGTATCAATTTGAAAATATTAAAAATCAAAATATCCATCAAGTTGAAAAATATAATGATTTTATTAATTTAAGCCTTAATATTAATAATCTTCCTGAAGGATTAATTATTCATCATGAAAAAAGTGTAAAAAAAGAAATTTCAGATCTGTATATAAGTCAAGATTTAACTCTTGGAATCAATCCAGGCGCATCATATGGGAGTGCAAAGCGTTGGTATCCAGAAGAGTTTGCAGAGTTAGCTGCTAAATTATCAAATAAATACAATATTATTATTTTTGGTGGCAATGGTGAAAAAGACATTGCTTTAGATATTGAGAAGTTATTAATTAAAAAAGGTATTTCAAATTATAATAATCTTGCAGGTGTTACTTCGATTTCAGAATTAGTAGAACATATTTCAAATTTGGATTTATTTATAACTGGGGACAGTGGACCTATGCATATTGCTGCTGCTTTTAAAGTGCCGACAGTTTCAATTTTTGGTCCAACTAGAGCTCAAGAGACCTCGCAATGGATGAATAAAAAAAGCGTAATTGTTAAAAAAGATCTTGATTGCCAGCCTTGTATGAATCGAGTATGTCATTTAAAGCACCATAATTGTATGAAATATATTAAATCTGAAGAAGTATTAATTGCAGTTGATACTCTCAATTAATATTATCAAAAGCTTGATCAATTAAATGACAGATAACATGTCCAAATAGAATATGTACCTCTTGGATTCTTGCAGTATCTTTAGCTAAAACTTCTAGATTGACATCACATAGATTATTAAATTCTCCACCACCTTTCCCACTAAAACCAATACTTCGACATCCAAGTTTCTTGGAAATTTTTAAAGCATTAACAACATTAGTGCTCGTCCCTCCAGTACTAATACCAATTAAAACATCCCCTTTATTTCCTAATGCTTCAACTTGCCGTTCAAATATGTACGAGTATTCGTAATCATTACTAATTGAGGTCAGTATTGAGCCATCAGTAGTTAATGCTATAGCTGGTAGCCCTTTTCTTTCTATCTTGTATCTACCTACTATTTCAGCTGCGATATGTTGAGCATCTGCCGCACTTCCACCATTACCAAATATTAAAATCTTGTTACCATTTTTTAGAGAATCTATACAAATTTTTGCTGCTATCTCAATTGATGCACCAATAGACTCGATTGTTTTTTTCGTGACATATAAATGTTCACTTAGATCATTCATGATAGTTGATTGCATATTTAGTTTCCTGTTTGAATTTTTCTAATGGTTTGAGTTGAGCTTCTATCATCAATGAATTCTACTAATTGTAATTCTTTAGCAATATCTTGTCCAATAACCTTTTTACCTTTATAGTCACCACCTTTTACAAGAGTATAAGGTTTGATCGCCTTAATTAAGTTATATGGCGTATCTTCATCAAATATTACTACATAGTCAACTACTTCAAGGGCGGCCAGTATGTAAGCTCGATCCATTTGCATATTAATAGGGCGACCTTCTCCTTTTAAAGCAGTTACTGATCTATCAGAATTGAGACCAATGATTAAAACATCACCAAAACTTTTGGCAGTTTCAAGATACTTGACATGTCCAGTATGAAGAAGATCAAAGCAACCATTAGTAAATACAATTTTTTTACCTTTATCTTTAAGTTCAATTGACAGAGAGATAATTTCATTAGTAGTTTTAATGTGGGTTTTACTTGATGATTTATTAAGACTTGATTCATATTCAATAATTTCATTTAATGTGGCTGTGGCACTTCCAATTTTCCCAACAACTACACCTGCAGCTAAATTTGAAAACTCCACTGCTTCATCAAGACTAAGATTACAGGCCAAAGCAAAACCAAGGGATGATAAAACTGTATCACCTGCTCCAGTAACATCAAAAACTTCCCTTGCAAATGTTGGATAAATACGAAGCTCATCATCATAAATGGCAACGCCTCTATCACTAAGTGTGATTAGCGAAACATCAAGACTACATTGGTTTTTAAGTTCAATAATTGCATTATTGAGGCTAGAATCATCAATAATATTGATATTAGTTGCTTCACTTGCTTCTTTAATATTTGGCGTTAGTAAATATGCACCTTTATATTTTGAATAATCGAAACCTTTAGGGTCAACTAAAACTTTTTTGTCATGACTATTTGCTATATTAATTAGTGATTGAGTTAATTTATTAGTAAGTATGCCTTTCCCATAGTCAGACAAAAGAACAAGTTCACAATCTAAAATAATTTTTTTAAAGCTCTTAAGAATATGATTTTGTGATTTTTCTGTAATTTCGTTAGAACTCTCGCTATCAAAACGCACAACCTGTTGTTGTGTTGCAATAATTCTACTTTTTTTAGATGTAATTCGATCTTGCTCAGCATAAAGATATTTTGTATCCACCTTAATACTTTTTAATAATAACTTCAGCTCCTTAGATGTTTCACATTTTCCAATTATGCTAATTACATCAACTTTTGCTCCTAAAGCTTTTAGATTATTTATAACATTTCCTGCTCCACCAAGCAGCATGCTTTCTTTTTCAATATTTACAACTTGAACTGGAGCCTCAGGAGAAACTCTATTACATTCTCCCCATAGGTAATGATCAATCATCAAATCACCGATGACTATAATTCTAGGCGATTTATTTCGAAGGTTAGTCATAATAATCTGTATTATAGGAGCGCTTTATCTCAGGAATATAAGCTTTGATTCCATCTTCTAAATTGAATTTAGGCTTAAAATTTAAATTTAAACTTGTTTGGGTAATGTCTGCGTTTGTGTTCATCTGATAGCCATCATAGGGGTTAGGAAAGTATTCAGTTCCAAGATCAGTTCCAAGCTCTTGTTGTAAGATATTAGCTATATCTTGAAAACTTCTTGGTATCCCTGTACCTACATTATAAACACCACTTGCCGAAGAGACACATGCTTTGATATTTGCCTGAATAACATCATCAATAAAAATAAAATCACGCATTATCTTCTGAGAACCTTTAAATAACCTAGGAGCCATTCCACTTAGAATTTGGTGGCCTAATTGAATTACCATTGAAGCTGTCTTAGCTTTATAGTATTCTCCAGGACCATAGACATTAAAAAATCTTAGTCCAACTATTGTCATCTCTGGATTTTCTTTTTTATATTTATAAGCAATTTTCTCCATTGAATATTTACTGTAACCATATATATTTTCGGGGCTCTCGTTACCAATGGTCTGAGGTGAAGGAAGATTTCCATAGACTGCTGCGGAGCTAGCATACACCATCACAGAGTTATTTTTTTTTGCTATCTCGAGAAAGTTATAAAATGTATTAACATTTGTTTGCATAACAATTTCTTGATTGTCTACTCTTGTGTCAGATATTGCTGCTTGATGAAAAATGAAGTCAAACTGATACTTTTCGAGTAATTCGATATCAGACTTTCGATTAATATTTCCACATATTACGACACCATTAAATCCAGTTAAATTTTTATAATGACCAAAGCTATGAAGATTTCCATTTTTAAAGATTAAATCATTTCTAAAGCAATCAAATACAATTATTTTGGCACTCGGAAAGTTTTTTTGGAAATATGAAACTAAATTACCTCCAATAAAACCTGCACCTCCAGTTATTAAAATAGTTTTTTTATTAAAATTAGTGTTTTTTTTAGGCATCAGTCTTTATAGGTAATTTCTTATAATTTTAATATAAAGAGATTATGGAATACACTTTATTAATAATTACAAAATAAAGGGAAATACAATATTAAAAAAATGTATTTATGGTTTAAAATGATTTCTTACATAAAATTTCGAATCTCTAAATTGTCTAGTTTTTTAAAGGGTTCCATTTTATTTCTAAAGTGCCTAGATTATGAAAAATAGCAAAATTGCCATCGTGGGTCTTGGGTATGTTGGGTTGCCATTGGCAATAGAATTTGGCAAGATTAGACACACAATAGGCTATGATATAAATAACGATAAGGTTGCAGAGCTAGTTGGTGGTATTGATAAGACACTAGAAATAACATCAGAAGATATAAATAGTGCCTCATTTCTGAGTTTTACTTCAAATCTAGATGCTATTGCAGATTGTTCAATTTATATTGTTACTGTTCCTACGCCAATTGATAAAAATAAACAGCCAGATTTATCTTTTCTCATTAAATCTAGCTCAATGTTGGGTAGTATTTTAAAAGAAAAAAATTTGGTTATTTTTGAGTCCACAGTATATCCCGGAGCAACTGAAGAAATATGTGTGCCTATTTTAGAAAAGGAATCTGGATTAACATTTAATAAAGATTTTTTTTGTGGCTACTCCCCAGAGAGAATAAATCCTGGAGATAAAAAAAATACAATTACTAATATCAAGAAAGTTACATCTGGATCAACACCTGAAATTGCAGAAATAGTAAATAACCTATACCTGGAAATAATTACTGCAGGAACTCACCAAGCAAGTAGCATAAAGGTAGCAGAGGCTGCAAAAGTTATTGAAAACACTCAGCGTGATGTCAACATTGCACTAATAAATGAACTAAGTTTGATTTTTGATAAGATTGGTATTGATACTGAAGAAGTTCTTATTGCAGCAGGAACAAAATGGAATTTTTTACCATTTCTTCCTGGTCTTGTTGGAGGCCATTGTATTGGAGTTGATCCATACTATCTAACATTTAAAGCAGCTGAAGTTGGCTATAACCCAGAAATGATTTTAGCAGGGAGAAGGTTGAATGATAATATGGGTATATACATTGCCAACAGGGTAACAAAGTTAATGTCTAAGAATAAAATTCATGTTGTTGATTCTAATGTATTAATAATGGGATTAACATTTAAAGAAAATTGTACAGATATTCGAAATACTAAGGTTATAGATATAATAAGTGAGCTAAAAAGTTATACTTGTAATGTTGACGTTTACGACCCATGGGTCGATTCTAGTATTGCGTCTTTAGATTATGGTATTGATTTAATAGATAAACCTATAAAGCAAAAATATCAAGCAATTATATTGGCGGTTTCTCATAGTGAGTTCTACGAAAAAGGCATCGCTAAAATTAGATCTTATGGAGCTGATAACCATATTATTTTTGATGTGAAGTATCTGTTTAATAAAATTGATACTGAAGGTCGATTATAAAATTAGTAAAAGCTTTTTTGTTAATCAAATTATTAAATAAAAGGAATAGCTTAATGTTAAATGAAGAATCACTTAATTTAATGAAAGATAAAAGCGGCACATATTGGAATAGTTATTATAAGAAAGATATAGCCCCAAGTAATCCATCTTCATATAGTGAGTTAGTTAAGAAGGAGCTGAAAGAAGGAGATAGAATTCTAGATGTTGGATGTGGAAATGGAAGAGATTCAGTATATTTCTCAAAAAACAATATTGATGTGATAGCTATTGATAGATGCCCAAATGCAATCTCTTATTGTAATAAAAACTTTTCCAAAACATCGATACATTTTTTTCATGGAGTTTTAGGTGAAATTGAAGAAATAGCCGAACATCAGTTTGATGCTATTTACTCACGTTTTGTAATACATGCAATGCCAGAAGAAGATGAGATATCATTAATTAGTGAGAGTTATAAAATATTAAAAGAAAATGGAAGGCTTTTTATTGAGTGTCGCTCAATCAATGATCCACTATTTAAAAAAGGAGACAAAGTAAGTCAAACAGAAAGAATTTCTGGGCACTATAGAAGATTTATTGTCATGGATCAGTTGATAAAAAATTTAAAAACTGAGGGCTTCAAAATCTCATCTCAAACAGAATTGGACGGCGTCGCAATTTGTGGCGATGACAATCCAGTAGTTATTAGAATTACTGCATATAAATAACGCATTTTCCAACCTTATCTGAAGGTCCTTTTAAGTTATGAACATCATATTTATAGCAGACTCAGCTACTATGCTTCTAGAGTTGGATCGATTATTAAAAAAGAATGTTAATATTATCTGGATTGTTTTCCATGAGTCACTTTATAAAGAGTTATTAACATATGGGGTTGAGAGAAATAGAGTTATATTTTTTGACTTAAGGTTTCCTTTTATAAGTAAGCCTTTATTCTTAAAGAGAATTCTTAATAAGATTTTTCATTATTTATTCAAAGAAAGTTCTTTAGATTATTACATTCAGAGCTTGATTAACCGTCTAAACAAGGAATATAAACCAAAATTTTATTTAACAGATACTTCCAAATTGCTTTCGAAGATTGATACTAAATCACCCAAGGCAACTATTCTTCATTCAGTAACTTACAAGAATTTTTATTTGAACTCTAGTAATTTAAATTACGATATTCTTTTTTTACCAGGCAATTATCATAAAAACAGAATTAAAGAATACTATTCCAAAATTTGTTTCAAAAAACAACAACTTCAAGTTGTTGGAAATTTAAAGTTATCACCCTTTGTTGATAATAGAAAACTTGATAATAAGTCTAAGCGCGAGATATTGGAAAACTATGGCCTTAACCCTAATTGGCCTCTAGTATTATATGCTCCTACTTATGATGCATTTAAAGGGCAAAATTTTTTCCCAGAGGAATTTGGCGGTCAATATGAAAAACTTAATGAGTATGCAGAGTTTCTTGAAAAGAATAAATTGAACATAATTATCAAGTTTCATCATTATATGGCGTGTAATTTTGAAAGTAAGGAGATTAAAGGAATTATTAAAAGAAAAAATGCGCGCCTTTTTAAGACAAAGAAAAATTATGACACAATTGACGGCGATAGTTTATTAATGGCTAGTGATATAGTTGTTGGCGATACTTCTGGAATTTTAACGACAGCTATATATCTGGATAAGAAAATAATATTTCTTGAGCCAGATAAATTTTTTAACTGGAGTTCTGCGGATATTGAAAAACATTTGCGCCCAGGTTATGTCTGTAATACTTTTGATGATTTACTTAATGCTACTAGTTACTATATGAAAAAAGATGAATTTATCGAAAAAAGAAATACATTTAGTGATAATGTTTTTTTTAATAAAGAGGTTAATTCATATCCATTGTTGAAGAATTTGATAATTGAGAACCTACAAAAATAGGTATAGTGGAATTGCAATATTTTTTTGGACTACTGATGCAAAACAATTAGAACATGCAGACACTAAGAAATATATTTATGGTGCTGAGTAACTCAGATAAAAGAACAATAGTTTTTCTCTTTATTGGAGTTTTGATTACTGGAATATTTGAGGTTGCTGGAATTGCATCAATCGGACCATTTATGGGGGTCGTTACATCACCAAATCTAATACATGACAATCAATATTTGGATTTAGTATACAAATATTTAGAGTTTAATAATGATTCAGAGTTTTTGGTAGCTCTTGGATCTGGAGTTGTTCTGTTGTTAGTTACTACAAATATTTTTTTAGCTTTCATGGTTTGGCGATTAACATTATTTGTAAATTTACTTTCTCATCGTTTATCAGTTAAGCTTCTATGGATATATTTAAATAAACCTTACCAATTTTTTTTAGACCACAATACAACTGAGTTAGGTAAAAATGTTCTTTTTGAAATTTCTAGAGGGGTCCAAGGGGCTATATTGCCAGCTTTATTAGCGATATCAAGGATATTTATTATTATTTTAGTAGTTAGTCTGTTACTAGTAATTAATCCACAGTTGGTAATAATTGCCTTATTAATTTTAGTTGGATCATATTTTTTAATTTATAAGTCTCTAAGCGCGAGGTTATTAAATGCCGGCAATTTATCAGTGACAAGTAACAGAGATAAGTATAAGTTTGTAACTGAAGCGTTATCTGGAATCAAGGAAGTTAAGTTATACAACAAACAAAGCGACTTCGTTGATCAATACTCTAAGGAGTCTGAAGTTTTTGCCCATTGTAATACTAACAGCTCTATTATTTCGCAAATCCCAAGATATTTTGTAGAGGCTGTTGCCTTTAGTGGGATTGTATTTTTAATTATATTTCTAACACAGAAAGGTAAAGATTCTAGTGAAGTTATACCAATGGTATCAGTATTTGCTTTGGCTGCCTACAGGTTGGTCCCTGCCCTTCAGCAGGTTTATCATAGTATTTCGCAAATTAAATATAATTTACCAATTCTAGAAATTTTAGGTAATGATTTGAATGATGAAACTATAAGTCGAAATTCAACATTATCAAATACAGCAGCGATTCCCCATAATAAAAAATTAGATTTGATTGATGTAAGTTTTAAATATCAGAATTCAAGTAATCTAATACTTAATAATGTTTCACTATCTATTAAGCCAAATACTATAGTTGGTATAGTTGGCTTAACTGGGTCAGGAAAAACAACATTGATTAACTTAATAATGGGATTAATAGAGCCAACAAATGGACACATTGCTGTGGGAGGTAAAGTTTTAGATGAAACTAATATGCCATCTTGGCAAAAGAATATAGGGTATGTTCCACAGGATATTTTCTTAATAGATGATACAATCAAAAATAATATTATTTTTGCTAGTTATAGTGATGACACTGATGCTGATTTTATCAATGTTGTTGATTCTGCAAAAATAGCAGGTATAAGTGACTTTATTGACTCCCTTCCAAATGGCTATGACACAATGGTTGGTGAAAGAGGTGTCAGACTTAGTGGTGGACAGATTCAAAGAATTGGAATTGCTAGGGCGTTATATAGATCACCAACAGTAATTATTTTCGACGAAGCAACCAGTTCTTTAGATGGAATAACTGAAAAAATACTTATGGAAACTATACAAAAAATAGCACATAAGAAAACAGTTATTATGGTTGCCCATAGGCTAACTTCAGTTAAGAGGTGTGATGTTATTCATTTAATTGAGAATGGTGTTATAGCTGAAAGTGGGTCATACGATAAACTAATTACTCAGGATCTTTCTTTTAAAAAAATGGTTGATAGCCACAAATAAATATATTATGGATATACAAAAAAAATGAAAGAGCATGCAAAAATAGTTCTTATTACAGGCGCAGATGGATTTATAGGCTCTCGACTCGTAGAGTTACTAGTAAAAAAAGGCTATAAAGTTAAGGCACTCGCACAATATAATTCTTTAAATAATTGGGGGTGGCTTGAGGATGTTGACTGCAAAGATAATATTGAAATACTAACAGGAGATATAAGGGATCCGCATTATTGTAAAGTTATAACTATAGATGTTGATATTATATTCCACCTTGCAGCTTTAATCGCAATCCCATACTCTTATATCGCCCCAGATAGTTATGTTGAAACTAATATTAAAGGCACGCTTAATATATGTCAGGCAGCAAGAGAAAATGGCAATATACGGCTAATCCATACTTCAACAAGTGAGGTATACGGAACAGCACAATATGTTCCAATTGATGAAAACCATCCATTGCAGCCGCAATCTCCATACAGCGCAACTAAAATCGCAGCTGATGCTATGGCAATGAGTTTTTATAACGCTTTTGATCTTCCTGTGACCATTTCAAGGCCTTTTAATACTTATGGTCCAAGACAATCTGCTAGAGCTGTTATTCCAACGATAATTACACAGATTGCTAATGGAGCATCGGAGATAAAATTAGGAGATATAACCCCAACAAGGGATTTTAACTATGTTGACGACACATGTCGTGGTCTTATTGCAATTGCTGAGTGCGATGACACCATTGGTCAAACAGTAAATATAGGCTCTAATTTTGAAATTAGTATTAAGGAGACTTTGAACATTGTCAGAGATCTTATGCACAGCGAAGTAAAATTTATTGAAGATCATAAGCGAATTAGGCCAAAAAAATCAGAGGTTTATCGTCTATGGTGTGATAACTCTAAAATAGAGAAATTGACTGGCTTTAAGCCACAAGTAAGCATTCAAGAAGGGCTTCAAAACACTATTAACTGGATTACTAAACCTGAAAATCTAAAAAATTATAAATCAGAAATATACAATGTATGAAGATGTAATTATTTTTATTCAAGAAGTCTATAAGAATAAGGAGTTCATACCCCTGCATGAGCCAAAATTTATTGGTAATGAAAAGAAATATTTAAATGAGTGTATAGATTCAACTTTTGTATCATCAGTAGGTAAATTTGTAGATGAATTTGAAGACAAAATAACAAAGTATACTGGCGCTAAGTATGCAGTTGCAACCAGCAATGGCACTTCAGCATTACATATTTCATTATTAATTGCAAATGTTGAAAAAGATGATGAGGTAATTACTCAACCACTTAGCTTTGTAGCTACTTGTAATGCAATTAGTTATTGTGGTGCCAGTCCAGTATTTATTGATGTTGATAAAGATACAATGGGTTTGTCTCCATCATCATTAGAAGAATTTCTTAAAAATAATACAGAGATAAAAAATAATCAGTGTATCAACAATAGGACTGGTAAAGTTATTAAAGCATGTGTCCCAATGCATACTTTTGGCCATCCTTGCAGAATAGATGAAATTAAAGATATTTGTGATAACCATTATATTTTTTTAATTGAGGACGCAGCAGAAAGTGTTGGTAGCTCATATAAAGAAAAGTACACTGGAACTTTTGGTCAGATTGGCGTTATGAGCTTTAATGGCAATAAAATTATTACTTCAGGCGGTGGCGGTTGTATTGTTACAGATGATGAGTATCTGGCAAAAAAAGCCAAACATCTAACTACTACCGCCAAAGTGCCACATAAATGGGATTTTTATCATGACACGGTTGGCTACAATTATCGTATGCCCAATTTAAATGCAGCATTACTGGTTGCACAACTAGAAAGTCTAGATAATTTTGTAAAAAGTAAGCGTAAATTAGCACATATGTATGAGGAGTTCTTTTTTAATATTCCTAATTGTGACTTTGTAAAAGAGCCTGATGGATGTAAATCAAATTATTGGTTAAACTCGGTTATTTTTAATAATAAACAGCAGCGAGATGAATTTCTCAATAAAACTGATGCAAATAATGTTATGACTCGTCCAATCTGGACATTAATGAATAAGTTACCCATGTTTGAACATGCACAATGTGGTGATTTAACAAATTCAGAGTGGCTTGAAGGACTTGTTGTCAATATACCTAGTAGCGCAAATTATGAATAATATTATCCTCATAGGTGGAGGTGGCCACTGTCATTCAGTAATTGATGTAATTGAGCAGGAAGGTAGATTTAGAATTAAAGGAATAGTAGACAAAACGAAGCTATTAGGTTCTAGTGTCCTTGGGTATCCAGTCATTGGCAACGACAATGACTTAGATAATTTAGTGAAAAAATACCAATATGCTCTAATAACTGCAGGTCAAATTAAATCTCCATCACTTAGAATAAAATTATTTGATTTGGCTGTTAAAGCTGGATTTATTTTGCCTATTATTGTCTCTCCAAATGCATATGTATCCAAATACGCAACTCTTTGTAATGGCGTTGTTGTAATGCATGATGCTTTGATCAATGCAAACACAATAATAAGTGAGAACTGTATTGTAAATTCCAAAGCATTAATTGAGCATGATTGTCAAATATTTAAACATTGTCACATATCTACAAATGCAACAATTAACGGAGGAGTTACTATAAAAGAGGGGTGTTTTATTGGTAGTGGTGTGGTCACTAAGGAGTCAATAACAATAGATGAAAATAGCTTTATTAAGGCTGGGAGCGTCGTAATATGAGTGTATTTATTATTGCAGAAGCTGGGGTTAATCATAACGGGTCAGTTGAATTAGCAAAGCGACTGATTGACGAAGCTTTTGAAGCTGGTGCGGATGCAGTGAAATTTCAAACTTTTAAGGCGGAAAATCTGTTAACTAAAAATACTCAG
>Ga0115000_10002028_pt1 | contig 17691 bp, 17 predicted proteins | sample ArcticOcean_MG_C_6_FD_89690 | JGI IMG/M metagenome (GOLD analysis project Ga0115000, IMG submission 89690) | Marine microbial communities from western Arctic Ocean - ArcticOcean_MG_CB8_128 | ecosystem: Environmental > Aquatic > Marine > Oceanic | place: Arctic Ocean: Canada Basin | collected...
TTACCTGCTGCTGCACCATCTTGCATTTCGTGAATAACTGTTCCCATGTAGGAAGTCAAAAGCCATGAGTAACCGACACCTTCGATGCGAGTTAATTCAGTCTCTTGGAATCCAGCACCGTTGTACTGGAAAAACTCAGCGGTTTCTGCACCCGGAATGAGTAGCAAAGCACCGACAGTACCTGCTCCACCAGCAACGATAGCCGATGTTGCGCTACCATAGTCACGGGTGTAGTATACATTAAGTGTAATCATTGAGTTTAGTCTCTCTTGGAGGGACATTAATACATTTGTGTAAAGGCGTGTGTTCAACATGTCTGCTCTTAGACTTGCTGGAAGTACCAAAGATAGTCCTTCATTACCGGACACTCTTGCGTTAGCAAAGATAAGGTCCATAGCATTTAGAATGTCTGCTTCGGGGTCTGCTCCACCAGCGGCCCATAGTGCAGTAGCGGCTTGTGCTTGACCTGCTCCAGCAACTAACTTTGTTAGTATGTGGGAGTCAATTAAGTCTGCTCTTGCTTGGATAATAGCCATCTGTTGACGGTTCATGTTTTCCCATGTTTCGCCACGAAGTAGTGTGGAGTCTAGGAAGACACAGCGACCTTGACCCTTTTCTAGTTTGACGGAGTAGTTTGCTGTTCCAATCTTGGTTGGGTCAACAACTGCGTTGTCGTCTAGTGGGTATGCGAAGGTTCCCTGTGCGCCAGTGTACCATGTGAAGGTCAACCAGTTAACATTTCGCTGTCCTACAAGGTTTGTACCGATAGCGATAGTTGTGGACTGTAATTGAATAAAGTCCCTAAGTGTTTGTTCTAGTACTGCATCTCCTTTGCCGAAAGGCCCAGTAGCCGCAGATACATTCAATAGTTGTTCTAATGTTTCGTTTGCCATATCAATCATCTCCTATATTTTCATTTTCTACTATCAAGCCATCTCCGCTCGACAGTTAACTGCTATTAGGCTTCCGGCTGCTGGTGTTACACCATCTTCACCCATGTAATATCCTACAAAGACCGCACCTGCGGCAGTTGTGTTAACGAATCCATCGCCAAGAGCGGTGGTAGTACAGTAAAGAGATTCTCCAGTTTTTATGGCACCTCCACCGACACATCGAAGCCATTGTACGCCGGATAGAGGTACGATTGATACTGTTCCAGTACCAGCCGCCTCAAGGGTTCCAGCAGCGTCACGACTTGATTCGTCAATTGTGACACCAATAGGTAGGTCGGTTATTGCGTTGGTAATTTGAATACCAGCCGCATTATACTTGACAAGCAAACCACTTTGCGAAAAAGTATTTTGAATATCCTTGCAGTCTACAGGGCTTAGTCCACTATATGCGCTCATTTTTCATCATCTCCATTATTGGTTTATTTCCTCGTATTTTAGAGCCGGTTTTTCGCCGGAATCAGATGCAATAACACCGTTGTAGGCATTAACCCAACTGTTGTATGCTCTTGCATAGAGGGATTCTGAGGACTCAACTAATACTCCGTTGAGGTAGTTTGCGATAATTGGTTCTTCAGACACTTCTTCAGTAATCTCAGCAGGCTGAGAAGTTACTGTAGCGACTGGTGCCATTTCAACAATAGTCTCTTTGACTGGTGTTGGGCGGGAGGAGTCCCAAGAAGCAATCATGCTTTCTAGGGTTTCCATTGTAAAGTCGTCATGGCCGTTAAGTCCCATATCGGAAGCCTTGCGTACCAATTCCATTCTTGTCTCTTCGACTCTTGCTACTTGTGCGGTTTCAAACTCGGAGTTTCGAGCCTCACTTAATACAAGAGATGCTTTTAATGCTTCCAGTTCAGAAGCCATGTTTTCTATTTCACTATTATCTTCGGTCATATTGTTCACCTTCGACTGTTTTGGCCTACCAGTGGTTTGATACTTAATACTTTCATTTGCCTCAACCCTTTCAACTGTTTCGATATTTGCTTCAGAATATGCTGGCCTATGGACTATTGCGAGGTGGTCAAAGGAAAAATCATCAGCAAACCACATGGTAGGGCGGCCACCTTCTTCATCGGCTTCGATGATTTCTGTGGGGATGCCGGTACCGCCAATAGATACTCCGTAATCAGCCTTCATCCAAAGGCCCGATTCAAGAGCCTCAAATAATTCAGGTCTGCGAATCTCGGCTACATACTTTACTAAGTAACCATGTTCTCGAGAATGATAAGATGCTTCAGTAACAGTACCTACTACTGCTTCATCAACACCACCGTCCATATTACGGCTGAATCTACCACCTTTTGCTTCAGGATGATTTAGTGTGACATCTGCCCCAACCATTTCATCAGCCAAGCGAGCGGCTAATTCGGGACGGATGCCCCATGAGTTTTTGTTAACTCCTTCGTGGAATGCTGTACCACTGATTCTAACTATTGTTTCACCAGTAGTAGCGACTATTGAAGTTTGGACTTCAAGAATGTCAATATCAAGTGTTACTGCTACACGGCGACATTCTCCATCTTGCATTTCTTGACCGGGAGGACAAGTACCATACTCTACTGCTTCTTCAGCAAAGGTGTGACCGTCGTGAGCAGCCATACATTCTTCAGTACTGTAACCTGCTGTTTCACAGCGGGACATATACTCGCCGTGGCTTTCATCATCTTTGGGTGTAGGCTCCGCAGCCTCAACACAGCCACAATCATTACAGCCACAATCGCTCATAACATCTGCTACGGTATCTTCCGACTTATCAATATCACTACTCATTTTATTTACCGGAGTAGTAGACCACATTCTACACGACCAGTAATTAGCCTTCCACTTTGGACCGGGGCTACTGCAATTCATTCTATCTCGGAATGCTTTACGACGCTTAGGGTCGTCACGCTTAATTTCCATGTTAGGGTCGCCAAATCGTACAATAACTACTGTACCGGAACCGTTCTTAGTATATACTGCAAACTTTTTAGATTTACCCGGAGTACGGAATGGTTTGTTTAGTTTAACTTTTTTACCTTGATATTCTGCCATTTCAATCCCTCTATGTTTTAATTTCTGTTTGGTTCCACTCATCGTTTTGCTTCCAACCATCATTAGACTCAACCCAAATGATAAGACATACATCGAATGAATCATTAGTTGGTATATTTATTTTAGTAAAGACCTTGTTATCTATTTCGTCACCTGTTGTATTGTAACCTGCAAAGTTATTATAATAATAAGTTTGATTTCCAGTCCATTTAATAACAACATCAACTTCAATATACTGTTCTACTTCACAAGACCAATCAGCATCCCAATAGATTTTCAAATCTGTTGTATTATTAGATGTAATTAATTCTACTGAAGCACTGTAAAAAGAACCAGTACAGTTTTCTTCCGGTTCTTCATACTCACAAGAACCATCATCAACTGTTGCTTCATAATTGTAATTCATAGCCATATTATCCATACAGCCGTATATGTCTTCATCTTTGTAATGACAGGAACCATCATCTTCATTTGCCATTGAGTCGTAGTTTTCTGCATAAGAATCCATACAACCCCAATAGATTTCATGTTTAGGTTCAGGATTATTTGGGTCGCCTTCCCAAAAAGGGTCGTCTGCACCAGCAGGTGTTAAGTCTATGATACCACCTAATTCTAAACCACTTGTTGCTAGAAGAATCAATATAGGGATAACTGCTATTAGCAGTTTATGTGTGGCCTTTGCTGCACTGGTGGCTCGGTCAAGAGCCGTAGTGTTTTCCTTCATGGCATTTGAGTTATTGAGTTTACCATCATCGAGAAGGTCTGCTATTACATCACCTTTATCTCGCCCTGTTAATTGAGCAATTTCTTCAGCATTTTCTAATGAGGCTTGAATATCCGGCGATGTCATAATCTAACCTCCATATTTCTTGGTCCGGCTGAGTAATACTATGGTACAACCACTCCGGCATTATATCCGATACATCGTCTATCGTTTCAACTTTCTTATAACCAAGTCGTCTAACAACCTTTACTAAATGGTGCATTTTAGATTCTTCGGTTGGGTTAATCACAGTTATTTTTGTGCGATTTTTCATGTGGGGAGCATTGTTTCTATACTCAAGTAGTATAGAATGTAGCCCTTTGTTTCTCCAACCCCTACGAACATATGTGTTACCGACAAAGGCATATTTGTCACTCATAACTAAGGATGATGTGTAGGCTATTGCTACCCCATCCTCAAACAAGACCCAGTAACACATTTTATCATATATGCCGGGATAGCCTTTTTCACTAGCCATTGGTAATTCAGAACCCCATATACTTTCTAACCCTTCGTGGGTTAGAATATAGTCAATGTAAAGACTCAAGGTATCACTTCTTTTCCTTAGCAGGGTTCAAAGTTTTTATGTTCAAGTCGCCCCGTACTTTTTCCATATCTTGTGTATGCTCTTGAGCCATTTGTGCTAGAAGATGTTCATGTTTCTGAGCAATCTTTTCTAATTCAATAGCATGTTCTTTTATAGAAGAATCACGGTCACGCTCATGCTTTAATTCAATTGGGATATTATCAACTTCTTGACTTTGCTCAGACTCCCACATACGGAGAACCGTAGTAAGAGCAGGTAAAGCCACACCACTAATAATTGCTAAAAGTGCGATAAACCCATCAAGATTAGCAAGAACGACATCGGGTTTGAAAATACCCATACCTACTATTGCACCTGCGGCAAGAAGCCAAAGGTATATTGCCGGTAAAACTGTTCTGCTTACCATACGGTCATTAAAAGACTTTGCTTTATTCTTCATTTTCTTCACCATCTTGTTCCACTTCCTCATCGGTCGGCTTATTCTCGTTTTCTCGAGGCAAGTCTCCCATTGGTTCGGTAGTTGGGCTGTTATATCTTTGTTTGCCTAACTCAGCAGATTCTCTAGGTAAATCTAAATCAACTCTTGCTTCATTTAGAGTAGTAATTCCCGATTGGTAAGATAGAACCACACGACGGGTTTCTTCAAATGGCGACTCCTCATCCATAGGGTCAAACACTAATAATGGTATGTCTGATTTCTTGTGAGCAATACCTAGTAATTCAAGATGCTTTGAGAATAGACTACTAATGGATTGGCCTAGAATAGTTTGTAATCTACGAATTGACTGAACAGACCACTGGGATGCGTTAAAGGTAGCAGCAAAGGTTGACCCTCGCTCCTGTCCCATTGATACTCGAGGAACATGTAGTACTGCTGAGATGTCAGCATTAACATTGTCTAAGAATGAAGAATTATCGGGGATTGTATTCTTTAGGTCCACGAACTCCATGTTAACATAATGCGGTAGGATTGGTATTTGGTCGGACCGTAGTCCGTCAAGGAGGGAGCCTACACTATCCATAATGTTCTCAAGGCGTTCTGCTGCCTCATCCGGGTCTTGGATATTCTCAATAGCCTCGGGACCAATAGTAATGTATTGCTTGGTTAGACTATCTTCGAGTGCGATACGATTATTCATACTGTTATACTTTGCACGAATAGCCTGTTTAAGTGCGGAGAAGCGGGATGCTCCCCATATACCGTAAGTCCAGCGACCCATTCGGTCCATGTACCAGTTAGAACGGTAGTCAATTTTAATGTGCATAATTTCACTGGCTAAATACTTAGCACTATTTACAGCATTCTCTTTGTAAAGATAAAATACTCCTTTCATTATTGCATAGTCTTTAGTTGCTGCAAATGGTATCTTTCTATCATCTACAATTGTTAACTGACTGATTGGTAGGGACTGAAGTTGAGTAATACCAACCCCTGATTTACCTACAAGTTTGTTAATATCATTACCGTAAACCATTAGATTACGCATGGCATTGATTAGGAAATCGTCAAAATCGAGAACATCTTCTGTTAACTCATTAATAGCATTACGGATTTGAGCGTTGCGTCCACCTATTAGTTTGTATTTGTTGGCGGTCAAAGCAATAGTCCTTACTGCCCCGTTTAATTCCGGGTCAAAGTTAAGCATGTCGTCATACAAATCAAACTCATTAGTGTTATTAAATGTATCTTGAGTCATACTTTCAGTATCTTTTACAATGTTACTGATACCAGCAGACAAAACTTCAAATGGAGTTTTCATATTTTTACTCGCAGTTGTCCTCAAAGGAACAGTTTCCTTCGCACCAACAGTCGATTTATCAAATGGGTTCCACCATGCCATGAAAAAACCTACTTATGTTCTGTTATTTCAAGGTTCTTTATTCCAAATAGACTTTTTTGCCTTTCTTCTTTTATAAACCCATTTGATTACGACTAACCAAAAGACAATTTCTACTATAACAAGCCCAATCCCAAATAAACTCATGTTCACGATTGACATAATTTATTACTGATAGATATTATCCTATCATATATTGTATCAAAAGCGTACATATTTACCTGTTCCGGGTCTACGATTAATGCCTTTCGGATTTTTTCTGTCCTTAGACCAACCACCCATGCTAGTTGTCTTGGAAACCATAGGCATAAAGTTATTTTGTTTTGGTTTGAATTGGTCTATTGCGTGAGCCATAGCCATAACTGTATCGTTATGCCTACCAACATCAACAATCTCCCCCTTCTTCCATACATGCGCTTCTAATTCATCGAGAATAATGTTAACCTTTTTTCTAATATCATCAGAACCATAGGGGAATATGATTAATTTACGGTCAAACCAAACTCGAAGGCGATTCATAAGTCCCTGTTTAAGTCCTTTGTTAGATGCTTTGGATGAACGGTATTCTAAATGCCCCCCCTTTTGCTCAATAACTGTTTCATATAGGCGTTGGAAACCTACATCTTCAGCAGCGACGGGTGCTTTGAAATGTTTTGCCCATTCAATTATAACATCTGCTTGTTTGTCCGGCGGGAAGTCATTTCTACGCCACATATCAACAAAGTGTATGTAACCCTGTTCATCTTGTCGTAAACATATTAAGACGGAGTAGTCTTTACCTATACCATGAGCGGGGTCGAAGCCGAGAATGAAACGGGAACCATCATTGAGTTGACTGTCGAAACCCCCAACGGAGTCTATGTCTATATTTTCTCGGATGAGGTGCCTATTGAAGACTTGGGCATCATCGTCCACGACCTTACACAAATACTCTTGGGCGAAAGCGAGGTCGTCGTCTATGCTGATTTTTTGTTCCAAAAGAAAAGCGGTGGGTCTGAACTCGGGCCACAGTGGGAATAATTTAACATTATCAGGGTCAGCCCTATGTTCATCCCAGTTGGGGAAGGCAGACCAAACGCCTGATTTCCATACTTGCTTTGCTTTTTCAGATAACATTTCAGTATGGTATAAATCGGTATGAGCCATAGGTGTACCCACGCAGTACAGCGAAGTACCGGGGTCAAGCATAGGAGTAATAACTTTTTTGAACCACTCACTTACGGACTCCATAGTCATATCCCCCATTTCAGCGAGAACATCATCAAGTGCTACTACCGCAGGGTGTTCTCCACGGATAGCAGAACCTACACCGGTTGCTTGAATCCAAGCCCCGTTAGTAAATGAGATTCTTTGTTTGTTAGATTTACGCTCATCAAGATACTTTCGTAACTCAGGGTGACGACGCATATCTGTTTTGATTTCCTCAAGACGGTTAGTAGCCTGTCGTATGCTGGCTGAGAATAGCCAAACTTCTATTGGATTATTGTTGCGCTGCTCGAATAGACACATGTGTAGTAGTTTTACACGGAGAGTAGCAGATTTGCTGTGGGAACGGGGAGCGATAATACAAACACGGTGGACTTGCGCCCCTTTACGGTCAGCATATAAATCCATCCATTCTCCTATATGGTCGGCCCATTCATACTCTTCTGATAACCATTCATAGAAGTGGCGTATGTCGTGACGGGAACGCTGGAAATTAAAATTAGGCATTACCATCTAAACCACTACTCTCATATAACCACAGTAGACTTGTCTTTTTTCTAAGGGACTCCAAATCTTATGACAATTGTAGTACCCATCCTTTTCAAAACCACAGGTATTGCATTTTCTTAGTTTTTTATGAAATCTTAAACTACTTGCCATGATTAAGCCTCATGCGTGACTGGTGCGAATAGGGAGCCTATGTAACCTTCTTTATGGTCGATTAGGTAGGCTGCTAAACCTGCGGTGCTTGTTGTATACCCTGCTCTTGAGTGGTATCGGTCATGTCCCGCCAAGGATGGCATCTGTACAACTAAGCACCCGTCTTTTTCAGTCAGGCGTTGGTGGTGAAGATGTCCGTGGAACCATACACGGTGGTCGGTTTGACCCCACTGTTTCTTTGCTTCGACAGCCATAAGACCAGCGAGACCATTAGTACGCTTTGTACTATCACCGTGAGTAAAGCCTAATAGAGTTTTACCGTAAGTTAGATAGCGACGATTGAATGAGGATATAGTAACTGTTACATCATCACAGTTTTCGTATGCTGCGGATAGGTACATCATTAGTCCGATAGTAGAATGCCTGTCGTGATTACCAGCCATCATTACTATTTCGACTGGTGCAATCTGACGCATAAGGTCTATGTGTTCACGGGCCAGTTTGCATCCGGTGATAAGGATTTCAGCAGGTGAGCCGCACATATCTTGCGGAGTACCACGGGTTGTAGTACCTTGGTCGTTATCAACATGGAACCAATCGGAACCAGCACCAAGATAGATTTTATCCGGGGCAGATGGTAGACGACTAACAAGACTTTCAGTTTTTTCCATTAAACGCTTTCTTGCTTCCTCGAAGTTGTAGGTTTCACCTACTTCATCTTCCCAGCCACCTTTACCCCAATGGAAATCGGTGGGACATACTACAAGAGCATAGGGGGATGGTGCGACGGGTAATTTTAATTTGGGGACTTGGGTAGTAGCCGCCGGTAGACCCTTTAGGTGCTTTAGTTTGAAATCAAGGTCTCGCCACTTAGTAGCATCTTCTCGCATGGACTTCTGTTCCCGCTTGAAGATTTCCTGTGCAGCCGAGTGTTTACGGTGAGCAAGCAATTCATCAATATGCTGTTCGGGGTCGTCAAGCAGTTGCTCATCAGTAAGCGGCACCGTTGAATGGGTAATGTTGTGTATTTTACGCAGGGCGCAGAAATGCTCCACCGGCAAGTCGTACTTGAGTGCTATTTCGGCACTGGTTAACGGCCTACCATCAAATCCGGCATAGTCACGAAGCATGGCTCGGTGCTTTTCACCGGACATTACGATTTCGCCAGTAGGTATTTGTGTCGTATAGATGTCAGTGACCTGATTGTAGGTGTATTTAACATCATCTTTGTTGTCAGACTCATATTGAATGAGTCGCATTTCCCACGCCTTAACCGTTGATTCGGGGTATTTTTGGTTCAGTATTCGGGCATAAGCGATTCTTGACCCGGAGTGTTCATTCATGTGCTTTAGGATTGTCTCATCATGGGACATTAGTTAGTGGGTACTCACGCCAGTTTATCAATGTTTTCCCAAAAAAATTACAAAAATTAGCGTGGTGCTTGGCTGTCTCTATATGTCGATAGATGATAGTTTTTGGCGGCTATCGCATGCCTCAAACTAAAGAGAAGTCAAAGAACCCACCCATCCCGAAGGATGGATGAGTTCAAAATCCCGTAACTAAATCGGTCTAATTTTTATTCTCGGTTCACCAGTGTGCCACAATCAAGTGACTTTCTGTAAACTCTTCAAACAGTGCGTGTACTTGTGCTGTTCTGCCCTCAATACTACTCATGTCAAAACTAACCACTTGTAGCACATCGTAGGCAGTCTGTCGCACTCCGACTGTATACTTGCCCTCTTCTATCCTAATCACTGTGTATGGTACACCATACATACTGAATGGGTATCTATCTGTATTCATCCATGCTCCTATCATTTTCAATCACTCCTCATATTGCTGCAATACATTCTCATCATCACTAATCTCAACCAATAGTCGTGGTTGGGTAGTTATCTTTGGTGCTTCAATTGGTTCTAAGTTATCCCATACTATATCCTGTGCCTTTGGTGCTTCCCTTGCTGCCTTCAATGCATCATCTAACTGGTGGGTGTGGGTATCCACATGTAGGATGTATCCCTCTTCACCGTATTGGTCTGACTCAATCCAGCAGTCCAGTCCTTCAGCATCACAGTTTACGCATGTGACATCTTCTACATCTTTACATATAATCCAGTCGTGTTGACCTTCGCCGCAGGTTGGTGTTTCTTCTCCGTCCATACCAGTGCTACCCCTACCACCCTTATGAATGCTGGGTATGTTGGAGCCCCCCACCCCCACTAATGAGGGTGAAGGGCAATATCAGGGAAGCCCTGTAACTATTGACCTATGATTAGGCTTTGATTGACATAGCCTTGCATATGTTATCCGTTAGATAACAGATGTCACATAGGCACCCGTTCCAATTCTCTCTATCCTTCCATTTTATTTGCTCTATTTTTTCGCTCATTTTCTATCCTCCATTTGTTCGGCAGGTGTGCCATTGACGCACCGGCCTACCGGTAGGGGGGAGCCGCCTACCTATAAAGGCTGGCCGAATTAGATTCTACGAGACAACTATAGTAAGTCATACACTTTTTCGTGCTTCGCCTAATAGAGAGAGAGAGAGAAAGGCTCGGTGGAGGGGTCAGTGGTGGCGAACCCTCAACGAGAGAGAGCCCCTCACCCCCCCGAAGGGGAGTGAAGGGCAGCATACCGGAATCCGGTGTATCAATCAATTAGATTGGTTTCAATAACCGGAGTCACTAAACAAAGTCTTGATGTCGGTCATTAGTGCCTCCATTGAACCTTGTGCGCTAACGAGGCTCGCTAATGTACCCTCATCGCCTTCAGTCTCAATGTTGCCTATTGCTTCGTGCATTTGTGCCGCACTAACCGCTTCATCGCTTCCTTCAAACAGTTTGGCAATATCTAACTTCATATCTGCCACTATTCCGCTTTCCGATATTACTTCTTCAATCATGTCAAACAATGATTGCTTGAAGTCCTTGGCCCAATCCTCAAACAGACTACGGAGCCACAGGGTTAAACCTGCCACCATACTGTCCTCGGCGTTTGTGTTGTCGTCTATGTTTTCTGTATCCATTGTGTGTTTCGCCTCCTTCGGCAATTAGTCGGAGAGGCTGCCACTATATCAATACTTCTTGGATTTGCCCCACATTTTAGACCTCCGAGCCACTTTTTCAGTGAGCCGAGCGAATTGAACCAAACAAGACAATATGAAGTATATAGTAAGTCATACACTTTTCCATGTTGTCACTATGAAAGAGAGAAAGAGAGAAAAGAGAGCCCCTGCCGAGAGCGCACTCTCGACAAGGGCAGATAAGTGCATCATTTACACTATGGTCGAATTAATTTATCTAACCGTATTTGGCCTTTATTTTAGGGTGAACCCTATCTATCACATGTTCGCCTTTCACGCAACAGTCAAAACATTCGCCTTCACTATCTAAAGTGTCGCAAATATCATAGACAAAAGTCCTTTTTAATTTATCACTCGCATTCATATATCTCCCCCCTGTTCTCCTGTTGGATATTACAACCCAATAGGTTCGAGTATATCAATGCAGCGATTGAGTAATTATTAGATAATATAGTATATAGTAAGTCATACACTTTTCCATGCTTCACTTAGAAAGAGAGAGAAAAAAGAGAGAGAGCCAGCAGCGAACTGCTGACCCTCCCGAATCACCGGAATCCGGTTTTCAGAATCTAATCTGATTTTATTCTGACTGGTTTAGGGTGCTGTTTTTTCTATCGGCTCTAATTGAACCAGCCCAGTATTTTGCTCCAACATCGGATTGCTCCAAATGTAGAAGGACATCAGACAAATCTGCTGAATCTATACTGTCCCCGTCTGTCATTTCATAGATAGCCTCGTACAATGCTTGGCCTAATTCTTCATATGACGCAATTTCCGCCATTTCCTTGAGCATTTCTAATTGCTCTATTTTTTGTCGGTCTATACTCTCCATTTTGCTTCCTCAAATGACCCTAACAACAACTCCCTATTAAACCCTTCGATTTTAATATATTCATATCAAATAACTATATAGTAAGTCATACCTTTTTCCATGCTCCGCCTTTTAGAGAGAGAGAAAAAGAGAGAGCCCCCACCAGCCCCGAAGGGCCGATAGGGGCGGCTTCCGGCACTGTGCCGGTATCATATTAACTCAAGGGACTCATCCCCAAAGTGCTTCACTGTCACTTGCCCACTTGTAGGTTGCTTTTCTTTTTAGCCCGTCGGTGTGGTCGATGTAGCACTTCTGAAATACAGTATTCTTTATTTCATGTACTGCGTTGTTAGCCTGTACATGTGCCGTGACTGTATCTTCTGCGTGGCTTCTGTTCCCATACTGGAAAGGCACGACCTTCAACAACTTCATTGTTAAATCGTAAATCCTTGCACTAAAATATGGGTTGCCGTTGGTTTTATCGAACCAGTGGTTGATTTTTATTATGTATTCTTTTTTCATCATTTCGTTTATCACCTCCCCGTCAGTGTGTCGCCGGATAATTAGACCACACCGGCCCGAGTATATGAAGGCACCGATTTAGGAATTATTAGATAATATACCTATATAGTCATAAGTCCTATAGTGTTTTGAATAAGTAAGAAAGAGAGAGAGAGAGAGAATGACCCTGTTCGGGGTGCTGCGTACCATTTTTACTTCTTCACAGCCGACTGTGATTTTTCATCCACAGCGTACTGTGGGTTCATATACTTGATAGTGGTAGCATTGGTGTAGGCAACTACCGAAGCGAGCAAGATGGCGAGGAAATGTCCTTCGGGATAATTTCGCTGTTGGGATATTGGGAAACAAGTTTCCGTAGCAGATTAGACCGCACTTTCTGAGTGCATCTGACTGTAACTATGGGAGACATAGATAACGCAAATCAGCAAGCGTTGGTGACACAAAGGAGCATCGTGTCCAACATTATTTCGATGTTGGTAACAATGGTGCCCCAAAGTCCACCAATAGCAAGCATAGCACGACAAATGACTAACCTAAAGACCAACATGGCAATACTTGTGGAAATGAAATCCGCATTTGTCAACAATGTCAGTCTGAGCATGTACAATAACATGCCAGCATTTGTGAAGAAGGTCGATATGGTACTGACTGAAGGAGCAACATACATAGCAAACCAAATGAGGAATAGGATTGACTGTTCTTTCTGCGGCTCTATGAATGTCCACACTGGAGACAGTTGTGGGGCAAGATTAGTCGGCAGCCTACACCATGTTCTTGCGAGCAAGGTGGTTAAGGTAAACCAGCACAGACGGAAGACTACATACTTCTATGTGCAAGGCAGTCATGAAATACACACCGACGCAAATCTGTCGGGATTGTATGACGGTGCTACTAGGGTTGACTGGGGAATTAGTCAATTAAACCAAGACCAAATTAACATGGTCTTGAAATATGCTGTATTTGGAACTGCGTCAAATGGGTACAGGGTTATACTGTCCCGAAATGACCGTAACTTCCAACAGCAACTTCGAGATGCTGCTGCTTCACTTTGAAGTAACTAGGCAAATCGAGTAACTCGTTAAATCGAGATTTTGCCCTGCTCAGGACTTCGGTCCTGAGTGGGGCTCACTTCCAATTCATTGTGTCCCCAACACAGGAGGCATCGGTGGCGAAAGCCATCGGTGTCTCCACCAAGTCTATTATTATATTATAGTATATAGTATAGTATATATGTGTTGAGAGAGAGAGAGAGAGAGAAAAGAGAGAGAGTATAATCATATAGTAAGGTAGTAAGAGTCTTACGGCCCCCCCGCTGAGAGAGAGAAAAAAAGAGAAAGAGAGAGATAAGTCTTATTCGGGGCACTGAGGCGATGTACTTTCTACACTGAGAGAGAGCAAATATGCTCAATATGGGCATTTTGGGGCCTATTTTTGACTTTCAATCCTTTATAACAAACCGAACATGTTCGTTAATCCTTTATACCAATGCACGGTATCGGAGGAATGTCGAAAGACCGAAGCAAGCAGCCGACCAATCCTCTCGGGGAAGTCGGTAATTTGGGGACCGCTCCAAACACAAGTCCATGAGTACCCAATCTCATGGCAACCTAGGTTTTGCCACAGGCTTCAATCGCTAGGACTCAAGTCGAATCGACTCAAACAATGGTGGCCCTACGGGGTTTCATTCGGTTACGATGTGAATATGTGCTGAGATGCGTCAATGAAGCACACACGGCCCTTAGATGGGACATATCTCAATCACGCTTAGTGGTGACAAACCAAAACCAACGGGAGATAGACGGCTTGAGTGTTCATTTTTACATATTTCATATTCACAATATACGCAAAAACATTTTCCCACCGCCCAAACAGGGCATAAGGTGAGGGAGGCTAAACATATGAATGGAATAGAAGCAAACGAGAGCATAGCGGCACTTGTGCTGCCTATGCTATGGGTATTCGTACTCATGGCAGCGGTAGTTATCAATGTCGTTAGCAAGCATAGAAATGAACGAATGAACAAGAGGATTGGTGTGGAAATCGAATTGATTAAAGCAGCAAAACTACGAGACAGCCCACATGAAAAGATGTCTGACTGGCTTACAAAGCAAATCGCCAAGAATGATTTGCTGAAGTCTGCCAAGCAGCGTGGTATGCTAAATCGCATACGCATCAAGTATTCAGGGTACACACATGAAGTGACTGAAGTGACTAAGTTAGTCACAGATGGTTCACTAAATCATGGTGGCTTTGAAGTCGTGTCTCCTCCGCTTTCAGGCGATTTGGAGCAACGGTCATGGGTTCAACGCATTTGTCAATCCCTACGGGGAGTGGCGGGTGTAGACTCATCATGTAGTGTCCATGTCCATGTTGGACTACGAGACTACGATACATCAAGATTTGATGCCCGTGAAATGGGTGTTGAGAGTGTAGATGATGCAAATTATAATGCTGAAACCGCAGCCAAAGCGGTTGTTGGTCGTGTTGGATGGGCTTACGGGTACTTTCAGTCTGTTCTCAACAAGATGGTATCACCGAGCCGTCGTAATGGCCGGTGGAGTCGTGACATAACTTACATGTGTTCACAATTTGACAATATCACCGAATTGAAGATAGATTCAAGGGAGTGGAGTGATGAAAATGAGGAGTACGAATATATCTCACGCACCGTCACTTCTCCTGTCGAAATAGGACTAGCATTGTTTGAGCATTTGCTCAATGGAGGCGGCCACCAAGATAGCCGTTATCAATGCGTAAACCCTCAAGCATTCCGTAAGTACGGGACTATTGAGTTTAGGTCACATCAGGGAAGCACCAATCCAACCAAGATTCAGAATTGGATTGACATTGTACACCTACTCACTACAAGATGTGCAAGCGAGTCATGGACTGACATTACCGACTACAATGGTAAATCATACCACGATTTCATGACATGGTTAGGAATTGCCACATCTGACAATTTATACGAGGCCGGAATACGCCGAATTAAGTCAGTGAATGGTAATGATTCAGCCGTGTTCGCACATGACCCAAGTATCCAACACAGTCAACTCTTTCAGGCGGTACAAACATGTACCAAATGCGGGAAGGTCACATGCGACCATGACAGTGAATGTGGTGTAAACTACGCAGATAAATTGGCTGATGAAATCAATGAACACTTTGGTGGAAATGACCGATTGAATTACCCTGACCGCATTTGTGATGATTGCTGTAATACATCAGCACGGGAAGCGAGTTATGTGTCCCGAGAGTTTTCTGAGCATACCGTCGCCTATTGCGATGATTGCGATGAGGAGACATCTTTCCAAATGTGGGGAGGATTGGCACTATCCTTGGCCCTTGGGACTATCCCACTGGCTTTGGTGGTCGTAGGATGCGGTATTGGAGCAATCCACGCCGTAAACAAGCGATTCAAGCACAAGAGGGTAGCAAGCAAACTCTTCAAGGTATTATCTGAGAGGGGCAAGCAAGCCTCGGGATTTGCCTTTGACAACGGTGATGGTGTGTATTATGTCAAAGCACCACACTCTAGTCATGCTATGGCTCACCACACTGGCAAACAATTGTCAGCCGATACGATATGGACTATGATGCACACAAGATATGCCACTCATGGTATCAATAACAAGGCAAATGCCCACCCCCACTTTGGGAGTGAAGCATGGGTCACTATGGTTCACAATGGTGTGGTTCACAACTCAGATAAGGTGTGGGCCGGACTTGGGACTAAGCGAACGGGTCCGGTGGACTCACAGGCTGTGGCCCAATGCCTTGAAATTGGAGGCATTGAGAAGGTAGTCGATTTGTGCGAAGGTTCGATGTCACTGATTTGGTCTGACAGCCGAGAGCCGAAAGGTACTCTCAAGTGTTGGACTAACGGCGCAAGCCCATTAGTTATGGGTCGCCTTGATGATGCTACCGTAGGACCGGTAGTTATTGCCTCAACCCTTGCACTATTGAAGCAAGGAGTCGGCAAGCGATTGAAGACAGATTGGGCGGCCGAAGTTGGCCGAGAGTACACCATCTTACCTGATGGGTCAATCACCAAGCGTGACATCGTAGGCAGCGCAGACACGGCCGGTTTTTACCGTGATTGGCGTGACTACACCATAGGCACAGGCACCAAGAAGTCGGACTCCAAGATTTATGGCACCCTTGACTATCAGGGTGGCTATGAGGACGATTACATGAACACTGAGGGGCAGACCCGTAGTGTTTGGAAGCCTAAGCCTAACCATCGAATTATTGCCCTTGCCAACAAACACATGGCACAGGCAGACGGTGACTTTCCACCATTGGAAGGCAAATGGCATGGCTACGATGCGGTGACTCATGAGGGTATTAGTAACTCATGGGACCACAAGGGTGAGCCTATCTCATACAGTCTGCCTCAGTGGGTAACACCACAGCGGTACAAGGACGATTTAATCAGTCTCCTTCGAGGCGACTACGAGCCTGTCAATGGTGAGAAGTCGTATGACTACTTAGACACCGAAATCTGAGACTGAAACTTGGTTCATTCGTTAAACATGCCTTGAGCATGACTTTGAATGGTGTGGCCCCTCGGGGCCGCATCATTCCCCCCCACGCTTCTACCATTTCACAAACCTCCCCTCACAATCCACTATCCTACTTCGATAGCCTCCCTAACAGGATGCGCCGCTTGAGCAAATGCGGGATACAAATCGGCTCACCTACTCCATTGGAGGACTATATTATGCGAAAGCGAAACCAACCAAGGATGAAGAAGTGTATGCACATAGAATGTGGAGGCAAATTACAGCCTCACTCATTCGACAGTGCTGCCCAAAAGGGTGACAGGCGTACAACCGGCATGGACTGTGATGGTCCGTGTTCGCAGCGCCGTGTTGCTAATTGGAAACACAAGAATACCGCAAGCAAGTACGCACAACCCGAGCCAGTACCTGACAACCGTACTGATGAGGCAATCCGTGCTGACATGTGTCGTTGGAAACAATGAGACAAGTCTGCTTGTACTGAGGATAGCCCCGACCTACAAATCGGAGTGGCAGTTGAGTGAGGACTCAAGTGCGGGACTGATGTCAAAACCCGCCCAAATAAGACACAGGGGTGGCCCTTCGGGGTCGCCCCATATATGTGTTATTTTTTTTCTTTTTTTTATTTTTCTTTTTTTTAAGTATTTTATTTAGTCATTTACCCATAGGAGAAAAGAGAGAGAGAGAGAGAGAGAGAGAGACCCGTGAGAGAGAGAGAGAAGTCATACTTAGTAAGACTAACAAAACGAAAA
>Ga0115000_10002034_pt1 | contig 17680 bp, 12 predicted proteins | sample ArcticOcean_MG_C_6_FD_89690 | JGI IMG/M metagenome (GOLD analysis project Ga0115000, IMG submission 89690) | Marine microbial communities from western Arctic Ocean - ArcticOcean_MG_CB8_128 | ecosystem: Environmental > Aquatic > Marine > Oceanic | place: Arctic Ocean: Canada Basin | collected...
TTCTCGTTACTCTGCTTGCAGTTGGCATGGTTCCACTGGTTGCGACCTATACAACTAACGAAAATAGTTACAGAGCGAAATTTAGAGCAGCTGACGATCTACAGAAGGTGGCAATGATTCGCGCTCAAGACGCCGAGACAACATTGATGTCACAACGCGCTCAAATGCAAAACGAAATTGACAACCGAGATTCTACTATTGGTACTCTTCGCAGCGAACAAGCGGGCACTCGTTCAAACCTTGGTTCATTGCAAGCAAAAATCGACCGGTTCAGCGCCCAACTTAGCCAAAAAGAAGCTTCCTTAAATGCTCTTACAAGCGCAAGCGAAGTGAATAGTGAGCTTAAGCAACGATTCGTTGAAGAAAATTACAATTTGCGAGACGACATTGTTGTTTTGCAGACACAAATCAATGAAATTGAAGATGTACTTGAAGATAAAAAATTAGAAGCTGACGGCGCCATACGAGCTGAACGCAAAGCAAAAGAAGAGCGGAAACAAATGGAAGACCAACTCGATGAAATTCGAGTGAGACTTAACTTATATGTCTCCGAATACGGCGAACTCGATACAGTTGCGACAGTAGCAACAGGCGTTGCTCCAGACAGAGCGCTTTCATCCATTGTTTTGACAGTGTCGCGTAACAACGAAGAGGTGCTAGTTGAAATTAACGCTGGCGCTCGGGATGGAGTTCAAGAAGGTTGGATTATGACTGTGGGCCAAGACGGCACATTCCTCGGCAGGCTTCAAGTGGTGCAGGTTGACATCAATCGTTCTATTGGCAAAGTGACACTTGAAGACGCGGCACACGGTCTTGTTGTCCCAGGTTCTTCGGTGTACGCAGTAAAAGGACGTAATTGATTATGAGCGTTGCTGATACTGCCGTATTGAACCGAAAATCGCCCCCTGACGTCTTTACAGTCTTACTTGTTGTGGCAACTTTGCTACTTGCAGGTGGTGTTGCTTGGATGGTTTTGGTGAATACTGAGCACTCCAAACTTAACGATCGGTCTGAGGGTGGCCCCCTCGTGCTTATTGATCAACAATAAGCCTCATAGGTGTCTTCAATTTACCGTATCATTCAAAGAGTACGTTCGAATTGTTCGAACTGACGATGTTACGATGAGGAGCAAGCATAAGTGTTTGATAAATTACTAAGTTGGTTTAGCGTTGATATGGGGATTGACCTTGGAACATGCAACACGCTTGTATGCGTACGGGGCGAAGGAATAGTCTTAAACGAACCTTCTGTGGTTGCTGTTCGCAGGGGCACAAACAGAGTATTAAATAATGGAAACGCTGTTGGTTTCAGTGCAAAAGAAATGCTTGGTAAAACACCAGGATCAATCACTGCTGTCCGCCCCCTGAAAGATGGCGTCATTAGCGACTTTGAAATTACTGAAGCAATGCTGAGTTATTTTATTCGCAAAGTGAGCGGTCGTGGAAGAGTTATTGGCCCTCGCGTTGTAATCGCAGTTCCATCTGGAATAACAGCGGTAGAAAAACGTGCGGTATTGGAATCAGCCGAGCGTGCTGGCGCACGGCGAGTGTACCTTGTTGAAGAACCTATGGCTGCTGGAATTGGAGCAGGTTTACCTATTCCCGAACCGACTGCATCTATGATTGTTGATATCGGTGGCGGTACTACTGAAGTAGCGATTATGTCTCTGGGCGATATTGCAACTTGCGAATCTATTCGCGTTGCAGGCGACGACCTTGACGAATCAATCATCAACTACATGAAGAAAAATTACGGGTTAACTATTGGCGAGCAAACTGCAGAACGAATTAAAATTGAAGCTGGTTCAGCTGCTCCTTTAGCAAAAGAGACAACGGTAGATGTCCGTGGACGAGATGCATCAAACGGTATGCCAACAAAAGTTACTGTAAAAAGCGAAGAAATTCGCGAAGCATTGCAAGAACCAATCAGCCAAATTATTGATGTTGTTAAGAGGACACTTGAGCGTGCTGAACCCGAACTATCAGCAGATTTGGTTGAGAATGGTATTTGCATCGCTGGCGGCGGCGCTTTGCTTCGAGGCATTGCAGAATTGATGGCCAAAGAAACAGGCTTAGATGTTTCAGTTGCTGAAGAACCGCTTACTTGTGTTGCTAAAGGAACGCAGATTTATCTTGACAATCTCGAACTTTGGAAAGCCACTCTAGAATCAGATATGGACGATTAATCAATTTGTCCTTTTGATGGTGAACTTTGAGTAATTTCAAAATATCTCGTAGCCGAGTCAATGTACTACCCATCGCAATTGGCATTACGCTCCTTTTGGCTGTCTTTCCAGCTTCTTGGTTGCGTTGGACTTCAGATATTGCAGACCTTGTCCGTGTACCTGTTACACCAGTTTCTCATATTGGCACTCTAGTGACAAGCTGGGTTCGATCGCCTGCGGATGTACCGGGCATGATTGAAGACGAAGTGGAGAGAAATGCTCTTGCTGAAATGGAGCGGGACCATTTCAGGCAACTGCATGCAGCACAAATGTTGCGAGCAACTGAGTTAGCAGATCAATTACGCATTTTGCAAAATTTGCCCGAGTCTGCCCTGAGAAATCCACAGCCGCCACTTATTATTCCAATAGATATTACGGGAAAGCAACTTCAAAAAGTGAGCGGCACGATTGAGTTGAAATTAATTTCAGGTGCATCCGAAAGGATACAGGTTGGTGATATTGCTGTAGTAGGGAAAGACATTGTTGGTAGGGTGGCTCGGATTGGGTCAACTCGTATTGAATTGCACCCCATTACGCATAAGGAAACAGGATTAACTCGTGCAGCTATTCTTCCCGCGCGCCCGCAACAAGGCAGGGCACCTTTGCTAGCAGAAATAATTTTGCAAAGCGATGGCTCTGCTTCTATGTATGCTGATGTACCTGCAACGAGTGGCGTACAAAAATTTGACTTAGTAGTTCTCGACGACCCCTCTTGGCCTAGTGTTGCAGCCGGCTTTACTGTGGGAATCGTAGAGAGTGTGTTGCAACTCGATGAAGCGCCTTTGCGGCAGCGAGTAGTTATTACTCCTCGTCGAACAGCGCGAGACGTTGCAAGAGTTGTAGTCCTCGGTACAGGGGAGAGTGCCAAATGAGAGCAATAGTTGTTGTCGTAGCTGCAATTTTGGCTTTAGCGTTCGATTCAAGTTTCGGAAGCATTTTTACGTTGCGCTCTATTGGTTCCATCACACCCGAAGCAATGCCGTGCTTGATTGTTTTTATTGCCTTGTTTGCGCCTGAGAAAATGGCGTTACTTGTTGCACTTTTGCTCGGTGCAACCGTTGACCTATCTCCAGGAAACGGAGAACTTGTCGGGGGTGCGCATGTGATTGGTCCTCATGCCCTAGGCTTAGTTGTCACTACATTGCTCGTCTTAAAAGTACGGAATGTGGTATTCCGCAGGCGAGTATTCACGATTGCCTTACTTGCGGTTGCAGCTGTCATCGCAACTGGTGCAACTGAAGCTCTCGTGCTTATCATTCGTGGTGTAATGCCATGGAATCCACCCGTTTCTGGTGGTGGAATCGCCGATTTTGGAAAACTTTTAGGTACATCGATCTACACAGGCATTCTTGCCGTACCACTTGGGTGGTGTTTTTTAGCCACAATAGGTGTATGGAGATTCCATTCACCAACAGGTAGAAGAGCAACATGGAGATAATGGTCATATGACACAGTGGAACATTCAAGACAATGCAAACGATAGCATGGCTCCTCTATGTGATTTGAGAGCGACATTTGAGCAACGAACTGGTGGGCTAACGACTCTAGAGAGGCTCACCAAGCGGCGGGGTTCAAGCCCTGCGGGTTTTCTTTGTAGCGATGCAACTCGAGCGGAAATGATTGCAGAGCGGACTGGTTTGCGACATATTTCTGACGGCACCGTTACATCCCATGATCATCCCGAGATCAATTCGCCCTGGGATGTGCTTAGCCATTTGCCACAGTTATTAGTTGAAGATTTAAAAGAAGCAGAACAGTATACGCATGCGCACGGCGCGACTACATTTGGTGAGCACCGAATAGATGTTCACCCAACGGTAACAATATGCCCGAATGTGACAATGGACGCAAGCGTGGGGGCTATTCGAATTGAAGAGGGCGCAACCGTCCGACCAGGCGCTGTGTTATGTGGACCGTGTTGGATTGGAAAGCATGTGACCATTGTTGACAACGCATGTATAAAAGCAAACACTTCCATTGGACCGTGGTGCAAAATTGGCGGTGAAGTTGGTGGAACTATTTTCCAAGCATATACAAACAAATCGCACGACGGTCATTTAGGCGATAGTGTTATTGGCGAGTGGGTTAATTTTGGAGCAGGTACAGTTAATTCTAATTTGCTCAATACCTATGCAGATGTCATCGTAAAAGGTTTAGATGGTAAAAGGCATCGAACGAATAATCAATTCGTGGGTTGTTTTGTTGGTGACCATGTAAAGTTTGCGATAGGCACTCGTATTATGACTGGTTCAATTGTTGGAACGGGTTCAATGCTTGCAAGTTCAATGCCTGTGCCTACACCTACCCCTAGGTTTTCTTGGATAACCGATGCAGGTACACGAAAGTACGCTGTTGATAAATGTATTACAGTTGCTAAAACTGTAATGGCAAGGCGGTCATTAGAACTTGGTAGTGCTTCAGAATCAGTCTTCCGAAGATTGGCAAACGAATAATGTCTTCGTTCTACATTATTGATGGACATGCTCAATTTTTTCGAGCATATTATGCAATTCGCAATGCGATGAGTAGCCCTGCAACGGGTGAGCCAACGAACATGGTCTATGGTTTTACAGCGATGCTCTTGAAGTTAATTCGGGAAGAAAACCCTGATTATTTAGCGGTCGTTATTGATATCGCTGGTGATGAAGAAACATTTCGAAGCAAAATTGACCCCGAATATAAGGCTAATAGAGAGCCAGCGCCGGATGATTTTGGAAGCCAAGTCGAACGCTGTATTGAAATTCTTGAAGCGCTTGATATTCCAGTTCTTGGAGAGCCAATTGTTGAAGCTGATGATGTGATTGCTACATTAGTAAAGCGGACAAGAAAAGATCAGCCCGACGTGAACATTCGAATAATTTCTCGCGATAAAGATTTAACGCAGCTCATTGACGACAGAGTAGAACTCTTCGATGCGCATAAAGGAGCAACGGTCTCACCTGACGATGTGTTCAAAACGCCAGATATGGGAGTGGCGCCAAGCATGGTTGGTGACATCCTTGCACTCATGGGCGATACCAGTGACAACATACCCGGAGTTGTTGGAATTGGTCCCAAGACAGCAGCAAAACTGATTATGGAATTCGGTTCAATCGATGGCATCTATGAAAATATAGAATCTATCAAGGGAAAGCGTAAAGAAAATTTAGTAGCGGGTAAAGATCAACTTGGTGTTAGCAGAGAACTTGTTACGCTCATTGAGGATGTTTCTTTTGCTTTCGATTTTGAAAAGGCAAAGTCTACACCATCATCCTGGGATGTAACAGAAGCAATTCGTTTATGTAAAGAACTTGGTTTTAACACTTTTCCACCTGAGTTAAAAAGAATGGCGAGCGGTGCTTCTATACTGGAAGTAAAACTCGATGCAGTTGACATTAAGAAAGTGCCAAAAAGTAAGCCTGTGCTTGGAGGCTTGTTCGACATGGGACCAGATCGTGATCACCCAGCGTACAAAGCAGGGTACGAACTGATTACGACAAAGAAAAAACTTGACGCGTTCGCAAAGAAATGCACAAACGTAAAACTACTCGCGATTGATACTGAAACTACTGGCTTAAATCCTATGACCGCACAACTGTGTGGTGTTTCGATTGCTTTAGAAGAAGGGAGCGGTGTATACATTCCAACAAAGTGCAAAGAAGACTGCTTGACTTCTAGTGAAGTTATTGAATCGCTCCGAAGTGTGTTAGAAGACGAATTGATTGCAAAAGTTGGGCATAATATTAAGTACGACCTTGTTGTTCTTGAAAGAGCAGGCGTCAAAATGCTTGGCCCAATTCACGACACTTTAATTGCTGCGTGGATTATTGACGCATCACGTTCGGGATATTCAATGGATGCGGTTGCGCTTGGCACTCTTGACTACGAATGCATATCAATCAAAGAACTTATTGGTTCGGGCAAGGATCAGCTTACGTTTGATCAAGTGCCTTTGATCGATGCGTGCCCATATGCAGTTGAAGATGTAGATATTACACTGCAACTTTGGAATACATTTGAACCTCGCTTGAACGCTGAAGGTGACTTGCGAAAATTGTACGATGAAATCGAAATGCCATTAGTTCGAGTGCTTGCTGAAATGCGCATTTCAGGTATCAAAGTTGACCCTGCAGAATTACAGAAGCAACGAACCAATATTACAGGTCGAATTGATGAGTTAGTTATAGAAATTGAAAAGGCATCACCCTATTCATTTAATCCAGATTCACCAAAGCAACTCTCTGAAGTGTTGTTTAATGATTCCCCGGGCCTAGGAATTACACCTGTTAAAAAGGGAAAGTCTTTTCACTCTACGAACGTCGAGGTTCTTGAAAAATTAGCTAGTGACCCGAATGTAGATTCATTACTGCCACAGTTACTTCTTGAATACCGCAAGTTAACGAAGCTCGTAAATACGTACTTGGTGTCTTTGGAACAAGTCATCCACGCAGAAACTGGTCGAATACATGCGTCTTTTAATCAAACGGGCACCTCAACTGGTCGTTTAAGTAGCAGCGACCCGAATTTGCAGAACATTCCGATTCGCTCAGATATTGGTAGGGAAATTCGAAAAGCATTTATCCCAGAAGCCGGATACGTGTTCGTTGCAGCTGATTACTCTCAAGTAGAGTTACGCATGCTTGCGCACCTAAGTAACGACGAAGCATTAATTCAAGCGTTTCGAGATGGACAAGATATTCATAAGGCAGTTGCATCTGAAGTGTTTGGTACTGCGATAGAAGAAGTATCCGATGAGCAACGTTCAGCTGCCAAGGCTGTAAATTTTGGAATAGTCTATGGAATCACGCAGTGGGGATTAGCAAGGCAACTGCAATGCTCCACCGAACGAGCGCAGCAGATTATTGACGATTATAAAGTACGATTCACTGGTATCGATACTTTTTTGGCTACGTGCGTAGAGCAAGCAAAGGAACTTGGCTATGTTGAAACAATTAAACATCGTCGAAGGCAAATTAGAAGTATCCATTCTTCAAATGGACAGCAAAGATCACTTGCAGAGCGTATTGCGATAAATAGCGTTGTGCAGGGGAGCGCTGCGGATTTGATCAAAGTGGCAATGAATAATGTGCAACGTGCACTTGCCGAGTCATTTCCGACCGCTCGCTTACTCCTCCAGATACACGATGAGCTGGTTATCGAGGCACGTATTGAGGACGAGGATGCCGTGCGCACGCTGCTAGTTTCAGTTATGGAATCAGCGATGGACCTGCATGTGCCAATTGTTGCGGATGCGTCGACGGGCTCAAATTGGTACGAATGTAAATAGTGCGTACCAAAATCTCTAGGAATAAAAAAACACGCCATTCAAGAAGGCGTGTTTTTTAACGAGGCGGACGGGAATCGAACCCGCAACATCCGGCTCGACAGGCCGGTACTCTAACCAATTGAGCTACCGCCCCAATTGGAAGGGAGATTTTAGCATGGTTCAGGAACTGGTCAAGGGGTCGCTTACAAGAAGTTGCAACCTTAGGTGTGTTGAATTCCTGTGCAAGAAATACTGACAACAACACTTCCCATTATGAATAGTGTCTATGGAAATTCTAAATGTGGTACAGGGCTAAAAATATGGAATAATTGCAAGCAATTTCAAATGGCTTGAATCTTCCCCAAAAGGGGGATATTATCGTGCATAACGACGAGAAAAATCACTTTTTATGGCATTTAAAAGTGGATTACGCTTCAGAAATCAGTATCCTTGAGTGATTGCAGGGGATTTATTTTTGGTTGCGCAGATTTAACGCAACCGTTCATTGTGGCACACGAATGCCTATGTAGTCCCGATGGTGGGGCTTGAGGAACAACCAGGAGAAATTGATGATTAACTCACGACTTACCACTCTTTGTACAGCAACTGCTTGCCTAACTTTGTCGCTAGCGGCGAATGCTTCAGCAGCAGAAACGATGAGCGTCGAACGTCCACTTGACCGAGCGATAAACACTGAGCTCAATTTGCGTCAAAGTTGGAATACCAAACTACGGATTGACTCAAATCCTGAGCAATCGATTCGCGTATCAATTCCAATTGACAATGCAACGTATACCCTTGAACTAGAGCCACATTCTATTCGAGCGGACGAGTACCAAGTGTTCATGGCGGATGATACTGGTGAACTGTATGAAGTTCCTGCTGGTCCAGTCCGTACTCTTCGAGGAAAAATTGCAGAACTAGAAGGAAGCCTTGTATCTGGCTCATTAATGATCGACGGTTTATATGCTCGTATTAGTCTTGCAAACGGTGAAGAAATCTGGATAGAACCAGTTGGCCAAAAGTTACAAGGCACAGCGTCAAATGTATATGCGTTCTACAAAACGGAAGACATTATTGCCTCGGGAGGCACTTGTGCAGCTGACGACCATATGGACGTTGCCCGAGTTTTACAAATGCAAGCGGACTACCAAGTCTCAACAAACGACCGTGGGACCATAATCTGCACCGCTCAACTAGGTTGTGATACTGATTACGAGTATTACCAAGATTGGGGTAGCCAAACGGAATCACGAGTTAACTCAGTAATTAATAGTGTCAATAACCAATACGAGACGCAACTAAACATAACACACGAAATCACCGCAGTAATTATTCGTTCAAGTTCAGCTGATCCATATAATTCAACCAGTGCAGATACGATGCTTGACGAATTTGCAACGGAATGGCAAAACAACCAAGGATCAGTCACACGCGATTTAGCGCATCTATTTACCGGTAAAAGCATGCAGGGCAGTACTATTGGTCTGGCTTGGCTTGGATCTGTTTGTTCTTACTGGTACCAATATGGTCTAGTGGAATCAGATTGTTGTGGTAGTTTCGGTTGTACAACAGACCTTTCTGCCCACGAAATTGGACACGGCTGGGGTGCAGGGCATGTTGAAAGTCCTTCTTATAATACGATGTATCCATCTATTCAATGTGCAAACACATTTGTGACCAGTTCAATTAACACAATTACAAATTTCTCGAATTCATTGAGTTGCTTAACTTGTGAAAACCAAGCACCTGCCGGCGCTTGCTGTATCTCTGGCAGCCAATGTATTCAAACCTACGAGACCAATTGCCAATCCGGTGGTGGAACGTGGCAGGGCGGCGGTACCACGTGTGCTACAGAAGATTGCTCTGATCCAGAAGGTGCATGTTGTGTTGGTGGTGTCTGCTATGTGTACACCGGTGCTGACTGTTCAACAAATGGCGGTTCATACGCTGGCGATGGTTCAGACTGCGCTTCTACAGGCTGTACTGAAGGTGCATGCTGTATCGATACTGATTGCTCTATTACTTTGCAACTAGATTGTGCGGGTAGTTGGTATGGCGACAACACAACTTGTGGAGATGTTTCATGCGGTGCTGGCGCAGATCAATTGAATTACGAATTGCGGACTTGGTCACGAAGTGACGGGCAAGCAATGGAAACATACGACCTTTACTTCCCAAGTACAGATCCAAACACAAGAATGGTATCTGTATTCGGTGAAAATGCTGACGTTCTTCAAGTTCGTGGATTAAGTAATGCCGATTTTGATGGTTCGGCTACAGGTGTAGCGCTTCATCAGTCAGCATTCGGTGGCGACTTAGCGCATGACCGTGCTCTTGACCCAATCCTTGGCGACGACCTTGTGTTTGATTCCTATGTGACAATCGGTTCAGATAATTCTGTGGACGGCGTTCCAATTACACTTGGCTTCGACTCTGCAGGCTTTAACGGTGCTACAGGTGCTTACATGACGAACGGCGTATGGTTTGTAACACCAGATGATGCAATTGCAACTATCGGTGCTGGAACTGCTGAAGGTCATAGAGCGCTGAGTGCTTCTGTAGAAGCAGGGCAAGGTCTTGATGTACAGTTAAGCGTTCAGTGGTTCGATGGTGCTGGTGCAGTACACGAGAACCGTAATATCGTATGGGATAACCTTGGTCTTGGTGGTGGTGTTGGAAACGACTGCCCCACTGACATTGATGATTCTGGAACTACTGATGTAAGCGACTTGTTAGCCATGATTGGCGATTGGGGCGCATGCAGTGGCTGTGCTACAGACCTAGATGGCAATGGAGTTGTAAATGTATCGGATCTCCTTCAAGTCATCGGCGCTTGGGGTCCTTGTAGCGAACCGGAAACATTTGCAGTTACAACTAGCGGCATGACCTTTGCTCCAAGCACTATCGAAGTGCGACATGGTGACACCATTGTCTGGACAAGAGGCGGAGGTACCCATACGGTTACCTCTGGAGATTCTTGCACAGCAGATGGTCTGTTTGATGCGCCATTAAACGTAGATAACCCAACGTTTGTATGGGTTGTGCCGAACAATGCGCCCTCAAGTATCCCGTATTACTGCGGTCCTCATTGCCAATCCGATATGGTCGGCGAAATTATTGTTACAGACTAATATTATTGCAATTTAATTCTTTATACCCTCGCCTATTCTAGGCGAGGGTATTTTTAATATACGCGTATGGTGTTTGCAGCATTTACCATGTTGTAGATCTGTTTTGATCTTTGTGATGTGATATTGTATGAAGGTACATGGCAACATTAAGCGTCATATTGATAACAAAGAACGAAGAAGAGGATCTTCCTGCATGCTTGGAAAGTGTATCTTTTGCTGATGAAATTATTATTGTGGATAATGGAAGCACTGATCGTACTGCTGAAATTGCGGCGCATTACAACGCGGCCTTTTTCATTGAAGACTGGCACGGGTTTGGTCCGCAGAAAAATATCTCGTTGAGCAAAGCTACATGTGATTGGGTGTTTTCTATAGATGCCGATGAAGTAGTTCCAGAGAATCTTGCACTTGAAATACAAAAAATCCTTCATCAACCAGAGCAGGCAGGATATGAAATTCCGCGCAAGACAACATTTTGTGGGAAGAAAGTGCGATTTGGGGATTGGGGACGAGATAAAGTATTGCGATTATTCAAACGTGGAGAAGGAAAATTCACAAACGACCAACTCCATGAACGAGTCGTTTTGAATGGTGCTTTAGGTTGTTTGAAAAACTCAATGATTCACAACAGCGTTGCATCAATAGAAGATGCAAAAGAGAAAATGATTATGTATGCGCAAATTAGTGCTAAAGGTCGCAAGGGATCAACAGTTAAAGCGTTCACTCGTGGTTTTTGGACTTTCTTCCGAAGTTATATTTTGTTGTTTGGCTGGCTTGATGGCGTGACTGGATTCCGCGTTGCGCAACTTTGTGCGCAAGGCACATATCTTCGATATAGTTTGGCAAAGAAACAATAATATCAATTCCGGTATTGGCGCATATTGCGACAATACGAATCTACACCCTTACTATTTTGACCAGCCTGCAACATCAAAGAGTTGCCCGTGCTCGTCGATTGCTTGGAACTCTAGATGGTTTCCGTGAATGGCTATGTACACAAGGTGATGGTAGTTCGCTTTCTTATGCCCAAACCACGTGTTCGTAGGGTCGAAATCTTCTAAGTGACCACCGCCTCCAGCAGTTGTTACATAGACAACTCCACCATCTTCAACAGGCACAACATGGTCATCTAGAATCGGAAAGGTTCTTTCGTAGTCGTGCACATGCCCTGAGAAGCATATATCTACGTTGTATTGCTCTAACAGTTCGATGATGTGCTGTACGTTTGTATCACCACGAGTAGAGGTGGTGGCATGCGTATCTCCGTAGTCATTAGAATCTGATGTATATGGTGGCTGGTGCAGTACGGCAAATTTCCACAATGAAGTTGATTTTTTGAGTGCACTTTCAAGCCAGACAAGTTGCTCAGAGCCTTCTTCAAGGTTCCTATTTCCATCGATCATGAAGAATTCAGCGTTCCCGAATGTAAATGAGTAATACATTTCAGGATCAGGTAATACCATGTAATCGTAATAATGCTGCGCGTCTTGTTCATGATTGCCAAGCACAGGCATGAGAGGAACTCTGCCAATAAGGGGCTGCATTGCAGGGAAGAAATGCTTAGTCCAATCGCTTTTTACAGTGCCAGTGCTTACAAGATCGCCAGCGTGTACCACAAGATTTGGCCTATGCATATACGCGAGGTCAGACACTCGTTTCACAACATCTGCTTGAGATTGCGTATCACCAATTGCAATAAAGGTGAAGGAATCGTTTTCTTCTGGTGCCGTTCTGAAAGAAAGTGTTTCGCTCTGTAATGCAATGCCGTTTGTATCTGTTGCAGTTATTGCATAAAAATATTTCGCGTTGGGCTGCAGGTCATGAAGCTGAAAGTGGTGCAAATTTGCAGTGTCGGTTTGCAGTACGTGTTGCGTGTCTTTGCCATCTTCACTTGTAACTGTAACGTTCGCAGTAGTAGGCACGGTTGTTTCAAATGAGACAACCATGGAAGTGGTTGTGGGCCAGTTTAAGTAGGGCGCGACTGTCCAATCAAGAGTGGTATCTGTCCACGACGGTAAGGTAGTAAGTGTTCTCTTTTTCTCAAACGCTGCTTGAACTTCCGATGCAGTAGAAGCATTGTGCGACATACCCACTTCAATAAGCCTGCCATCTAGGAGTTGTTCTTCGTTATCATCTTTGTATGCGCCAATCACAAATGTGGACTGTTCGCTGTATGCGATATTGCCTGATTGCGCATTAGTGCTATTACATAAGGCGCCATCAACGTAGAGTGCAAGCGTGTTTCCATCGTACGAAGCGACAACATGGTGCCATTTGCCATGTTGGTACACAGCCTTGCCCGAGTCAAGATACGTCATATGCCCGTCTCCATCGTCCGCACCTTCTGTCGAGAGACCAAACGTAAACTGCGATTGGTTATATCCAAGAACCCAACCGTATTCAGTTTCAGCATTATCTTGAACGCAGCCGATTATTCCACCCCAGCGAAGTGGCTCTTCGATAGCAACCCACGCACTGATTGTAAATGCTTCTGTTGGACGTAATGAATCGGTTTCTATCTCAATAGCAGAATGGTCATCGCCACAAATAAGACCACCTCCGTACTTGGCTTCTGCAAACAGTCTGTCTGGATGTGTGTTTTGGTTATATTCCCAGGTTTGGAGAGGCTGCAGAGCAGTGGCACCAAGTAGTAGAGAAATAAGTATCATTCTTCGATAGAAACTATTTCAAATTCAGTTCGACCCGCTGGAAGATTTACTCCAACAACATCGCCAGCACGGGCTTTGAAAATTGCCATGCCGAGTTCCGAATTTGTCGTTACTTCTAAGTAGTCCATATCAAATCGCCCAGAAGATTCGCCTACGAGCATGTACAAATTTTCTTTGTTATTTGTCAGGTTCTTGAGTTTGGCAATAGTGCCAAGAAATACCATGTCGTCTGGAACATGTTCGGTATTTGCAACGGTCGCTTCTGACAGTCGTTTTTCAAGGTCCTTGATTTTGCGTTCGTTATGCGCCTGGTCATCTTTGGCTGCATGGTAATCTGCGTTTTCTTTTAAATCACCAAGTTCGCGAGCAGTGCCAATTCGCGCAGAAATGACAAGACGTTCAGGAATTAATTTTGCAAGTTCGTCACTCAGTTTAGTATGTTCAGCTTCAGTCAAGTAATCCATAGTGAAATCATACCATGTCAGTAAAGACCATTTTGCCTTTGAGCCGCTCAAAAATCTTTCGCTCGGATGCCATGTTTCCTAGTACGTGTATTTTGTCTGCTGCTAAAAACTCTTCTTTTATCTCAGAAGGTCTAACTCGTCGTTCTTCAGCGATGATTGCTGCCTGTCTATCAATGTCTTCTTCTGAAAGGCTCAATCTGAATGTCCGCTGTAGCCAAGCATTCAGCGTGAGCCTTTTGACCATTTGTTCAGCTTTTGCTTTAAGCGAGTCTTGTTTTTCATTAGTTAACTCTTCTACGCCAGTTGATTCCATTTCCTTTTTGCATAGATCTTCATAGTTTTTTGCGATAATTCGGTTTGATATTGGAAGGTCAACAGTTTGGAATAGATGACTATACAATTGATGTATCATGAAATTCGTGTTTTCACGGTCAAAGTTGTGCTGCAGCGACATTCTTATTTGTGTACGAAGTAGCGCTTCATTTGGAGTCCCATATTCTTTTAAAACATGCTCAACGGTTGCTGGAGTGATTCTGCTAAACGAGCAATTAGAAAGGGTCAAAGTTCCTTGTTTTTCATTCACATTGAATGGAAATACGAGTTCATCTTTCGTCTGGCAGCCCCTTAGCGCTCCTGCGATTTCGGGTAATGGAACGCTAGCAAAACTAAACGATTGCGTTTCACTTGGTATGCGGAGTGTGCATTGCTGGAGTGAGGCAATAGGTTGTTCAATCCCTTCTATTCTGCATTGAGCATCACACTCAATTTCATCGCCGTATTCTAAAATTCCAGCAAAATCAGACTTGTTTCCAAATTGCAATTGTTGTTCGAACAACTCAGAATTCACATGGCTATCTTTAACTTGAAGTTGTCTTCGATTAATCGGAATCGTATCAAGAGAGAAATCGTCATCAGGAAGTGAATCTACAACTGCGGAAAAAGTGAAAGGTTCATCAATTATATATTTCCCAACACTTTTATGAAGAAGTCTTGCGCCCCAAGCGGAATCTTTATCGAGCCTTTGCATGGCTTCGTCGAGGCACACTTGCACGATTAGGGTGCCCATCTGTTTTTCATCGTATTGAAGACCTCCGCTTTGAATACGGGAAGTAATCTCAGTTGTTATCTCTGCCGGTACAGTGATATCAAATTGATAATCTGGGGGTTCTAATTCTGTTATTTTGACTTGAATTTTTGAAGTATCAATTGGGGGTAAATCTGAAGGAGTTGATTGAGGTTGTTCTGACATATGGGTTTCTTTACTATTTAGAGGAGAGTTAAGGCGAATACCTAGCGACTATATTATACTGTCCAAATGCCCCAATTTTACACAGAAGAAGAAGCGACCCAAGCAATAAAGAAATTGATTTCTCGCAAGTTGTTTCAAAATGCCAGGGCGGCAATAGAAGAAAACCTTGTTGTTTTTCCAGATTCTAATAAACTTCAATTCCTTTCGTCACATATTGCACTTGAAACAAACGACTTTTCAAATGCAATTCAAATTCTCGAAAAACTTAACAAAGCAGATCCAAATCAAGCACAAGTATTAATCCCTCTAGCTCGGTCTTGGAATCTGTTTGGCGATATCGATAAAGCTATTGATTACTTAAATCAAGCTGAATCGACTGATGCGGACCCAACGATGGTGGAAGTACTCCGAGCAGAGGTATACGAACGGAGTGGCCAATTAGATTTACTTGATGAGAGCATTGCAAAATTACCAAACGAAGCTCGTTTACTGAATGTCAGAGCCAGAGCATTCGTTGCAAGAAAACAGTACGAAACAGCAGTCCAATTACTTGAATCAGAATATGAATCAGGTGGGCTTGAAGTGAATGAGATTATTGCAAATTGTTTCCTTCTCGCAAAAGCATACGACAAAATGGGCGAGTACGACAAAGCATGGAAAGCAGCCCAACATGCCCATGAACTTGACCCTGCGCCATTTGATGAGAATATGCAGATGGGTATGTACGATGAGATGATTGAATTTATGAACTCAGAATTAGTTGACGCGTTAACGGAGGGCCCTAGAACGGAGTTAGAACCACTTTTCATTGTTGGGAATCCACGAAGCGGAACAAGTTTGCTCGAGCAAATTTTGAGTATGCACCCTGATATTGCAAATGCTGGCGAACTCTCGGTAGGGCACACTATGCAATTGAATTCTTCGAGTTTGACCGATTCATTCCATTCTTGGCCAAACAGTATGATTGATGTTAGAGAAGAAGATGCTATTGCACTTTCGAGTCAATATTTCGAAGCGAATGTGGACTTCTCTGCCGGCAAAAAAGTGATATCAAACAAAGCACTTAATTTGCCGTTGCAATTGGGTTTTTTATCAAAGATTCTTCCAAGTTCAAGAGCGGTAATGCTCCACCGTCACCCGCTTGACAACGCTGTTTCATGCTATACAACTAACTTATTAGTTTCCGGTCATGCGTATACAAACTCCCTAGAAACCCTTGGTAAAACATGGGTAGCTAGGAAAAAAATCACCGACCATTGGCTGAAAACTCTTTCGATTCCAATGATCGAGTTGCATTATGAAAACCTAGTTGCTGACCAAAGAGGTGAAACTGAGCGGCTTGTAAAATTCTTAGACTTGCCTTGGCAGGAAGATTGCATGGAATTCCATAAATCAACGCGAATCGCTCGTACAATCAGTTATGATCAAGTTAGCCAGAAGATGTACAACACTTCGAGCGGTAGGTGGAAGAATTACGAGAAACATCTTGGTCCATTGATTGAAGTTGTTTCTGATTACCTCTAATTCTGTAGTGTTGCTGGCTATAATTTACTTATGCCTCAAATCAGTGTAGAAACAACAATAGAATCTGTGAATCAATTTCTTTCAAAGAAAATGTATGTTCTCGCTTTAGATGTTGTCAGTACAGCACTTCAAGAGAATCCCAGTGCTACGGAGTTGCAAGCACTCTACGGCAAAGTGGCGACAGAATCGAGAGATTTTTATACTGCTGCAAATGTGTACGATGAACTTGTAAAGAAATTCCCAAAGCATCCCGTATTTCTCATGGACTCTGCTAAGGCGTGGTCAAGTGTAGGTGAGACGGAAAAGGCAATTCTGTATTCTAAGCGAGCAATACAATATTCAAACTCGAGTAGACAAAGTGTGCTTGCTTTAGCGGATTTGTATGAGCGAAATAATATGGCGGATGAAGCTGAAGGCATCTTAGATTCCCTGGCTGAGAATATCGATGGCAACGGAAATTACCAACGTCTGAAAGCTCGACTGCTCATCGCTAAAAAAAGGTACGCAGAGGCAATTGATTACATACTTTCGATGCTTCACGTTGAACGAAACAACACGAGAATTTCAAAACTTTGTTTTTTGTTAAGTAAATCATATGATCGCCTTGGTGACTACGACAAAGCCTGGGAGGCTGCGCAAAAAGCACATAAGTATGATGAATCGCCATTTGACGAGCATGAATTTTTTACTCAATTTGACAAAATACGTACTTTTATGACAAAGGAGACAGTCGAAGGACTCGTCGAAGGACCTACAACAGAAGTAGTTCCCTTTTTTATTGTTTCGAATCCTCGAAGTGGAACAAGTCTTCTAGAACAAATTGTAGGCATGCATTCAGATGTCGCAAATGGAGGAGAAATGCCAACAGGCTCGGTTTTACAATCGAAAATTGCCACTATGACAGATTCGTTTCATTCCTGGCCTATGAACTTGATAGATGTTTCAGAATCTGATGCGAGTACGCTTTCTCGGCAATATTGCTCGGACAGTAACTTCTTTAGAGGAGACGCAAAAATAGTTTCGAATAAAGCGTTGAATTTACATTTGCAATTAGGTTTTTTATCAAAAATTTTACCGAGTTCAAAAGCAATTTTACTTCAACGCAGCCCATTAGATAACGCAGTTTCATGTTATATGAATAATCTTATTGCCGCTGGACTTACTTATACAA
>Ga0115000_10002037_pt1 | contig 17668 bp, 15 predicted proteins | sample ArcticOcean_MG_C_6_FD_89690 | JGI IMG/M metagenome (GOLD analysis project Ga0115000, IMG submission 89690) | Marine microbial communities from western Arctic Ocean - ArcticOcean_MG_CB8_128 | ecosystem: Environmental > Aquatic > Marine > Oceanic | place: Arctic Ocean: Canada Basin | collected...
AGCGTTTTGCGAGCAGCTCCATTGCCGCTTGGTAGTGCTGGCACATGGGGGCCGATGCCGTGTGATCTTGTTTTTTCTGGTTCGCTTGCGTCACGTACTCAACCCTACACCAAAATTACGCCGTAAAGAAGTAACTAACATTTTGTAAGTAGTACTGACGTGACTACATGGTCTTTGGAGTCAGATATAAATAATAGAGTTGCTAATATTTAGTAATCAAATATTATTGCTATAGCGACTCTGCAGTTTGGATTAAAGAGAAACAGGCAATGACTGACCCGAAATTGAAAATACTAACGATCTCCGGATCCGTGCGAAAAGACTCTGTGAACAGTGATCTTTTGAGAACTGCGAGAAAGATATCAACCGATAAATTCGAATTCAACAGTTACGAAAATTTGGCTAACTTGCCGATTTTTAGTCAAGATCTCGAAGGCGAAAACATTCCGGATGCTGCGTTCGAGCTTGGTAAGGCAGTTCTCGAAACCGACGCAGTGTTGATATCGACCCCGGAGTACAACGGTTCGATTCCCGGTGGACTCAAAAATCTTCTCGATTGGGGATCACGTCCGTATGGGCAGGGTGCGTTCAACGGCAAGGTGGTTGCTGTTGTTGGGGCAAGTCCTAGTCTGTACGGCGCTTCTCGAGCTGTTGAGATGACTTCAAATATTCTGGAAGCAATGAGCGCACATGTGATCAACCGGAAATTGACCCTTGGTAACGCTCCTCAGCGCGTTAGTAGCGATGGCGAAGTTATCGATGAGATGGTCGCAAAGTCGCTTTCCGATGTCCTGGACGGTCTGAAAGCTGCTGTGGAGAGTCTGACTCCGGTCTCTCAATAGTTAGATTTGTGACAAAAATGAAACAGCCCCTGTCGAACGAATCGGCAGGGGCTGCTTCATTTCAACTAATTCAGGAGACTAAGCGCCAGTAACTGCTAGGACCTTGTCCAAAATCGCTATTGCTTCGTCGATTTCGTCTCGTGTTGCGTTCAGAGGCGGCATGAAGCGAATCATGTTGGGTCGAACTGCGTTGATGAGGAGTCCCTCAGGCAGTGCGGCTGTAACCGTAGCTCCTGCGATTTCCTTGTTCATCTGTAGTGCGATCAGAAGACCCATTCCACGAACTTCGGTTATGAAATCGTACTTCTCGGCGAGACCGTTTAGCTTGCCTTGGAAGTAAGCACCGGTTTCTTTTGCGAGTTCTGGGATGTTCTCATCGACGATAACTTTGGCTGCTGCAGCACCTGCGGCAGTCGTCAGAGCGTTTCCGCCAAACGTCGATCCGTGGTCGCCTGGCTCGAGAACCGAGCAGAATTCCTTTGTGAGGAATGCGCCAAGAGGAGCACCTGAACCAAGAGCCTTTGCCAGCGTCATTACATCAGGTTCAACACCCGTGAACTGCTGGTAACCGAACAGGGTTCCGATTCGACCCATTCCGGTTTGAACTTCGTCGAGCATGAACAGAATGTTCTTCTCGTGGCAGAAATCCATAACGTCCTTCAGGTAGTTCTCGGAAGGAATGTTTACTCCGCCTTCACCTTGGATCGGCTCGAGCATTACTGCACATGTTCGTCCTTCGACGTATGCGTCTTTGATCGCCTGAACATCGTTGTAGGCCACGTTTACAAATCCCGGCATTAGCGGGGTCCATTTTTCCTGATACGCAGGCTGACCGGTTGCGGCCATCATTGCCTGGGTTCGACCGTGGAACGAATCGAACGTTGTGATGATCTCGTAGGCGCCGTCGAGCTTGGTCTTGCCCCATTTGCGAGCGACTTTGCAGGCGCCTTCGTTGGCTTCAGCACCAGAGTTGCAGAAGAAGACGCGATCGACGTCGGAGTTGTCGATGAGGATCTTCGCTAGCGGAAGCTGCGGAGTTGTGTAGAACAGGTTCGACATCTGCAGGATTTTTCCTGCCTGGTCACGAATGGCTTCTGTAACGGCAGGGTGGTTGTGTCCGATGTTTAGGACTGCCCAGCCGGCCGTGAAGTCGAGATAGCTCTTGCCATCGTTGTCGAACACTCGGGTGCCTTCGCCTCGAACTAGGACAGGTGGCATCCGATTGACCACTTGCATGTAGTACTTAGATTCGAGGGCTTTATAGTCATCCGAGGTAGTCATTGTTCTTCTCTTTTTTATCTATCTTGCGAGTTGAGGTCCGGAATGACTCTCCCGAACGTTCGCAAGTACGAAGACTGCCGCCTAATAGTGGCGAGCACTGCGAATCACAAACCGCGATTTACAGAACGAGAACTATATCGCAGGGGGTGAGCAAGCGGGGTTTTGCCACCTGTCATTGCCGCGTTGGCTCAGGGTAGGCTCATCGCTGTGATATTTTTTCGGCTAGTCTTGGTCTTTTCGACCCGGTTTCCAGCCTCGTGCTGCGGCTCGTCCGAAGAGGATGAATGCGAGGATGACCATGGCTGCCATTGCTGGCAATTCAGCGCCTAGAGGCCAGTCTTTATCGATCAATACGGCGGCGATTAGGATAGTTACTAAGCCTGTGAGTGCTCCGTGACCGCTGCTTTTCAACTTCAGAATTACGAGCATTCCCAATGTCACACCGATTAAGCCGGGCAGTGGCAATAATGCGATTGCAACGCCGGCTCCGCTTGCGAGTCCTGCTCCGCCGCGGAATCGATTGAATACCGGGTACCAGTGACCCAATACAGCCGCGAATCCTCCGACAAACCAGAAATCTTCCGACATGCCTATCGACCACGCTACCAAGATAGGAAGCGCACCTTTGAGACCGTCGGCGATGAACACGGCAGCGCCGATTCTTCTGTCGACTTTGCGAAATACGTTTGCAGCACCGGGGTTACCGGTTCCGGTTTCGAATAGGTCGACCCCTGCCCGCATCGTGAACAGCTTGGCAAACGGAATCGATCCCAACAAATAGCCGAATATCAGCATCGCGACGACGAGAACGGCTGTGTCCATGGCTAAAGTTCCTGAGTTCTGATCTGGTGCCGGCGACTAGAACTGTCGATTAGATAATGCGAGTTCCGATATCCTCGCCACGTGCACAGGCTAGCAGTGCCCCGGCGAGTCGACCGTCGATAATGTGACCTGATCCGACGACTGAAACAGCGTCGGCGCATGCCTCTATCTTGGGAATCATGCCTCCGGCTGCGATTCCACCAGCGATCAAGTCTCTTGCCTGCCCGCGAGTCATCCTTGGGATAAGCCTTCTGCGGGCGTCGAGAACACCTTCAACGTCGGTTTGGAAAACCAGTTGGTCGGCACCGACTGCTTTTGCAATGTGACCAGCTGACGTATCGGCATTTACGTTCAATATTCGGTCTTCACCAGATCCCGAAGGGAACAAATGAAGCGCTGTGGGAGCGATCACAGGGATGCTGCCCGAGTTGAGAATAGTTTCGATTGGCTTAGCGTTGGCTTTTACGATTTTACCTACGTAGCCAAGGTCGGGATCGAGCACTTCGGCCTGAAGTAATCCGCCCGAGACGCCAGAAATTCCGGTTGCGTCGGCACCGTTTGCTTGGAACTCAGCCACGAGCTGCGAATTGACGAGTCCAGCAAGAACGGCGATTGCCACTTCGAGCGTCGCTTCATCTGTGCGTCTTAGTCCGCGAACGAACTCAGGATGTATGCCCTGCTTGCCTACCCAGCTGCTGATGACCTTGCCGCCGCCGTGAACGACAACGGGGCGTGCGCCTTGCTTCCATAGATCGATAATATCTGGAACGGTGCTATCGCCCTCGCCCAGAGTGCTGCCACCGATTTTGATCACGATCGTCTTACCCGACAGATCGCGTTTGTTCGAAGTGGTCATGCTGACACCACTTTAGAAACGCAATTCACCGAATTGCCTGAAAACGAATGGGTGGGGTTAATGAGCAATAGCTCTCCCCTATGAGGTTGGCCTGCGCCTGTCACAACGATGTCCCTTTGATGACGGTTACGTCGTGTAAGCCGAGTTGAAGACCACGTACTCTTCGGTGAGGTCACATCCCCACGCAACGCCCGTTCCATCGCCAACGTTGAGATCGACCCGAAGCCGCACCTCGTCGCCCGCTAGCGCACTGACTACGCTTTGGATGTTGTAGGAAATCGCCTTGCCTGCGTGGACAATCTGAATGTCGTTCACGAAGCAGTCGATTTTCGATTCATCGAGTGGAATCTGCGCCTTGCCGACCGCCATGAAAATTCGACCCCAGTTTGGGTCACGTCCGTAGACGGCGGTTTTGACTAGCATTGATGCCGCACATGAGCGAGAAGCCTTCAGAGCGTCATCAACCGAATGAGCACCATTGACGGTTACTTCGATCAGCTTGGTTGCACCTTCACCGTCGCGTGCGATTTCGATAGCGAGATACTGCGTTACTTGACGAACGGCTTCAGCAAACGCTGTTGAAGCGTCGTTTCCGCCGGAAATTACAGATCCACCGGCTGCACCGTTCGCCATGAGCAGTACGGTGTCGTTCGTGCTCTGGTCGCCATCAACGTCGATCTGGTTGAAAGATAGTTTTACTGATTCCGAGAGTGTTTTCTGCAAGAAGGCAGGGTCGACATCGGCATCGGTCGTTACGTACGCCAGCATCGTCGCCATGTTCGGGTGAATCATTCCCGAACCCTTCGAAACTCCGCCAACGGTGTGAGTCACGCCGTCGACATCGAACGAAACGGCGATTTCTTTAGTGCGTTTGTCGGTGGTGAGAATCGCTTTGGCGAACTCTCCGCCACCGTCTGCGCTGACTTGGATCTGCGGGATGAATTCGCGCATAAGAGCCATCGGAATTTCGACGCCGATTACTCCGGTTGAACTCACCAGCGTCTGTTCGCTGGTTACACCGAGATGAGCAGCTGTGATATCGGTCATCTCTTTAGCGTCGATCAAGCCCTGATCGCCGACGGCGGTGTTGGCACAGCCACTGTTTACAACGACGGCGTGAATCTTATTGTTGATACCGACCCGTTCTCTATCAAGAGTGACGGTAGGCGAGATAATGCTGTTCTGAGAAAACGTTCCGGCAGTTACACAGGCTCGTTCAGAGAAGAGCACCCCGATGTCTTTTTTATCGGCACCGGGAGTTTTGATTCCAGCGAAGATTCCGCCAGCTGAGAAGCCTTTTGGCGACGTAATTGTGCCGTTTGGAACTGATGCGATAGAGAGTGTCATAGCGAGTATTGAAGTGATTCGTAAGGTTGCCTGCAAGTGAGCACAGCAGTTAGCTGTAATCACAAACTAGCAAATACTTAAGTTTGTGTGAGTGAAATTAGAAAACCCGTTAGATTTAGTACGGCACTTGTTCGTATGGTCAGATAGAAATCGATAGCAGTCGATTAGGTCGATCAAACAATCGAACTTTGGCAGTTCAAATCGAATAGGGAGTATACAGCAGATGGTCGGGCGAATTTTTCAGAAATTAGTCTGCGGATTCGACGTCCGAGACTTCGTTCATTACCAATCGAGTTATCTCTCGACGAGCTCGATAACGATCTAACAGAAGTAAACCTGATCCAATTCGGTTCTGGAACCCTCGAGGGCGAAGCCGATATCCCAATCGACTTCGAGGAAAATGAGGTCGATATGAGCCTGATATATTCGATCATAAGGCAAAGACGTGGATCCGTATGCTCAGTAGTAGTAGCAGTGAGAGACGTGTGAACTTTTTGCACCTCGGTTGCATCTAAGAATTTAGACAACCAGCAAACACGCGTGCTCAGAGCACTTGGATTTGGTTAATGCTGGGTCTTATTAGGTATGGCACCTATCGACACAAATGCGTGGTGCTTCTAAGCTAGACACTAGTGAACCGCGTTGGGATGAAGTCTGTACAGGGCTTTGTGAGGAAACATGAGCGAAGTAAAGCAAATTGATGTACTGATTGCTGGGCAAGGCGCAGCGGCGTTTGCTGCTGGTCTCTACTCATCCCGTTATCAGGTGGAAACACTGATTGCAGGTGAGCAGTTCGGCGGCGAAACGGCGATTGGCGGAATGATAGAAAACTATCCGGGCCAGCCTGATATGGATGGCTTCGATTTGATGATGAAGTTCAAGGAGCAGGTCGACAAGCTCGAAACTCCTACCGAACACTCGAACGTCACAGCGGTCGAAAAGAACGGCGACGTATATCGAGCCACCCTCGAAAACGGTACTCAAGTCGATGCAATATCCATCATCTTGGCTGTTGGACGTGAGCGCCGAAAGCTCCTTCTGCCCAAAGAAGAAGAGTGGTCAGGAAACGGGGTTTCTTACTGTTCTACTTGCGACGCTCCTCTCTACCGAAACAAGAAAGCTGCGGCTGTTGTTGGCGGAGGTAATGCAGCGGTTGAAGGTGCAGTGCTTTTGGCCAAGTATGCAGAGACGGTTTACCTCATCTACCGACGGGACAAGTTCACTCGACCAGAACCTATTTTGTTGAAGGTCCTCAGCCAAGCCGAGAACATCAAAGTGCTGTATTCGACGGAAGTTGTCGAACTTCTTGGTTCAGACGATGCGGGTCTTACGGGAATTCGTATTAACCAGCCTTGGGAAGGGCAGGATGAACTGACGATCGACGGATTGTTCGTCGAAGCTGGTGCTGACCCACGTCTAGAGATTCCAAATCAGTTGGGATTGGAAATAAACCCCGACACGGGCGAAGTTCATGTAGATAAAGCTCTCAACACTTCGGTTCAAGGCATCTATGCAGCTGGCGATCTAACAGACGGCACAGAACTCAAGCAGACCATTACGGCTGCGGCTCAAGGGGCGATAGCTGCCCTTTCTGCCTACCAGCATGTGTTGGAAGTGAAGTCGGGCTGGCAAGAAGCCGAAACATCGACACCTGCTGGAGTTTCCGGCGATTAACTGCTTTGATAGTTATTAGTTTCGTTGTGATTCCTATTGAACAATTATTTCCGGACTCATAGGAATGTATTTTTGGATTACGACAGGCGAGACACATGCGAGAGGGATCCCAACTAAAGTGACCAATCCTTCGACGCTCAGATAACCGGAACTGGTGGGAGTTATAGAGGTGCTTCGAATTTGTATTTGCAGTGAGACTCTCCGCTAAGCGAGGTGAAAGTTGTTATTTCACACTGCACGATCGGAGGGCGTCTTTGGAGTGCTGCTGAGTTGAATTCCGGAGGGAGCAAGTGAGGATTTACTCGGAATGCGAGCTACAGAATTCAGACGACTAAGTTCGTTCGCTACCGGCTAGATAGCGCCAGATTTACGAAGAATATCGCCAGCAATCAAGAAGCAACCGGCGTGGAATCCTATAACGCTAAGACCCGTCCCCTGTGCCGAGTATCCGGCTGGGTAAAGACCGGGAATATCGACAGACTCGAACGTTGCCTGGTCGACTACTAGTTGGTTTAGCTGGAACCGGAAATTGTCGCGTTTAGCGTGGAACGTCAGGTCACTATATGATCTGAGAATTTCGTAATCGGGATCGCCGCCTATCTCAACTACGGCGTGGTCGACCTGAAGCTGTATTAGCCCTTCGTTGGTACTAATAGTAGCCAGTCCGCCAGATTCGAACACTGTGACGTTCGATTCGTACAACAAGCCCATTCGCTCTTGCTTGCCATCGAGTATTTCTCCCCACCGTTGATAGTACGGAAGGAACTGTGACTCATTTATGAGTTTCAGGTGCGATTCTGGCTTTTGCCGCATCACGTACACAACGATTTTTCCTGCGTCGTGTAGTTCCTGCGCCGCCCAGTCGGCAGATCTTCCACCGCCAACGACCATCACACGCTCTCCGGGATAGTCGTCGGGGTGCGTATACGCAAGCGAAACGTAGTTTTGGTCGGTTCCGTGGGCATCTAGCTTTCGGATGGATGAGCGTGGCCCGACGCCGAAAACGACATAGTCACAGGAATATTTTATCTCGAGACCGGTAGTTTGATCGACCGCTTCAACGATGAACCGTGCTTCGATGTTTTCATCGGCCGGTGAAACGTTAGTGACCTTTACGCCAGAGCGTATGTGGTCGTTTAGTCCGAGTTCTTCAGCGAATGCTTGATAGTAAGAAACGAGATCGTTCCTATGAATCAAAGCGTTGATATCACGGTCTCGATCCGTCTGTTCGTAGAACTTTCCAATTGGGTAATGAGCAAGTTCCATCCAGTGCGCAGGACCTAGCGTCATCTGCTCTTTTGGGGTGTTATTCCAAAGTCCGCCGGGGCCTTCGGTAGTAAACATCAGCCAATCAACGCGGTCGTTCTTCGTGAATTTCAAAGTCCACTCTTCGAGAGGGAGTGCGCCTTGAATCGGATGATGACGCATTCTGTAGAATTCGATCGGGCGATGTCCACGTTCTAGCAGCTCGTGCGGATCAAACGCTAACGGGTTTTGCTCGTGCGTTCTTGCGAATGTTTGAACTTCAGGCGAAGGGAACTCGTAATCACCCTCGAAGCGTGGATACCAGCCTTCGAGAGTTGCGGCGACACCAAGACCGCCGGGTCCGCCTCCCGCAATAATCACACTGTGGTGTTGCAAAGTTATTCCTAGTTCGTCGATACCCTGCTCAGTCCATTGAAGGTTTGGGCAGGTCATGAAGTTCAGCGAACGATTCTAAAGAACATGCTCGCAATGTGTACCGAAACGAACAAGCGATTGATGCTATTCCCTGAATCTTACTTGCATGATTTACAGAGGCAGCGCAGAATAGTGACTGGTCGGTCAGTTTTGGTCTTCATGAACACGAATGAACAGTAAGAATGTCACCTAAAGTTAGCGCCGAATACATGTTGCAACGTCGGAGAAAAATTCTCGACGCCGCGACTAAAGTGTTCTCCGAAAAGGGATTTCACGCTGCCACGCTCGATGACATTGCGACCGCGGCGGAAGTCTCAAAAGGCTCGATCTACATTCATTTCGATTCGAAAGAAGCGATGATCGACGGATTGAGTCAGCGGTGGCATACGACCGACGATGAGGTACTCGATGCTGCTGAGGCGATGCCGAGAGCGATAAATGGTGTGACGCACATTGTGAAAGCGACGATTCGTCGATCACAGCGTGTGGATTTCGGTGATTCGGCTAGGTTGGGGATGTTTGTTTGGGCGGAAGTGTTGATCAACCCTGCTGTGGCAAAAAATCAGGCCCGACTTTGTGAGCAATCGAGTCGTCGGTTCTCCGATTTGGTTAATCAAGCCAAAATGGAAGGCGACATTGGACCGGCATTTACCGTTGATTCAGTGGTCATGTTCTTAGGATCTCTGGGTGGAGGTTTCTTCCTCTCCAGAGTTTGGGGTACAAAATCAGATGTAACTGATGCGGAAAAACTCGTCGACGCTTTCATAAGCAACCTTAGCTAGGAGCAGTTTTGTGAGAATAGCGTGGTGACTGGGCGGGTGCATTGTGTAAAGCAATTCACTGTATTGTTTTACACAATGCTTATAGTGACTCGTTTCCATTACACAAAGTGAGTAGGAATTATCCAGGCCGCAAACAGTTAACTCACAATTCGGTTTTTCATCACGTCCATATCGAGTTCTATGCCGAGGCCGGGGCCTGTTGGCGGCGTGATGAAACCGTTCTGGAATGCTAGCGGCTCTTTGAATATCGTCTTGTGGAGTGGCCCTTGGTTGGCTTCCTGAATGAGGAAATTCGGTGAGCAGGTGTCGATCTGGATGGCGGCAGCCGCGGCGATAGGTCCGCAGTACATGTGCGGGGCGATCAACGCGTAGTGCGCTTCGGCTATTGCTGCAACTTTCTTCGCTTCGAGAATTCCTCCAGCCTGCCCAACGTCGATCTGAATGATCGATGCGGCTCCCTTTTCGATTAATTGTGCGAATTCGTACTTGGTGGCGAGTCGTTCGCCAGAAGCGATAGGGATGCTGGTGTGAGCGGCAACACGAGCCATCTCATCGTAGTTTTCGGGCGGAACTGGCTCTTCGAACCAGAACGGGTTGTACTCCTCAAGAATATTTGCGACTCGAATGGCGGAGTAGGTGGTTAGCTGGCCGTGAGTACCGATTCCTACTTCAAGATCGTCGCCAACTTCTTTGCGAATTGCTTCAAAGATGTTGGCAGCTTTTCGGATTTCTGGAAGAGAGATGTCACGAGGACCAGGGTGAAGCGGTGTGAAAGGATCGAGCTTACAGGCGCTATTGCCTTCTTCAAGCAGCTGTCGAGCAATTTCGCCGGCTCTTTGGGGGCTGTCCTGCCATCCCGAAGGCATGTATGCGTACGCACGAAGTTTTTCGTGAAACTTACCGCCGAGTAGGTTGTAAATGGGCTGATTCGATGCCTTGCCGACGATGTCCCAGCACGCCATATCTATTGCGGCTAGAACCGACGTGTAGTGCAGGCTCGGGTGTCGATAGTCGTGGCGACTGCCGTAGGCGTCTGACCAGATCTTCTCGATATTGAACGGATCTTGACCGATAAGGAACGCTTCAGAGGTTTCGTGAATTAGCTGAATTTGCGAGGTGAACGCTTTCCAGCCGCTGTTGTTGAATGAACTGCCGGTTACCTTCTCGCCTAACCCGGTGATTCCTTCATCGGTTTCGACTTCCAGAAACAGGAAATATTTACCGCCAATGTATGGAGCTTCGTTTTCAACAACTGTTGTCTTGACGCCAGTGACTTTCAACTTGCTACCCTCGGATATTTTATTTTTCTGCTCGGCTTTTCGAGGTGTTCTCACTATCGATTGCCGTTTGGGGAGAGTGTATACCCGATATTCACAGTGTGATCGGCAATTTCGTCGGCGGCATTAATATAGGCGAATGCGTCGGTAATCGATGATCGAACAATAGTAGTTGGTGACAGTATCCAACGGATAGATAGTTCGTCTACGCCCCATACCTACCAACGGAACGCAAAATAAATTGAGTATTTTGATAGCGCTTGCAGCGCTGGCGATGATCGGATTCGGTCTACCAACGGGTGTGCTGTCGGTTGCGTGGCCATCGATTAGCGATACGTTCGGAGTTGCGGTCACCTCGCTCGGAACCGTAGTTGCCGCGTACACAGTTGGCTACACTATTTCGAGCTTTTCGAGTGGATGGATTCTTCGTGCCAGCAGTTTTGCGTTTTTCCTGACTTTTGGCGCTGCCATTGCGGCATTGGGATACGTGGCTTTCGCTTTAGTGCCCAGTTGGTGGATGTTGCTGGCTGTTTCGGTAATGGCCGGAGCGGGGCACGGCTATCTAGATACTGGAATAAATCTTTATGCAGCGACCCAGCTTAACGCTCGTATGACCAATTGGATTCATGCTTTTTTCGGACTCGGTTCTCTCGGTGGTTCGAGCATGATGACCGGTATTTTGTTAGTCGGTATAGGTTGGGAGTGGGGCTACGGAATCGTCGCTGCGCCGTTCATTGTTTTGTTTTTTGGGTTTACGGCAACACGATCACGCTGGTCAAACGGTAAAGATGATGAAGCACAGGATGTTGCTACAGCCGGAACTTTCGAGACTCTTAGGGTTCCTGGTGTTTGGATGGGTATTGCGGCTTTCGTTCTGCACACGGCACTCGAAGTGGCTGCGGGTGTCTGGTCGTTTACTTTACTCACTGAAGCTCGTGGCTTATCGGTCGGTTCGGCAGGGCTTTGGGTTACGGCTTACTTTGGAGGATTGGTTGCAGGACGGGTTGTGCTTGGGACGTTCGCCGGTAAATTGTCGCTGAGTTCGTTGTTTCGGATTGCGGGAGTGCTTTCGTTGCTAGGCACACTGCTGTTCTGGCAGTTCACCGTGGTTGAATTGAGCTTCGTTGGACTTGTATTGCTGGGGTTCGGATTGGGTCCGATATTTCCGACATTGGTTTCGGCAACTCCGCGCTACGTCGGCAAGCGTCACACACAGAATTCGATGGGAATTCAGATGGGCGCATCGGCTATTGGTGGTGGATTGCTGCCAGCGGGAGTTGGGATCATCGCTGCTACAGTTGGGCTTGAAGCGGTCAGTATTTCACTGGTGATAGGTTCGGTGATGATGTTGATCGTACTGTGGATGTTCGATCGATTCGTTCGGTAGATTTCCGTTTACATACGGTCTCTTGGTATGAGCCTAAGTAAAACGCGAACGTGGAAACTGTCGAGATGACCTCTTAGTATCCAACATTACGACTCGGACTCGGTAGGGGCGCTTTCGTTCGTGTCTCTGGAGCCTAGTTTGTAAAATATGGTCGGGGTGCTCGGATTTGAACCGAGGACCTCTTCGTCCCGAACGAAGCGCGCTACCGAGCTGCGCCACACCCCGACTTGTCGCGCTATCTGATTATAGCGAGGGTTCGATTGAGGTTTGCGTGTCCCGAGTGGCATCCGAGGGATCTCGGGCAGCGGGGATGGATGGCACGTTTGGGTGACAGTGGTCGCGCTCGTGACTTGTCACTCGGATCCAAGTCACAATACCCCACCCCCTTCCTTCCCACTCTGGGAGGGAGGAGCGGAGAGGTAGCGGCTTCACTCGACCTAAACTGGTTTTACGATCCAGTCTGCGTCTTCGCCTCGAACTATTCGACCGACGTTTTCCATCGTGAACTGAGCTGCGTTCCACTCGGATTCGATTGCACGAGTCGCTAAGTGAGGCGTCACTACGACGTTCGTCATCGTCGGAAGCGGATTGTCGGCTTCAATAGGCTCGATTTCTGTAACGTCGAGCCCGGCAGCGAATATCGCATTAGACTCGAGCGCCCGAACCAGCGCAGATTCGTCGACCACGGGGCCGCGGCAAGTGTTTATGAGGATAGCGGTCGGCTTCATCATTTCGAACTCACGATCCGACATAATGTGCTCGGTCACACGATCGAGCGGAACGTGAAGAGTGATGATGTCGCAGGTCGATACAAGCTCGTCGAAGCTGACTCTCTTGGCTCCGGTCGCAGCAACGTACTCGGCATCGTGTTCAATTACATCGTGGTAGACGAGTTCGCACTCCCATCCAGCGAGTCGCTTGGCAACCCGTGAACCGATTCGCCCAAGGCCGACAATTCCGATTCGTTTTCCGACAAGCGTGTGAAATTCTGCCCGGTCGCCTTCGACACCCGCCATCCAGGTACCGTCTTTCACGCTTTGGATCTGAACGTCGAGCTTGCGGTTGGTCGAGAACATTAGACCGATAGCGTGCTCGGCAACTGCGACGGCATTGGCTCCACCGTTGTTTGAAACATTGACTCCCATTTCGGCGAGTCCTGCCTTGTCGATGTAGTCGGTGCCAGCGCTGAACGTCTGAACCAGTTTTACCGTTCCTACCTTCTCGGCGAGTTCAGCCATCCCCTTGAGGTGACCTGTCGGCAGCAATACCACAGCGCCTGCGCACTGCTCCACGATATCGTCGAATGACTGCGTGCTATCGACGAATCGGAGATCGATGCCTCCTACCTTTTCGGCAGCTTCCGATGTTTCTTTGAATCGGATTTGTGATCCCTCATTGTCAGGACCGAGGATTACTGCGATGTTCGACATGTTTTGAACTGCTTTGCTTAGGCTTGGTGACTATGTGCGGGCTAGATGGTAAAAACGGATTACTAAAATAGCGTCTGTAGGTACGACGGCAGATTATACTTACAAGGTTGATTCGAAATACAACTAAATTTTCGAACTGGCGAATCCGTTGTCGCAGTGTGATCACTAGCAACGGTCGATTATTCAAAACTACAAATAACTTCTTATAACTACGAATTTGAATTCAGTAACAGTACGCGCTCCTGCAACAACGGCTAATCTCGGACCCGGTTTCGATAGCATCGGCATGGCAATCGACGTGTGGAATGAACTCACTCTCACCCGAGGAGAGTTCAGTGTGTCGGCGACCGGCGAAGGCGCCGATTTGGTTCCGCATGATACCCGCAACCTCGCCGTGACAGGTGTTGAGGCGGTGTTCAACCACATTGGTGAGCCAGTTCCTGCGCTGCAGTATGAACAGCTTAATCGGGTTCCATTTTCTCGCGGAATGGGTAGTAGTTCTTCGGCGATCGTGAGCGGTTTGGTAGCTGGTTCGGCTATTTCGGGTGCTGATCTTTCGAAAGAAGAACTAACCATCTTGGCCGCCGACATCGAAGGCCACCCCGACAACGTTGCACCGGCAATTTACGGCGGGTGCACCGTTGGTGTTCGGAACGGGGCGGACAAATGGATTGTCGATCAGGTCAAATTACCTGAAGAGCTTTACGCAGTGCTTTTTGTTCCTGAAATGGAGATGAACACTCACGAATCTAGAGCTCGCCTTCCTGACCAGATAAGCCGAACCGATGCTGTTTACAACATAGGACGAGCTGCACTTCTGGTGAATGCTCTTTCATCAGGGCGTTTGGAATTGTTGAAGTATGCAACCGACGATCGACTGCATCAGCCACATCGTGCGCAGGCGTTTACCGCCATGCCTCACCTCATCGAAGCGGCAATGAAGGGTGGCGCTCATGGCGCTTTCCTTTCTGGTGCCGGACCTACGGTGCTCGCGTTAGCGACAGGGCGTGAAGTTACGATCAGCTACGAAATGGCTGAGTCTGCTCGTATTTTGGGCGTCGCAGGCAAGCCGATGATCGTTGGCGTTGCGCACGAAGGCGCATCCGTGGTCTCGAGTTCATGACGTCTGCTGCAGGAACGGGCCTACGTCCGGTTATTGTCCAGAAGTATGGTGGCAGTTCGCTCGCCACAGCAGAACATATCCACAAGGTCGCTGCTCGTATTCAGGCTCGCAAAGACGATGGCGTCGACGTAATCGTTGTCGTTTCGGCGATGGGCGATTCAACCGACGATCTAATCGCACTCTCAGATGCCGTCACGAACGGGCAAACTCCTGATGCCCGAGAGATGGACACGCTGCTTTCCACAGGCGAACTCGTTAGTTCGACTCTTATGGCGATGGCGCTTAAGGCGCGCGGCTACGATTCGATTAGCTTGAGCGGTATCCAGGCAGGTATCAAGACCGACATGGTCCACGGTTCTGCTCGAATCGCAGATATTAATACTGATCGCCTGCGTCGAGAGCTCGATAAGGGCCGAATCGTGATTGTTGCTGGTTTCCAGGGTTTGGCGGAGTCTGGCGATATAACGACTCTTGGTAGAGGCGGATCAGACACTACAGCAGTTGCACTTGCAGTCGCTGCTGAAGCAGAACGCTGTGAGATTTATACTGACGTTGATGGGATCTACACAACCGACCCACGACTAACCGATAAGGCGCGCAAGCTCTCTGAAATAGGATTCCAAGAAATGCTGGAAATGGCCGTTCTTGGAGCCAAAATGAACCCACGTTCGATTGAACTGGGCGCTGTTTACGATATGCCGGTTTACGTTGCGTCATCATTCTCGAACGAACCTGGCACGCTTATCCACGGAGGAGAGCACACAATGGAAGTCCGCAAGGCGGTTACTGGAATCGCAGTCGACCGAAACGTTGGCAAGATCACCGTTCGAGGGGTTATCGATCGACCCGGAGTCGCAGCTGGGTTGCTGCAACCACTCGCAGATGCGGGTGTAAGCGTCGACGTTATCGTTCAGAACGCCAGTTCCGACGGCACGACCGACTTCACATTCACAGTCGCTCAGGCGAGCGTAGACAAAGCTGCTGAAGTGATCGAAAGCGACTCAACTGTCGAGTACGCCGAGGTCGTCACTGGTTCCGATCTCGCCAAAGTGAGTATTGTTGGCACGGGAATGGAAAATGCGCCCGGATACGCCGCAAGAATGTTCTCTACGCTATCCGAAGTTGGTGTGAACATCGATATGATCACGACATCTGAAATCCGGATCACTACGATCATTGATCGAGATCAGGTTCAGAAAGCAGTTCAGGCATTGCACGACGCGTTTGAACTAGAAAAATCCGAGTAGACTCTCCTCGGACTAGCCATCAAAAGCAATTTTCCCACGATATCGTAATTTGAACCACCCGTACTTAAGCGTCTTGATTCCCGCCTACAACGAAGAGGCTCGGATCGCGTTGACCGTAAAGGCATTGGTAGGGTATCTGGCGATATGGTCGTCCAAGGCGGCAGATCGTGAGTGGGAGCTAATCGTCGTAAGCGACGGTTCAACCGATTCGACTACCAAGATTGTTTCCGAAATAGCGTCAACCGACGCTCACGTTCGCCTCATAGACGCTCCTCACGGTGGCAAAGGTGCTTCCGTTCGACGGGGAATGGACGAAGCGACGGGTGATTGGCGGTTCCTTTGCGATGCGGATCTTTCGATGCCGGTCGACAATTTAGGTCGTTTCTTTGGCGAAAGCGGTGGCCATCCAGCGTACGACATTTCAATAGGTTCTCGTGAAGCTTCTGGTGCCCAACGATTTAACGAACCACGAAGTCGGCATATCAAAGGTCGGCTTTTCAACTTCGCAGTCAAGTTACTCGCAATTCGAGGGATACAAGACACTCAGTGCGGATTCAAGCTTTTCTCGGCTGAATCGGCACAGAAGCTATTTCCACATCAATCACTCGATGGCTGGGCGTTCGATGTCGAACTGCTTGTAATGGCTAAGAACGCGAAGTTCACGGTAGGTGAAGTGCCGATCGATTGGTACTACGGTGAAGGCTCAAAAATGACTCTCATAAGAGGAGTTTTCGCCGTTTTGGATGTTGCGAAAGTCGGTCTTAATAATCTGATGAAGAAGTATCGAATCGTCGAGAAGAAGCAAGGAGGGTAACTATGTTTTCAAACCCTTCGACAGCCAAAATTCGCAAAATTCTCCAAGATTCAAAAACTATCGCCGTGGTTGGAATTTCTGAATGTGACACACGAGCTAGCAAGTACGTTTCTGAGTACATGCAGCGCGAGGGTTACACGATCTACCCAGTGAATCCCAATCTTGATAGCTGGAACGGCTTGAAAGCTTACGACTCGGTCGTTGATCTTCCTGAAACGGTCGATATTGTGGATGTTTTCAGGAGATCATCGCAGGTTCTGCCCCTCGCGGGTGATGTGGTGGAAGCTGGGGCGAAGGTAATGTGGCTTCAGCAAGGGATTGTCAACGAAGATGCGGCAGAAATCGTATCTGATGCTGGGATCAAAGTGATCATGGATTCCTGCATTATGGTTGAGCATAAATCGATGAAGTTGGGTTTTTAGGGTTGACCGGCGAAAACGCGAAAATGAACGATACTTCTAACAGCTCACTCAAGGTTGCCATTGTTGTTCCGACTTACAACGAATCCGAAACCTTGCCTGTTTTGATCGAAAAGGTCCTTGAGCAGAATATCGACGGAATCGGATTTGTTGTCGTCGATGACGGCTCACCCGATGGAACTGGCGAAATAGCCGATCGACTCGCAGACGAGTTCGATGGCGTATTCATCGTTCTGCATCGTGAGGGCAAGCAGGGGCTTGGTACTGCTTACATGGCCGGATTCCAGATCGCACTAGATTCTGGCGCTGACCAAATTGTCGAAATGGACGCGGATCTTTCGCATCCACCTGAGGTCTTGCGAGGGCTTATCGGTGAACTCTATGGCGCCGACGTGGCAGTTGCTTCTCGCTATGTGAGCGGTGGCGGGGTCGATCCTGAATGGAGCTGGGGCCGCAGGCAGATCAGCTATTGGGGCAATGTTGGTATCCGCACGATACTTGGGTTGAAGGTTAAAGATGCAACTGCTGGGTTCAAGGGATTTCGACGAAAAGCCCTTGAATCGATTGGAATTGATCGGTTAACGCTCACGGGCTTCGGGTTTCAAGCGGAAGTTGCGTATCGATGTCAGCAGGCTGACATGAATGTTGTCGAACTCCCGTATATCTTCATGGAAAGAACTGCCGGCA
>Ga0115000_10002038_pt1 | contig 17668 bp, 15 predicted proteins | sample ArcticOcean_MG_C_6_FD_89690 | JGI IMG/M metagenome (GOLD analysis project Ga0115000, IMG submission 89690) | Marine microbial communities from western Arctic Ocean - ArcticOcean_MG_CB8_128 | ecosystem: Environmental > Aquatic > Marine > Oceanic | place: Arctic Ocean: Canada Basin | collected...
GCGTTGTAGTATGCAGCCGCTGAAAAAGTGGCCTGAGAGTTTACGTCAACCGAGTAGCGCAAGTAGTTGCGGAAGTGTTGAGTATCGATGTTGTCGTCACGAGAAGCGGCGTATCGACGATTAGGATTCACTGCAAAATCCGAACTGGAAAGACCAAGGTAAGTTTCATTGGCGTCCTTGTCTGTGTAACCTGTTTTGAATTCAAAATACTGGCGGTTCTCTGTATCTGGAGACCAGCTTAGTTTAATCATTGAATCTTTGTTTTGAAGACCTGTATCACGATTCGATCCATTAAATGCTTCGGTAGAGTCGATCGTCTTGAAACCGTCGTTTTCGCGATAGTAGGTCTCGACTAGGTAGCCAAATTCTCCGGCACCTGTCTCGATGCGATCGCCAGTCCATAGGTGCAGCTTGGTTTCGTTGTCGGTTCCGTAGGAAAAGCGGATGTAGTTGCTTTTGCTATTCGGAATAGGTGTTGAAATGTAATTTATAACGCCGCCGGTCGTGTGTGGGCCGTGTTGTATTTGGCTCGATCCTTTAAGAATTTCTAGAGCGCTCATGCGGCCCATGGTAGGCGTGTAGTAAGCGGAAGGAGAGGAGTAGGACGCGGGAGCCGCTAGAATACCGTCTTCCATATAGGTCAATTTCGACATGCGACCCGGATCAACGCCGCGCAGGCTGATGTTTGGAAACAGTCCGTAGCCATCTTCGGCGCGAAGATAGATGCCAGGAACTTGCTTGAGGGCCTGATTGATATCGGTGTAGCCGTGCGTTTGGAGGAGGTCCTGTTCGATTAGATATCCGGAACCCGTTTGCGTGAAGAGTTCTTCCTGGTTACCGAAAATTGTCAGTGGTTCGAGAATAGCCGGGGAAATATCGGCTTCGTCCTGAGCCAAGCTCATGGAGCTGATTAAGCATGATCCAATAATAGCTGCCAGATTTGTGAATTTGAATTGTGTACTCATGTTCGATTGAGGGTGAAACTCAATCTCAACAAGTCAAGGGTCTTTTTGAGAAAGCGTCTCATTCTCAATAATGATTCTAAATAAGCAATAAGGAGACCTTCTGTTATAAGTAGATCTTGGGTAATTTCATAGGGAACTTTACGCAAATCTCCTCTGTAGGTGGGTTATTTCACTCATCCAGTGCACTTGAAGATTAGGAGTTTGAATCGCAACTGGGTTCATTCCCCGCCGCTTGCGGCGAGCTAAATCTTGCGATGAATGTGTCGCTACGCTCGAAACATCAAACCCCGACGTGTTTGTTTGCCGTTATGCCTCGCTGACGCGAAGCGGCAGTCGACGAAGTCGAGAGTTTGCTCCGGGGTGGCAAACAAAGGGCGCCGATATTCACTTTCATGTAAATTGAGCTGGATGCATTTCTAAATAATTTTCATAGTGTGTCTTCTAAAATCGCGAAAGGCCTGTTGGCCTTTTTTCTTAAATTCACAATCCACTCTTCTTATGAGATTAGAAACCCAATGTCTTCACGCTGGATACTCTCCAGATCCAACAACCAATGCCTGTGCAGTTCCGCTATATCGGACCTCTTCGTTCGTTTTCGATAATACGGAGCATGCAGCGAATCTCTTCGCTCTAAAGGAGCTCGGGAATATCTATTCCCGTATTATGAACCCGACTCAAGACGTGCTTGAGCAGCGGGTAGCGCAGCTTGAAGGTGGTGCGGCGGCTTTGGCCGTAGCTTCTGGTACGATGGGGGTTTTCTTTTCCGTCATCAATGTTGCAAAAGCCGGCGACAATATCGTCTCTGCCAATAATCTCTACGGAGGCACGTATACGCAATTCAATGACATCCTGCCGAACTTGGGTATTAAGACGAAATTCGTAGACCCGAATGTGCCAGCGAATTTCGCAGCTGCGATCGATGAGAATACCAAGGCGCTTTTCTGTGAAAGCGTTAGTAATCCTGGACTAGCGATATCGGATATCGAAGCGATTGCAAAGATTGCTCATGATCACGGCATTCCCCTGATCGTTGATTCTACATTTTCGACTCCATACCTAGAACGCCCAATCGAACATGGAGCGGATATCGTAGTGCATTCGCTGACTAAGTGGATGGGCGGTCATGGAACAGGAATTGGCGGCATCGTGGTTGATTCCGGAAAATTCAATTGGGCCAATGGAAAGTTCGCATTGTATGATGAACCGGATACGTCCTATCACGGATTGCGTTGGGGGCATGACTTGCCGGAGCCGTTGGCTGCGCTGGCGTTTATTCTTCGCATGCGTACAGTGCCTTTGAGAAATCTTGGAGGATGTATTTCGCCAGACAACGCGTGGATGTTCCTGCAGGGTATTGAAACGCTTCCATTGCGAATGGAGCGTCATTGTTCGAACTCTCGTGCGGTCGCCAAACATTTAGATGGCAAGGCAGGCGTTGATTGGGTTCGGTATCCAGGTCTAAAGGACGATGGAACGAGAGGACTTGTTGATAAGTATTTAAGCGGAAAGGGTGGTTCCATGGTCATCTTCGGAATCGAAGGTGGAGCGGCTGCAGGCTCGAAGTTTATCGATTCGCTAGAATTGTTTAGCCACTTGGCGAATGTGGGCGATGCGAAGAGTCTCGCTATTCATCCTGCAACGACGACGCACAGCCAGTTGTCGGAAGAAGCTCAGATCGCGGGAGGTATCGCTCCAGAATTGGTACGCCTGTCCGTTGGCATCGAACATATTGACGATATCATCGCTGATATCGATCAAGCGCTTGAGAAGGCCTTGGCTTAGTCGATTCGAAAACATTTTACTTTCAGCGCGACTGCGGATTCTCCTGAATTCGAAGTCGCGCTTTTTTAATCCTTCGTTGCCCATAATGGTAGCGGTCGATCTCCGAGCGGCCACTGAACGATGTAATCGTTCAGATACTTCAACAATAATGGCCGCTCGGAGATCGGCCGCTACCTATTGAATCTCTCAGGGCTTGCCCCGGAGATGTTTTAATTCTTGGTTTTCAATTTCCTAATTCTCAAGCCCATTGATCAAATGAAACGCACCGTCTTCTTTTTTATCATTTTTTGTTCCTGCGCATGTTTATGGAGCGCGGAGCGAAGTATTCCGAAGCGTGTGTTATTTGTAGGAAATAGTTATACGCACTACGAAAACATGCCGCAGACTGTAGCATCATTTGCAACAAACCGGGGACTTTCGTTGGAGACGCGAAAGTCGACTCCCGGAGGCGCTACTTTGGAACAGCATTGGATTGGGAAGAAGGGCAACGCTACAATCAATACTCGTGGTCAAATCGAGAATGGCGAATTCGATGCACTTGTCTTGCAAGAGCAAAGCCTGCGACCGATTCACAATCCTGAAAAAATGCTGGAGTATGCGGTAAAGTTGGATGAGTCAGTCAAGCAAAAGGGCGGGCAAGTTTTCTTATATATGACTTGGTCAAGGGAGGCGACACCGGAAACTCAGGATAAATTAAAAGCGAGTTATGAGGCGGTCGCCAAGCAAACGGGCGCTACAGTCGCTCCGGTTGGATTAGCCTGGGAACTGGCTCGTGAACGTATACCGGGCATTTCGCTCTATGCATCAGACGGAAGCCATCCATCCCGTCTCGGGAGCTACCTTGCCGCGTGCGTGATATTCTCCACGCTCACTGGCGAGTCCTGCAAAGGGTTACCGCCTAGAGCCATGTCAACCGATCAGGCTGGCGAATCGATACTGCTCACGCGTATCAGCAAAACGGATGCGACTTTTATTCGGTCTATAGCGGACGAAACGATGCGGATGTATCAGCAGCCAAATGCTAATTAGGGCAGTAGTTATGCCAAGGGTCATAATAAGTCATATTTTTCTGTAGGTCGTCTCGCTGAGGCGACATCTTATCCTATTAGGCGGGTCAGCGACCCTCCCTACAGTTTATCTGCTCGAAGCAAGTGGACCTATTTAACAGACTCTAGGCGAACGAATTCCTTGGCGTGGAATTTTCCGTTTTTGATTTTTCCTTTTACCTGGGCGTCTCGGATTGCGTTGCAGAATCCGTGGGAAGCATGGGCGTCGCCGTGGTCATCTATATTCGTTTCGGCCACGAAATAGGTTTTCCCGTTGATGAGGACCGCGAGATCGCAACCTTTGCCTTTCATCTCGAAATTGCACTGCCCGCAAGACGATTTAACGACTGCTCCTTTGATTAGATCGCTCGCGCTTAGGAGATTGGAGGCATTGATGTCTTCAGCTCCCTGGGAGATCGAGATTTGGAGAACGATAAAAAGGAGTGTTCGTAGGCGGTTGTGCATGTAAGTGAAGGGTGTATTGGGCCTGGGATAAAAATTAATAGGATGACGTGGTAGTTGCTACGCTTGTGCGGCGGACCGAGACGTCCTCGCCCGACCTTATCCTTTCTGGGTACCGGGTTTACTTTTGCCGAAGAGACTTTTTAGTTCGGTAACCTTTGTAATGAGAAGTTGGCTACCGTCGGAACTGCCGGTGCCGGTGAGCGTGATGGGGGTGCCGACGTGATAGGGAAGATTAAAATCGTGGAAATCGCGAAATACGACTTCGATGCGAACGGATTCTTGTCCCGCGATATCGATGTAGAAGACTTTGGCCTCGTCGAGGTTGTCGGACATGCGCAGTCGGCCTTGGGCGGTGATGCTACCGGCTTCTTGGGTGACCCAGCTTTCGAAAGGACGTTCGCGGAATTCAGGGAAGTAACCCCCGTCAAGTCCGGGTAGGGGCGAGTCGGATGCCGAGTAGGAATCCGTTTCGACGCCGAAGGTATTTAGGAGCGATAGATGTAGGCTACTGAGCTCTTGGTTTTCGGAATAGCGAATGTAGCGTCCGGTTTTGACGCGGCCTTTTGCATTGCCTGCTAGAATGATTGGAATGCGTTGCGCTGTGTGATTGTCGCTATGGCCCATGCCGGAACCGAAGAGGACGACACTGTTGTCGAGAACGGTTCCACTGCCTTCCTTATATGATTTTAGCTTGGTTAGCAAGTAGTCGAACTTCTCCATGTGCCAGAGGCTGATCTTGAGGAGACTGTCCAGGTTCGTGCGGCTGAAGTTGCGGAAGAAGTGAGAGAGGTAGTGATGCTGCTCCGTGATGCCGAGGAAATCGAAAATCATGCGGCTGTTGCTGTTGCCGAGCATGTAGGTGATGCAGCGGGTGGAGTCGGTCCAGAGGGCGAGCGCCATGAGGTCGAGCATGGATTCGACTTGCTCATTGAGGTTGGCGCTGGCTTCGGGGCGTTGCAACGTAGAGAAGTCGATACGCGGATTCGCACCGGATTGTTCCATATTCTCGATACGGCGTTCGGTTTCGCGGACGACGGTCAAATATTGGTCGAGCGTTTGGCGATCTTCGCGTCCGGCATTGCGGTTGAGAGCTTTGGCATCGTCGCTTACGCGATCGAGCAAGCTGGACATGGAGCGTCTCTGATTCGGGTCGCTCATCGGGTTGCGGAAGAGGCGATCGAAGACGAGTTGCGGATCACTCTCGCGGGGAATCGCTCCGCCGTCTTTGTCGTAGGAAATGTAGCTACAACCGAATTGCCCAGTGAAGAGACCTTCGGTAGTGAGTTCTAGGGAACGGTGCGCGGTGTCTCCACCGATTTTGTCGGCGATAACCTGATCGACGGATGCGGAGTTTTTATTTTGGTGATGGCCCGAGAGGAAACGACGTGTCGAGTTGGCATGGGACGAGAAACCGAAGTCGCCCATGTTATCGAGAATGAGCAGGTCGTCCTTATGTTTGGAAAATGGAGCCATGAGTGGCGACATGCGAAAATCGAATTCGCTACCGCCGTTGATATTCCACGATGGCGGGTGTACGCCGTTCGGTTTAAAAAGGGTGACGAAGCGGAGGGGGCCGCTGTCTGGGCTTGATAGACTGCCAAATGCGTCGCGCGTTTTGCCTTCCATCAAATTGAGGAGTGGTAGAGGCAGGAGGGCTCCGGCTGTGCCGCGGAGAAATGTGCGGCGATCGATTTTCCAGCGTTGGGTCATGAGTCGGTTTTTTGGGTGGGGGCGCTAACGTAAGTTTCCTGAAAGGGGAGGCTTTGGGACACTTCGATGAAAAGATCACGCCAGGTTCCGTTGGTTTCGTCAATCGTTTGAGCGATTTCGTCGACTGTTGGTCGGTCGAAGGGGTCGAGCTTCCGGCAGAGCGCGTAGGCGAGGACTTGCTCCACGGCGTTGCGAATGATGTCGCTTCGTTTGGCGGTGAGCAGGATTGATTTTAGTTCTTGGTAGTTGGCGAAGGTTTCGCCGCTGGGCATTTGACCGGAGGTGTCGAGGGATTCTAGATCGTCGTCGTGCTCTTTCTTTTTCCTCGGAGCCTTGTAGGTCGAAGAGAGCTTGTAGGCGCCGCTATCGTCGTAATGTTGCATTGCGAAACCGAGTGGGTCGATTCGGTCGTGGCAACGAGCGCAGGTTGAATCGCTGCGATGCTGATCGAAGCGTTCGCGAAATGTGAGATCGGAATCCGGCGTTTTTGCTTCGATTGCGGGAACATTCGCTGGTGGCTCGCCTAGGCGTTCGCCGAGAATCTTTCGCAGCATCCAGGTGCCCCGCAAAACGGGACCACGGTTCATGGCGAGGATTCCGGGAATGGTGAGGAGGCCGCCGCGTTCGGTATTGTGTTCGAGAGCAATGCGTTGATTGGGGACAAGCTGGCGTTCGATGCCTTTGGGCTTGTGGTACTTTTTCAGCTGAGCCTTGTCCTTCGGGTAGAACGATGCAGTTAGGTAGTTGGCGAAGGCGGTCTTGGAGTCGATGAGCTCGATTACGGGACGATCTTCGGTGAAGAGGTAATTGAGGAAATCGAGGGCTTGGCTGCGAAGCGCTTCTCGAGTGGTGGCGTCGCTAGCGGCATCGTCGATGTCGGCTAGGCCGAACCACTGGTGAGCGAAGCTTTCGGATAGCGTCCGCGATTTCGGGGATGCCAGCATGCGGTCAATTTGCGCGACGAGCGTTTGCGGATTCTTCAGGTCTCCGTTCGCAGCTGATTTGGAAAGCGTTTCATCGGGCATGTCTTCCCAAAAGAAATAGGAAAGGCGTTCGGCGAGTTCATAAGAATCGACAGCCTGCTGCTTGTCGGGTTCGCCTTCGAAAAGCAGACCCCGGTAGATGAAGCCAGGCGATACGAGCAAGGCCTTTAGTTCGTTCTTTGTGGCGTCGAGCAGGGATTGTCCATGGAGGTCTTTGAGGGAGCTCAAGGCGGGCGCGAGGGATGTCTCCGTAACGGGTCGGCGCAGAGCCCGTGGGGCGAAGTTCCGTATGAGGGATCCTGCTTGGTCTGGGGTGAGATCAGTTGCTCGAAAGGCGGGTGGGAGAGTTTGGCCTATGAGGTTTTCGAGTTTATCGTGTTGTTGAAACGAGAAAAGCTCCTGCAGGGCGCGATCGGCAAGGTAGGCGTATTGCTCCCAGGTAACAGTCGTTAGGGGAGCGCTGTGGGTGTCGTTGACGTATCCGCTGGCCCCGGGGGGATCTGTGGGTAGAAGTTTGAGGGCGAGCGAACGTTCGATGACGGTTTGCTCGGCTTTGATTATGGAGACTTCGAGGTCGAAGCCGAAAAGGGAACGCAGCGTGTTGCGGTATTCGGGCGCGGAAAGTCGTCTCGGCTGCAGGGTTCCCGGGCGGGCCTGAATGGAATCGACGAATTTCTTTTGGTACCAGTCTTGGATCTGTTGGGATTCTGCGTTACTGGGCCGCTTTTTCGCTTCTTCTGGAGGCATTTCCTCGTAAGCCAAAACATCAGCGACTAGCTCCCAAAGTTCAAAATTGGCTTCGACGTCTTGGTCTGTCGCGATCGTCGTGAAATCGACGTCGCCTTTCACCTTTTCGCCGCCATGGCATTTGATGCAGTATTGTTCGAGTAGCGGCTGGATGTCAGAGCCGAAGGGACCGTCGATGTGGGAGTCCACCGCGTGAAGAATGGTGGCCGCGGGTAGCGCGAGAATAATGAAGAGAAATCTGGATAACCTGCTTAACATAGAGGGGGCCTACGGTTATTTTCAATTTTGATGTATTAATGGACTAAGAAACGCTTTCCGTTTTTGAAAGAGCATCATTTTGTTTTCGTAGAGGATATTGGGTTTTGGGGACGCGGCGGTCACGTTCGTGCAGCCGGATTGAAGCGCTGCGACGCCAATCGTTGCGCCGGTGGTGGTTTTTATGAAATTAAGACGGGTTATCATGGGAGAGGAAATAGTGAATAGTGAATTTTGAACGGACTTGCGTTCGAATTTGGCTGAGTAAGTCTTGGCTTTATGGCGAAGCGGAAAAGATGCTTTGGATAAATGCTTCGGTGCGTTTCATGGCGTCTTCCCAGAGATTCAGGTCGAAAATCAAGTGGCCGTGCGGGCCATCGGGGTGGGTGATCAGCTCGCAGTCGTTTCCGGCCTGCGTCATCCGCTCCTGAAATCGCTTTACGCCAGGATAAGGCGTGACCGTGTCGCCAGTCCCGTGAAATAGGAGCATCGGCGGTAGCCCGGATACTATATTGTCGACGGGCGACAACTGGTGCCACTGCTCGCCGATCTTTGCCTGCCCGTATCCATTAGAAGAGGTATCGATGACGGGATAGTAAAGTACGACACCATTCGGTCTGCTTGAAATGGACGTGTTTTCACCGGCCTCATCAACGCCATCAAATAGAGCAGTGCCAACCGCAACATGGGCGCCGGCAGAGCCGCCGGAAACTATAATTCGATTAGGGTCAATACCAAGCTCCTCAGCATGGGTCCGTATGTACCGAATAGCCGATCTGCCATCCTTCACGCAGTCGAAAACGGTCGTACCCCGCTTTTTGTTTAACAAGCGATATTCAATACTTATTCCAACCATTCCTTTACGAGCAAAGTAGTCGGCAAACGGGTAGAATTTACGAGGTTCGCCGCCGACCCAGCCACCGCCATGGATCGTTAAATAGGCGATGCGCCGATGGTTTGAGCGATGTCCTTCGGGATTGAATACATGGAGCGCTAGCTCACGTTCGGCAACTCGCTTGTAGACAATTTTCTTTGTCGGCTCCAGTTTCGCGGCAATCGGCTCGAGCGGCCTGTCTGGATTGGCTGCGAACGACGTTAATGTCAGTAGTGAAAGCAATATCAGCAGTGCGGATGCCTTCTTACTCGTATGACGATGATTGAAGAGGGTGATTCTATTGAGTTTCATCAAACAATACTCTTGCGTTTGCGAAATTGTAGGAGCGGGTTTATCCCGTTCCTACATTAAAAATACGGTATATTTCGACTTATTGGACAGACTCTAAGGCTTTTTATGCTTCATGAAAAAATCCACAATCAGTCCGTCCATCACAGGTATGATTGGCCTGGGAATGGAATGCCCGACTCCATGGAGCATGCAGTAGACTAGCTCATTCCCCTTGTCGTTGTGGTAGGTTTTTATCGTCATGCGTTCGATATTCGTGTTGATCGATGCTTCGGGATTGCACTTGAGGAAATCGTGCCAGATCTCGATGCGTTTTTCAGCCGAGTACATCGTCAACCGCTGACTGCTGCCGTTGAAGCTCTTGTCTTCGTTGCCGATGACTTGCATGATCGCCAATGGCTCCGTTTTTGAATCAGGTTCGTGAGATCCCTTGATCATGCCGCATTTGGTCGGACCAATCGCGGCGAAGAGCTGCGTCTCTTTCGCTAAGCGATAGCAAAACAGACCGCCACTGGAGCCGCCCGTCGCGTAGACCCGTTTCAAGTCGACCCGCTCAGTCTTGTCGAGGTACTCGATCAGGTACCGGATGAACCCAATATCGTCGACGTCGACATCCGAGCCGTCGTGATGATCCCAGGACGCCGCGCGAGAACCAACCCGTTTAGGGGTTCCCTGGATACTGATGCCAATGAGCTTGTACTTTTCGACAAAAGGGGACAGGCGGCGGTTGTAGGCTTCCTTGGGGCCGCCGTCGCCATGGAATCCAAAGACGACGGGATAGCGTTTTTCCTTTTGCATGTCTGTCGGCAATTCGATAAAAAGATCTCTGACTACACCCTTAAAGTCGATTTTCAGAAGGTTGTTTCCCGGCTTCAACTTCAGGTCGTCACCGTTTTGCGGAATGGGTATTGGTTTTTCATCCTGAGCTCTGGCGGCGGTGGCCATCACATATGCCAATACTGCTAAGACCATGAGGATTTGTTGTATGTATTTCATGACGCGCTTCTGTGTGTGCTTATTGCAGGGGATTTGCCAATACCATCATATGGAGTTAAATTTTTAATGGCTAGTTGATAGGGATTTCGATTGTGTTGATGTCCATCCTTTGCTCATTCGAACGCATGCCGCAACCTTCTTCGTTTGGTCATCTTCATTGAGCCAAGCATCGCTCCAATTCGATTTCCCAAGTTTCCTCTTTTAATTTTTTTCGTAAACAAGTCGTCCGTTCAATATCACGCTTCTGACATTTCGCATATTGCCGATGTCCTCGTCAGGTTCACCTTCGATCAAAACCAAATCCGCTTTTTTGCCGACTTCGATGGTGCCAAGCCGGTCCTCGATGCCAAAGAACTCAGCCCCGTTTTTGGTAGCTGCTGTAATCACTTCGAGGGGAGTCATTCCAGCATCAACTAGTAGCTCCATTTTACGTAGGTATGCGTAGCCGCTATCGGCGAAGGGAGATCGCGTGTGTGATCCGATGACGATCTTTGCTCCGGCTTCGTGGCAATGGGTAATAAATTCCATTCCTGTTTGAAAGCTGCACACCTGTTCTTCGGTGGCGTACCTTCCTACCTTCCGAGCTTCAAATATGCCGATGGTTGGCGATACGAAGGTTCCTGTTTCAACAATCAGATCCAGTAGTGGTTGTAAGCGTGGCGTGTTGTCGAGATCGATGCGCGACCTGAGTTTAACTGGTAACTTCTATGCGGATCAGACGTACCCAGCCAAAAGCAGAACGGCTTGTCCGCATCGTGGCTTTTCATGAAATCCGCGAAATCGATCGATGGTCCACATGGGTGTGTATCATAACCACCCGGCTCAAAATCACCCGGCCCCCAAGCCTTTCTCATGTACGCGATCTCATAACCATGATCGCGCAGAAGATACATGAAGTTCGGTTTACGAACATCAAGTGTGCATCTCAGGTTCGCCCCTTCTTCGAGACGATAGAACTGCTGGCCGGTAATAATGGAATTGCGAGACGGAGAGCACGACGGACTGGATATGAAAGCATGCTCGAACAAAACGCCTTCCTTAGCCAACCTATCGAAGGCAGGCGTCTTTACCGTTTTGTCTCCATAGGCACCGGTATGCGGCCATCCCCAGTCATCCGCAAACGCGAAGAGGATATTTGGTCTCTTTGCAGCTGATGCTGGAAGAAGTGAAATCAGTAGCACTAGCGCGCATGCTAGCAATCGTTTCGTAAATGGTGCTGTGATCATCTGTTTTGGTTGATAGGAAATTCAATGGTTCCGATTTGATTAGGGGGAAGTTGATAGGAAATTTAATTAAAATTGGGCTTCATTGCTTTGTTTCGGAATACAATGCTTCGAGGATTTTTTTGCAACTCATCGAGAATTCAGACTGTTAGAATATTCAAGAATTGCAGACGCTTTGAAAGCCTAGGATTGGTAGAGGATTCCGTAGCTGGCTCGCCCTTAGCCTGAGCGGGGAGCGCTAGGCAAACTGCAGAGAATAGGGCTAAGAATAAGCCTATGGGATTTCGAACAATCATTTTGGTTGTCATTGTTCGGTTTGATGCTTTGCCCACGACTGTTTAACTAGCGATTCTAGTTCTTCTTGCGTAAAGGGGGTGCTTTTATCTGCAAGTTGTTTCCGCATCTGCGCGACCTCTTTCTCATCGATCGGTTGCTTCCATCGGTTCCAGCTTCTGCCAATGTAGTTGAGAGCATTTGAGATTTGTTTTTTCGATGTCGGGCTGTCGCTTGCGACACGCCGCGTAAGAGGATTGGAATCGCCTATCGCGGTACGGCGCCGACCCTATTTATGATTTAATGGACAGTCTCTAAGGGGCTACTGAGGTGCGGGATTCAGCGGTCAATGCTGTTCAGGTACAGACCGGGAGTTTGGCCGGTGTGTTTTTTGAATACACGGTAGAAGTAGGCCAAATCGTTGAAACCCGATTCGTAGCAGGCGTAGAGAATGTGTCCGGTTTGGCGCAAGCGCTGTTGCGCATATTCAATGCGGCGTTCATTGAGATAGTGACTAAAGGTTTGGCCGGTCTGAGCCTTGAATAGTGTCGTAAAACGTCGCGGCGAGAGGTCGCAGCGTTCCGCCATGTCTTCGATACGTTGCGCTTCATTGAAATGTTGGTCCAGGTATTCGATCGAGCCGCGCACGGCTGCGACGCTATTGGATTCGAAAGCTTCGCGCATGACGCAATGCCCCCGTGCCATTCGAATGAGCAAATCTTGTGCAACCCCCGTCAATGCGATTTGCCAGCCGGCCTCGCGGTTCAATTGCTCACGCAGGCCTTTGCGAAAATCTTCCACGAATGCGTTGTGGTGAAACGCCGATTTGGCGCAGCGCGCTTGCCCAAGCGTTCCTTTGCCCAGCGTACCCGACCAAATCGGTTTCAGTGCCGAACCGGCGGCGGTCAATGCTTGATCGACGCAGATTATCACCAGCGTCAGGGGTTCATTCGGATCATCGATAAAACGATGTGGCCAATCCGCTGGCAAAACCAGAAAGTCGTTGCGTTGGATATCCGTTGAACCCCCCGAAAATTCAAGCTGACCCTGCCCGACCGCAACCCAGCAGATTTTATGAAATGCCCAATGGTCTAGTTCCATTTCGAATCCGGCAGCATGATGGCTCTCCAATACACGAGCCTGCTCCGGTGGAACCTCGATGGGCGCGGGGGTCTGGCGTCCTAACTTATCTGCTTCCCGATTCTTCATTGCCGGATAATACAATTGGAATATACCGTTTCATCCAAGATAAAATGACGCGCTCTGCTATAATGCATGCGATTCGACACGCGTACCCGCCAAGCAGCAATGAGCATACTATTCAAGACGGAGAAATGGCTAAAGGAAAAGCTGTATGGTTGCCAAACCTGCGGCCAATGTATCTTGACCCATACAAAACTGATTTGCCCGATGAATTGCCCCAAAGGTCTGCGCAATAGCCCTTGCCGCGGCACGTTGGATGGCACGTGCGAGGTTATCCCGGAGATCGACTGCGTCTGGGCCAACATCGAGCTGAAAAAAAAGGAAGCGAAATCTACCAAGATCCACCTGCCTCCAGAGGAGTCGTTGCTTAACACTGCTAGCTATGTAAATCTGTTCAATGGAAAGAACCGTGAAACCCGCTTGCCAGGCGTTTATGTTGACCCGTTACTGTGCCAGATTATGGATCAAGAGGATTATGGTATGCCGTCTAACCTGATCGACGAATTCCTAACTCAAATCCGCGCCCTCGCCATGGGGCACCGTTCCCGAGCGGTCCCTCAATTCGAAGCCATGGCAGTCTAAGCGAACCTGAAGACCAGCTGAAACCATTTTTTGAGCAACAAACCAGCCTGATTATGTCTCATACTAATAGTCCAACAAACCACAATTGGACCGTCGAAATTGTCCCCGCCCATGCCGAACGAACAGATGTACTGGCTGGGCTGGTGCGAGAAATTTTCGTCACTATGATTCCTGGGACTGATGAACGAGACATTCTCAGCGCCCTAGCCCAATTGAAAGCTACGGGTTTTAAGCCTGTACCCCACGTCGCTGCCCGAGGCTTCCGCGATGATCACCAACTGCGATATTTTTTCGAAGGGCTGCGTGATCATGCGATTGAGAAGGTTCTTGTCATAGCTGGAGGCCTCAGCTCGCCCAGTGGTCCCTACCAAAATAGCTTACAGGTGCTTCAATCTAAAGCCTTTCAAAAATCCGGCATTTCCACTGTGGCTATAGCTGGACACCCAGAGGGTAATCCAGTTGATGCGGAGGCCGAACAGAGTTTGCTTAAAAAGCTCGATTTATTGAGTGAACAAGGCAACGCCGCTGAGATTGTTACCCAATGGAGTTTCTTGCCCGAAAAAGTAAACGCCTACCTCAAGCAGATGGAGACTTTAGGTCCAGGCATAGCTGTGCGCGTTGGCGTGCCCGGCCCTGCTTCGCTAAAAACGCTCTTAAAGTATGCTAAAGTCTGCGGCGTCTCGGCATCAACCGCTGTGCTTAAAAAACAAGGGTTCAGCCTGGGGCGTCTGCTCTTATCGGGCGATCCATCCAAATTTATCAATAAAGTCAACTGCTCGCAGAATTTTCATCTCTACCCATTCGGTGGGCTTGAAAAAAGTGCGGAATGGCTGCGCCAAAATAACCAGTCTGCGTAAAAATTTATCACCACACAAATATGGATCATGAATGCAAAAAATATGAACACTCAGAATAACGCCTCCCTAGAAGCAAAACTCCAAGCACACCCCAGCCCAGTTGAAATGCTGCGCCACGCCCAGGTCGGTGGCTACGACTTCCCTTTTCCCGGTCAATATACCAATTGGCGCGACGAGCAGGAGGCATGGCAGAAGAGTGTGGTGCTCTTCGATCAATCCTTCCATATGACGGATGTCTACTTCGAAGGACCGGATGTGAAACGCCTGCTTTCGGACATCGGGGTCAATACGCTGAAGAATTTCGGGACGAACAAGGCCAAGCAATTCGTGGCCTGCAACCATGATGGTTATGTGATTGGCGATGCGATCCTGTTCGGCCACGCCGAAGACAGGGTAAGCGTGGTTGGCCGTCCTTCCGTGCCGAATTGGGTGCACTTCCACGCCGAAACTGGCGGCTACGACGTTAAAGTCACTCGCGACGAGCGAACCGTCAGCAACGGCGGCTCACGCCTGATCTATCGCTACCAAATTCAAGGCCCCAATGCCCTCGACCTGATAAAGAGTGTGCACGAAGGCGAATTCCCAAAGATCAAATTCTTCAATCTCGGAGACCTCACGATTGCTGGTAAAAAAGTGCGCGCGCTCAACCATAACATGTCCCGCATGGGCGGTCTTGAGCTGCACGGCCCGGTCGAAGACCGCGATGTGATTCTTGCTGCCCTACAAAAATCCGGCCCAGAGTTTGACCTCGTCATGGGCGGCAGCCGCGCCTACTCGACCGTATCACCGGAAAGTGGCTGGATCCCGTCCCCGATGCCTGCCATCTATAGCGGCGAAGCAATGAAGCCATACCGCGAATGGCTCAGCGAAAGCGGCTTCGAGGCCAACGCCTCGCTTGGCGGTAGCTTCTATTCCGACAACATCGAAGATTACTACCAGACCCCATGGGATCTCGGCTACGGCAAACACATCAACTTTGACCACGACTTTATTGGCCGCGAAGCCCTTGAAAAAATGGTGGATCAACCACACCGCCGCAAGGTCTGGCTGAGATGGAATGACGAAGACGTACAGGAGGTGTTCAAGAGCCAACTCGGCGCAGGTGATCGCTTCAAGTATATGGAAGTGCCCAATGCCTATTACTCCATTCTGCCCTTCGACAAGATCCTGGCGGATGATTCTGTCGTCGGTCTGTCCACCTACACCGTCTACACCTCCAATATCCGTAGCTGGTTCTCGTTGGCGATGGTCGATGAGTCGGTTGCCGATGGCGCCGAAGTGACCGTGGTCTGGGGCGAGGAAGACGGCGGCTCGAGAAAGCCGAATGTTGAGCGTCACGTGCAAACCAACATACGGGCAACGGTATCTTACGGACGTCTAAATGAAGCCTGACGCTGTGCAACTGCGTCTGGTCGGTAGCTGTCCGGATCAGGTCGGCATCATTGCCCGCGTGGCCGGCTTGATCGCCGACCAGGGAGGCAATATCACGGCATCCAATCAATACGAGGACGTGCGCAGTAAGACCTTCTTCATGCGCTATGGTATCGATTTATTAGATACGGCAAAGTCGGCCGACGGATTTGCGACGACCTTCCGTTCGCTCGCGGATGAACTGCAAATGGACTGGCGGCTTACCGACCTGGCTAAAAGGCCGCGCATCGTGCTGCTGGTCAGTAAATTCGATCACTGCCTCGCTTATCTGCTACACCGTTGGAAGGTAGGCGACCTGCAGTTCGATATTCCCTGCGTAATCTCCAATCACGAAACGCTGCGCGAGCTGGTCGAATGGTATGGCATCCCTTACCATCATGTGCCGGTGCCGAAGGAAGCCAAGGCGAAGCAGGCAGCCTTCGAGAAGACTGGAGAGCTCATCGAGCAGGCGAAGCCTGACACGATTGTGCTGGCTCGCTACATGCAAATCTTCCCAGCCTGGCTCTGCAGAAAATACCGTCACAATGTTATTAACATCCACCACAGCTTTCTCCCGTCATTCATCGGCGCGAAGCCCTATCATCAGGCGGATGAGCGTGGGGTGAAGTTGATCGGCGCGACCTGCCACTATGTCACGGAAAATCTCGATGCCGGTCCGATAATCGAGCAGGACGTCGCGCGCGTCCGGCACAGCGACAGTATCGAAGATATGATGCGCCAGGGCAAGGATGTCGAAAACACGGTGCTTGCCCGGGGCTTGCGCTACCACCTGGAAGACCGCGTGCTAGTGCACGGAAACAAAACCATTCTGTTCAGCTAGATGTCTAGAGCGACCTGGCTCAAGAATCGGTAGCTTGCTGGCGATTGAGGTGAATCGAGTATGTTAGACTAGACTTGGTCATAAATTGAACTTCCCGATTTTTGACATTGGTTACGCGGCACGGCGCAAGCGCCGGCCCTACAAGAATTTGCAATGTCGGGCCTTCGCTCGCGAAGTGCCGCGTTTGTTTAGTTAATGACCGTTCTTGGTTTAGGTTGAACCACGCTTGATTCATCGTTTCTTTGGGCAAGGCCGATTCTGAGTCTGATTGCTGCGGCCTCGGCGATGCCGCCCTACCTTCGGCATTCTGTTTGAGGTTGCTTGGCAGTGGTCTTGCGCGGTTGCATCTCTAGCGTCCTAAATTGCGACTGAGCCTTCAGCGGAAGCGAGGGCCATGGATCGGTAGCGCGTTTTGTAGACGCGGGCGGTCTCGTCTTTCAGGAGACTCGACTGGGCTTTGCCGAGCGGATCGATCCAGTGGAGCTGATGGCCTTCGGTCTTGGGTTTAGCTAACCCCACGTGGTAAAGGAATGCGGTGGCGTCGCGTTCAGTGGAGACGCTCGCTTCCATTTGGACGAATGGGCTGCCGTGGTAGAAGGTGAATGCGAGCGAGCCTGAAAATCGTTCGCTGTTTAGTCCATCGATCTCGATCGTTGCTCGTCCTCCACTGGTGGATACCATTACGTTTTGTGGAACCAGGTAACCTTTTTCGACGGTGTAGGGTCGGGTAGGTACGCGGTCGAAGAAGATGGACCAGCCAGAGCGTTTTTCCAGATCGCGTTCTCCAACCCAGAAAAGATAATTGGGATCGAGGCCTTGAAGAGCCGCTTTGTCGTCGAGGCCGATTCTGCGAATGAGCGGGGCTGCAGGAGTTCCACCTCGCCTTGGGATGAATTGCAGTTCCATGAAGGCTCGGCCTTCGGGACTGTCCCATTGGATGCTTAGCGATTTGCCGGTCGATTGAATCGAAAATCCGTCGGATTGCTCGACTTGCGATTGGTCGATGTCGATCGCGAGCAGGTTTGGGTTGAGAAGGAGGGATAGAGAGAGGGATAGAGAGAGGGGGAGAAGGAGGGATCGGGGGTGGGGGAGCTTCATTGGGTAATGGGTTGGAAGGTGAGTTGACTGAAAACGATTTTATTGGCGA
>Ga0115000_10002040_pt1 | contig 17665 bp, 12 predicted proteins | sample ArcticOcean_MG_C_6_FD_89690 | JGI IMG/M metagenome (GOLD analysis project Ga0115000, IMG submission 89690) | Marine microbial communities from western Arctic Ocean - ArcticOcean_MG_CB8_128 | ecosystem: Environmental > Aquatic > Marine > Oceanic | place: Arctic Ocean: Canada Basin | collected...
CGGTATCTTGGTTTTTTGTTTGCAGAAGGTAAAGATCAGGACACGGTGAAAATAGTTCTTCAAGAAGCTTGGTCAAAAATTGAAGTAGTCTCAGAGGAGATCTGATTTTTTATAACTGAATATTGTTTTATGACTGTTTCTATATAACCAAACAGAATTATAATCTAGAGTTTCCCAGTAAGCTCCAATAGAGCTTCATGTCCCTGACTAAAGACTGGAGTGAACCCTCACTAATTATGTACTGTTTTACAAACTTTCATTTGAAGTACCAAAGTCTTGCAAAAAAACGGTTTTATGTTATTTTTTGAATTTTACTGAACCAGAAAAAATATTTTGGTATTGGATAAAACCCATCATTTTACAAATCACTAAACGCAAATAACTATATTTTTACAATTTTTTTATCAAATCATAATTTAACATTGGAATCAGTAGCAAAGAGAATCTTTGAGTAATTTTTTAATTAATATGATACTGACTCATTTAAATATTTCACGGTCTTACAATTCCACTCAACAATCAATTGATTGTATATATCTGACTAATAACCTATGATAAAAATAAAAAATTTAGATAAATACTTTGGAACCTTCCACGTACTGAAGAATTGCAATACCACTATAGATAAAGGTTCTGTGGTAGTTATATGCGGCCCTTCAGGCTCCGGTAAATCTACGTTAATTAAATGTATTAACGGTTTAGAAGAATTCAATAGTGGTGAAATAATTGTGGATAGTATGAATGTAGGTGAACTCAAATCTGATTTACCTAAACTAAGAGCAAAAATTGGGATGGTTTTTCAGAATTTTGAATTATTTCCCCATCTTAATATTTTAGATAACATGCTTCTTGCTCAGAAAAAAGTTCTTAAAAGATCTTCTTCAGAATCAGAGGAAAAAGCTATTATACTTTTAAAAAGAATAGGGCTCACTGATCAAATAAAAAAATACCCTGGTCAGTTGTCTGGGGGACAACAACAGCGTGTTGCAATTGCCAGAGCTTTGGCTATGGATCCTATTGTCATGTTATTTGATGAACCTACATCGGCCTTAGATCCAGAAATGATAAAGGAGGTTCTTGATGTAATGATTGAATTAGCAAACGATGGAATGACTATGATTTGCGTTACACACGAAATGGGATTTGCAAAAAATGTTGCCGACAAAGTGATTTTTATGGATAACGGTAGCATTATTGAAGATTGCTCAAAACGAGAATTTTTTGAAACAGAAAGATCTGAACGTACTAAACAATTTTTAGATAAAATTCTACATGACTAATACTGGAATGAAGAATTTGGCACAAACTGTTAATGGACCTATTAAAAAAAGTGAATTAGGTTTTACATTGATGCATGAACATATTTTTTGTGATTTACGAAAACCAGAAAAACGTAATTCTTTATTGAATGATCAAGAAGAAATAACTATAAAAAATCGTTTTGAAGTAAACTACTATCAAAACAAAAATCAACAGAATCTCATTTTAGATGAGTATGAAACAGCGATTGAAGAACTTAAAATATATAAAGAATTTGGTGGAGAAACTATAGTTGAATTGAGTACAAATGGCATAAAACCAGACCCGAAAAAATTGTCAAAATTATCTCAAGAAACTGGCGTAAATATAATTTTGGGTACAGGTTGTTACACTGAAGAATATATGGATGAAAAAACACTTACTTCTTCTGTAGAAGATTTTCGAATATTAATGTCTCAACATCTGTACGATGGATTTGATGGAACTAATATTCGTGCAGGCTTGATAGGCGAACTAGGTTGCAGCTGGCATTTAAAAGAAACTGAGAAAAAAAACTTGCATGCAGCTTTGGAAATTCAAGATGAAACTGGTGTGACTATAAGCATTCATCCTGGAAGACACAGAAATTCTCCTCAGGAAATAATCAATTATTTGGAAAATTTCAAAGTTAACCCATCTAAAACAATTATCTGTCATGCAGATAGAACTCTAACAAATATAGAAGATATTTTAATAATTTTAAATAAAGGATATGTTCTGGAATGGGATTTTTTTGGAATAGAAACTTCAAATTATTGGTTTGGTAATTTTGACCTTCCAACAGATTATATGCGTTTAGATTTAATTCTTGAATTGATAAAGAAAGGATTTGAAAAACAAATCACTATTTCTCATGACATATGCATACGTACTAGACTGAGTAGTTATGGTGGTCACGGTTATAGTCACCTCAACAAAAACGTAGTTCCACTTATGTTGGAGAGAGGCTGGTCTTCAAAAAACATAGAACAAATTCTTGTAAAAAACCCTGCGAATATGCTCTGTTACTTAAATTAGTAGAATAAAAACCGTCTTTAATTATTTATGAAAATATTCAAAGAAATTCTATCGAAAAATAAAGAAAAATATATTCAAAATCTTGAGGATTTGATTAGATTATCTAAATATAGTACTAATTCAGTTCAAGACTATTTGTCAGATAAATTTACAAGTCTTAACTGCATAAATGACGATTTTAATTATGATCCAAAATCCATTGATTTAGTTGAAGAATTTGCAAATGATATTAAACAAGGATCAAGTCAAGAGAGAGCTATTGTAGCAAGGCATAAAGGTGAATCAGATGGAAAAAGTTTAATTCTCTTTTCTCACCCGGATACAGAAAATTATGTTCATGATGATGGATGGAATCATGACCCTTTTGAACCAAAGATTATAAACAAAAAATTACATGGTTGGGGAATAGCGGATGACTTGGCGGGTGTGGCGATGATGTATCATTGCTTAGACTTAATAAAAAAATCAGGAATCCGTCTTAAGGGGGATTTAATTTTAGTAAGTGCACCGAGTAAAAATCATGCACGTGGAATAGCTAGCGTACTTTACAAAGGTTATACTGCTGAATCTGCTCTCTATTTACATCCAGCTGAATCAGGTAATGGATTGGAAGATATAAAGGCATTTACTCCTGGTCAAATTGTATTCACACTGGAATTTACTGGACAAAAACCTGATACAAATGAGCCAGCTCATACAGCTATGTCTCATCTGGGCCATAATCCAATGCTAGATGCATTAGAAGTTATTGGAGAATTAAAAGAATATGAAAATGATAGAATTAGTAAAATTCATCATCCGCTCCTAGATCATATAGTTGGCAGGTCTACAAATCTTTTATTTTCTTTTTTTGAATATGGCAATAGTGAAGCTATGGATAAAGTCCATGATAATTGTAAATTAGGTTGTGCCCTGTCTATTATTCCTGGTGAAAAATTAGAGGATATTATGAATGAAATTCAGGAAAGAGTTGATTCTGTAATTCATAAAAACGAATGGATGAAAAAACAAAGGCCAGAATTGAAATGGGTCAGTGGTGTCAGTTCGGCTTCAACTGAACCAACTTCTCCGATATATCAAATAACTGATAAAATAATCGAAAAGTATGGAACTAAGGCAAAAATTAATCCTTTGCATACTTCCTCTGATATTCGTAATCCTATTGTTCAAAAAGGAATCCCTACAGTTGGTTTCGGTCCTATTTGTGGTAATTTGACAATGTGTAATGAAAGTAATGAATGGGTAGATTTGGAAGATTATTTCAGAACTCTTTGTGTAACTACAGAAATAGTTGCTACTTTCTGTAATGAAAAAAAAGATTAGAATCTATTTAAAGAAAAAGATTCTATATCAATATCTGGTGATTTACCTTTTATTAAATCAGATATAATATTTCCCATTACGGGTGCCATAGTGTAACCATTAGCACCTACTGCCTGATAGAAGTTTTTGGTCCCAGGGGTTTCACCTAGTATAGGAGCCCCGTCTATCATCACTCCAATGGTTGCCCATGTTCTAATAATATTGAGATGTCCAATAGATGGAATGACTCTCTGTGCTACCCATAAGTTTCCACTAATGGCATCAATATAATTGAAGGTTCTATTCATTTTTTTATTGTATCCAGCAAACCATCCTCCTCCTATTATTAAATTTCCATTTTTAATCTGTTTCATTGTAAGATGTCTGTGAGCATGGGAAATCATACTTGGAATAATCGGTACAGATGATTCAGTTACAATCATTTGTTGGGGAGCGCTTAGGACAGGCATTTTTATACCTAGCATTTCGGTGATTTTACTACTCCATCCTCCAGCAGCATTTACTAGATATTTGCTTTTTATAACACCCCTATTAGTTTTAACTAAAAAATAATGTTTTTCTTTCTCAATGGATAATACTGTTGTTTCAAGATTATATTTTGTGCCGAGTCTTTCTGCTTCTTTGGCCAAGGCAGGTGTTGCTAGCATTGGGTTGATTTTTCCTTCTCCAGGGCAATAAGCAGCTGCAAGGATATTTTTTGATACATGAGGAATATGGTTTTTAACATCTTCTTCACCAATTAATACTGTTTCTATTCCAGCTTTATTTTCGGCAGAAATTTTCTTTTTTAAGAAAGCAATATCTTCGTCGTTTTCAGCAACCATTAATCCCCCTGTTATTTCAAGTTCAAAATCACTTTTCAAGTCTTTTTCAAGTTGCTTCCAAAGTTCAATTCCTATTTTTTGTAAAATTAAAGATTTTAGTTGGGGTGATTCTTTTTTTTTATTCGTTTCAAAATCGAAAGATAACAACTGTAAGTGTAAGCTGCCAGCATTATTTCCGGATGCTTGACTGTTTAAATAATTAGCTTCAATTAAATTGTTTTCTATTCCAGACTTTGATAAAAATAAAGAAGTTGAGACCCCAATAGCACCTCCTCCGATTACTATTACGTCTGTATTTGTAATTTTATTGGAATTGGAACGATTATTTTGAGTAAATCTTTTAGGCTCTCTAAGCGTCACAGGTTGTGGCTTATATCCTTTCCATTCAGGATGTTCCTTTAACATGGAAGATATTGGAAATGGTTTTATCGGAAATTGAGGCGAAAAAGATTCGTAAACATTCTCTGTAATATTTAATTCCTTTAATTTTTTTAACAACATATTTGCACAATATCTACCTTGGCACCGTCCCATTCCAGCTCTACTGAGACGCTTGATAGATGATAAATCTTTATAACCATCTTCCAATATAGAGTCTATTTTACCCGATGTAACATTTTCACATCGGCACAGAATGGTATCCTTATTAGCAATACTTGAATGTATGTCTTCAGATTTAAAAACTGACCAAATTGCTTTTTGGAATTTATATTTTTTTACAAGTGTATTTTTGGTATTATTAAGTGATTTAGATACATCATTATTTAACTTAAAGTCTTCTAAAATTATATTACCTGCAATTTCCCCCTCATATATAGCTACATGAGCTCCACTAATATCTCCACTATCACCTATTACAAAAACTTCTTTTATAGATGTCCGTCCATGTTTGTTACAAATTATTTTTGAAACTCCAGGACCTTTATACTCATGTTTACATCCCAACATTCGAGGTAATTCATTATTAGGCAAGAAACCGTATCCCACACATAGAGTATCAGCTGAGAATTCAATCTTTTTTTTCATGTCCAATATCCCTCCGTTTAAAATAGGTGAAACTACTATACGAGAAGGGTTTTCTCCAATGATTTCACTCACATGATGTTTGAAATAAATTGGAACACGGTTAAGTTTTAATTTTAAAATATATGCTGCCCCCTGAAACATCAATTTGGGATCGTAAAACATCGATTTTAAAAGACTAATCGTCTTATATGGGAAGGGGTTGGGTGATGCTTCAATTACTGCAATAATGTTTGCACCATTATCTATGAGTTCGGAAGCAAGTTGGAAATTAAGAGGGCCATTTCCTGCTATTACAATTTCTTTTCCTGCCTTTATTCTGTAAGATCTCAACAGGCTTTGTGCAGCGCCGGTTGTTATAACACTTGTACTTGTCCATCCTGGAAAAGGCCTTGCAATTTCATAAGCACCTGTACAAATAACTAGTCTTTTTGTACTTATCAATTCAATCTTCTCATTACACAAAAGACTTATGTTGAGATGATTATCTGAAATTATCTCTGAGGTAATTACAGTATTCTCTAACTTAAGTTCTATGTTACTATTTTGAATCTGCTTAATTAATTCACCGCCTCTTTTATATTGATAGTCATTTATTGAATTATTCCTAAGTGAATGTGATTTGGCTAATTGTTTAAAATATTGTCCTCCTAGACTTGAACGTTCATCAATTATAACTACTTTTAATCCTTTACCTATTAAAGTCTTTGCTGTCATCAAACCTGCTGGTCCTGATCCTATAATTACTATATCAAACTTTTGATCGGGATCGATTTTGTATTCAGACACTATTGGAGGAACAGGATTATGAGGAGTTTTATAGTCAAGTGATATTACAACTATTCCATCTTTTGCCGATTCTAAGCATGCTTTCTTCCCAGAAATACCATCTACTGTGACAGCACACTCATAACAAACACCCATTCCACAAAAAAAACCTCTTTCATCACCACTTTTAGAATTTCTTAGCCCCTTTATACCATTAGAATAAAGCAGTGCAGCTATGGATTGACCTTCAAATCCGCTTACTGATACCCCATTAAAATTTAATTTAATGGGCTTTCCTACAATTTTAAATCTGGTTTCTTTTTTTTTTAAAAAACCCCACATATGAAATAATTTTTGCTAAATATTTTTATAACCTAAAATATAACCAATAGCATTTTCAAGCACCAATGCACTTTCTGTCATTGTACTTAAAACTATCGATTCATTTGCAGAATGTCCTTCTTTATCTATACCAGGCCCAAAACTAACTATTTCTATATCGTCATCAGAAAAATAACGGCCATCACTTACACCGATTGCATTAGAAAATTTGATTGGGTGGCCAACAATTTTTCTATATGATTTAGAAATATTTTTAACAATTACTGAATCTTTTTTTCCTGAAAAACCATTTGTTCCACGCAATTTCTTTACACTGCAATATTTTTTTGACTCTGGACAATTTTCAATAATTTCTATCATTTCATCAAAAGAATTATTATAGTCTTCAGTTGGCAAAAGCCGCCTGTCTATTTCTGTTCGGCAAAGATTCGGTACTACATTAGTATTTATTCCTCCTTCAATTTTTCCAATATTTATAGTAGATCTCATGCCTCTAATTTCTCTTTTTCCCAGTCTTTTAGACATTTCTTTTTCTAAATGATTACAGATACGTACCATACGGTTGATAGCATTATCTCCAAATTGAGGCTCTCCTGCATGAGCAGATTTCCCTGAAGTAACAATTTCGACCCAGAGGACCCCCCTTTCTTCTATAATTAGACTATTATTAGTTGGTGCACCAAGGATAAGGATATCCGGAGAAATTGCTTTTATATTTCTCAAAAATGCTGTTCCATTTGGACCAAGATTTTCCTCATCGGCAACGAAACTAAATGTGACATTCCCATGTAATGGACCTCCTTTTTTGGCAATCTGTTTTGCAACCCACAGTTGTACAGCCCCACTTCCCTTACAATTAACTGCTCCTAATCCGGAGAGATTGTCAGTAGCAACTATTGACTCAAAAGGGTTGTGGTTCCAATTTTCTAGTTTGCCTGGCCCAACAGTGTCTAAATGAGTATTTAAGACCAACGATGGAGAACCCTTACCCATTTCAGCGACTATATTTACTAATCCTTTTTCGTTCTCATAAAGTGCAACAGTGTATCCACAATCTTTGAGGATATGATATATATAATTTGAAATATCTGTAGTATCTCCTGGTGGAAAAGAGGTATCAAAACTGATTAATTTTTTTAGTTTTTTTGTTAAATTCTCTTTTATATGCTTCTTTTCAATATCCATAAAACTTATTTTAGAAAACTTTATTTTCAATTCTTTCTAACAAACTTCTTTTATCAAATGTCTTTGCTGGTAATGGCAAATCACTTTTTAAAAAAATACCATGATCCTTTTTCGCTGTTAAAACGCCATTATCAATAATTAATTTTCCTCTAGATAATACAGTTTTTGGCCAAGCTTTAAATTTCATACCTTCATAAGGAGTATAATCCACATTATGATGTAGCATTGAATTTGATAAAGTAAAATTCTTTTTTGTGTCCCAAATTACTAAATCTCCATCACTCCCTGGTGCAATAGTACCTTTTCGTGGGAATAAACCATAGATTTTCGCTGGAGCAGTTGATGTTAATGACACAAAGGTTTGGATATCTATTTTATTTTCAAGAACTCCTTTAGACATTAGAAGTGGCATTCTTGTTTCAATTCCTGGCAAACCATTTGGAACATTACAAAATTTAGTTTTAGAACCTTCAACTTGTTTTCCTTGATCATCATCAAACCTAAAAGGAGCATGGTCTGAGGAAAATACTTGAAAAACTCCAGTTTTTATTCCTAACCAAATTTTTTCTTGATCCTTTAAAGTTCGTGGAGGAGGGCTACAAATGTATTTAGCCCCCTCAAAACCTTCTGATTCAAGATCATTAGCGGTTAAAAACAAATATTGCGGGCAAGTTTCTGCATAAATATTTAACCCTCTAGACTGAGCATTTTGAATTTGAATCATTGCTCTTTCGCTTGAAACATGAACAATTAATATTGGAACGTCTATTAATTCTGACATTGAAATAGCACTATGAGTTGCTTCGTCTTCCATAATTATAGGCCTAGAAACAGCATGATACTTTGGTGCAATTTTTCCAGATTCTAACAAAAGTTTGGTAAGCCAAGTTATACATTCATCATTTTCAGCATGTATCATGACCATTGCGCCATAAGTTCTTGCAGTATCCAAGACCTTCAAAATTTCAAGGTCATTAAGTTTCAATTCTTCATAGGTCATATAAATTTTAAAATGTGTATAACCACTTTTTATCAAATCAGGTAATTCTTTATTCAGAATTATTTCAGATGGATCAGTTAAGATCATGTGAAATGCATAATCAACAATAGAGTTACCACAAGCTTTCACATGATATTCATCTATCGCTACTTTGATGCTTCCCCCTTTTTTTTGTAGTGCAAAAGGTATTATAGTTGTTGTGCCTCCAAATGCCGCAGAGATTGATCCAGTTTGAAAATCATCTGCAAATACAGAGTTATCATTTGTGGGCTGATCCAGATGACAATGCCCATCCACTCCTCCGGGTGTTATAATATTGTCCTCCGCATCAATTGTTTTTTTAGCATTGCAATTAATATTGCCTATTTGAAATATTTTTCCATTATTCACTGCTATATCTGCTTTGTAAAAGTCAGACGCTGTTGCAATATTTCCATTTTTTATTAACAAATCACATGTTGACATGATAATTCTTTTATTTAAATTTTAAATTATTCTTTTCGACTACCTCTTTAACCCAATTCAATTCTGAACCAGATAATTTTATTCTTGGAGGTCTTGGAGGGCCTACATCTAGCCCCATTATTTTTAATGCTGCCTTAGTAGCCGTAGTATAACGATGTTGTCCTACTAATTCTATTATAGGTAAAATATTTTTATAAATACTTCTTGCTTCATCAATATCTTTGTCAATAACACTGAGTTTAAATAATTTAGCAAATTCTGAAGGCATTATATTAGAACCTACAGATACCCAACCCAAAGCTCCATTTAAAAAGGATTCATAGCCCATGATGCCACCAAAAACTGTCATCTTGTCTTCACACAATCTTATAATATCTCTTACCCTAGTAACGTCCATTGTTGATTCCTTTATGTAAGAAACATTATCAATTTCAGACAAATGTTTTACAATATTAGGCGTAAGATCTACATTCGCCGTTGCTGGATTGTTATATATCATGATTGGAATTGAAATTGAATCAGCAATTTTTTTGAAGTGAATAAATAATTCATTTTCTGTAGGTGTGCTGTAAAAGGGGGGTATTATCATTACTCCATCTGCTCCAAGTGACTCGGCATCACGACTATATCTTATAACATCCCATGTATTCTCTGCACCAGTTCCAATTAGAACAGGAATCTTCCCATCCGTCCTATCTATAATTGTTTTTGAAACGTTATAACGTTCCTCTTCATTTAAAGATAGGAATTCTCCCGTGCTCCCTAAGCCAATTAGACCGTGAATACCTTGTCTAATTTGCCAGTCAATAAATTTTTCTAAAGAATCGAAATTAATTTTAAAGCCATCTCCTGAAAATGGAGTTATCATTACAGTAAAGGTTCCCCTAAATTTTTTCATTTTTGTAGGTTCATTTTTTTTAGATAATTAAACTTATAAATTATTTGATAATTTAAATTCCTTTTTTATAAATTTTCCATTAGAAATTACTCCTGAAATTGATTCACCATCATTGCAAAGTAATCCTAATTCTTTTAAGGGATCACCGTCCACAATTATTAGATCCGCATAAGCACCACTCTTTATTACCCCTAGTAAATTTTCCATTCTTAAAATTTCAGCATTTATAATTGTTATATTCTGGATAGTTTCAGCGTTAGAAAGTACTTCATTATGTATCAATAAACCCTCAGGCTGGTAATATTTTGGAGACCAACACAAATCTGATCCGTATCCTATTTTAACATTAGCTCGCTTTGCAATATCTAATGAACGAAGTCCTGCATCTAAAACTTGCTGGTTTTTCCTTTTATTATGTTCTTCCCATCCAAAAGATACGCCGTGTTCTGCATCAGCTCTATATGTGACCAAGGTCGGAACAAGAAACGATTTATTTTTATACATTATTGATGCTGAATCTTCCTGTATAAAATTTCCATGTTCAATAGTCCTAATACCACATTCCGAAGCCCTTTTAATACCTTCATTATTATAAACATGTGACATAACATAACGGCCAGCTCGAGTTGCTTCGTCAACGATAGCCATTAATTCTTCCTTAGAGTACTGCAAATTGTTAAGTTCATCTGCAGGAGAACTTACTCCTCCTCCAGCCATGATCTTGATCTGATCAACTCCTTGACGAATTTGTTCCCTAACAGCTTTCCTAACTTCATCAACTCCATCTGCAATTATTTCAATTCCTCCGCTATTAATTGCGCATTCGCAAAAATCGGCTCTCCCTCTATGATCACCATGACCACCAGTTTGACTAAGTATCTTGCCAGAGACAAATAGTCTTGGTCCAATAAAGTACTCTTTTTCAATTGCCATTTTATGTCCATAATCTGCCCCACCGGCATCTCTCACAGTTGTAAAACCCCTTAAAAGCATTTCTCTTAAAATTTTAGACGACCTGGCAGTCATTTCTGATTCATGAACAGACTTGTTATCATTAAATTGCCCTATGTGTATATGAACATGGCAATCAATTAATCCTGGCATTAAAGTTCTGCCACCAAGATTAATTTTTTCTATTTTACTTGAATTAATTTGTCCTTTTTTTACTTCTGTAATTTTATTACCTTCAATCAAGATTTGATAATTATTCTTTAAAACACCTTTTTCAGTATCGAGTAAGTCAAAATTAGTAAGTATTTTTTTCTCCATTTTCAACCTCTATAGAATATTTTATTATTATTTATCTATTAAACATTTTTTCCTGTATTCCAGTCGCTCTTCTTTTTCTTCATAAGTATCATCATCATTTATTAATATCCCATACTCTCTCTCAGCAGATATAATAGATATATATCCATTTTTTACATCATCTAAAATACTTTCTATATCTCTTTCATATGGATTCCCCCAACCACTGCCGCCAGCACTATAATTATGAAACGATTCTCCTTTCTTCATAAATGTTCTATACATTCCCACATGTATTTCTTTCTCTGTATCTGGCCATATGACCATTTTATTTTTACTGTCTGCACGCCCACCATTAAGGCCCCAACCAGTAGTCTTTGTTTTCTTCTTCATAGAAATTATTTCTGAATCAGCTAAGAATGAAATATCTCTCCGGATACCAGCACCACCACGAAATTTACCAGCACCAGCTGAATCAGTTATAAGCTCCAATCTCTCATGAAAAATATTTGATATTTGTTCCAATACTTCAACTGAAGTGTTGCGGACAGAACTTGTTGAAGGATGTTGGAGTGCAGTTGCACCATCATGCTGATATGATGCTCCCCAACCAATACCTTCATTATTGCTTACAACAAATTTTTTCCCAGTAAGAATATGAGTACCCATTGACATAAATCCAGGTTCGTCTCCACCAGACGATGCTGGTATTGTCTCAACTGCTTGTGATAAAGCTTTAGCAATCAGTTCAAAGGCTACCATACTGGTCCAGGGCATATATGTTGCGGATGGGTAAACAGCATGAAAAAGATTGCCTTCGGGTACAATAACTTCAAGAGGAGAATAATGCCCATGGTTACTTGGGCTATTTGGTGTTGTGAGATATTTGAAGTATGTTTTTGCCATACTTATAGTAGCACCGAAAGGCATGTTAACTGGTCCAGACACCATTGGATCGGAGTCAGAATAGTCAGCAATAAAGCGATCACCATTTATAGTCACTTTTACTGCCATTCGAATCATATCATCGGTTATACCATCGTCATCCAGCCATTCTTCAGCCTCCCATGTCCCGTCTGGAAGATTAGCAACTGCTTCCCTTGCCTCATTCCCAGAATGATCGATCAGCACCTCTAAAGATTCACGTATCGTCTCAACTCCATACTTTTCATAGGCCTCCTTAACACATTTTTCTCCAGTCCTTATAGATGAAATCTGTGCGTTGAAATCTCCCACTAAAAGCTCTGGTAACCGAGAATTAAATTTAATAATATTTAATATTTCCTCATCAATAATTCCTTTCTTAACGATCTTAACTCCTGGTAAAATTAATCCCTCTTGATGTATATTATCGGAATCAATTACATATCCACCGTCTTTTGCACCTATATCAAGCCAATGAGCTCTTACACATAAATAAATTTCTGGCTCAGAAACACCAGGTATGAAAATGGGTGCCATCAGCAAAGCATCTGGTGCGTGTGCTGAATTCCAATAAGGATAATTCAAAATAATTATGTCACCATCTTCAAAACAATCTATACCAAGATAATCAATAAGCTTATTAAGTGCAAAGTCATTAGCCCCGATAAAAGACGTAATACCTGCGGCTTCAGAAATCATTCTCCCTGATCTATCAGCAATTGAAATCCCAAAGTCTAAAACTTCATAAATTACAGCATTAAAAGCGGTTCTGACCAAGGTCCTTCGCATTTGTTCTGCGGCAGAAAGAAAAAGATTCCTGATTATTTCTATGTCAGCTGGATTAAGATTATTATTTTTCATTATTTTTCCTGATGACCATTAGACCATAATCATCAGACATTACCTTTTGCCCTTCATCAACAATTGTAACGGATGTATCTTCCTTTATTACTAGTGGCCCATTTACCCAAGTATTTTTAAGTAAATTATTTCTATTCAACAGAAATGCTTCTACAAAGTTATTTCTAGAAAAACTATATATCCTAGTTCTATCCGGGTTTTTATTTAAAACATATTTTTCTTTCACCTGAGCAAGTTTAGGTTTTGAAACTTCAGCAATAACTTTTGTTCTCACGGATACAACTTCAACTTCCTCCTCAAATTTGTGACCATACCTTTCAACATGAATTTTTGCGAATTTAAGATTTAAACTTTCAATCGAGTCTATTTTATCTATTTCAACATCCAGTGCATGCTCTTGTCCTAAATATCTTAAGCTTAGAATTTTTTTTATTTTAATAGGCTTTTTAGCATTATTTTGTAAATTAATTATTTTTACAGCTTCTTTTTCGATTTCCTTAGAATGTCTTTTAATAATATTATAATTTGTACTATTTAAACTTAATAAAATAGTTTTTGAATTTTGATATTCCAAGTCACTGGTCAACATACCCCATGCTGAAAAGAGAGCTGGTACTGGAGGAATTATTATTTCGTGAATGTCAAGTTCATCTGCTATAAGAGATGAAAACATTGGCCCACAACCACCAAAACCAACTAGTCTAAAATCCTTAGGATTCAAACCTCTCTCCACAGTAATTTCTCTGATTGCTGTAACAGTTTTTGCAATCATAATCCTAAATACCGATATAGCCGCTTCTTCAAGACTTAGTTTCATAGGGATACAGATTTTTTCTTTAAATGCTTTTTCGGCTTCCAATTTATCAATATGCATTTCTCCGTTTAGAAACCATGCGGGCTGTAAATATCCTAAAATCAAGGATGCATCTGTAACAGTGGGATCAGTACCTCCCTTTCCATAACATGCTGGGCCAGGTTCAGAACCAGCACTTTTTGGTCCAACTTTTAGTAGATTGCCATCTATCCAAGCGATAGACCCACCCCCAGCTCCAATAGTACGGATATCGAAAATTGGTATCATAACAGGGATATGATCAACATCAGCCTCATATACTTCAGTTGGTATCCCATTTAAGAAAAGGCAAGTATCCAAACTTGTACCACCAATATCTAGAGAAATGAGATTTTTATAACCCATTTCTTTTGCAAGATGTTGTATTCCCACTACACCACCCGCAGGACCAGACAAGACAGTTAGAATAGGAGTTTTTTTTGCTTGCTCTACGGTCATTGCACCCCCACCAGAACGCATAATATGGAATCCACCAGGAAATTGTCTTTTTTGAAAATGATTTTCTAGCTGAGAAAGATAATTGCCAAGTACGGGCTTTATATAAGAATCTAGAACTGCAGTACTAGTTCTTTCATATTCTCTATATTCTCTTGCTATCTCTGATCCAATTGAAACTGGAATCTCAGGATATAATTTCAAAATATATTCTCTTGCATCTATTTCGTGTTTTGGATTTATATAGGAGTGAAGAAAAGAAATAGCTATTGATTCCACATTATTGTTTTCTACTAAAAAAGTTACTTTTTCAATGAGATCATTTTCATCTAGCTCTTCAATTATGTCACCCTGCCTATTAATTCTGCATTTAACTCCAGCAGTTCTATACCTTGGAACTAATTTTTGGCTCTGATGGTAATCAAACTGATACATATTTTCAAAAGATAAATCACCTCGAGCAATTTCAAAAATATCCCTAAAACCTTTATTTGAAATTATCCCTACTTTTGAACCCTTCCTTTCCAAAATCGCATTAAGACCTAAAGTTGTCCCATGAACAAATTCACCAACATTTTCCATTGATTTAGTCAACTTTTCTACTCCGTTAATTACTCCCTCATGTGGTTCTTTAGGAGTAGTTGGGACCTTCATAATTTTTAATGTGCCGTTGCTAAAGTCAAAATATAGAGAATCTATGAATGTGCCTCCAATATCAACGGCAATGCGATAATTATCTATTCTGTTTTCCATTATATTTTTAATTTAAATAAGATGAAGATAACAATTCTTTAGTATACAGTTCTTTAGGATTATTAAATATTTCTATACACTTTCCACTCTCAATAATACGACCATTTTGCATAACGTAAACACGATCACATAAAAAATTGACTACTGATAAGTCATGAGAAATAAAAAGGATAGATAAATTATTTTCATTATTTAATTTTTTAAGTAAATTTATAATTTGGGCCTGAATTGACATATCTAATGCTGATACTGGTTCATCACATATCATAAAACGGGGTTCTACTGCTAAAGCTCTTGCAATAGCAATTCTTTGTCTTTGTCCTCCAGAAAAATCTTTTGGGAATTTATTTAGGTCATTTGATGAAAGTCCTACTTTTTCTAATACATTTAAAACATAGTCGTCCATTTTATTTATGTCGTCTAAAACTTTATGAATTTTAATCCCCTCTGCTATTAAATCTTTTACTTTCATTCTTGGATTAAGAGAAGAATAAGGGTCTTGAAAAATTAATTGTATGTTTTTTCTAAATGGTCTCATTTGTTTATTATTTAAAGCAGAGATATCTTTGTTTTCAAAAATAATTTTTCCAGATTCTATTTGTATTAATTTTGACATACACAAAGCTAAAGTTGACTTGCCTGACCCTGATTCACCAACGATACCTACAACTTCACCCTCTTTTATCTTAATGTTTATATCATCACACGCCAGAATAGTCCGTTTAGGAAAATAACTTAAAACAAACTCTTTTCTCAAATGATTTGTTTCAATAATAGTTTTCATTAACTCTTTTCTCTCAAAATAATTCACTTACTCTAATACAACCAGATCTGCCCCATTTATATTTTATTAGCGGAGGATGACCATCTTTTTGGCAATCTATTTTAGAATAATTACATCTTGGATGAAATCTGCATCCGGATGGGAATTCGTTAGGTTGTGGAGGATTTCCCGAAATTGTAGTCAGAAAATCATTATTATAATCATTTAGCTTTGGCAAACAGTCTAGAAGTCCTTTCGAATAAGGATGCAGTGGATCCTTGAATATTTTTTGACTTGGGGAGTCCTCAACTATTTTTCCTGCATACATCATTAGCACTCGATCAGTATAATTTGAAATAAGTCCAAGGTCGTGTGTAATTAGAATTAAGCTCATACCACGATTAATACACTGCCTCTTGATTAGTTCCATTACCTGTTTTTGAATTCTCACATCCAAAGCGGTTGTTGGTTCGTCAGCTATTAATAATTCTGGGTTTTGTGATAAAGCAATTGCAATCACAATTCTCTGTCGCATACCTCCAGAAAATTGGTGAGGATAATCCCTTATCCTCTGTGAAGGTGAAGGAACACCTACTTCATTAAGCAAATTAATCGCTTGTATTTTAGCTTTATCCATTGAACAACCATCGGCTATTAATCCTTCTGAGATTTGATTACCAATATTAAGCATTGGATCTAATGCAGTAAATGGATTTTGCAGAATTAATCCTATTCGTTTTCCCCTTATTTTGTTTAAAATAGAATTTTTTGCTCCAATCAACTCTGTTCCATTGAACTTGACAGATCCTTTAACAATTGCTTGGGGCAATAAGCCTAAAATAGATAGCATAGAAACTGTTTTTCCTGAACCAGATTCTCCAGCAATACCGACTATTTCACCTTTTTCTAATCCAAAAGAAATGTCGTCAACAACATCCGGACCATGAGGAGAGAATCTGACAGAAATTGATTCCAAATTAAGAATATTATTTTTAATCATCCTTTATTTATTTCCACTAAGGTTTGGATCTAACTCTCTGCGGAGAACGTCTCCAATTAAATTAAAACTTATAGCTGTTAATAAAATAGCTAACCCAGGGAAAAATACAACCCACCATGCTTTTGACATTGCGGATCTTCCATCAGCAATCATAGCCCCCCATTCGGCCAATGGAATTTGTGCTCCTACCCCAATGAATGAAAGACCAGAAATTACAAGGATAACTGCAGCAACATCTAATGATATTTGAACAAATAGTACATCAAATGCGTTAGGGATTAAATGTGAAAAAATAATTCTTAAATCTGAGACCCCCATTGCCTTTGCAGATAAAATAAATTCTTTGTCTTTTGTTTCAATAATTAAAGCTCGGGATAATCTAGCATAATTAGGCCACCAGGTAAATATAAGTGCTAAAATGGCAGCTTTCATCCCTGCTCCAAAGGATGCAGCAAAACCTAGTGCAAGGATTAGTGGCGGAAAACCCAGCCAAATATCGGTAAATCTCATTAACAAATTATCTATTATACCTCCACTTAATGCTGAAATTATTCCTATAAAAATACCAATGCTGGAAACTATAAATATAATAAATAAAGTAGTAGCTAATGTCAGTTTAGCTCCAAACAGCACTCTACTAAAAACATCTCTTCCTGCTGCGTCTGTTCCAAAAATATATTCAGA
>Ga0115000_10002048_pt1 | contig 17637 bp, 15 predicted proteins | sample ArcticOcean_MG_C_6_FD_89690 | JGI IMG/M metagenome (GOLD analysis project Ga0115000, IMG submission 89690) | Marine microbial communities from western Arctic Ocean - ArcticOcean_MG_CB8_128 | ecosystem: Environmental > Aquatic > Marine > Oceanic | place: Arctic Ocean: Canada Basin | collected...
GCGGCGGCGAGGGCGGGCGCGGCAGCGAGGGCGGTGCGGGCGGCCGCGGCGGCGGGCGCGGCGCCGCGGGCGGGAGGTCGTAGGTCGCGTGCAAGGTGCATAGCCCGACGGCACGCAGAAAACTGCCACAAACGCGCCACAAACGCGCCACAAACGAGTGAGATGTGCGCGTGTGAGAGGTCCCACAGCGTGCTCCTAAAGGGTTCGAGGTGCATCGGCGCACGGCAGCGGCGGGCTTGGCGGCGGCGCGTGCGGGCTCGGGATTGGCGGCACCGAAGGCGGCGACTCGGGCAACGGCGGCGGTTTGGGCGGGCTGGGCGGCGGCATCGGTGCCTCCATGGTGTCGTATTGCGGTCCGCAGTAGCAGAAGCTGGTTGGGACGCTCTCGTCGAGCGCAGCGGCGCCGGCGTGTTGCATCTCGAACGAATCGTAGCCGAAACGACCCAAGGCGTGGCAGCGCTGCGCGCACGAGCCCGCCGACGGCGCGGGCGAGTGCACGAACAAGTCAGTGAAGCCGTTGGCGTCAAAGTCGGCGAGGAGGAGCTGCCGCGCCGACGGCAGCGCCGCGTGTGGGTTGGCATTGCCTGGAAAGCGCGAATAGGGCCGGTTGTCTTCGTCTTGTAGCCGACGGCCTGACGCGTACGACTCGACAGCGAAAGCAAGGTCGACGGTCTCAGGAACCACCTCTGAAAAGTCCGCATTGAAATTAGTGAGTGCAGTGCCGCGGTAGATACGAACGTGGTCGTGCTCGGCCAGTGTCACCACGTCCACGTAGCTGTCGGAGTCCAAATAGGTGACGACGACCGCCGTTGTCTTCTCGTCTGAGTTACCAAAGGTATACACATCGCGCAAAGGCAGCTTTTCTGAAACACTCTGGTCGTCGTCGTCCTGAAGTCGACGACCAGGAATATGACAATGCATGGCCTGGCGGTTGGCGAGGAAGACGAGTCTCCCACAAACTGCGCCCTCAGATTCCTCACAGCATGGCATATTACAGAAATTGGCTTCTGGTTTCCAACCGGTGTTCTTCAACGCCTCGGCCGCAAACCATGCATCGCAGTCTTCTTCGTCGTAGAGTCCGCATATAGGAGAGCTTGCCCCCTCGTTGAAGCCATTACTGGTGGGAGCACACGGTGCTTTCGGCGGCGGCGGCGGCGGCGGCGACGACGGCGGCGGCGGCGGCGGCGGCGGCGACGGCGGCGGCGGCGGCGGCGGCGGCGGCGGCGGGGACGGCGGACTGGGCGGCGGTGGAAACGGCGACAGAAATCCGCTGAGGTCCGGTATCACCTTTTGTTCTTCGCTCATGAGCTCGCTATGCTTGACGATCATGCACCGGTTGGGCGTGTCCAGGTTTGCAAAGCACGCAATGCTGCGTTCGGATGTGCTCAGTTCTTTGTCGAGGTCCATGCGCGATACGGAGATGCTCACCGTCTCATCGCTGGAGACCGATCCAAACGGGCGCAGCGCGAAGTCCTGGATACCCAGGTAGGCGAGCGAGTTGGGTGACTCGCGTCCCGTGCCGATGGCGAGCGCTTCGTGCGTTCCCTCAAAGTCGGCTTTAAACACCGCGGATGAGAGCGTGCGGTGGTTGCTGTTGGCCAGCGGTGAGAAGACAACGGAAAAGTCCATCTTGGCCACGTCGTCCTCCGTCTCTGCCACCTCTGGACTCACAAAGACGTAGTCGTCGGTGTCGAGCGTGCCTACGAAGACGGCGCGGCGTTTCGAGGTGCATCCAAAGCTGAGCCCGCGACAGTTTGTGCCGTAGCCGTGCAGCGTGCCTAAGAACGCTACTGTGGTGACCTGCGCAGTGCCCGCGGCGAGCACGATGCCCATACTGTGGAAGCCGACGCCGCCGCTGCGACTGAGAAACGCGTTGGTGTTGTCGAAGACGGTCAGGAACACCTCGACCGATCCGTCGGCGTAGACAGCCACGACGTCGTCGGGCGCGACGCCGTCGATGTCGCCGGCGTAGACCTGCGCAAAGTCGCGCGGTCCGACCTCGATTCCGGGCTGCCATCGAAAAGCAGCCCCACCGAAGCTGCGCGCATGGTTTCTGCTTCTGTTGTAGGCGCTCGTTGAGTCGCCAAGGAAGAGTCGGTTGCCCACGAGAATGTCGGGGTAGTCGTCGTTGTCAAAGTTGCCGAACGCTGCCACCTCGGACTGATGCACGGCCACGCCAACGGCGCGCGAAGCGGTAAACGACTCGGCGGCTGATCTGTGTTCCATTGAGTAGTTCTGCAACCAGACTCGACTCATTGCTTCGACGCCGCGCGGCGTGACGCAGCAGCCGTCGTCCGCAACGCCAACGCCACCGCACAGCTGCAGGTTGGGCGTGGCCGTGTGGTTTCCCGCCGGGTCCCACGTCGCCTTGGGTGGAGCGATCAGCGTCATGTAGCCGGCACACTGCGCAGCGTCGGGAATGAGGCTGATACGAAAGTCCATGATCGCACCGAGGCACAGGTCAGGCACGTCAAAGTGTGCGCCGTGAAAGGGTCGTACCCCCGATTGCACGGGGTCGTCCCAGCGCCACCCGTCGGTCGTGTCCGTGTCTCCCAACGCGCGGCCGCTTTGCAAGACGGTACCGCGGTTCACATAGTCTCCAGCATCCACGAGCTCCGGCAACCGCGCTCCGCAGATGCACCAGGCGTTTACGTCGAGATACTCGTCTGGGAAGCGGTCAGCATCGAGGTAGTTGGCGCATTCGGGCACCGCGGGGACGCACGTGTCGTCGTTGCCCTCGCGCTGGAAGGCCGCGGCGCAGAAGGCACTGCATCCCGTCGGCGTGTGGTCGTAGCTGGTCCAGTGGGCGGGACACTTAACTGGGGGGGAAGGGCAGCTTACGTCGCCAAAAGTGGCGTTTGCGTCGTCGGTGCATGGGAACGCGCAGAAGTCGTCGGAGTAGTCGAGCTGCGCCTCCTCCGACGTCGTGCCGCGTTTCCCAGAGATACGAAACGTGTGCTCGGCACGGCAACACTCGTAGTCGCCAATGTTCTCGTCGAAACAGTTTGGGAACTCGGGTCCGCTGGGCTGTTCGAGCTCGTCACGGATCTTGCGAAACGTGTCGAGGGTGCGATCGGGACACACGTTTGGTTGCGATCCATACGGACAGAGAAAGTCGGCAAACAGAAACCTCAGGCTGGTTCGACCCTTTTCCATGATCTTGGAGAAGTTGCTCCGCAACGGAACCGTGAAAAATACGCGCTTGGATCCCAGCCCGCCGTCGCTGCACACCTTGTCCGGTCCCTCTTCGGTCGCGTCGAACAGGTTTTCCTGCGCCTTGCAGTTGGGCTGTCCAATCGTGCTTGCCTGAACATACAGGACGCGCTCGTGGTACTCGTACTTGTTGCGCGAGAACGAGCCAACCCCATTGTCCGGGGACTTGTTGAGGTCAACCTCTGCAACCCGTTGGCACGCCCTCGTCTGCGTTCCACGTCCGCAGAATGCCTCGGAGTACGAGCTCGCGCTCTCGTACTGATGTATCCACGTGTAGGCTGACATCGAAGGCAGCGCGTAGTCGGTCTTGTCCGAGCATCCGCCCGGGCACGCCTTGATCGGCGACCAGTCGCCCGACGGGCCTGGTGCGACGGCAGCGCTGCCGTATGTGCTGATAACGTCCTCGCTGCAGGTCTCAAAGCACGTGTTCTCGGTGGCCACGCCCACGCGCGCCATGCGCTTGGGCATGCGCCAGCCGCAGTCTTGCAAGTCCGTGTTTGGCGCACAGGTGTTGTTGCCCGGAGGATGCTCGGACCACATGAGGCCGTCTTCGCAAACGTCATTCTTGCTGGACGCGCACGAGTCGTTGGGCTCGTCGGGACCCGCGTCTTCGGGAAGAAAGTTGTACGCGCGCACGCCGCAGTATTCCGGATCCGTGCCGTAGTAGCAGTAGTTGTCGATGCTGCCGGGACCGCCGTCGCGACAATATGGTGTGTGGTCGGAGTGTGTGTGGTCGCGCGCGACAATCTCTCCTCTCTCAGTTCCAACTCTGCCCACGCATCTGGGTTGACCGCCCTCGGCCGTGGTGGAGAACGCAGCAAGGCCAAAGCTCACCAGGTTCTCGTGCACTCCGCAGCTGCGGACCTGCGTGCCGAGCTCGCATACCTCTGGAAGTTCCAGCCGGTTCTTTGACTTTGACGTGCCGTCCATACAGTACCGTCCGTCGTCCATCAGCGCGTCATTGGGCAGCGTGGTGACGTCGGAACTCTGATCCAGTCGGCTCTTGTAGGGGCAGTTGTTGTTGTTTTGCTCCATAGGGTCGTAGGCGTCGCTTTGGACGAGCGGCTGGCGGAACCCACCTTCCCACTGCACAGCTCGCGTCTGCTCGCCGTAGCAGCGTTCGCTGTTCAAGTAGGCATCTCGGTGCACCACAAACGGCGGCCAGTCATTCTCGGGATCCCAGCGCCAGCACTTCTTGTTCACAAGAACGGTTTCGTCGTCGTCCTGCGTCCGCTCGACTTTGCGCCCGTCGGTCGTGGGAACGGCCGACAGCTGGCATCGCACGGCGCCTGGCGGTGGCGTTGGTGAGGGCGGGGGGGTTGGCGGCGACGGCGGCGGCGGTGTCGGCGGTGGGTACGCGATGCCGCCCGAGGCCAGCGAAGCCAGGAGCACGGCGGGCGTCACGACGTTGCTCGCGTCCTCCTTGACGCGGCACGAGTACTCCTCGTCGTCGAGCGCAAACTCGGACCACCACACGCAGACCTCGGATTTGCTCGCGCTGCAGCCTCCCTCGGCCGACGTGTGCACAACCGCGCTGGCAATGTCGTCGTCAACAAAGGCGTCGACGTGCCCGAGACGCAGCACGAGGCGCGAGTATCGATACGAGGCCTTCCACAGCTGCGAGGAGAGCGTTGAGCGCGTGCCGAGGAAGAGTCCACACTCTCCGAGCCGCGCCGCCGCCGCATCTTCAAACGACGTCGCGGGGTTGATCAGCCAGAGCGCGTGCGGAGCCAACAGTCGGTGCGACTGCACAATGGCGGCGCACGCGTCCAGGGTCACATTGCGAGACATGTGCAGCACGCGCAACATGCTGCCGCCCGTCGTCGTCGCAGCCGCAGCAAACCGCGAGAACCCAGCGTTGCTCTGCGACGACCCGGGGTACAGAAACCCCTCCCCACCGAGGCCGGCCCCGCTGAGCAGGTTGAGCGCGTTGGCGTCCGTCACGCCGTGCTGCACGATTGCGCGCTCGCACTCGTACGGGCACACGCTGCCGCGGTACGTGCCCTGCGCACGCATGCACAAGGTTCGGTTAGGGTTAGAATTAGGGTTAGGGTTGGGGTTAGGGTTGGGGTTAGGGTGTGCGATAGGTTCAAATGGGTAACGTACTTGATCGATCATCTTGCGCGCCGTCTCGAGGACGGCGAGTTGCGACGGCGACGCAAAGATGCTGGCACGAAAGTCGCCGCAGCCGCTCCCAAACCCGCAGTAGATGTGGAAGTTGGCGTCCGACGCGTCGTCGTCGGTGCCCTCGGGCGCCTCGTTGTAGCCGCCGGGCGACCAGGTCCGCAGGCCCACCCGCCCGTCGGGCGGCGGCGCGGGTGGAAAGGGCGGCAGCGGCGGCACGCGCGGCGGCGGCGGCATCGGCGGCGCGGGCGGCTCGGGAGGAGGAGGCAGATTATGAGCAACATTATGTAGATCGAAGGTCTCGATCATCTGTGCGGGCGGGCGGCAGCGTCGGTTTCGTGGAGGCGAGTGTCAGAAAAGACAGGGTCGGGTGCTGCGCACCGAGTGCGCCATGCCGCAGTCGGGGTTGGCGTCGCACGCGGCGCGGCACTGCGAGTCGATGGGCGTCGAGTAGTCGCCCGCGTCGCGGCTGATGAAGATGGAGCCGTCGGCCAGGATGGCGCCGCCTTGCACCTGTGAAGCAAAAGTGGAACAATGACGATGAAGGTTCGAGTTAGAATGAAGGTGTGTGCTAGGGTTGTTCAAAGAATGAACGGCGCACGGGCATGCCCATGCACACGGCGTTGGCGCCCTTGACGTTCTTGCGGTAGACGACGGAGCGGCTCGAGCCGCCGGCGACGCCGGGGCAAAACTTGATGCGGTACGTGCGCAGCTCCGGCCGCGCGGGAACGTGGATAATCTCGTCGTCGTGTGCGAGGTCGAGCCAGTTGGTCGTCGTGCAGATGCAGTGCAGGTACTCGGCGTCGTAGATCATGGAGGAGGCGTTCATCCGCGCGGTCAGCGCCGGCTCGACACCGCTGTGCGCCGCGCACTCGCGCAGGCACGCGTTCAGGTCGTTGATCTCGGTCTCGTTGTAGTAGGTGTTGCCGCTGGCCGCGTCGGCGGCGAGCGCCGCCAGGTCGGGTGCGTACTCGGTCTCAAAGGCCTGCTTGTGGAAGATGGTCGACTGCTGCGCCTCGACAAAGAGTTCGTCCCAGTCGTCGCGGTGCACGGCGTAGGTGTTGATGTACTGCCGGTAGAGCAGGCCGCCGTCGACGGCGTTCTTGCCCCTGTAGTGGTTGACCAGCGAGGCGCTGCGCAGAAAGCTGGTCAGGATCAGGTCGTTGGGCGCCGAGTGCGAGGGCAGGCTCGACGAGTCGTTGCGGTCGACCTTGGCAAGGTCGTCGTAGGCGTAGCACGAGCACCGCGACGGGTTCGCCTGCGGGTCGCTCCCATGGTACAGACCCAGTCGGAGGTCGACCTCGATGACCTCGACGTCGTCGTCGTGTCGCCGGAAGCAGAGCGCCATGCAGACGTCGCGCCAGTACGGAACGGCGGCCTCGCCGCCGACCGTGTCGGGCAGCATCGTGTAGTCCGCATCCGGCGTGGAGACGGCGCTCCACCAGCTGGGCTCGTGCCCCATGTAGGCGTAGAGGTCGTTGGTGCTGAGCAGCATGCTCGCGGCTGCGTTCGCGTCCTGCTTCCAGCCGGCGACGAGGTGCGCCACCTGGCCCTTGCTCGCCGGCGAGCGGACGTACCGCGCCACGCCGTAGTTGCGACCGTTGACGAAGACGTTGCCGTTGCTGAAGAGCTTCCGACCTCGCGTGAGCACGGCGTGCGCGCTGTACAGCACGGCCGATGCCACGACGCTCGTCGCGCGCGCGCGCACGGCAATGTCCGACCACCCGGCCTGGTTGGTCCCCTCGTTGAGCGTCGAGTCCTCGGTGAAGCAGCTGCACCTGCGCAGCAGGGAATGGCAGCCAACTGTTGCGTGTGTGTTGGTTTTGTGGGTTAGAAATTGCAGCCGCGCACGTGCACTGGTCGTAGGCGCCGGGCGCAAACGGAGGCGGCGGTGGCGGCGGCGGCGGCAGCGGGGGCGGCGGCGGTGGCGGCGACGGCGGCGACGGCGGCGGGAGGTTGTCGAGGATGACGCCGGTGAGCCCGGCACCTCTCAGCACGGCGGCGACGTCCGCATTCGGCGACGGGCTGGGAGGTGGCGGCCGCGGCGGCGGTGGCGGCGGACCGAGCACGGCGCGCGACTGAGCAGCGCCGTCCACTCCGGTCTGGTACAGGCGACGGTCACCACTGCAGGTCGTCGCGGTCACGGGACAATCGACAAAGCCGCCGTGGTAGACGCTCTGTGGCGCGATTGCCCGTGCTGGTCCGCACCGCGTCGACTGCGTTCCAAAGGGACACTTGTTCGACACGGACCCCGGTCCTCCGTCTTGACACCTTGTGTCGACGTTGGACGTCCCGTCGGCATTCGTGGCTGCGGAGTCGAACCGTTCCTCGGTGTGATGAACGCCGCCGTTCCCGTCCACCCAGCATGCATCTCGGCAGCCGCCGTCGAAGAGCTGCCGGCCCGCGGCGCACTCGGCGTCGGTCGTCGCGACGCCCTCGCGCCTGCTGCACGCGCTGCACTGTTTCCCGTAGTCGCACGCAAACGTGGTCTGCTCTGGTTCGTTTGTGAGCGCGTCGCCCGACCAGCGCAGCGCGACTGCCGAAAAGCCGCCGTCCGAGCAAAGCTCGACGGCGTCGAGCGGCTCCGTATTGCTGCAGAGACCGTTGTTGCGCTTGTACAGAATCTGTGCCGTCGTGCCGGAGCAGTCAAAAGAGTACGAGTCGTAGCCATCGATGCGCGTCACCACAAACAGCGCGCGACAAGTGTCGGTGCATGGGTCAAAGTCGACGGGTGGCGGCGGAGATGGATCCGGCAAGGGCGGCGGCGGCGGCGGCGGCGAAGGACGCGTGTAGTTGGTCACGCCCTGGAAGGAGTCGCCGTCAATGGTCTGCGTGAGCCGGTCGCCCCGACCTGCGCAGTCGGTGGCGTCGGTGCCGAGGCCGCAGAGGCTGGTCAGCGCGTCCTGGTATCCGTGGGTGGACTCGGGCACAAACGCCGACCCCGGCCCACCGTCCTCGCACACGCCGTTGTTGCTGTGCGCGCACGAGTCGTCCTGCTCGATGGTCCGCGTATTGGACCGGAAGCCGCAGTCGGCGCACTGCGTGCTGTACTCGCAGATCGTAGGCAGGAAGGCGCCCTTGCCCCCGTCGCGGTAGGTCGTGTCGTCGGCACGCAGCTGCTCGCCCACGAGCTCGCGGCACGTGTTGGCGCACTCGGTGAATGGCGCCGACGGTGGCAGCGGGGGCGGGTCTGGAATCGGCGTCGTGGGCAAAGGCGGTGGCGGCGAGGCCACAACATGTGCGCCCGTCACCGTGAAGGCGCGCAGGTGCGACAGGTGCTCGGCCGCGCAGTACCGGCCGCAGGTGCTCTCGCCGTCGTCGGCGCCTGGGCAGGGGACGACGCGGTGGCTGTCGCGGAGCGCGAGGTCGAGCGTGCGCGCGTTGACCAGCCGCTTGACCAGCGCCGAGGCGACGCCATTGTCAACGTCGCGCACGAGGTCGGCGCCGCCCAGCGTGGGCTGGCCCTCGCGGTAGGGCGTCGTCGCGCGGTAGTCCTCGGCAAAGGTCATCGGCGGCGGCGGCGGAAAGGCAAACGGCGGCGGCGAGGCCGGGTTGGCGCAGGCGCAGAACGGCATCTCCGCGTACTTGCACCGCCGCGGATTCTTGACGCCAAACTCGGCCTCCATGTCGGGCAACAGGAAGCGGTAGATTCCCCCATTGGGGCTGCCGTACTGGCAGCCCAGGAAGCACCCCGGCTCGTCGGCTGCGCACAACGCAATGGGCGGGCGCGCGGGCGGGATCAATCCTACCGCTAATACGCTTGCGGCTTTTGGCCCTACTACAAGCACTAAACATGTGAGCGATGCATTGAATGTGGTGAAGCTGCACTATCGCGTGGTGTGAGTGAGTGAGTGTATCTAGCATGTGGGTTCGAATTTTTGTGATTTGCACCCAACCCCTCGCACGGCGCCGTCGAGACCTTGAGCACGTCGGCCGTGCCAAAGTCGCGCGCGTAATCGCTCACGATGCCGCGGCACGTGGCGTACGACACCAGCGTGCAGTTGTCGTCAAAGTCGCTTTCGGTCTCCTTGGTCCGCTGTTGAAAGTATGGCGCCGGTGGCGGCGGCGGCGGCCGTACAATGGGTGGCAACAACGGGGGCGGGGGCGAAAACGGCGGTCGTGGCGGGCTCGGCGGCGCGAGCGTGCACGTCTTGTCGTAGAGGCTCTGGATCGTGGCGGCCTGAATGGGCGGGCACTCGCGCAGCAAAAAGTCGAGGCACGAGTCCTCGGCGCACCCCTCGGAGGGGCACTCGAGGAAGCCGTCGTCGGCGCCGCCCACGTGCGACTCGCCCTTGCACGAGTGCCAGCAGATCTTCTCGCAAAACGGCGCCGCGATGCCGGCGCCGTAGATGGGTTGCCAGGTCGCCAGCGTGTTGGCGACGGCCAGGCAGATCTCCTGATGCTGCAGGCCCTCGAGCCCGCCGGCGCAGATCGCCTCGACGCGCGGGCGAATCTGGTTGCGCACAAAGAGCTCGAAGCTCGCGCGCTTGATCGACGGCGGCGGCGGCGGCGCCCGCGCTGGGTCGTACCAGTGCTTGGCCGTGTCGCCCGGCGGCGGCGGCGGCGCGGCGGCCGCCGCCACGGTCAGGATGCCGGAGGCGAGCTTGCCGTCGCACGGGCGAAGGCGCGCGTACCTGCCAGCCACGACGCACAGGTTTGGGGAATACTAGACTTGCGGCATGTGCGCAGTGAACTTTTAGGCTGTAAATGCAATGGTGAAACGGGGAAGTCTTCCCATGGTCTCGTCGTGCGGAAGGTACCAAAGCGATTCTGGAAAGAGATATTTTCCAACTCCAAACGTGCAAGGTTATCAGAAGGTCATGTGCAAAGGCATAAATTTGATGATCCATCGGCTTGTACACATTCTCTTCAACGACCCGGAATTGAAGAAGTTTGTTCCTGGATCTTCTGTTGACCATTTGGATCGCGACAAAACTAACAACACGTCGAATAATCTTCGTTGGGCAACCAAGCAGCAACAACGTGCAAATACCCACCATTTCAATCGCTCGAAACCGCCAAACCCTACATCAGTGAAGGTTTCAATCCGTCGAGTTGACAATCCTGCAGATCGAATTGTGTTTGCCAGCCTAAGTGATGCCGCCAAACATTTCGGTTTGCCTAAGTGGCAGAACTTCCGAAAAGTCAAACGGATGTCGCAGCAACTTGGATGGAAGTTACGTTATTGTCGAGACGCTGATTTGCCAGGCGAGATTTGGAAGCCGACTGTTCACGGCACGATGGTGTCTTCCTGCGGAAGAACATCTGCCAACGGATTCAGAAAGATCTTTCCACACATAGGTAACTGTGGATACCGCAGGATCAACATCAAGGAAATTCATTACGGAGTTGGCAGCCTTGTTCTGGAAGCATTTGGATTTCCAAAGCCATCTGACGACCACTCGGTCGATCACATAAATCGCTGCAGAACAGACGATTCGCTTTCAAATTTGAGGTGGGCGACGTTTGCAGATCAGGCACAAAATCGCATGCGGACGCCTACATTACTTGCAGCGTTGCAGTCCGTCGAGGTACAAGATGCGGTGTCTTTGGAACGCACAGTGTACAGCTCTGTGAAAGAGGCTGCCGATGTCACTGGAATAGACCCCAAAAGCGTTCTGCCCAAGAAGCATCAAAGTTTCGCTCAACGGACAAATGCACGGGGCCAGACGTACATTTTCCGCCGCGTGATCGACGACACAGTTTTAGATTTGCCAGGTGAACTTTGGAAGCCAATTCTCAGGGAAGAATGGGCATTGGGGGGGCGGTATCATATGTGTGTGTGAGGTTCAAATTCATCGGCGTACATGCGACTGGCGGGTCCGACGCCCGAGGACACGAGGATGCAGCGACTCTCACCTTGCTTGTACACGAGGTTGGATCCGCCCTCGGTGATGAAGTGCTGCGCACACAAAGCGCCGCTAAAGTTAGCTCGTGTTTGTTTGCGTGTGCGGCTGGGCCCTGCTGCTATGCTGGTGCGCTGCTGCAAGTCCAAAGGATCGTGGCGATGCGCGAACGAGTTTCCGGCTGAGACGCAAACGTATCGTGGCAAGACGGTTCAAGTAAAGTTGTGTCCCCATCATCGCTCGAAAAGCAGAAGCTGGAACAAGACCGAGAAAGGAGTCCAAGCACGCCAAAAATACGAGAAGTCCGAAAAGGGACAGACAGCCAACAGAAAGTCAGTGGCAAAGTCCCAGACCACCGAGGCCGGAAAGGAAATTGTGGCTCGGTACAATGCCAGCGCCAAGGGAAAAATGAGCGCGAAGAGAAGGTACACAAATCTGATGTCGGACCCGGGAAAGAAGATGATGCGAGCGTTGGCCAATCGAGCACAGAAGATGATGCGTCGGGACGGAACAGAATCTGCTAGCTTCAAGAAGATATCCGGGATGTCCAAGCTAGAATTTTGTGCGCACATGGAATCCACATTTGTAGGAACGATGTCGTGGGAGAACTTCGGAACTGGCACTGGGAAATGGAACGTTGGGCATCGAATTGCCGTCTCGATGTTTGACTTTAACGACATGAATGAAGTCCTCAAATGTTGGAATCGCAACAATTTGTTCGCGCAGTGGTCCATTGAGAATAGGGATCTCAGCGTCAAGCTTCCAGACAATTTGGAATCTTTGCGAGACCTTTGGCCTGCTGGATGGCGGGGCGTGCTTCCAGTTGGCCAGCGGCGAATTGAAATCGAAAAGGCAGCACGTAATGGACAAAGAAGCCATTTTGTTGATCTGATGCCGTCTGATTCTGAGTCTGGTTCTGAGTGTGACTGAGTTAGGGTTGGTTCAATTTGGATTTGAGCGCACCATGGTAACGTCGCCCGCTTCCGTGTTGGGCGAGGCGGCCCAAAACGCAAAGATGCCTTGTTGCCGCGCAAAAGCCACCATGCTCATGGCCTCGACGGTGGTCCTCGGCAACGGCAACCCGCGCGAGCCCGGCGCCGGGTACCGGTCGTAGGGCACCTCGTAGGCAATGGCCGCCGCGTCGGCGTGCGACAGGACGCGGCTGTCGTCGCGCGTGGCCGGCATGCCGACGCATCTGCCAGCACGCGCACGCGCGCGTCAGTACCGCTTTCACTTCGCGTGTGGGGAGGATGCCGCGTACAATGGGTTGTCCAGTCCCGGCGCGCTCGCGCTGCACTGCCGCTCCGACTCAATCTGCCTGCGCACGCACACAAAAACGCGTGAATTGGATTTGCCGCTTGTGCGCGGTTCGTTTTGCACAAACCTTGTATACAGCTCAACGCCGAAATCCTCCAGCTTGCACGCACCAGCATTCTGCGCACACGTGGCAGAAATGAAGTCAGTAAAGCGAACACGGGATTGGGCGCAACCAATGGCGCCGGGAGTGGGAAATACCATTGTTCGGTGTTTGAGTATTGAGCGTTCAGGGGCGTTTGTTCGAGTTTTTTTGAAGTGCCTGCAGCAGGTAGCACCAGCCGATCTGGCGCGTGTAGCTAAACGGCGCGGCGCGCTTGAAGGCGTAGGCATCTGCGCGCAAGCAGGTGTGTGAATGTGAAAGTGTCATCGGGGTTCAAATTGCAGAGGCGTACTGCACTGGTCGGTCTGCTTGGCGCGCGCGTCCTGCTTGGTCGCCTCGCAGAGCGCCTGGCACGAGCCGACGGTCACCCCTGGGATGCCACCCTTGCCGTAAAAGGTCATGAGCTCGTGCGTGATCAGCACGTCGGTCATGCGCGTGTTGTACTCGAAGCGCTGCAACAACCGGCGGCCGCCCTGTCCCGCGGTCTGGATCTCGTCCAGCGCCGTGTTCAGCAGGCCCTGCAGGATGGGGTTGTTCTCGCCCAGCGCGTCGAGCAGCGCCTGCGTGCCCTCGATGGCGCCCGCGGTGTTGACGTCCCACTGCGCCGAGTCGGTCTTGCGCGGCGCCGCGTACTGCTCGAGGTCGCCGAGCCGCTCGCGCAGCGCGAGCAGGCTCTGCTGCACGGCGGCGTCGCTCGTGACCTTGGGCGCTGGGGGAGGTGGGTACGGCGCCGCCACACTCGAGAAGCAGCTCGACGCGCGCCGTCGCTCATCCAAAATTCGCCTCGCAAAGAGTCAGCTCACGCGCTCCTCGGTGATGGCGCCGTGCACGGCGTCGACGGCCGTGTCGAGCCCATAGTCGGCGAGCCGCGGCAGCGGGATGCAATCCTCGGCGTCCTGTGTGCGTAAAACAAACAAGCAAAATGTGGCCTGACGACTTGCGGCATGTGAGCTTGCTACAATCAGGGCGCATGAGGGTCGTGTGCAGTGTGCATGTTCAAATCGAGTTTTGTCGCACCTTGTAGTAGGGCGGCGGCGAGTTGGGCGGCGGCGGCGGACTGGGCGGCACGGGCGCATAGGCAAAGATGCGCGGCGGCGGGGGCGGCGGGGGCGGCGGACTCGGGTTGACATTGTCGTAGGTGTGGCGAAACTGGCCGTTGACGTAGACGAGGCCGGGGCTGCGCTCGAGCACGCGCTGGATGACGCTGCAGCTCGCGGCGTTGTTTTCGCACCAGGCGGTGTCTGCGGAAGCAACAACACCAGTCAAAAGAGAATCGTGAGGGCGTGAGCGTAGGCGCGTGCGTGCGCACCAATGGCCGTCATGCCCGAGCGCGTGCGCGCGCGCGCGGCAAAGGTCTTGAACGAGTCGCCGCCCGCAAAGGTGTCGAGCTCGAGCACGACATTCTTGACCGAGCAGTTGGCCGGCGCGCTGTTGTTGAAGTCGTCGCCGAGCACAAACTCGCTGAGCTCGGTGAGGCTGACGATCGTCGCAAAGTCGTGGTGGTACTGCGTGCCGTCGACGCCGGCGCACAGGCCCAGGCAGGCAATCTCCGACTTTTTGCACGCGACCCGATCGAGGGTGCAGGCGTAGAACTCGCCCGTCACGTCCTGGATCTGCCGGCCGGCGTTGGTGTACGTCTCGAACTTGAAGCGCTTGCACCTGCGTGTGCGGGCCGAAGAATGGACCAAAGGCGAACGACGTCGTGAGTTGTGGGTTCGAGGTGAGTGTCAGCGTACGTCTTGAAGAGGTACTCGTTGGTGATGCCCTCGATCGAGCCGCTCGCTCGTCGGTGGTAGTCGTTGTGGGAGTCGTACGCCTGCTCGCGCTTCTTGGCCTCGTGCCGCGCCACCCGACAGGCGTGGTAGGTGAAGGCCGCCGCCTTGGGCTCCTCGAAGCTCGGAAACTCGGTGCCCTCGGGCACGCGCCCGTCCTGCACGGCCGAGTCGAGCAGCCCGTCGTACGGCGCAGTGTCGCGCACCTGCATCCACGCGTGCGACGCCTCGACAAGCAGCGCAAACTCGGGATCGGCCGCGGCGCCAATCTCCTCGCCGCGCTCGATCAGCTTGGCCGCAAACTCGTCGTAGATGGCGGCGTCGTACTCGTGGAAGCCGGCCTCGTACTTGAACGGAATCTGGCTCCACTCAAACCAGGGCAGCATCGTGTCCTCGCCGGTGGTGGGCCACGGTCCGCACGCCTGCTCGTACCAGCTGCCACTGGTCAGGCACGTCTGGCTGACGTTGCCAATGAAGGTGGCGGCGTTCCCCGGCGAGACGAGGCTGCCGATGCCGGCGACAATCAGCCACACGATTCGCAGCTCGGGAATCTGCCGACATGGAGGGGACAAGGGAGTCGCGCAAGGCACTGCCATCAGGTCACGATCGCGTATAGCACGGGATCTATGGCCACGGAGAAGCGCTGCGGTTGCTTCTGGACGGCACAGCACTTCCGTAGCATGCGTGTCCCTCCAGAGTTTGAGTGGCCGGCAGGGCTTTGGGGTTAGAGAGTTCGATTTTGCGACGCTCGCCTTGCACACGAAGCACCCGCCGCACTTGTCCGCGCCCATGGTCGGCAGCCAGTCCTCGAACTGGTCGGCAAACTCAAACTCGTACGCCGGGTTGCTCGTCGACGCCGACTCCGGTTCGGTGTTGTCGAGCGTCTCGCCCGTGTCGGGGTTGGTCGTGCGCCCCTGGGACGTGAAGCTCCCCGTCGTGAACAGGCTGAAGAAACGACGCCCCGTGCGCGAGTTGAGCGTCGCCTCCAGGATGGCGACAAAGCGATGCATGAACACGGGCATCGACCAGAAGATCAGCAGGTCGGCGACGGCGTCGACGCCCTTGAAGCACCGCTCCTCGACGCACTTGAGCTGCTCCGTCCAGCCGCTCGGCTTGAAAAAGTCGATGATGCAGAACACAAAGTCGAGCATCATCATGAGCTGCGGTATGGCGATTTCCGCAAAGAAAATGATAACGAAGTCAACTCCAACGCCGACCACGGTCGTGATCATGCCGCTCTCTGCCAAGGGGAGGGGACACGCGCGCGTCAGACTTGCGGCCCAAGTGTTGGTTGTAGGGTTCGAGTTGCGTGTGGCGTACTAACAAGCATCTTGAGCACGGTCATGAGCGCCTTGAGCAGTAAGAAGAGCGCGTCGGCAATCACGGAGAAGCTCGTCTGCAGGATGTCCACGATCACGGCAAAGACGACGTCGCTCAGTGTCGAGCCGAGCGTGATGAACAGGATCGAAAAGTCGTCGAGTGCGGTCGTCATGTCGGCCGTGTCAAAGGCGGGGGCGACAAAGGTGTCGTCGCGCGAGAGCTCGCTCAGCCGCCGCGCGGTCGCGATGCCAAAGGTGTAGTTCTCGTGGTAGGGGTCAAAGAGCCGACGACGCGCGTAGGCCTGCGACTGGTCGGCGAAAAAGGGCGCCTTGTCGGCCGACTCGAGCTGCTGGGAATAGAACTCGTACCGACCTGCGCCGCATCGGCACACTCGCACTCAGACGCGGTCGGCACATGCAGGTCGTGGACGAGGTGCCACGACTTACCGCACCACTGCGCCGCCTTGAGCGAGGCCGTGCAGTCGAGTCCAAAGTATGGAAAGTCGGCCTCGTTGAAGACGCCTTGCCAGTGCTGGCGCGTGAAGATGAGCGAGAAGATCTCGAGGACCAGCACGATCAGCGGCTCCGCCACGTAGAAGGCGGCCGCGTTCCAGAGCGGAATGATGCCGGCGTTGAAGATGTCGACGGCCGCGTTCCACAGGATGCCGGTCGTGTCCCACGTCACCTCGGCCACCTCGAACAGCAGCGCGCCGCGATCAAAGGCCGTCTCCGGATCCTGGTCGATCCACACAAAGATCTGGTGCAGGATGAAGAGCACGAGGAGGATGGCCAGGGTGTAAAAGAACTGACCGGCGAGTTGCTGCGCCACGGCAATCGCACTGCGAAACACCCGAGTCGCCTCGGCGCAGGAGCGAATCGTCTTGCCGAGCACGGCCGCATCCGTGCCCCTCTGCGTGTACTTTTTGATCAGGCCCTCGACGGCCGCGCTCCGCGCGCCTCCGGCCATTGCCACGGTCGGTGGTGTGGTCCCACAACAGGCACAGCTCGATTCACAAGTAATTTGACCTTGCGGTCACGGCGCGCCCGAGATGTGATTTAGCGACGTCGCTAGACACAGAGGCATGGGACGCGTCCACACCACACTACGTCGTAGTGGGTGGGTGCGTGCACGGCGACGGGAGCGCATGGAGACCGCCGTGGGCAAGGAGTCTGGAAGCAGCGCCCTCGCTCGTCAATGTCAGCTCTCGTGCATCTCGGTGGTGCTGCAGCTGTTGGTCGCGGTGATCTTCATCCTGTCGTCGCTGTGGCTGGCGAGCATCGTGCTCGAACCGCTGCGAATCCTCGGGATCACGACAGTGCCTCCAGGAATCATCTACGTAGAATACGACCGACGGCTATAATGTGCGCCATGCGACCGGAACGAAGAAGGACGACAACCACGACAACCACGACAACCACGACAACCGCTACAACAACCAAGACACACACCGCCGCATGTGGCACTGCACAGTCGCGGTGCTTGGGTTTTCGCTCAATGTCGTGCCGCATCCCCACCCGCACCGGGATGCGGCTCCCGCCACGAGCGCACAGCAACATCGCCGTCTTCAGGTCGTCAACGATGAGCCGTGCAAGAGCTCGTGCGACGCCGGTGAGGACCAGGAGTGCGACGAGCAGGACAGTCAGGGCGACTGGACACTGAGCTGCGACCTGCATCCGACGACCAGCTGCGACGAGGACTGCACCTACAGCCCGCCGCCGCCCCTGGCGCCGTGGCTCGAAAACGGCACCTACCCGGCGCCGCCGCCCCCGCCGCCGCCGCCCGACTATTTCTACTTTGGCATCAGTCTGACCGTGTTCGTTCTGGCGGTCGTCATCCTCGTGCTGGCGTGCGTCTGGACCGCCTTCCAGGGGGCCCGCATCGGGTCGCCGGGGCGCATGTGGCTGCTGTACTGGTGCTGCTGCTGCGTGTCCTTTGACGACTGGGA
>Ga0115000_10002050_pt1 | contig 17633 bp, 25 predicted proteins | sample ArcticOcean_MG_C_6_FD_89690 | JGI IMG/M metagenome (GOLD analysis project Ga0115000, IMG submission 89690) | Marine microbial communities from western Arctic Ocean - ArcticOcean_MG_CB8_128 | ecosystem: Environmental > Aquatic > Marine > Oceanic | place: Arctic Ocean: Canada Basin | collected...
ACCCTCGTGGATTGGACAGCACATAAATATATTATCGCCGTCTCTACTATGATCTATATTGAAGTGACTAAGTATAATATCAATGTTACGGAATATTATATCGCGTACCTTGTTAAGGTCAAGCTTCTTTTTCTCTTTTAGGGTATTCATTCCACAAATCTTTTATTATATTCATACCATATGAATCCACAATTTGCCAAAGTGTATGAGAACCACATCAAACTATGTGGATAATCTTTCTGGATGAGATTCCCTATAAATACTACTGCATAACAAAATGTAGCTATGGCTATAGCAATAACCGTCATTATTCTTCCTCCTCAAAAGGAGCGTCGGCACCGTCAAGGGCACCAGTGACACCTTGTGCTACTGTCCTGTTTTCGTCCCTTGTTCTGAGTTCTAATAATCTCGCATACTCTCCATGCATATTCATGTTGATGTAATTACCGTCTTCCATACCAGGTCCATGTCTAGCTGTTATTGGCACCAGTTTTCTATTGCCACCTCCCGGTCCATCTTCAGCGATTTCTTCTGGTGATTTCATTTTAAATATCGAAAAGGATGTACATAACCAAACCAATCTATCAGAGCCACTAACAGTATCTGTTGATTCCTTAGTTATCCCATCTCTATTGAGCTGGACAAAAGCAAGACAAGGAAAGTCATATTTTACGGCCAAGTTGTGCAACTCTGTAATTTGAAATCCTAACGCTTGATACTCCTGAATGTGACCAGAAATAGATCCTGAAGACATTAACTTTAGATAATCATACACAACAAGACAAGGATTAGTACGACCATTCTCATCCTGTCCGACATCCTGAATTAACCATCGCTTGATAATATTCATTATCTGTTCGAATGATTTACCAGCTACACTCGCATAGTTATACGGCATCTCCTTAATTTCGTCAACCGCGTTTTGTACATTAATGATCTTTTCTTGTTCATCTACAAATTTACCAGTGCCTACATCGTTAATAGGTATACCGCTAAGGTTGGAGATGATCCTGTTTAGATGGTCTTCCTGTGACATCTCTGTGTCCAGCATCAGCACGGGAATTCCCTTCCGAGCAACATGGATGGCTACATTATCACCAAATACACTCTTGCCAACTTTGGGTCGTGCGGAAACTAAATCTACACATTTCGGTCTTAATCCACCACCTATAGCTGCATCATACCTATCATAACCAGTAGACACGCCTACTTGGTCGCATCGATTCTCCATCAAAAATTCTAAGTACTCATCGATGCCCTTTCCTAATTTGTCTGATTTGTTATTGCCATCATCCTCGCGTAGAAAATCGGTAATAGGACTCTCCATGAGATTGATGATCTCATCAATACTCTCATCACCATTTATATCTTCTACATCCTTGGCTATACTAAGTGTAAGTTTCTTTATCTTACGAGCAAATTCAAACTTCTTAATCTGTGCGGCAAAATAGCATACATTATCTTTACTAATTGGAAATTCAAGTAATGAATTAATGTATTCTAACTCTTGGGTAGAGTTGACTACTTCTGACAGATTTAGTTGTTCGGCAGCAGACAGTATTGCTGGAAGATCTATTGTTACTTCACTCTGCAAAACCTTTGCTGCACACTTGTATAGAACCTGATTGTTCTTATGCGTAAAACTATTGACATCTATTATGTCACATACCTCTACATAGGATTCCATTCCATATGCAAAGAGTCCAGCCAGAACTGCTCGTTCTGCTCCAACGTCTGACAGCTTGTGTCCCATTAATTATTGCCCACCACACTTATTACACCGTTGAAATTCACCATATGCCATTCTTGGATCAATGTTAAAAGATTTACCACAGACATGACATTCGACACGAGATTTTTTGGGTGACTTTCGTTTTCTTGAAACTGGTTCATATTCAGGCGTAGAATTCAAATCGTCCTGATGTTCGCCAAGATCATCAGTCCATGTGTTTTTGCCAGCTACCACTTTTCTATCTTCCCTTCTCTGCTTAGTTCTGGTAACAGAAAAGTCATCATTGACTTGTGCTGCTGCCACGGAATCTCCATTACCTGGAGTGGAACTACTTTCTGTATTAGAAAGCAACTGTTTTAGTAACGTATTCTTCTCGTCGTCGGTCATGTCGCTGATATTAAAATCATTAACACTCATTTTCGTTTACCTTTCTCTAATAAACATTCGGCTTTCTTCCTGATATTAAACTCTCTACCTTCGAGAGATCTAATCCTAGACTCTGCTATATGTTTGAACTCTATCAATCTTTGTGCTACATGGTTATCCTTTGTTATCATCGCCACTTTAATTTCTTTGGTAGCATAGAATTTTTCTACATCCATAAAATCTCTTGCTACAATTTTATTAATGAATTCTTCACAGAACGATATTACATTTTGTTGTTTAGCTCGTTCTCCTATTAAGTAATCCGTATAATTATATAAAAGAAACGCATGATTAAAACAATCTTCTTGCGATAAATCTCTCAATTCTTGGCCTGAAAATGATTCAGCTTCTTTTAGTTCCTCGTGAAAGTTTGATGTTCCTAAATTTTTATTATTGATATAGTCATCAATTCTCTGAAGGAACTCCTTCAATTTTTCCTCGATATTAGAATTGTTCAATTTGTTCTCTCCAAGTTTCTACATCGTCACTATATTTCAAAACGATTAGTGAGATTTCATTTAACTCACACCAATCTTGCTTCAGGTTATCTCTTTTAATAGATTCTTTGAATCCTGCAATAGACTTATGAAAGAAGCCACAATACTCATAATGTTGCTTACCATGAACCTCAACAGCAAGTTTAATGTGCGGAACGAAAAAGTCAAGAAACAATGTGGACTTTAATCCTTGATTCCTACTTCCGGGAAGCTTGACCTCTTCAAGAATCCAATGACTACCATAAATGTCTTTTAGCATTTCCCTAGCTGATAAGTGTAATTTTGATCTTGGTCGCTCATCGTTGTTGCTTACAATGTATTTATGTAACTGGATCTTATAGTCTCTGTTGTTGAGACCTTTAATTTTCATAATACCTTCAGCTTGTCCTGTAGCATACCACAAAGTGTTGGATATCTACTCAAAAAGTCTGATACATTATCTACACCCTGAACCTTAAAAAACTTTTCTATTTCTTCAGGTTTACTAGTATCTACACCTTCTTCCTTTAATACTTTTTGTATCTCTTCGTTATCACTGTCGTCGATAAACACATTTAAAGTAAACCATGAGCCAGATTTTTTAATTAGTGATAGGTCAGCAGCTACATTGGCTACTTCTTTAGCCTCGTCTATACCTATGCCATATCTTATCCAGCTTTCCGTTTTTGTATTTGGAATTCCTCCAGCGGCAGAAGTTTTAATCAACCAATTAACCTTTTGACCGAGGTCTTCACCAGCAGTGGACTGCCAACGTTCTTTATGGGTTATCACCATATTTGTACTGGCTTGGTATTGCAACTGATTTCCACTATCAGATTTTTTTTCAGGACTCCATTTAGAACCACCAGTGTTAGCTATGTTATGAGTAATGCAAATCATAATAATACGGTTTTGTCTAATGTCCGCCGCAGTTCTCTTCAAAAAGATAGATAATAATCGAGGTAGCTGTGCCCTTACTCTAGATGTTAATGCACCAATCATCTCTTCTTCTGGTAACATATTAGATATAGAGTCAACGATGATAACAGCACCTTCATCTGATTTAATTACATCTGTTATAAAATTCAGATACTGTTCAGCAGATTTCATTTCGCCATGAGGACCAATAACATTTACCTCATCAACATTTAAACCTTTAATTCCTTCAAGATGCTTTCTCTCTAATCGACATTCTGTGTCTACATAATACACCCTCTTGCCCATAGCTTGTGCTTTGCTGGCAATGTGTAAACAGGTCACACTCTTACCTGTTTTCGGGTCGCCTGTCATTACGACGACTTGACCCTCTGTTAAGCCACCACCTAAAGCGTCATCTAAGGATGGAGACACGCTAAGATTCTTTAGATTTAAAATACTATCTAGAACCTTGTTGCCTTTAGCAATCATGTCGCCATGAACTTTATGCAATGAATTGCAGATATCATCATCTTTGAATTTAACTGTCTTATTGGTCTTTCTTTTTACCATCAAATTTCATGTTCCTTAATTCGCTAAGTTTTGATCTTTTTCCAAATGAAGCAGGTCTACTTGTTGGATTCTCTTTTATGTCAAGGTCTTGATTTTTATCGAGATTGTCTTGCACTATCTTATCATATTTCTTAATGATAGGCAAGGCTCGCCTGTTCTTTAGTGAGAATATTCTTCCAAACTCTTGAGAATTAATGGCCTTAACAATACCAGTTTCGCTGTACACCTTCAATAGTGCATTCGCAGCATATAACTGTTTTAAATATGTCCACTTCCAAGGGTTAATATTCCAAAACTTATATGGAAGAGAACCCTTGTTTTTAAATTGTGCGTACTTCATACACATAATTTCTGCAATATACGCTGCACAGGTACAATGCTCACCAGTAGACTGATGTTTATACTTGCTTTTTTCAGTTCTTTTTCGCATAGATTAAAGCTTCTTCAAAACAATCCTCAAGATTATCCTCAATTTCTTTATCAACAACCAATTCCGGAACAATCCACATCTTCTTATACACTTTATTCTGCTTCAATATCCCGGTTGTGAAGTAGTTTTTTGTAATTCCTCCGAATTGACCCATAGCAGAACGTATTAAGTAAATACCTTCTGCATCTGTTAGGTCTATATCCACCTCGTGCGAACGAAATTGTAGTGACATCTCTTGTATAAAAAGATCTTCTTCTTCGCATCTCTTCTTGACGGATAACCAACCGTCATACTTATCATAGTAAAACTCTTCACCATTTGTCAACCTGACATTGATCCAAATAGCGTGTTTATTTGACCGATACTGTTGCAGCCATTTATCTCTATTTTTTTTCATCTGTTTTCCCAGTTCCGGTTATACAGGTAGCCTGTCTAGATGTAATCTTATTACCAGTAGACTTAACACTATCGCTCATTTGTGAAGCATTCTGCGTCATCACAACAGAACCATTTCTAATCCCAAACTGAGAACCAACAGTAAATGCTTCTTCGGTTTCTTTATCTTCTTGCTTTTTACACTTAACAATGTGTCTCTTCACAAGAGTCTTTGCTCTATCAAGCTCCTTACACATATCATCAAGACTTATCGTCTTATGTTGTTCTTTAATATAAAATTCTTCTGCTTTTCCAAGCGGACCCTTTTTAACCATTGATAAACCCCCTTTGTGCTCTAATTATGTAAATATTGTTTTTTGTATTAAGGTACATCATATAGAAATCGAATATAGCCTTTGATACCTTTTTCATCTTAACAGTCTCTGTTCTTTTTGATCTGATACGAGATCGTAAAGGATCGCATATCATACCATCATCCTGCATTCTGACATAATAATGATCCACCTTGTCTTGAAGAAGTATTTTAGCAAATATGATTTCCTTGACATTTGAAACTTCTTTGCCGTCTTTATTAAACCATATAGTATCATGTTGTTCTTCTGGTAACGAGTTCGGATCTTGTATAAAATCAATATCCTTCATATTTTACCTTCCATAATATACGTTTGCTTTTGTTTATTTGTCATGTTAGCTATATCTCTAGTTGTAGCTGGCATGTCCTTATTTACTGGCTTCTGGCTGTTCTTCTTTTTGGCTGCAATATTATCTTCTATCTGCCCTTTATTATTCTTGTAGTTATGCTCTGCTAACTGACCAATAGTGCTAATGTCATTGCATATAACATGAGAGCCTCCATATAGAATCCTTTCTAGGGTACTCTTTCCACAGTCTGAGCATTTGCTTAAAGGCTTATCCTTAATGGATTGTTCTATCTCCAGTTCGTGTTCGCAACTGGTACATTTATAATGATAGGTAATGATTGTACTGTCTCCTAAGCTATGTGTCAATATGAAAAAGGGGTTCGCCTTTAAGTCCTATAAGTACTGGTATGTCATCTCTTGATGATGATGATTTTCGATCATAGGAAACCTTTAAAGTTACGCCTTTAAACCTTATAAGATTGAATTCAGTTTCGTGTGATAAGTTCATTGTAGATGTTCCATGTTCTAGTATGTCACGAACAGAAATACCTTTGACAGAATCATTAATACTAACTGGTTTTCCAAAATCTCCGATCCAACCAACTAATCCAGCAATTTGTATATCCTTGATTACTATATTTGGTTTACCTATTAAGTTCATCAATACCCTTTTTAATAGATCGTTTTGAGGTGGCTCATTCATAAATAATGTCCTACTAGGATGTTGCTTCAAGTGCTGTAAGTATTTTCCCGATAATACTATTACGCTGTATATCACTGTAATCAAAGTTAATAGTAGAGACACCTTCTATATTTTGCAGTCTATCTATACATACTGATAACCCACTTCTATGTTTGATGTCTGTTTGGTCTATGTCACCATTTATGATAACCTTAGAGTTTTCACCCATTCTAGTTATAAACATTTTTATTTGTTCTATCGTACAGTTTTGTGCCTCATCAAGTATCATTATTGAATCATGAAAAGTAGAGCCACGCATAACCTCTAAAGGTTTATAGCAAATCTTATCGTTGTTAGAATAATGGCCGTAATAAACTTGACCGAGGAAATATTTAAAATGCTCTTGCATCGGCATCAAGTATGGGGCTATTTTATCCAGTATGCCTCCGGGCAAAGATCCGATATCTTTACCCGTACAGACAAGGGGTCTTGTTATTATCACTTTATCTATATCATCTTTATGAAGATCACTTGAAGCTATGCCAGCGGCTATGAATGATTTTCCACTACCGCTTGGTCCAGAACAGAATACTACATCATTTTCTCTAATTGCTCTAATGTACTCCTTTTGATTATCTGTTCTTGCTACGAGGGGTTTAATTTTTGGAGTTGATTTTTTAGAACGTCTTTTCATTATGGCTTTCTATTGATTGGTAGCATAGGTTAAACACCAGACGATCCGAAACCTTTATCTTTTCTTTCCGACTCTGTGTCCATTATATTTTTCAAAGTTGCTTCAGGTAACTCTGTAGATTTAACCATTTTAAACTTTGGAACTTCTTGGAACAATATTTGTGCGACCCTGTCTCCAGGTTGTATTTCGACAGACACAGATGAAGTATTCAGTAAACATATTTTTATTTCACCTCTATACCCAGAGTCAATCACTCCTGCTAATACATCAATACCTTTTTTAACAGATAATCCAGATCTAGGCCAAATCAATCCGACAAACGATGGGGGTATTTCTAAAGACAGTCCAGTGCTAACCATACTTCTGCTACTATGGGCAGGAATGATTACTGGATTAATTGAATATAAGTCCCATCCAGCATCTGAGTCGTGAGACTGAGTTGGTACATGTGCATTGGGTGCAAGTAAAGTATATTTAATTTGCCAGAAATCCCCCATAGATCTCTCAACTGGTTCTAAAAATGGGGATCTCTCTTGCGTGTCGGTCCTTCCCAGCTTATTAGTGTCCATTTATATCAATTCCTCTATAGGGTTTCTATGTTCCAATAAATATTGTGGCCTACCAGTATTGTCGATAATTGTTTCGGTTCTTGGATCAATGCCTATTGCTTTATACATTGTAGCACAAACTTCCTGAATATGCACAGGTCTATCTACCGCCTCTTCTCCGTACCTGTTAGTAGATCCGATTATCTGGCCGTGTTGCATTCCACCACCAGCCAATAAGGCACAGCTTACTGCACTCCAATGATCTCTTCCCGCATCTTTATTTATTTTAGGGGTACGTCCAAATTCCCCCCAAACAACCACAGTTACATTATCAAGCATACCGCGTTCATCAAGATCTCCAACCAACGCAGAAACACATTGGTCCAGCTTTGGACCGTGGTCTCTAACTAGCCCAAAGTTATCACCATGGCTGTCCCACCGACCATAATTTAATGTTACGGATCTGGCTCCAGCCTGTACTAATCTACGAGCTACTAAAAGTTTATGATTGTTTGTTGCGGCACCGTCATATTGGTATTTATAAGGTTTTCCAGTACCATATCTTTCAAGAGTCTTGGGGTTTTCTTTTGATAAGTCTAGAGCATCTAACAACTTACTGGACATTAGAACATCAAAACTTTCTTCTGTTAGTAACTTCATATCAATATTAGATATGTCAACCCCCCTGAGTAAATCCTGCCTTTTCTTAAATCTATCTTTAGAGATATTGAGTTTTAGGTTTTTCATCATCTGACCATTAGGCGTAAATGATTGATATGCCGTACCTAAATATCCGGGCTTCTCAAAATCATACCAAGGAGAATGAGATGTTTCTTCAAGCAGTGTTATATTGGGAGGCACCGCAATAGTAACTGGTCCCAGCACTTTAGACGCCGCAGATCCAATTGCTGGATAAGTTGATCCAGAGACTTTGTCTTCTCTGAGCCAACCAGTCGTACATTGGTATCCATCGTGTCTATTTTTACAACCAACAACAGACCGTATAGCTGTAAATTTATCGAACATCGAGGCGATCATTGGGAAACATTCACCAATTTGAATACCAGCAACATTGGTAGAAATTGGTTTAAATTCTCCACGTATCTCAGTTGGAGCCTTGTCTTTGATATCCCACATATCTTGATGAGGAGGACCACCACCTAGAAAAACATTAATTACCGCCTTGTGCTGAGTTCCGTTTTGCTCCTGTGCCTGTAATATTTGAGGTAGTGAGAGAAGCCCAAGACCACCAGCGGTTAAAAAACCTCTTCGTAATATATTCATGTGTACCTACCTAACTTTTATAGCTTTTAATATCATCAGAACATATTCCAGTACACAGACTTACATCATCATTGTGTATCTCTGGTAATACAGCAATGCTATTTTGTACTGGTTGTTTACCTGGATATACCCATAGATCACCTTTGGATGTGAGCGTACAATCATCTACATTGTGAAAGAAATAGTTCAATTCTACTGAGTCTTGTTGTGCATCTTTAATAAAACATATCGTTGATAAGTCTTTACAGTGAACCCATAAATTAACACACCTGTCTGTTAACCAATTGAAATCTATCTTATATGTTGGTTCATCATGGCCTAACCATAACGCATGTTGATGATACCATATATCTACTTCTACATCATACCCAAGCTCAATTGCCTCATCTATATAGGCAGGATGATTTTCTCTGTGCTCAACTCTGCCATTAATATTACCTCTATGAGATATCAATACTTTCATTGCAGTATCCTATTTATACCTCTTCAGAATGACGATAAATATGATGACAACCATTTATACCATCCAAAAGATAATAATCATTAAATTTCATATTGTGTCTTTTAATTCTGGCACCCTTTGTCAAACCAAGGACCGCTCCTTCTGCGTTGCCAGTTTTAGAAATAATATTTTTGAAAAATTCATCGTCTTTATTAAAAGTGTTATTTATTATTTCATGTCTGGCAAAAACAAAATGATCATTAACTTGGTGCGGTGGTACTCTGAAAGTCATATTGTCAGAATACCTAGAATGTCGTAACGATGATGTGTTATATTCGTTGTTGAACCATTCGTTTAAATTTTCAATGCGTAAAAAAGCATCGTTTCTAATAAGCAGTGTGTAATCGGGAATAAAATCACTTTCATTCAAATAAGCTACTGCTACTTGCCTACACTTAAGCATATAATAAATGTTTAAATAAGACCCCCCGCTAATAGGTGACTTGTTTTTCTTCTGCCCAACAAAATTTGGAACATTTTCTACCACCCAGTCAATTTTTGGTTCGTCAGCCATGTGAAAAAAATCTACATTATCTTTTATTTTGTTGGCTACTTTATCTGGAATTGACCAAGTCACAAAATAACTTTTCACGTTGTAGTCTTTAAAATTATTACAAACGTGAGAAATGTTCTGGATCGTTTCATCTAAATCTGTTCGTAAAATGCCAGTAAATAAAACTGCTATTTTCATTTGTAGTTTTCTAAAAAATATTTTAAATCTTCTGGTGTTCCTAATCCCCACATTTTAGGGATATGAAATGTACGAATTCTTTTACCGTCACTGATTGCTTGGTTAAATACAGGACAAACATAAAACTCATTATTTACTCTGATGTCTTTTTCAATCATATCCTCCGCATACTTTACAAAATCGGAACCATGTTTCCAATAATAGTATCCCACAGTAGCAATATTTGATATTGGATTCTTTTCTGCAATTTCAGTTACTAATCCTTGTTCGTCTACTTTAGCAAAACTCCACTTTGGATGTGTTGCTTTAAATGATACAATACCTCCATCTGCATTAGTTTCATTCATTTTATATAAAAACTCATTTGAATCCCATTCAACAAACTGGTCTGAGTTAGCAAAGAATAATGGATTTTCTGAATTGATGTATTCTTTTGCAAGAATTGCAGTACATGCTGCTCCTTCTGTAATACCATCTATTTCAACAATCTTACAATCTGGCGTGATTAGATTTAGTAAAGTATCTAAGTTATATTGTTCTCTATGTTTTTTTTGAACAACATAGATAAAGTTTGCCTTGATGTTTAGATTCTCTACCACTAATTGAATCATAGGTTTACCCTTGACATCGATGAGTGGTTTAGGGAATGTATATCCAGCCTGTTGGAATCTACTCCCTGCTCCTGCCATCGGAATCAATACATTGAGAGTCTCATCCCTCCACGCAGGTATCAATTGCTGTTCTCCCATTTTTACCTGTTCTATTTTTTTTAATATCTTGTTAAGAGTTACATCTTTTGTATTTTTGACTCTCAATATATGAGATTTCGAACGAGACGCTGCAAGTAACCCATATGGTGAATCTTCTACAATCAAAGTTTCTTCAGGTAGACAATTCATCATTGATATTGCATACCAATACATTTCCGGATGTGGTTTTGAATTTTTGACATCTTCATTAGATACAATCAAATCCATAAACTCCATTACACCCAATTTAGATAAAACTGTAAGCACTGTTTTTCTAATTGAATTAGAGCATACTACAATCTTATATCCATCATTAACCAAAGAATCCATTAATTCAATAAGAGTTGCATTTGGTTCTAATTGTTTTAATTTTTTTAAGGTTAGTTTTTGTTTAGCTGCCCAAATATCAGAATGTAATTTTGTTGGTAATCCTTTCTTTTCAGATAACATCTGTAGTTTTTGAGCTGTTTTCAATCCATCATAAGTGGACAAGTGTTCGTTCCAATTTATAGAATATTCATTACCTAATGCTTCATTGAGTGCATCGTAATGGATATTCTTAGCCTCAACTAAAACTCCATCTAGATCAAATATTATTAACTTTATTTTACTCATTTTTCTGAAATAACTTTTATTTGAAATATACCAGTGTCTTTAGAGTGTTGAACACATCTATCATGATAATTATCATCTTTATATGACTGTTCCCAATCAGGAGTCCAAGTATGCAATAAAACATCTGAACTCAAAACCTTAAAGTTAGCTAATCTAACTAAATTACCAAGACTTTGAGGGCACCATGAATACAAGTGCTGATTCTTATCGTTTGTATCATAAAAGAATCCATCCCTATTGTATTGTTCACAAGGAACTACAATTAACAACATCCCACCCTTTTTAACTTTCTTATAAACATCTTGTAAAGAAGCCAGGGGATCAGGTACGTGTTCGAAGGCGTGATTTGATATTACTATGTCTATAGATTCATCTTCAATAGAATTAAAGTCATTGGTTACATTTAGTCCATGACCCCTTGCTCTTTCAAGAGCTTTATCATTTACATCAAAACCAATTTTCTTTTTACAAGTAATCTGCTCAAGTAAAAATCCACCACCACAACCAAAATCTAAAACTGTATGTTCCTCTTTTATGTGTTTTTCAAACTTAAACAGGTTTAAGAATCCGCCTATCTTGCCTATTTTGCTTTGATAGTCCCAATACTCTTGATCATATTTGATAGTCATAAGGATAAATTTCCAAAATCTACATCGTTTAAATCATTAGTACTAGCACCAATCTTATAACTGGTGATTTCATGTTCTTGAGGTGCAACTTGAACAGCCTCGCTATTCATCCACGGTTGTGTCCAACCAGCTATGGGGTTTTTACCTACATTATCATAAGGTAATCCGATAGTCTTACGTCGTGACATACATAACCAATCGATGTATTGGTGTAGCACCGCCGCATTCAACCCCATAATCGGTCCATCCTTAAACAAATATGTAGCCCATGCTTTTTCTTCATTAGCTGCCCTTGTAAACATTTCTACCGCAGCGTCTTGACACTGTTCTGCTACCTTAACAAATCCTTCACTTTCCTCTCTGTGAAGAATTTTCAATATCTCTTGAGTATTAGAAAGGTGTAATGCTTCATCCCTTTTAATAAGCTTGATAATATCGGCATTGCCCACCATTTTCTTGTTTTCTGCAAAAGCAAATGAGCACACAAAACTTACATAGAATCGTACAGCCTCAAGAATATTAATACTAACAATAGTCATATAGATTTGTTTTTTGAGATCTGCTGTTTTAGCATCTGCCATCCCCATAAGATTGTTATAATCCTCGATAGCACTTGACGCTCTTTTCATTATCTCCTCGTCTTCGTAAATACCATCGAAGACTTCTTTAGGATCAGCATAGACATTCTGAATGATATAAGAGTAACTTTTACTATGGACTGCCTCAAAGAACATCCATGTTATTAAGCATTTCTCTAATTCAGTATTAGAAACATATGCCATCAAGGTAGGGACGCCACGACAAATCACGGTATCAAGCATAGTCTGATACTTAAGATTAGAAGTAAAGATAAACTTCTCGTTATCAGACATTTCTTTAAAATCAGACCTATCCTTCTTCAGTTCTATCTCTTGGGGTTGCCAGAAAAATTCTATCATCTTCTCGTCAAGATTAGTAAATACTGGGTATTTAGGAAGATGATACATTTGGGGACCAAGATCCTTACCTAAAAATAGAGGCTGGGTCATTGGATTTATATTTTTAGTATTAAAGATAGTTTTCATATTGCACAAGCTCCGCTTTCACAACCCATATCTTTTTCAGTGTCACCATCTCCATCAGGAGTATTGGCGTAGTAAAAATTCTTCAAACCATATTTATAACCATAGATCTGATCTTTAATTAGAATACTCAGAGGAATGTTGCCGTCTTCATAGTGTGCATAATTATAATATAAATTAGTACTGATTCCCATGTCTACAAACTTCTGAAGCACAGCGACGGTATCCATAAGGATTTTATTATCTTTAATGTCCCAAGCCATTGTGTAATGATTTCTCCGAGAATAATAGTTAGGAACTAATTGCTTGAGAATGCCATTCTTAGCTTTCTTGTAAAGAAGTAGACTTCTCACCGGCTCAATACCATTCGTACTATTCTGGATAACACTACTGGATTCGCAGGGCATAATGGCAGACATAGTTGAATGCCTCAAGCCGTATTCCTTGATTCGTTTTCGCAACCCCTCCCAATCCATATTGTAACGTGGCTTAACCAGCTTGTCAACTGATTTTTTATACCAATCTATAGGAAGTAGTCCATCTGCATATTTTGTATCCCCAAATTTCTCACATGGACCAAGGGCTTCTGCTAACTTGCAGGAAGCGTCCAACAAATTCCATTGGATTTTCTCCATAGTATCGTGAATAAGCTGTAAAGCCTCTTTCTCGCCATATTGTAATTTATTTTTTGCTAAGAATCCAGCGAGGTTCGTAATGCCAATACCCAATGATCTACGGTTTTTTGTGAAGTTTTCTCCAGCCAAAACGGGATAATCCTGATAATCAATGACATACTCTAAGGTGTTAACTAATACGTCGCAAGCCTTTGCTATATCATCATCAGAACTTAGTTCAAGTAAATTCAAAGCACCTAATATACAAATACCAATTTCGCCATCGGGATCATCAATAGATTTAATAGGAGTTGTGGGCTGTAGAATTTCCTGGCAAAGATTTGACATTTTAACAGGAATGTTCCAAGGGCTACCATCATTACAGTTATCAATATTCATTGAGTAGATTCGCCCAGTCTCTAATCTCTCTCTAGCAAATACCTCTGCAAGTTTTCTAGCCGGGATTTTCTTCTTGAACTTAATGCTGTAAGCATTCTCATATTTCAAATAAAGCTCATCAAATTTTTCATTGTCACCAAATGCATCATATAGACCTTTGCATTCATCGGGACTAAACAGTGTAATGTCTTCATTTTTAACTAATCGGTCAAAGAAAAGATGACTGAACTGGATTGAGTAATCCAATTTCCTGACTCTGTTATCGTCTGTGCCAGCATTATTCTTCAGAACTAAAATGTCTTCGATTTCGTAATGCCAAAATGGTACGTGTACTGTCGCAGATCCTCCACGTAATCCATTCTGACTCGTAGACTTTACGGCTGATTCAAAGTTTTTCAGGTAGGGAATTAGTCCAGTATGAATGACTTCCCCTCCCCTTATTGGAGAATTAATTGGTCTCATTCGTCCAATGTTCAATCCTATGCCAGCACGGCGGGCTGTATATCTTCCAACCGCATGGACAGAGGCGAATATGCTATCAAGATCATCGTCAATATCTACCAGTACACAGGAGGCAAACTGCTTAATAGTAGTTCTCACTCCAGCCATAATTGGTGTAGGAAGATTTACTTTAAATGTAGAATATGCATCATAAGCTCGTTTGACTTCTTTTATATCACTGAATAGACACATAGCTATCAAAATATATGAGAACTGAGGAGTTTCGTACAGCTCATTAGTAGACCTGTTCTTTACCAGATATTTGTCAATTAACTGTTGCAAGCCAGCATAGGTAAATAGGTCATCACGGCTATGATGGATAAATGTTTGGATTTTATCAATTTCTTGCTCAGTCCATTTATCTAAAATAAAGGGGTCATAAATACCTAGTTCTACTCTTTTGGCAATAAAATCATAAAGACGAGGAGCATTTCCGCTACCCCACACATCCTTCCTCAGTGCCATATTTAACAGCCTAGAGGCTACATATTGATAGCTTGGTGCAGCTTCTGATATAAGATCATTAGCTGACTTAATAATCAACTTGTGGATATCCGAAGTCTCAATCTTATCATATATAGAAAGATTAGCATTCATCACAATATCGGAAAAGCTTACTCCATTTATCCCATTCGTAGCCCATTGTACAACTTTGTGGATTTTTTCAACATCAAATTCTGCCAGACCTCCGCCCCGCTTCGTTACGTGCATTTCTGTTCCTTTACATTATAATAACTTTTTCCTAACAACTGATAAAACCCACGACTTACTCATATATCCATTTCGGATGATAGCTGTTTTTAAGTCTCCTCTATTCAGAATAACAATGGTCGGATATGATCTAATCTTGTAGTATTTGAAGTACTTTTTATGTTCTTTTTTGTCGGCGTCAAGTGTTATAAGTTTAGCATCGTGCTTGTTAAGTTCATCAATGACCTCTTTATCTTTCCATACTAATTTAATCATCTGTCTACATGGTGGACACCAAGTGGCACCAAAATGATAAACAATATACTTGCTATCTTTTTTAGATGATGTTTGTTTAGTATCTAAGATGTCAAATGGGGTCGGTGGATCTATTTCCTTGGCAGCACAACCGTTAACGAGCAATGCCAACAAACTAACACATATTAATAACCGATTTTTCATAGTAACCCGTCAGAATATTGTGGTAAAAAATGGGGGATCATTTGATCCCCCTAGCATCAGATAATATTAAGTCTTATGACTCGAATACGTTCTTTGCTTTATACTCATCAGTTGTTGGTGCAGCGAGACCACCATAATGGTAGGTCAATTCACCAGGAATAGCCCTAGATGTAGTAGCGGCATTGTCTACTGCAGTACTAAGTCCGTCACCGGAAGGAGCCGCATAATTCTGGACATCGCCAGCATTAGCACCCTTAGTGAAGTTAGGCGTGATTTGCGTAGAAGGAACGGCATACATATCGAATGTACCACCACCTGCACCAAGTCGCCGGGTGGTTACCAATTCATGGACGTTATCCTTGATAGCACCATTGTAATCAGCACCAGGTGTAGCAAAATCAGTGTAGGCAACATTACTCAGAGTAGTAGTTACTCCACCACCTCGCATAACCCATTGAGTCGCAGTTGAATCATAAGCAAGGGTTCCACCCGATAAAGCTTTAGCGACACCCGCTCTATCTGTCGTGGCTGCACCAGTTCCATCATTAGCAATAACCTTGGACCCAACTGATGTGCCAAAATCATCAGCCATTGAGCGAATAGTAACACTGTTCGTAATTGGACCAGTTGTCGTGTCGGCATTCCCTGCTTGAGCCAAGGAAGCACCATCGTTTTTTGTACTCGTACTTGTAACAGCCGAAGAACCATCAGAAGCTTGCACTGTAGACATAATTAACGTCTCCTATAAACCTAAACTAAAAAATAAATTCCTCGGTATCCTCTGATATTCCTTATTGTCCACACTATTATACACCATTAAGCAAATTGCTTTTAAGCCTTTCAAGGTCTTTTTTGATTTTAACTCTAATTGTTTGGCCTGATTTTTTTGTTTTGTCTGCTATTTCTTGGACCGTCATTTCTTTATAATATCTATCATAGATGATATCAGGGTCTTCACAATAAGTGTAGATTTCGTCCATCATATCAACGTATTCAAGTGTTTTATATGAACAGTCTGTATTAGCTATGTACGAAAATTCTTTTTTGTGGATATTCGTCCTATAAAAGGCTTGGCATTCCATAAGAACACCAATATAGAGATAACTGGAAAACTTGCAATTGGAACCTTCTTCATAGCTTTGCAATGCTTTCCATACGGCATTAATGATACAGCTATCAATTTCCTCCTTGTTCATAGAACCATAGAATCGCGATGCGGCCCTATTGGCTATTTTAAGAAGTGCTGCATCCCGCATAATCTCAATTATCCTGTCGTTCATCAGTGTCTTTTCCTAAAAGGGTCTTTTCGATACCTTGTCTAACATCTCTAAAATCAAACATCCTTCCAACTCCCACAAAAAATCTATACCTACTACAGACCTTAAGTATTTCTACACCATCTTGACGGCTAAGTTGTGTCTTGATATCATCAGTTAAATTAAAGTTAGCATGTCCTACCCAACAATCAAAGTTGGCCATGAGATTTATTTCACTTGTTATCTCGTCAGGAACACTAATTATAACTTTCTGTGACAACTCTTCTTGGCCCTCTTCTTCTTCTTCTTCGTATGACGGTTGTACGTCTGGCGGTTGTACGCCTGGAGAATTTAAGAACGGTTCTAAATCCCTGCTATTTGCAATAGACTTAGAGATCATATCTATGATAGGTGAATTTATCTGACCTTCTATCACATCTTCATATTTCTGCCAACCGATTTTTCTTTTGAGCATGGTTTATCTCCTTGACAGTTATCATATCATATCCAATGGACTAACGCAAGGAGATATATCTTCTGTTTCTGATATCTCTTCTGTTTCTTCTGTTTCTTCTGTTTCCATTGTGGATGATACCATTTCTGCTTCTTTAGTTTTCAGAGCTAAAAAATGTCCTAAAAAACTTTCGTGATCTTTTGAATCCATACCTTG
>Ga0115000_10002051_pt1 | contig 17633 bp, 14 predicted proteins | sample ArcticOcean_MG_C_6_FD_89690 | JGI IMG/M metagenome (GOLD analysis project Ga0115000, IMG submission 89690) | Marine microbial communities from western Arctic Ocean - ArcticOcean_MG_CB8_128 | ecosystem: Environmental > Aquatic > Marine > Oceanic | place: Arctic Ocean: Canada Basin | collected...
ATGTTTCACCAGATGCAGAAGTACCTTTATTTATAGTTACAAATTCTCTAATGATTGTTCTATCACCGACTGAAACAAAAGTCTTTTCATTCTCATATTTTAGATCTTGCGGTATTGCACCAATTGAAGATGAATGAAAAATTTTGCAATCATTTCCAATTCTAGACCCCTCTGATATTGTAACATGATTACCGATGAATGTCCCATCACCAATAGAAACACCTGGTTCTATAACAGTATAAGCTCCAACAACAACATTATTCCCAAGTTTTGAACTTGCATCTACAATAGCCGTAGAATGAATACTATTTGAAATATTAAACCTCTACGCGGTCAACTAAATTCGAAAATATTTTTGCTTGTACAGCAAGCTGATTATTAATTTTGATTGTGCCATCAAACTTGTAGAGCGTGAGTTTTTTTGAAACTAGCCGGATATTAATATGCATTGTATCCCCAGGGATGATTAAACGCCTGTAACGAACTTTATCAACACCAGATATAAACATATTTTTTCTAAGGGGGTCATCTAATTCGTGTAACATTAAAAAAGCTGTTGCTTGTGCCATCGACTCTAAAGAAAGAACTCCTGGCATAACAGGTTGACCTGGAAAATGACCTTGAAAAAAAGGTTCATTAATAGTGACGTTTTTAATGGCTTTAACATATTCACCTTGTTTTACTTCGTCAATCCTGTCAATTAAAACAAAAGGATATCGATGAGGTAAAATTTTAATTATATCTTGAATATTATAAGAATCTTTTACTAAATCATGACTCATCTTAATCATCTTTCCATAACTCTTCTAACTCTTTTGCATAAACTTTTTTTAATTTTTTTACAAATTCAACATTACTAGCATGGCCTGCTCTTGCTGCCGTCACATGGCCAATAATTGGGACCCCAAGCAAGGCTAAATCACCAATTAAATCAAGAGTTTTGTGACGCACTGGTTCATTTTTAAATCTTAGGAGCTTTCCATTAAGTAAGCCATTTGAACCATTAACAATAGCTTCTTCTATTCCAAATAAATTCCTAAGTCTATTCATTTCTATTTGATCAATTTTTTTATCCACAATGACTAGCGCATTGTCTAAACCACCACCTTTAATTAAACCCTGTTCTTTTAACATTTCAATTTCGCTTAGAAAACAAAAAGTCCTGGCGGGAGCCACTTCAACAGCAAAATCTTCTTCCATATTATATATTGCTTCATATTGAGTTCCTAAGGCCGGTAAAGGATATTCAACTAAGAAGGTAACTCTAAAATGATCGCTTGGGATCACGTGAATGTCAATATCTCTGTAGTAATCAGTATAATTGACAGCACGAGTAATTTCTAATACTTTTCTTTTTGATTCTTGCTTTACAGTTCCAGCATCTGATAAAGCATCAACAAAATCTTTTGCACTACCATCCATAACAGGTGTTTCTTTATTATTAAGCTCAATCATTACATTGTCAATTCTTAAACCGTTAACAGCTGCCAGAGCATGCTCAACCGTATGGATTCGTACATCATTTTGCTCTATTGTAGTACCCCTAGATATATCAACTACATGATCAATATCTGCTTTAATCTCAGGCGAGTCTTTAATATCAGATCGTACAAACCTTATTCCATAATTTTCTGGAGCAGGATGAAATGTAATCACACTATCAACACCCGTATGCAAACCGACCCCTTTACAAGATTTTGACTTTCGAATAGTTCTTTGTCTTCTATGCATTTATTGATTGTTATTTGAGTTTTGAATTAAATAATTTAATTTTTTTTTGATTGATAAGACTTCTCTATGAACTGCGTTTCTTTTATGCTCTTCTCTAATTGGCCTTGCTGGGTAGCCACCGTACATTTGATTACCCGCCAATGATTTTGTGACACCAGACTTTGCTGCTATAATCGAATTTGGCCCTATCTCAACATGAGGAACAACCCCAGCTTGACCACCTATTTGACAATTATCCCCAATTTTAGTGCTTCCTGCAATACCTACTTGTGCTGTTATTAGACAAGCTTTACCAATCTGAACATTATGACCTATATGAACTAGATTATCCAGCTTGCTCATATCTCCAATAATTGTCTCACCTATAGTTGCTCGATCAATTACTGAATTAGCTCCTATTTCGACATCATCACCAATTACAACTTTCCCGGTTTGTGGTATTTTATAGTGTTGACCAACACCTGGAACAAATCCAAACCCATCGCATCCTATAACAGTAGAACTGTGTATAACAGAATTATTGCCCATTATTGTGGAATGATATAAAACTACATTTTGATAAATCTTACAATCAGAACCTATTTTAGTGTTTCTACCAATAAATGAATTCGCACCAATAAAAGAATTATCTCCTATTTTTACACCGTTCTCAATTACCGCTCCAACTTCAATTGTCACGTTATTTCCAATTTCAGCGGAAGTAGAAACAAAAGATTTTGAGTGAATTTTTTGAGTAGGAGGCTCATCAGGAAAAAATAACGACAAAACTTTAGCAATTGCTAGTTGAGGATTATCGACAATAATACCATTTCTTCCAGATATTAAATTTTCATCTGAAACAATAATTGCAGAAGCCTCAGTTTTATCTAAATACTTAGCATACATACTATTTGCTAAAAATGTAATACTTCCATTTTTCGCATTTTGAATTTCAGCCACTTCAAATATTTCTATGTTAGAGTCTCCAAAAACACTACCATTAACCGACAAGCTAATTTCCTTTAAACTAAGCTTCAATTAATATTTATTTTGAAGTATCTAATTTTCTTAATTCATGCAAAACGTCATCAGTAAGATCATATTTTGGCTTGTAATAAAGTAAGCCTACTGATGCATCAATTATGAAATCATAACCACCGTCGATGGCAACTTTATCAACCCCTTTTTTAACCTTGCCCAGAATATCATATTCCATCTGCGCTTGCTTACGCATTAGTTCACCTTGAGGGCCAACTTTTTCAGCTTGGTATGTTTGTATCTGCTTTTCAGTTTTCTCTATTTCTTGTCTGATACTTTCACCTTTATCTAGAGACATTAATCTTTTTACTTCATAATCTTGCTTCAAGCTATCAAGTTTTTTGACTCTTTGATCAAACTCAAATTGAACCTTTCGGTATTCAAGCTGTAGTTGCGATTCAGCTTCCTTAAATTCTTCATATTCTCCACGAATTCTTTCTGATAAAATATATCCTATTTTCAATTGAGCACTGACACTTGCTGTCATACCAATTAATAGCATAAAAAATATGGTTATTCTTTTCATTATTGCCATCTTCTCCTTAATTAATATTAAAATTGTTGTCCTATTGTAATTGATGATTTCCATCCAAATGGTTGTCCATCACCATTTATATCATCAAAGCCATACCCAAAATCAAATCCAAGCTTTCCAATCATTGGCATAAAAAACCTAATACCTACTCCAACAGAACGTTTTAAATCTAGTGGTCCTATTCTAGCTAAGTTAAACTTCTCTTGCAAATGAGATTCAATCCAAACATTTCCCATTTCTGCAAATAACATTCCGTACACAACAGGGTTTTCTGAAAAAGGGATCCGAAACTCTGATGTCACTTTTATTAATGCATTACCACCAAATGGGCCACCACTAGTAGTAAGCGGTCCTATTTTATTATCTTCATAACCTCTTAATGGATTTCCATAAACCATGCCACTACCACCCATTATAAATCGTTCATTGAAAGGTACCAATGACCTTTCACCATCATTTGATTTCAAAGTTTTGATTCCGCCAATTTTTACTGAGCTCATTAAAACGAATTTCCAAACTGTTGGCGTGTACCATTCAAGATTTAAAACATGTTTATGAAAATCTTCATTCCCACCTAAAGGTCCGCCAGAAATACTACTACTGATTGCCATCAACGAACCAATCGTTGGAAACTCGGGATGATCTCTACTATCACGGCTCAGTGATTGTGTAATACTTACACCTACTGTTTTACTTAGACCACCAGTATACAGTTGTAATTGTTCTTCATTATCCGCCTCATAAACTCTTTGGTGCGCTGTAAATGACCAACTACCTCTAAAATAGTCATCTGGCCATTTGAATCTTCGTCCCCATCTAACACTGCCACCTTTAGTCACCATGTCTAGAGGAGCATAATACTGAGATGACCGGCCAGAAAAACTATAAAATAAAGAACCACTTAATAAATTATTTGTGTCGTTGAACATTGGGTCAGTAAAACTAATAGTTGCTCTTTCTCTTTTTTGAGGTTTATAACTACTTCCAAAATATGTATTATTATAATTAGCAGCGCCGACTTCAAAAGATAATGCTAAATGCTGCCCTTTCCCTCTAAAGTTGGGTAATGAAAATCCTCCGCCTCCAGTAACACCATAAGCTTGACTAAATCCCATATTCATATTTGCTTGGCCTGAAGATTTTTCTTCTACTGTCACTTGTATATCTACCTGATCATCATCAACCGGAACAACATCTGGAATCACGTTTGCAAAATAATTTAACATCATTATTTCACGATGTGTTCTCAACAAGCGCTCTTTGTTAAAAACGTCTCCCGGGTAAATACGCATTATCCTTCGTATTACGTTTTCTCTTGTTCTATCATTTCCTTTAATAAAAATATTTCTAATATAAACTTTATGATTTTCAGCAATGACAAAATGGACATCAAGCGAATCTACTCCCACAGGCGTTATCTCTGGCTCTATGCGACTATATATGTATCCTTTATCCATATAAAGCCCTTGCATTCTATCATAAACAGCGCGGGAAAAACCTTCTTCGCTGTAATAGTCTCCAGAGGATAGCCCCAATGCTCTAGAAAGGATATCTTTTGAATATAATGATTGCCCTTCCCATGTGAAGTCTCTGTATTTATACTTCGGGCCCTCATTAACATTTAGAACTATATCTAAATATTTACTTTCACCATCATAGATAATTGAATCTGATAGAATTGAAAAATCTCGATGCCCTTTATTATAATAAAATTCAACAACCTTCTCTTTATCAAGCTCAAGATCGTCTTTGTCAAAAGCTGTTCTCCAAAAATAATACCACCTCTGCTGCTTCGTCTCTTTCATCAGCATTCTTAATTTCAAGTTCGAATAAACTTCATTCCCCTTAAAATAAATATTTCTTAGTTTTATTTTTTTATTTTCTGAAATATTAAAAACAATATCCCTTGTAATGCTTTTAGCTTTTCCATTAAAAAGATTTCCCATGCTTTTAGAATCACTTAAAGCCGCTTTTACTTCAGCGTTAAGATATCCTTTTTCAGCATAAAGGGTTTTTATTTGCGCAATTTTTTCATGCAACAAATTAGGCTTTATTCTTTGCCCAGTCACGATATCAAGCTCTTCTTTAAACTTGCTTTCTTTTATTTTTCTATTGCCCTCATATTTTACATCGCCAACAACTTTAGATTCCGAGACTACTAAAGTAATACTAACCTCATTCCCTGCTTCTTCGTCGTACCTAATTTGGACATCATCAAATAATCCTAATTGCCACAATCTTTTAATCGCTCTTGGAAACTCTGCTGAGGATACTTTCAAGCCTTTTCTTAGACCAGATGTGAAGATAATTGTGTTAGCAGTCGAAACAATATTTCCTTCAACTTTTACATCTTTTAACAAAAATTCTTGGCTACCCTGTGAAAAAAGCGCGCTAATAATTGAAAGTAAAATTATATAGTTTTTCATTTTAGTTTTCTAGTTGCTCGCTAGTTTTCCCGAATCTACGTTGTCTACTTTGGAAATCAATTATTGCTGCAAATAATTCATTTTTTCTAAATGAAGGCCAGTATGTGTTTGTTAAATACATTTCTGTGTATGCTGACTGCCATAAGAGAAAATTACTTATTCTTAATTCACCACTAGTACGAATTAATAAGTCCGGGTCTGGACAGTTATTCGTATCTAAATATGAAGAAAAAATATTTTCATCAATTGAATTACTATTTAGGCTCCCTTTATTAATATCTAAAACTATATTATTTACAGCGGATAGAATTTCTTGCCTACTTCCATAATTCAATGCTAAAACTAAATTCAAACCAGAATTGTTAAATGTTAGCTTTATACCTTCTTCAATACCTCTGATTGTACCTTTTGGCAAAATTGAAATATCCCCGATGGTAGAGAATTTAACATCGTTTTTATGTAACTCTTTTAGCTCTTTTTTTATAGTAGATAATAACAAAGTCATTAAAGCTTTTACTTCTCTTTTAGGTCTACTCCAATTTTCAGTAGAAAAAGTATATAGAGTTAAATACTCTACGCCTATTTCTCCACATATTTTGGTTATTTCTCTTACAGAATTTATACCTTCTCTATGACCAGCTATTCTAGGCAAACATCTTTCTTTCGCCCACCTTCCATTACCATCCATAATAATAGCAATATGCCTAGGTATCGTGTTTAATTCGGATTTATCTATTATTTTTGGATTCATAAGAATGTTGTCGTAAAAATAAAAATAATTTTAAATCTTCGATAAGAACACTTGAAATCTATTGAACATTATACAGATAGAACAGGTAAAGTGTTCCACAATTTTAGGCATCTTCTAAAATTGACGTCATTTTTTCAACAATCGACATATATATTTTGGATGCTTTATGGTCAGGATTAAAACGTATCAATGGCTCTCCATTATCCGTAGCACTAACAATATCATTGGAGATAGGTATTTGCCCTAATAAAGGAATGTCTAGTCGCTTGCTCTCTGCTAAACCACCGCCTTTTTTAAAGAGGTCTAATGACAGTTCAAATTTTCCATTTTTTTCAATTTGATAATCAGAACCTACATCTGTCGCTATTGTACCACCGTTAACCGTGTCACCATTTGCATCTTTAACAATACCATTAATAATTAATCCGGACATATTTTCAACAACTCCCAAAATAGGAGTTTTTACTTTTCTAAACATATCCGCACCTTTTCTTACATCTGATAGTGCAATATCTTGCGGAGTCGTAACAATGATTGCTCCAGACATACGCAATTTTTGAGTGAGCGTAAGCTGAATATCACCTGTCCCAGGTGGAAGATCTAAAATTAAATAATCAAGCTCACCCCATTCAACATCTTTAAAAAATTGTTCAGTCATCCTAGAAACTAGAGGCCCTCTCCAAATTACAGGAGTATCATTACCACTTATAAAACCAAAACTCATAACCTTCAGACCAAATTTATTGATAGGCACTAGTTTTTTATTATTTGTCATCTCCGGTTGCTCATTTATTCCTAATGTAATAGGAAGAGAAGGTCCATATATATCTAAATCTAAAAGGCCAACTTTATACCCCTTCTCAAATAAACCACATGCAATATTAGATGCCACTGTGGATTTCCCCACTCCTCCCTTACCACTTGCAATTGCTATTACGTGTTTAACATTTGGCAATACAGGTTCTGCGCTAGCAGCTTGAGCTCCAGGAGAAGGCCCGTTAGAATCTTTTTCTTCAACTTCTACATAAACTGATGAAAAATACTCACCTAATTTTTTTTCAATATTACTAACTAGAATCTTTTTCTTTTCATCATTTTGAGATGTTATGCTAAGATTGATTCTAACTTCGTCAGATTTAATTTCAACTCTACTAACCATTCCAAAAGAAACAATATCCCTATTAAAACCAGGGTAATTAATGTTGCCAAGAATTTCTTTTACTTTATTTTTATCCATATTTCTTATTTCAATAAAAAAACGGCCGCCGAAACAACCGTTTTAATGAGTTTGTTTTAAACCTAATTACCCAGAATATTCTTGTCCAAAATATTCATAATTAAGTGGAATAAACTTGCTCCACTCTTCAGGGATTTCACTTTCATCAAAGATAGCTTCAACAGGACATTCTGGTTCACAAGCTCCACAATCTATACATTCCTCGGGGTTGATATAAAGCTGCTTTCCTTCTGGGTCAAACCCTGGTTCTTTCGCTTCAGCTCCTGCGCCAGCTTTATCATCTGGGCCGTGAATACAGTCAACTGGGCAGACTTCAACACAAGCAGTGTCGCAGGTACTCACACATGGTTCAGCAATAATATATGTCATATTTTCTCCTAATTATAAGTCTATGTTTATTAAAATATTTTTGCAGTTCTATCTATTCTAATTTATGGGAATTTGCTTTAAGGTTACAAAAAAGATTTTTAAAATTTTGTTGGCAACACTGCATACTATTTTCGATCTAATAAATATCTTTTAGCTGCCTCGTATGTGTTTTCAATCTCGCCTTCAAGAATAGCTTCTTCAACTTCTTTTTTAAATATTCCGACCTGTTTTCCTTCCTTAATTTTAAAAATTTCCATAATCTCTTTACCTCGCACCGGGCTCTGAAATATTTTTGCTGAATCTTTATTCAGAACAATTTTCATTTTATCTTCAACAATGTCAAAATTTCTTAAATATTTTTTAACCATTTTTGGGTTTTTCGTTGTTATATCTGCTCTGCAAAGTATCATAAGGTCTTGAATCTCATCACCTGCAGAAACCATTAATCTCCTAACTGCAGAATCTGTAACCTCAGATTTAACAAGTGCTATAGGTCTAAGATGCAACAATGTCAGTTTTTTAATATAGCTAGACAGCTTATTCGAAAGTCTAAGCCTTTGTGATACTTTATTTAACATTTTTTCACCAATTGCATCATGGCCGTGAAACGTATAGCCCTTATCAGGGTCGATGCGCCTTGTTACTGGCTTAGCAATATCATGAACCAGTGCAGCAAATCTGATTTCCATTTTATCAGTTAATTTTGCCGCATTATCTACTACTTGCAAAGTATGGGCAAAAATATCTTTATGGTGCCATTCAGGAGATTGATTCATATCATACATAATATCAATTTCAGGAAACACTGTTTTAAGTAGACCAGTTTTTTGCATAATAACTAACCCAATAGAAGGCTTCGCTGTGGAAAGCGTTTTTATTAGCTCCTCCCTTATTCTTTCCCAAGAAACAATACTTATCCTATCGGACTGATTGGCAATTGCCTCCCTGCATTCTGAATCCAATTTAAAATTGAGTTTTGATGCGAAGTAAGCTGCTCTCATCATTCTCAAAGGATCATCAGAAAAAGTTTTCCCTGATTCTAGTGGCGTTTTTAATAATTCATCATTTAGATGGTTTTGCCCACCAAATGGATCATATATTTTACCAAAATTTTCTGGATGAGTGTCCATCGCCATAGCATTAATAGTAAAATCTCGCCGTTTTAAATCTTCTTGCAAACTAGTAAACTTAACCTTTGATGGATTTCTTGACTCACTATCGTACGTTTCTGATCTGGAACTAGCAATTTCAATTTGGAATAATTTATTCGGTATCAAAGCAGTACCAAATTTTTCAAAAGGGACAACTTTTTTTACACCAATATCTTTTGCTAATTTTCTTGCGAAAAAAATGCCATCTCCCTCAACCATTAAATCAAGGTCATGAATGTCTCTTCCAAGTATTAAATCTCTTACTACACCACCAACAATATATACTTTTACGCCTTCTTTTAAACCAAGTTCTCCAGCTCTTTTTGCCATATCAAAAATATGTTTGTATTGATGCTGGTTTATAATTTTTTCGATGTTTTGCATTCTTTTAAATTAATTCATATTCACACCAATACAAAAATAAGTAAGAGAAATTACTTGTAAACAGGAATTACTTTAATCTATCTTCAATCAATGACAAAACTATTCTCTCTAGTAGTTAGCCTGCCACTGTTATTTTCAGCTACCTACGGACAATTTGGATCGGTAAAAATTGAGTTTGATGATAGGTTGTTAAGGAGTGGTGAAAAATATGACCTAATTAATCTAAAAGATGATGTTCAACAATTTTTTATAAACACTTCTTGGGATAAAGATTTCTCTGATTTAGAGATTCCTCTACATATACAAATTGTTTTTGAAGGAGCAGCCTCTAAAGGCAACGTAAAAACATACCTTTGTAAAGCTTTATTTTCTAATGGCAGCGAATTAAGATACTTTGATAATGGAGCTCAGTTCTATTATAGCCCAGGGTCTAGCTTATATTTTGATTTAGTATTATTCGAGCCATTATCAGCTTTTTTAGCATTCTATGCTCACATGATATTAGCAGGTGTCATAGATACTTATGAATACAGAGGTGGGGGCGCCACATATGAGATAGCAAGAGAAATAGCATTGCGAGGAGCATCATCAGAATATCAAAAAGGGTGGAATTCTAGGATTTCTCTAGTGGACGATATAAGTAAAAATTCAGGATTAAGAGATGCTCGCCTTTCTTATTATATTGGAAAAGATTTACTTCAAGAAGATAATATTGAGGAAGGTCTAAAAGAGCTTCACAATATGCTAAATGGTCTTGAAAAAAGCGCGATTGACTTTGGGCGAGAACAATCTACTCAATATTTTATGAAAATCCATTCTGCGTACTTAGCTGAAACTTTTAACAAGTTTGGTAGAAGAGATTTGCTTATTGATGTAAAACAATTAGATCATGATAATAGCGATATTTACAAATTTCATTTAGACAAAATGCCTGAATAAGTCTTAATTCTTAAGATATAGTACTTCAAAACGACAGAGCGCTTAAACATCCCTTTCATAATTTCACTGTCTTCTTTTTTTCTAATTTTATTATATGCTCTCCTCTTTTTTATAATTACATGAGGATGAAAAAAGACCCAAAATAACGCTCTTATAATTGCTGATGCATGCTTCCAGTCAAAAATTAAAAAAGAATAAAAAATAGCTACTATTTCTAGAAAAATTCTCACTACACCATTAAAAAATATATTTTTAAATGAATAATTTCCAAACAACATCAATAGTGAATTCCTGTGGTTAAGATAATACTTTTTATGAGAATACATTGGTAGCGTTAATCCGTTTTTATGATAAATAATTGCCTCAGGCTCAGTCCACACTTCGTAACCCATAGATTGTATTTTCCAGCATAAGTCTATTTCTTCCATGTGTGCAAAGAATACATCATCAAAGCCACCTGCATTATGAAATAAGTTTTTTCTAATCATAAAACATGCTCCAGATACCCAAAAGCACTTTTCTTTATTATCATACTGACCATGATCATACTCTTGCTCAGCAAAAATCCGACCGCGGGCTATAGGGTAACAATAAATATCCATGTGCCCACCAGCTCCGCCTGCATAATCAAAGAGTTTCTTGTCAAAATAATTTAAAACTTTTGGTTGTACCGCAGCCATATTTGGATTCGCATTCATTGACCTAAGCATAAGGGGTATACAATCAGGTTCTAAAACAGTATCATTGTTAAGAAATACTAATTTATCTCCCTTCGCATGATCTGCACCGATATTACAACCACCAGCATATCCATAGTTTTTATCATTTTCAATAAGATTCACTCGAGGGTAATTAGACTTAACCCAATCAACGCTATGGTCGCTCGAAGCATTATCAACTACAATTATTTCAAAGCTTGATAACTTTGTTGAATTTATTGATTCTAGACAATCAGATAAAATATCTACATTATTCCAATGCGGTATAATAATGCTAACGCTTAACGTATTGTCAGACACGCTAGGTTTTATTACTTACTAATCAAGGCTACTAACTTCTTCTAATAACTTTTTCGCATTTGCATCATTTGGAAAACGCAAAATCCAATCAACCAGAACTTCTTCAGCTGCACTATTTTGGCTTGTTGATTTATAAATATAAACTAAAGAGGATACAATATCAGGGAAAGCTTTTTGCCAATTTTTCCAACTATTATTTGAAAGGGAAGAAAGACCTTTAACTTTTATTATATTTTCAATTTTAGAATACTCATTCTGTAATCCCGATAATATATTTACCGCTGTTTCAGCATCATCAAGTTCACGATAGTAAACGTTAGCATACTCTACTTTATTGCTTGGAGATATACCTTTCATCGCTATTAAGTCTTCTAAAATATCTGCCATTGAATCTTTACGATTTAAGTCACCATAAAGCCTTGCTACTTGATAATGTAAGTCCGCTGAGGTAATTGGTATTATACTTTCAGGAACATTAAAACGCATCTGATCTAAAACCGCAACAGCTTTCGAGCTTAGATCTTCTAACAAGTCAGTATCTGGGACTTTCTTCCTTTGCTCTTTTTGATAATCCATATAATAAGTAACTGCTAGTTGCATGTATGCACTACGGTAATTTTGGAGAAGTCTAATAACTTGATCATTATAATATATTTTTTCATTACCGAGATTGCGAAACATGTATCCAGGTCTATAATTTCTTGACCAGTTTGTATAACTACTTTCTAGCTCAGGATTAAACCCAGCAACATCAAACTCTGTTGACCAGTTATCTGGGCCAATTTTCGTCATTAAATTTTTATACATCATTTCTTGATCAACAGGTTTTGTTTTGTGACTTTTAAGTTGAAACGTTAAGCCTTGCATATCTAAATAAGAATCTAGACCTATTCTATTTGATTGCGATACTGTAACGGCAAAATAAATTGGCACCTTCCAATTTGCATCTTTGATAATTCTGAGTATCATAAGATCTTGAACTCTCAATGCTTGGCCAGCAAAAGTAGGCTTTAAATTCCACTCAATAAAACCTTGCTTATTTTCAGGGTCATTTTGTACTGGGACCTGAACTTTTTTCTCTTCCCAACGTTGCAGTCTAGAAGTGATAGCATCTACTTGATTATCAGAAAGGTTTATAAACTTTGTATCAGATGACCTCGCTTCTTTCCACTGTTTTATATACCATGGAGTATTTAAAAGGCTCAGGTTTACTACGGCAACGTCTTTTCTTATGTTTTCCACCTCTTGAAGGTACCATAAGGGGAACGTGTCATTATCTCCATTTGTAAACAATATACCATTAGGACCAACTGATTGCAAAATATTGTAACTGTAATCCCAAGCGACATAATTACCAGACCTGTCGTGCGCATGGTAATTAACACTCATCATAACTCCAGGCATAAATATTACAATCAGCGCCAAGGTTATAGACAAAATTCTTTTTCTAAGATTTATATTTACTATCTTCTTTTCAATAAATTCTCCAATTGCAGATACGCCAACTCCTATCCAAATAGAAAATGCAAAGAAACTACCGACATAAGAATAATCTCTCTCTCTTGGCTGCGGATCATCTTGATTTAAATATAAGATTATTGCATAGCCAGTTAATAAAAATAATGACATCACGGAAAATGACATCCGCTGATCTTTACTTCCATGGTAAAACATCCCTAATAGGCCTATTAATAGGGCTAAAGGCATACCAAATTGAGACCAATCCACGCCATCTTCCCTGCTGTTAGCACCCATCGGGGTTACACCATTTTCTGTTGACGGTCCGCGTCCAGCAAACTGCCATAAAAAGTACCGGTTATACATTTTTTTTATCTGGTAATTCCAGAAAAAATCCCACTGCTTGCTAATATTTGTTTTTCGATATTGAGCTTTTTGCCTTGATGAATAGTCTCCATTATTTGCTGGAGGACCTACAACTTCATACATTTGAGGAATGCCCTTGAATCTCCTAGGAAACTGACCAACACTACCATATTGTTCCCTCTCAAGATATGATATCATTGACTCAACAGTTTCTGGATCATTTTCATCAATTGTTGGATCTTGGTTAGAACGGATAAAAATCAGCGAGTATGTAGAATAACCGATCAATACAAGCACTACTGATGTTGCAGCAACACTAATTAAATGTTGTTTATTCAAAATAGCCCAAATCATTAGAGCGAAAACCGAACCAATTAAAAATATTGTCCCCCACACGCCTAAGAAGCCAGCCGCCATTTTAGGCAATCCTTTTATAATTCCATTGTGGATAACAAAAAATATTATTGCGGTAATTAAAACATTGAAGCCAAAGGACTTCCATTCAACCTTATATTTTCTAAAGTAAATAATTAGAGTAACAAAAGGTATAGCTAAAAGATTTAGTAAATGAAGCCCCGTAGCTAAACCAATCATGTAAGCAATTATTAGCAAATATCTTTCATGACCTTTTTCATCTGCTTTTTCATTCCATAAAAGAATGAGCCAGACAACAATTGCAGTAAAAAATGTACTGAAAGCATAAACCTCCGCTTCAACTGCATTAAACCAATGACTATCCGTAAATGCGAACGCTAAAGCACCAGAAATACCGCCGCCAAAAACAATTAGGCTATCAGTTAAACTGTTTATTTTCCCTCGCCAATGAGTAACTACTTTAACAATTGACAGATAAAGAAGCATAACTGCTAAAGCGCTTACGAGGGGAGAGATAATGTTTACCCGAAAAGCAACATCCTCATTAAAAGGAATCATAGAAAAAATACGACCCAAGAGAAGAAAAAACGGACTTCCAGGTGGATGCGGCACACCTAGGGTATGAGAAACCGCAATGAACTCACCACAATCCCAATAAGAAACAGTTGGAGCCATAGTATCAAAATAAACAACAAATGTTAATAAGAAGATGACTAATGCAATTAATCTATTTATTTTCATAAAATCATGTTTTAACAAAGCTTAGTCTTCCTTTTTTGATTCTTTATTTTTTTGTTGCCCGTTCTGGCTTTTATTTTTTTTCTTTTCATCAATTAAATTTAATTTTAGTTCGCTAATTGTATTAATTAACATTTGTTCCTCGTAATCAGTAAGGTTTTCCTTTGCTTTTTCTTGAATTAAGTCAAGAACGTCAATATAAAAAGATGCCTGTTCTACATTTACATTTGTTGATTTTGTCATTGGGTTTTCAGTTTTACCTAATGCTATTCTAGCGCTGGAATGAAAAGTCCCGACTAAATAGAGAAACAACTGTTCTTTTTCTGATAAAATTTCTTTGTCCACTTTATATTTATTCTATATAATTTAAAGTAGGCAAATTTATATGATAGTATTAATACAAAAAATACATTAAAAACTTAATTTAATTTTACTAAATCAAGATTGTTCTTATAATCATTCAATACTCGTTCCTTAACTCTCTCATGATTTTCTAAAATTGGGTCCGCTTCAATAATACTCTTAGCTAAAATTCTAGCCGTTCTGATTATAGGACCATCCGTCACCATATCTGCAATTTTATATTTTACAAACCCACTTTGTTGAAAGCCTACATAATCTCCTGGTCCCCTTAAAATCAAATCTTCGTCAGCAATCTTAAACCCATCATTAGTGCTCTCCATTATTTTTAATCTATTTAAAGAGATCTCATTTGTACCTCTATTAACTAATATACAATAACTTTTTTTTATGCCTCTCCCTACTCTCCCTCTTAGCTGATGTAATTGGGTTAATCCAAATCGTTCAGCATGTTCTATAATCATTACGGTCGCATTTGGCACATCAATTCCAACTTCAATCACCGTTGTCGCAATAATGATATTAATTTTATTCTCCTTAAATCTTCGCATCACTTCTTTTTTTTCCTCACCATTCATTTTTCCATGGATTAGTCCAACTTTATATTTTGAAAAAGTACTCTTTTGAAGTTTTTCAAACATTTCAACAGCAGCAGCTAAATCACTCTTCTCTGACTCTTCAACTAAAGGGTATACAATCATGCATTGCTGACCAGAATTAATTTGATCTTTCACAAAAGAATAAACTTTAGGAAGCCTCGCAGGCTCAATAATTTTTGTAGTTATTGGGATTCTATTTTTTGGCAGTTCATCAATAATTGATAAATCCATATCTCCCATATATGTAATTGAAAGTGTTCTTGGTATCGGAGTAGCTGTCATTGACAATAGGTGTGGATTCAATCCTTTTTGAGTCAGTTTATTCCTTTGTTCTACTCCAAATCTATGTTGTTCATCTATGATAACTAAACCAAGCTCTTTAAAAACTACGTCCTCTTGAATAATTGCATGTGTACCCACAACTACAGAAATTTTTCCATTTTCTATATTAGCAATAATTTTATTTCTATCTTTTTTCTTCATTTTTCCAACAAGGAGACAACATGTTATTCTTGCTTCAGATAATTCTTCTTGAAATGACTTAAAATGCTGAGTAGCTAAAATTTCAGTCGGCGCCATTATTGCAACCTGCGCATTATTCCCGACAGCTAAAGAAGAAGATAATATTGCAACAATAGTTTTTCCAGAACCAACATCTCCTTGCAAAAGCCTATTCATAGAATTCCCTTTTTTCATATCTCCATGAATTTCAGCAATAACTTTTTTTTGCGATTTAGTTAGTTCAAATTTTAAACCATCGCGAATGACCTGGAAATAAGGCCCAATATCTTTAAACGGTCTAGCTTCTGAACGTTTAATATTCTCTTTAATTAAAGCCAAAAAAATCTGCAAAATAAAGTGTTCATCAAACTTTAATCTATAAATAGCACTTTTTAATTGATTTATATTATCAGGAAGATGCAACTGGCTTAAGGCTTCTCCAATTTTGACTAATTTATGAAATTTCAAAATTTTATCATCATACATTTCATTGAACGAACTAATTTTATCAAGTGATTGTAAAATTAGTTTTCTAATTAAACGTTGTTCAATGCCTACTCTTTTAAATTCATTTGTTAAAGGGTAAATAGAAATGATTGAACCGGTACTTGTTGGGTCTATATTTTGATCAAGGATGTCAAATTCAGGGTGGCTAATTGAAAACCCATTATACCACTCTACTCTACCATGAACAGCAATGAGGTCTCCCTTTTTTACTAAGTTTTTTATGTACTTTGAAGCATTAAACCAAGTCAATGTTATAACACCAGTACCGTCAGAAATTAAAACCTGGTAAATTTTTTTAAACCTTGTTCGCTTTTCGCCAAGAGTTTCAACAGTACCAACAATATTATACTTGTTGGCGGGTGCAATATCTTTAATTTTTGTTATGTTTGTTCGATCTAAATGCTTTCTCGGGAAATAATATAAAAGATCTTTGATAGATTTAACTTGATGGTCAAATAAAACTTCAGCACGCTTGGTGCTAATTTGATTTAACTTTGTTATTGTGTCTTCAATATCAAAGCTTTTCATAACTCTAATTCAAAGTGACAACTTTTTTATGCAAAGCTGTTCTATTTCCATTCTTTTCTATACGTGTATGTTATGTATTCTTTTTTGCCAGGCTTAACATCTATTAAAAAATATATTGTTGAAGCATCTTTCTTTATATAATCATGTGATTGATCTTTTATAACCCAATCTCCATTTACATGCTCTATTATCTTGACAGATGCAGTTTCTGACCATGTATTATTTATAGAAACTTCAATTACAGCTTCTTCACTTTTCCTTTGCCTCTCATAATTTAGCACCTTTCTTTTACCCGTAATATCAAATGCATATCCGGCCTGAATTGTAGCTGACTCTCCTTTAGGGACCTGCCCAAGGCGGTCAGATCCAATGTATTCAAACCCTCCCTTGCTTGAACTAGTATAAATGTCGACTTTACCAGCAGGCAAAACGATGCCCAAACCATCTTTTTCTGTATTTGAGAGAGTATACTCAACTTTTAAAGGCTCTTCTTTTTGCTGCCTCTCAAAATTCTCAAATACATAGTTTTTTTTATAATTAACATTTAAAGGTCCGTATATGCCTACTGTAAGGTTCTCTTTTGCTGTAAAATTTTTAATTTTACCTGCGGAATAAATATGATAATCTCCAAGAGCATCAGGA
>Ga0115000_10002053_pt1 | contig 17632 bp, 7 predicted proteins | sample ArcticOcean_MG_C_6_FD_89690 | JGI IMG/M metagenome (GOLD analysis project Ga0115000, IMG submission 89690) | Marine microbial communities from western Arctic Ocean - ArcticOcean_MG_CB8_128 | ecosystem: Environmental > Aquatic > Marine > Oceanic | place: Arctic Ocean: Canada Basin | collected...
CAAATGGTAAAATCGTTCGCCTTCTCGCCGGTTTCCGCTAAAAGCATCTCGCGGAATAGAACGCGAAATCTCCACTTTTTCGCGTATTCCGCCATCGCTTCGCAATCGCGTTCGTCCACCATCATGTTTTGCACGTGTTCATCCTTCTGGTTGCACGAATCTAACGTCTTCATTTCTTCTTCGGTCCACTCGTCGGGTCCTTTATAGTATCTCGACCAATGCCACGGCATGTTACACATCAAGTTACAATTCCCTTCGAATGTTGTTCGCACTCCGCCGCCAGAGACCGAGTTACACGCCGCCGTACCCCCTGAATTCGATATGTGAACGTACATCACCGGTTTCTCGCTATCTGTGTTACTATTCACTCCTAAATTGTCTCGATACATATCCCCGTATTTCGTGTGCAACATTCTACTCTCTCTCGCCCATCCTCTCTCTGCCATCGAATATCTTCGTTCCCACTCAGCCACAAGTTCTTTCGTCGTCTTTTTTCGCGTCGCTTTTCTCTTTCTCATCTCTTCCCTTCTTCTTCTCGCTTGCATGTTTTCGTGTTCTACCGCGTAATTTCTGCTTTCCCGCAAGTCTTGCCATCTTTTGATATGTTCGAGTCTCGTCTGCGACCGCGCTTGGCGTTGCAACTCGAGTTTCTCAAAACCCGGGTTCCTCTGCCGTTCTCGTCGTAACATCATTTGTCGAGATCTCGATTCATCCTCTCGCATCCTCCGTTTGTCGTCGTCGTCGTCGTCGTCCTCGGCTTCCTTCTTCTTCTTCTTCTTTTCATTTTGCCTGTTTTTTCTATTCAGCATCCATCTCTCGTATCGGTCTTGTCTTTCTCTCGAACTCGCAACCATCCGAATTTTATTTTCGTTATCGTCTCGGAGTAATAAACGCCTTCTTCCTCCCGCAGAAGCGACGAGAGTGGGGTTGAAAACCTCAAAAGCCGACGACGAAGCTCTGTTGTTGGGGCTGCTGCTCGACGACAAGAGCAGCAAGAGCAGCGAAAACACAATCAAAATCATCGTAAAAAAAACGCCGAAGGGGAGTCGCGTTCGACGACGCATCTCATCTCCTCCTCCTCGGATATAAAAACGCCTCCTGTTTGTCGTCGTCTCTCAAAAGATCTCTGAGTCTCTTTTACGCGCTCACCATCATCGCAGGAGTAAAAGTTTGTTTGCAAAAGAGTTGTGAAGAAAAAAAGAGCCCATTCAAGTAGTCTCTTTACCTGCCTATTTCGTCCATATCTCCTCTCGCCTCTTTTCTCTCTCTTTCTCTCCTGTTCTGTCTGTGGTATAGTTAAGGATTTGGGGAGGAGCGCTTGAGAAGTCCGAGAAAGAAGAGAGAGACCAAAACGAGAGACCAAAACACCAACTCTTTGTTCTTTCTTTCCCCAGATATCATAGAACGAGAAAAAGAGAGACCAGAGGATAATAATAATAATGCTGCGTTCGAGGATCGTCGCGTCCTCCTCGACGAAGAAGCGATACGCCGTGCTCGAGATCTGTTCGTCTTCCTCGTCTTCGTCTTCTTCTTCGTCGTCGTCTCCGGTGTTGTTGAAACATTCACTAAATTCCCCGACGAGAGCGGCAGCAGCGGAAGGAGAACACCAACGAGGGAACGATGATGTTGAGAACCCTTCTTCTGAGAAGAAGACCAACAACAACGAAAGGAGGAAAAGGGCAATAACCATTCGACGCGCGATTGAACTCAAAAGTGATGACGTCGCGATCGAGAATAATACTAATTTTGCGCTCGAGGGGGTGCAAAACGTCCTCCTCGATGCGAGAGCGACGACGGCGATCGGAGACGTGCTCTTTGGAATCATCACCACGCAGGAAACGGAGGAAAAAAGGAGTCCTTCCTTCGATGAAAAGGAAGAAGAGGAGAAAACGCAGACTTTGATGACGTTTAAGACGAGGAGGAGTCTGTTTCTGAACGCCTGCCGAGAGAGAGAAGAAGAAGGTAAAGAAGAAGACAAAGAAGACGACGGCCGAGGGTTGGCGTTCTTGTTGAGGAGGAAAAACTTTGCCACCGGGAACGAGTACTGGACGATAGTGGCCAAAGCGCGGAGAGATCTGTCGACGACTTTAAAGAAGGAAGAGGAAGAGGCTTTCACGACGAAGACGAAGAAGAAGAACGGGAGCAGCAACGGAGGCAACAAGAAGAAGACTTTGAAAGAAGAGAACAAGAAGGACGACGATAGCAACAACGCGAATTTTGCGAATAAACCGAGCACATCTAGCAGCGACTTTAACAACGGCGATAGCACGACGACGACGACGACGACGACTCCGATCAAAACTCGATCGTTTCGAATAGACGACCCTTCGCAAGACGCGTCTGTTCTCGAGGCGAAGGAAAGGGCGATGAAATTTTCGTTCTCGAGAGCGTTCAACGAGTGGTTGCACGATCAACCCATCGCGAAGAACCCGAGACGAGCCGGTCTTGGAGGGTCTAGGAAGAGAGCTATGAAACATCCGTGCGCGTATACCGGGGAAATGGGAGAGGATTTTATCGATTGTGCGTGCGGAGATAACGAAGAGTACGGGTTTATGTTGGCGTGCGAGACGTGCGGCGCGTGGGAACACGGCGAGTGTTGCGGGGTGAAATCGGAAGAGGCGATTCCAGAAGGGTACGCGTGTTCGACGTGCGTGAAAGAGAAAACGGTGAAGAGTTTCCCCAAACACTTAGTGATGGTTTTAGATTACGAAGAGGAGGCGGATGTGAAAAAGAACAAGAACAAGAAGGACGCGTTCAACGACAACTCGGCGGAGAAAGTGGAAGAAAACGAAGCGCTCGTGCAGGAGATGATTAAAAACGGTGAAATCATCGAGGACGACGATTGGGGATTGCAATCGTTCGTCGCAAAGTCGCTCGATATTGACTCTAAGAGAGAGTTCGTGCTCCCTCCAAACTCACAGAGTAGTAACTTGGTCAACGCTAAGAGACGGTGCGTGTGCTGCGTGTGCGGATGCGAACATACGGACGAAATCGAGTCGATGGTGAAAGCGTGTAATTGCGTCGGTGGAGGCGCGATTGCACACAGAGACTGCTTGGAAGAGTGGGAAGACGAAGATAAAGGTAATTTGAAATCGAAAAATGGCGATAAGAACAAGAAAGAAAGCACTATCGAGAGCAAAGGCGGCGAGAACAAAAAGAAGAAAATGGTTGACGGAATAATTGTGGACGTGATTGAGGACACTTCGCTTCCAGTCACTCCTTCTGGCACGCGATCGTGGAAAATATTGGACGATTTTCCAGTCAAGAAATGTAGAGCGTGTTGCGGTTTTGGCGGTCTCGCCTGCGGCGGCATCAAAGACGCGAAAGAAGGCGAAGCGATAATCCAAAACCAAAAGAGAATACTCGCCGAAGCGGCGGCAATGTACGAGGCGAACGCGAAAACCACGCGAGGAAATCGCCCAGGCGCAACGAAACCGTTGCTTGACGTTAAGGAAGAAGACGCATCTGGTGGAGACGCAGAGAACGAGCCTGTGAAAGAGAAGAAAAAATCCGGGGGACGAGGAAAGGGAAGCCCGAACAAGAAGGAAAAGAAAACGTCCGACCGACCGCCGAAATTGATGACGAACAAGCAAGACAAGAAGCCGCCCGCCGCGAAGGGTACCACTTTAATTAAGCCGTCTACTGTAAACGGCGTCAGCGTGAAGAAAGAGGAGAAGAAAGTCTTACATCACAATTCCTCGGGCACGAACAACACCACTTCGTCGGTATTGACTCACTCACATATTCCGTTGAAGAAACGGAGATTGATGATGTTCGAAGAAGATTCGCGTAACGGCATGTACAAACAACATTGAAAAACATATTGACTAAAAATAATCGACGACGACAAAAGACGACGACGAGGAGATATATAAGATATTTTTACACATTTAGATCACATTGCTTCTACACTATACGAATATAACTACTAACAACTCTATATCTTCGCTTTCTACCTATCTACTTCATCAAAATAGAGTCAAAACCTGCTCACGTTGGACACCAACCGATGCTAGTTTGTCTTCTAAATACTTCCTGTGCGTTTCGTTGGCGTTCGCCTCTTGCCATTCGAAATACGGAATCGATACTACTCGCCACCCGCGTCGCTCTAATCCTCTGTTTCGAATAATTGTTTTGTGCGTCATCGACTTTTCCATATTCTTTTCAAAATGCGACGGGCCGTCGCACTCGATGGCGATTTTATGGTCGAGCAAAGCAATGTCGATGGACATTACGCCGTCTTCGGTGAGGTATTCGTCCGCAACGTATTTTATAAACCCGGCTCGAATTCGAGTCGAAACGTGTTTATGAAAGGCTGATAAAGTAACGCTGTGTATCGTTTGATCATCGTAACTCTTTTTCGCGATCGTGTCTAACCATATCGGCGTATCGTGTCGTTGCAGAGCAACTTCTCTTACACCCACGCCGAGCAAAGAAGAAGAAGAAGGAGCTTTCGCTTTCGTACTTTTTGTTGTTGTCGTCGATTGCTTCGTGGACTTCCTCTTTTTACTCGTATTGGTTACGTCCTCCAATACCTCTTCGTCGACGACATCATCATTTCCCACAGCGTGATGATCCATCCAATGATCCTGATGCATCACGCACGCGTGGTAGAGCATGTTCAACCCTTCCGGCGCAAACTCGTCGTGGTGCATCGAACTCACTCTCGCCCACAAGTCCCCGTATACCTCCGCCTCGAACGCGTCTACCGCAGCTAACGCCCATATCGAATTGCACAAATCCTGCGAATTACATCGTCTCGCGTGCCTCTTCCCACCTAACGCTTTCAACATCTCTTCGTCCATTTTATACCCAAACGTCGCCAATCCTAACAACGAGTTCGACACTGCCTGACTGGCGCATTCCTCCAGCCTCTTCGCCAACGTCTCGCTCACGACGCTCAGAAACGCCTCTCCCGGGTGATGCTGCAACATTGCCGACGCCCACGCGATATTTGAAATCTCTTGCGTTTTAAACTTTTCGTGGTACTCCGTCGTCAACTTCAAATACGCATCCATGATCTCCTCGCCCGGATGACATCTAAGAGTGCCGCACGACCACATGGCATTCCCAATTGCTTGCGTGCTAAACCCACCAAAAGGCACGTCTTTGGCTTCAAACATCCCCCCGGCTTTTTCCACGTCTTTCAGCACTTCCGGCAACATCCTCAGAGCTTGTTGCATCAACAATTCCGCGACTGTTTTGCATCTCAAAAGATTCCACTCTTTCAACCGAGCGAAAGACCACAACGAATTCGACAACGCCTGAGGGTACAACTTATCCACGTTTCCCTCGATAATATCCGCAAACTTATCCAATATCCCTAATCTCGGGGTATACAATATCGTCGCGCACGCCCATAAAATATTCCCAACATTTTGCGCGTCGAACGCGTCTTCCGCCTTCATTCGATTACTATATTGCCGCCGCTCGTGCCGACGCTCGGCGGTTTCGCGACTCGTGACGTCGCCGTCACCGTTCCCACGAAATAAACCCTGCATGCACCTCACCGTCGCCTCTTCCAGTAACAACACTCGCGCGTCCCTCTTAAACTCTCTCGCGGACGCGCGCTCCTCTCTCCCGAGCTTTTTCGCCAGCCTGTGCCACGCGGTCGAAACGTTCACTCCGTTGTATTTCTCCGAGTTTGTTTCCACGTGCTTTAAAATCTCCGAGCACGTCACGCACGCCACGATTTCTCGGTTGAGCTGCACGTGCTGGAAAAACGACGAACTCGCCGGGCTGTTGTTGTTCTTGTTGCTCGGATTCTTTGGATCCCTTCTTCGACTTAAAGTCGTCGTTACATTCGTCGTCGTCGTCGTCCTCCGACGACGGTCATCCGTCGTTGAAAAGTTCTTCCTCAAAAGGAAAGAAGAAGAAACGGCGGCGCAGGAAGAGGCGGTAAAAACGCTTTCACGCGACGATCGAGCTAAAAAGCAACCACCACCGGCGATGATGCGATTGGTGTTGTTCTCACGAGCAGCGGCGAAACTCAGACGACGAGAGAGAAGACGGAACATGTTATATCTCTCTCTCAGTAGTTAGGGAAAAAATCAGTCATTTTTGTTCGATTCAAAGTGGAGAAAATTCCTCAAATCGGACAAAGAAGAAGACGAAGACTTCGGCTAAAATGCCTCGAACGAAAGCGTCGGCGAAGCGAGAGGTTGAAGTCGTCGTCGATGAAGGCGAAGAAAAACAACGGGGAGAAGAAACGCAAAAACCATCGCCGCCTTTGTCGACGACGACGACAAAGAAGAAGAAATTGGTGAAGAAATCATCGAACGAGAAGAAGAGAAAGATCGAGGAGGAGGAGGAGGAGGAGGACGCAAAAGTCGCTTTGAAAGAAGACGACGAAGAGGGGGATGATGATGCTGCCGCCAAAACCGCTTCGAAGACGAAACATTCGACGAAACGCGCGAGAGCGAATAAGGAGAAGGCGGGGAAAAACGCGATGGAGATGACGAAGAAAATTAAGGAAAAACAGGAGAAGGAGAGAAAGATAAAGACGAAAGAGGAGGAGGAAAAGGAGGAGGAGGAGGACGGAAAGGCCGACGCAGACGGCAACGAGGAGGAGAAGGGAGAACGAGGAACACCACCGGCGAAGAAAAAGTCGAGCAATAAAGTCACGGTGGGTAAGAAGCAACCCGCCGCCGCCGCCGCGAAGGGCGGCGGCCGAGCGAAGCGAGGAAGCGCAAAGTTAGAACCGGCTGTCGTTGAGGAAGCTCCGGTGGTAAAAGTGCCGTCCTCGGTGCCACAGCTGATGGAGTTGAAACAAATCATGGAACGGGAAATGATCGAACACGAAGAGGCGAGCGCGTCGATGCGAGCGGCGGAGATGGAAAGGATCGCGGCGTTGAAAGCGTTGGACGAGGCCAATAAGAAGGCGGAGTTTTCTGGGTCGCATTTGAATCGCGTGGCTAGGAGGATGAAGCAGACGGCGAGGAAGGTGGCTGCGCAAACCGTGAACGCGCAGATGTTGGAGCAGACGATGATTACGAAAACCGTGAAGAATTGGGCCAAGAGTAAAGACGAAGGGATGAAAGAGGCGAGCGATATATGCATGTCGATTATGAACGAGTGGATTGATTTGGTGAGAAATACGGCGCATTTGATGCAACAACAACAACAACATAAACACGAAGGCCCGGCGACGGAATCGCCGATGGATGTGCACACCGAAAAGAAAGGCGAGGAAACAAAAGCTGGAGAAGAAGAAGAAAATCCCCTCGATGTCAAGAAAGAATCCAAAGCCAGTGAGGAGAACGAAAAGAACGCAGCTAAGAGAGAAGAGGAAGAGAAGAAAAAAGTAGAAAAAGAGGAGCAAAAACCACGAGGAGGAATGCCGCCACCAAAGATTTTACCCGGAGGTATTAAAGTCGAGCCTAACCTCCCGGGACCACTCGCAGATATTTACAAAAAAGCCGCCCCCGGCGCGTCGAAAATTCTCGAGGAAGCGAAGAGAAAAACCGCCGCGATGCATTCCATCGTTCCGAAAGAACCCGACCACTCCTCCGTCCGCATGAAAGTCCTCTCCTACGTTCAAAGTACATTCAAACTTTCCAAGGACGCCGCTTTGACTTGCGAAGCAGCTTTATTCAACGCCAAAGCAGTCGTCGGCCTCGATTACAAAGCGACTTTGAAAAAACTCAGCGAAGACGGAATGTCAGTTTTAAAATCGGGATCGGCGAACTTAGACGTCGGTCGAGTCCCTCCGGGTTTGACCTTGTTCATGCAACAAACGAAGTCGTTGCAGGCAAAGAAGAAGAGAAAGAGCCTCAAGTGAGTAGTTGTAAAAGAGTAAATTCTAAAAATCTAATAACATGAAATACTATACGCGACGACGACGACGACGACGATCGTCATCAAACTAAACCATACTAAATCCAAGTTTCCTCATCGGTCGTTCCAACGTCTTATCTACTAACTTTGTCCCTCTCAGTTGTCGCCGCTGCTTCGGCGTCTTGCTAAAACCCATGTGTCTTTTCCCTTTTTGTTTCCTTCGGAACAAACCCGACGCGGTGACGGAAAACCGGCCTTTCCACGAGCTGTAGCCTTTTATTTTCGTGCGCGTTTTGGACATTTTGACTTTCTGGGAGGTGGCGTACCCGCGGTGTGTCGCTGCTGCTGCTGTTAATGGTGGTGGTGACGGTGCTTTTATCATCGTCGGCGGTCGGGGAGCGCGCACGATCGACGACGATGATGCAAAACGCCGCTCGAATCTTCCCCTAAAACCGCAAAGTGGTGTTGATACCATCGGCGACGTAAACGACGACAAAGCGCACGACGGGCTCGCAGACATCGTCGCGCTGAACGAGGAGGCGCGCCGCAAAACGTTTTCGAGCGTTCTTCTCAACATGGTATGTATTTCTTTTCTCCGGGCTGCGAGAATGCGTGTGCTTTTATAATGGTGTCTTGTGCGGTCTTTTCCCCATAGTCTTTGGCATGTATTCGGGAGGCATCGAGAGGCTCAGAGACGAGAAACATATACCGCGCGAGAATCATAATACTAAAACGTGACTACATCAACTAAAAATTCTTTTCGAACAACGCGTCTCCTTCATTGCTACTGTTACTGCCACTGCTACTCCTGACGCGCTTGGAAAACGAGCTGTCCCAGTTCAAATCGCCGTCGTCGCTATCTTTCGCTTCCTCGCTCGCTTCGACCGCGGCGGCTAACTCTTCGGCTTCTTCTTCTTTGTTGTTGTTTGCTTTAGATTTCCCGGCGCGTTCGAAGAATTCACTGTCGAGCAGAGGTTTGATTTTCCACTCTTTCTTGCGCTCTTCGTAGGTGAGGTCGGGTAATGCTCTCGCGTGTGCGGCGGTGGTGGTGTTTCCCGCGTCCAAACTCGCGCCTTCGTTACCGGCTTCTCCTCCACCGCCGCCTTGACTGGCGTCGCCACCCGAAGTAGTTTTGTCCTTCTGGTTTGAAATATCAAATAAAGAGTTGATGGACGGTTTTTCTGAAGATTCTTCGACTGCTTTTGGACGAAGTTGTCTCGCGATTTCCGCCGCTCGATCGACGACTTCTGGTTTCACTTTACTCGTTTTCTTCATGATGTCTTCGACTTCCGTGACGACCATTTTCTCGGCGGCGGTTTTCGTCGCGTCTAAGAGCTTCGCGACGGTTTCGTCGCTGATTCCATCTCCAGCCGAATCAGAACTATCTATGTCCTTCTTTTGTTTCGTCTCCTCTCCCGGAACCGATCCTTTGTCTTCGTCCTCGTCCTCTTTCCTTCTCTCGGCCAACTCGCGCGCTTCGTTTTCGATTTGCGCCAACGCTTCCATCAAATCTTTACCTTCCTCGTCGTTACGTCCAGAGTTTTCAATCGCTTTCATAACTGCTTTCAAAACGTTCTCCGACTGCGTCTCCTTCGCTTCTTTCAAATCTGCCAACGTTTTGCTGATAACTTCCGCGGTCATCTGCGTAGTGTTTAAAACGTTTTGAACCTCGTGAAGTCGACTCTGCGCTCGCGCGGACGCCGAGGAAACCCCGGCGTGCGAGACGTCCATGGCGCCGATAACTTCCGTGGCGACATCGTGTAATACCGACAACGCAGATTGCGTTTCAAACACGCGTTTGCCGGTTTCAGATTCGTCGGCGACGAGTTTTGCAACCTCCTTCTCTTCTTTTTCTACCTGTTTCGTTTCGTTTTCACCGTCTTTGCCGCTCTCGCTATTTTTCGAAGACGACTCCTTAATTGAATCGAAATCAACCACTGTTCCAGTCGCTTCTGCAATCAACGCCGCGTCTTTGTCGCGTCGTTCTTGTTCCTTGTTTTTTTCTTTCTCTATTTCGTTCTTCTCGTCGCTGATTTCATCGGAAAGTTCCTCCAACGTTGCCTCGGCTTCAATCAACGAACCGATGGTAACGTTTCCAAATGATTTCGACATTTCCGAAACTTCTTCGATGGATTTCTTCAAGACTTCCCCGTGCGCGTCGTCGTCTGAATCTCCCAAAAAAATGTTCTTAAAATCCGAACTGCTGCTACCTCCGTCACTTTTTGAGCTCAGCTTTTCCAACGATGCGACGGCGTCTTTCACTATTTGCATCGTTTTTTCCGACTCTGTCTGCGCAATCGACAACTCACTCTCGGCTTTTTCAACTCGTTGAAACTTATCTGCCGCTTCGTATACTTTCTCGTACATCACCGCGGCTTCGGAAGCCTTCGCTTCTGCCGCGTGCAACGAGGACACTAAATCAACCAACGTTTGCTCTTCGTGGACGGCGCGAATGGTGTGTTCGGTCGATTTCACCAACAAATACACGCCAAACGCGCAAAAGAGTCTCGCTATTTGTCTAGATGTTGTCAACCCAAGCGTAGTGATCCAACCGAACGAGCTGACTTTGCTTGAGGCTTTGGCGTAACTTCCTGAACTATCGCTCGTGGCGGATAAGAAAATCAAACTCGGCGCAGTGAAAATCAGCGTCGAACATGACGTCGCGCCGACTAAACCAAACACAAACTCCACGTTGGGAATATAAAACGCCATTGCCAACGATGAACCAAACAAAACGGCATTTAAACCTATATCTTGCCCTCTGGACATTTCTTTCTGAGATTCCGGCGACTGACACACTCGCAGCACGACCGGCGTTAACGTCTCTCTCAACGTGATAAATACGACCGGAACGCACGTCGCCATCGACACGCAATACAACAACTTCATCGTTCGCATCAACACCCCCCACGAGCCTTTCTCCGCTCCAAAGTTTCGCAACACGTCCCCGCTCGCGCTATCTTGAAACGTCAAGTACCCCATCAAACCGATGAAAAAATACGCGATCCCGGAAATCCATATGCTCTTATTCGCCACCGATAACACTCTGTTATTCGTCGGATCTTTCAACGTTTGAACCACTGGATACATAATCGGCGACGCCGCGAAACCAAACGACAACACCGGTAACACAATCATAATCTTCTCACTATTCCACGTCTGCACCGCGTTATTCCCAGCCAACTCGTGTTCGGCGTACAAATCCGGATAAACTGAACTCTTAAAAAAATACACCACCGCGACGGACAAAGTAAACATCCACGCGATAAAAATCCCAAACGCAGACGTGCTGCTCAACGCTTTCGCCGATCTAATCATCGTCCCTATCGGCACAAACCCAAAACATACCACCGCAACCATGGTCTCCCCTCGACTCGGCTCGGCGCCCGCCGGCACAATCGTCCCAGCCACGCCGGAAAAGATATCCGAAACTATATTCACGTACGCCACCGAACACCCCATCAACAACGCCACCACGCAAATTCTCACTAATATTTTCCCTCTATTCCCTAACGTTCTAAACGCGACTTCTTCGTAACTCCACGCGTCCGTCACCGCGCTCGAAAACAACAAACACTGCGTGGTAAACATCGTCGAGCACGCCGAGACGACAATCAACATCGTCGTCAAAAACACCCCGGTCAATTTGAAACAGTACGGTAAACCCAACGCGCCGGTGCCTAAAATGCCGTTGATTAAGTTCACCGTCGCTTGGTTCACAGAATTCGTTCTGTTGTTGTTGTTGTTCGCAAAACCACCACCATTCGGCGTGGACGGCGTCGAATTAGAACCAGACGCGTTATAGTGGTTGTCATTAGTAGCATTCGTCGTATTCCCGTCAGGATGTCCAAAATGTTTCGTCGGCGAACCCGCGCTCGTCGTCCCGAACAACTCTTCCTCGTACCCAAACTTTGACGAATTCGATCCTTCTCCTCCAAACGTCGTCATCATCGTCGCGGCGTTCCCGCGTCTCCGAAACGCCTTTTCCGCGTTACTGTTGTTATTATTAGTACCACTGCTGTTGTTGTTCGAAGCATCATCAGAAGATCCTCGAGGAAGAGAACTCCCGTTGTTGTTATTCTCGTTCGTCCCCTTTGCGTTCGACATCACGTTGTTGTTTTGCCCTCCTCCTCCTCTCGTCGTTACACTCTCCCGGATATTTCCGAAGAAAAAATCAAACGCCCCACCCTTCCCTTCTTCAAAATCGACTTTTGCTCCTTCCTCCTCCTCGTCCAAAGCGCTCTCGGACATGTGCTTTTATTCGCGAAAGACGAGAGAGATTACAATGTGCAGACATTTCCCTTACATCATCATCCAAGTTGCCTTTGAACACACAGACGACGTTACAATACTAAACGCGCTTTAAAGTTCTTCCTTTCTTCCTTTCGAAGAGAAAAAAGCTTTACAGTAGTGTTTGTTTTATACACACACACAACACACACGTCAAATAAGCCAAGTGGAAAGAGAGAGATGAAGAGGGCATAAATACGTATTCATCAGCGCTGAATTTGAGATTGGAAAACACCGGTGTTTTAAGATTCCGAGAGAGATGAAAGAAGACCAAGACGCGATGGAGATTGCTTCGAGAGAAGAGAAGGAGAGACAGGAGAGTTCTTTTAACGACGCCTTCTGGAAGCGAAGCAGCGGCAGCAAAGAAGAAGACAAAGAAGAAGATGAACTCGCGACTGCGTTGCGACCGTTTCAAAACCACTTTGCTTCGACTGCCTCTTCTCTGCCTAAAGTCTCCTCCTCCTCGAACGTCGAACAACGACGACGACGAGATGATACATTTGAAGCTGTGGAAATCATCAGCTCGAAGAGACATTCTCAGATGCAAGAAATCATCGCGAACGATGAGTCGGAGAGAGGGACGTGCGTGGCGATGGGGCCGTTAGGGGTGATTGCGGTTGGATTCGCGGACGGTACGATACGGTTGACGAGAGCGCAACACGCGGAAGGGAAGGAGGAGAAGAAGGAGTATAATACGACGACGATGCGAACGATACCGGCGATTCAGAGAGAAGAAGGGGAGGGAAAAGTGTTAGCATCGAACGGTAGTGATAATGGTTCTTTCTTAAGAGTGACCGCTTTGACTTTTGCAAACGGCGGCGAGTGGTTGGTTTCCGGGCACGACGACGCGTCCATAGCGTTGTGGGACGTGAAGAGGTGTTCGCAGTTGAAACGAGTGAAGGCGCCGCCGCCGACGACGCAAAATATGGCATCATCAGATGCGTCCATGGTCGTTGCAATCGTAGCGATGAGTCAAATTCCGAATGCAAGTTCGCAGTGCGAAGTCATCGCTGCGTTAAAGTCTGGGCAGGTTTTGCGACACGAGTTTTCTTGGTTCGGTCCGCTCTTACGGAACAAAACGACTTCATTAGGGGAAAAGACGTTTGTCATTGGAGGCGACGCGCTTCCGGCGAAAAGCTACGCGGTAAAACCTCCCGTTCCCGGGACCGTGCCATGGTTTTGGGGCGACGAAAAATTGAAGGAGCAATTGGATAAAGAAGCGGATATGAACAACTCGGCGCTTTTAGATTCTACGATCGCGATGGATTCGGCGGGTGGCGGCGGCGCGACTGAAAGCATTTCCGGCGTTTCGAATTTACTTTCCGAGTTCAACGGTAAAACCAGCACGAGCGCGGCAAACGCATCCGGTTTGATGTGTTTAACCACTGCGAGTGCGTGTTTAGTAATGCGCTTATATCCGGACGCCGAGGTTGTTGCGAAGATTCCAAGACCGAAAGATGTGGACGCGTCCAAAGTCCCCTACGCGAGGTTTCGACCAAAAGTCGTCTCGTACAAAAATGTAAAGAGTAGCGTTAGCGCAAACAATAGCAACAGTAGTAGAAGCAGTAGCAACGAGGGCGACATGGAAACGAGAGAACTTGCGGTCGTTTGGGGCAATCGGGTCACGATTTGGGAGTTAGGTATTTTATCTCCGGAAAACGTGCTCAAAGTCAATCGCGAGATTCAAAAACAGAAAATGGAAAAGAAAGAAAGTTCGGCAGCGGCGAGTTCAAAATCACCCAAAGGGCAATCTGGTGGAAGATGCGTACCTAAACTCCGGCGAGAGTGGCAGCTACCGGAAAATGTTGTTAAAGACTCAGACGGATGTGGTTTGATGTGGTTCGGCGACGAAGTGTTAGGCGTCATTTGCGGACAACGGGTCGCTACGTTGCTCGCGTTTGATGCGAAAAGCAGCTACGGTAAACTTTTAGAGCGCGTCGCGTTGGATGCGCATCCGACCGCAACTTCATTACCGGTACCGTCTCGGGACGCTCCGAAACAACCTCCCTCTTCCGAGCACGTCGTTTGGAGCAGTCACGGTTCGTGCGCGAATCGGGGAGCGGGTGCGGTTATTTTATCCGCCGCGTCTATTCGAGTGTGTAAAATTCTCGGGTGGCGGGAGCGCGCGAATGCGCATCGTAAACTTAGCGACTGGGGTGGTGCTTTTGCAGTGGCGGTGGCGGCGTACAAACAAAGCTTTCTTCGAGACGAAGATGTCGACGATGTTTTCGTCGTCAACGACACTAAGAAAGCCGTGAAGAAATCGACGACATCTTTTGCGCCTTATTTGGCCGGAATACCGTCGGATGCGCGAGCTCGCATCATAAATGAATCTCAACTGCCGCAGACGGCCGTGAAATCCGAAAGGGAAGCGGCACGGGAGGTGTGTCTGAAACTCTTGCCACAGTTTCTTCAAGACGCCATGATGGTTGTGCAGGCAACCTCAGGCGAAGACGACCAGGCGCACGTGCACGCTGAATCCGTCGCGCGCGCAACGTTAGCGGTTTGCTTAGCCGTCGATTCGCTCGACAAAATGTACGACCAGTCTATTTACGATCCTTTGATGGAAGCAACGCACGGGAAGGAGGCTTTCATAGAGCGTATCGTTCCGCATATCATCAACGACGAGTTACAAAGCTTACCACCAGAAGTTATGCAGTCTTTAGTCACTCACTTCGCGTCCAAAGGTGAACATGGTATCATCGAAAAGTGCGTATTACGCATGGACGTGACGAGTTTGGACGTAAATCAAGTGGCGAGATTGTGTGAGACGCACGGAATGTTTGCCGCGCACGCGAGCGTTTTCGTGAGAGCGTTTGAAGATTTTTCGAGTCCAGCCTTTGCGATGTTCGAAGACGCGGTGAAAAGGGTGAAAGACGTCGTGGTGAAATGTAACGACGACGTCTCGACGATGCGTGATAGTTCTCAGGATAAAAAAGACGATGTATACTTTGAAGTTTCGAGAAAGTCTGCCCGAAGACTTTTGCTCTTTGCCAGAGAGAGCATCGCCGGACGATTGTTTCCGCCGAGATTTCCCGAAGATATGAAAGTTCGCAAGCAAAATGAGCTGGATGATCCAGTCCACGTAGCTAGACGCGCCGAAAAGGCGCGATTCGATTTGATGCGGTTCTTTCTTTCTCAGGACGCGGATAAAAGCGTTCGCGAAACGGCGGCCGAAGTCGCGAAAGGAAAAGACAACGCCGAGCAAACATCAAATGCAAACGCGTTCCGACAGTTTTGGCGCGGCGTTGATTCGTTGCGAAAGAAGCGTTTTAAGAACAGTGATGCACAAAACGTTTCTCCAGTGGATGCACTACTAACGTCGTCCCAAATTAGGGAAGTATTCGATACCCCAGACGCGCCGGACCGATTATTGTTTTTGTTCTCGGTCGAACCGGCGGCGACGACGGCGTTTCTCAAAGATGCGCTTGATTCGTGGGACGCATCCGAGCGCGAGCTTTTTGAAGAAAACGCGAATGACCTCAACAGAACGACAGATCGAATGGCAGCACAGGTGGTATGCGACGCGGCATTGTTTGCGGCGGAATCTATCGAGGAAGAAACAACGTTTACGGCGGAGGAAATACTCAACGTAAGGCTTTTAGAAATTAAAAACAGTCTGCTGACGTTTGCGGCTGCGTTGGTTGGCACCGGACGCGTCTCGGTCGATCGCGATCGGGAATTCGCGCTACTCGAAGCGCTCACGGTTGGACCCGTAAAATCGTTACGCGAGCGATCAGACGCCGCGTGTATCATCGTCGCACAAACCGTCGACGATTTGACTCGGCGACATGGCGGCGCGAACGATACGAGCGCTGCCGTCGCGAAATACGCGCAGTCAAAAGTGTCCACATTGCTCTCTGATGCAAATTTTGCGCAAGCTATGACCGTATTACATCTCGCCGAGGGCGACTACGGCGCCGCATTGGAAACTTTAGCCGCGAAAGACGTTTTGATCCGTCCAAATTCAGCCGGATACTTTGCGGACGTTTTACTCGGTTGTGCGCCGGCGGGTGTTGAGGCAGCCAACGAAAACGACGCTGGTCCGGCAGTCGGTCGCGCTCGAGCGCTCCCCGCAGGCGAAGCAAGAGAAGCCTTTAAGAGATCGCTCTTGCATTCGGCGCCGAAAATTGCAGAAGTTAACGCCGGTATCGTCGCTCGATTAGGCGTCGCGCATTTCCCGGATCAGCAAGAAGCTGTTTTGAACGCGCTTTCTTCAAATCCTTTGTTTCAGTTTTGGTACCTGCGCGAAGTTTTAGCCGGCAAAAGCGCCACGGGAGGAGAAGGTCTCTTAGAAGCTACCACGCGTGGTGAGAACGACGACCACCAAACGCTCGCGCGTTTGATTGAAAGATCTGGCGTCAAGGTGACGGAAGAGATGAGCGAGCTGTACGTCAGGTTGATGTGTCAATTCGAGCCGTCGAACGTTTTACCGTTTTTAAAATCGCGCTCGGGTGGGTATCGGTTAGACGCGTGTTTGGAACAGTGTCAAAATTACGGCGTGGTGGATGCGTCGGCGCACATTTTGGAAAAAATGGGACGCGTTCGCGACGCGTTGGATTTACACGTTCAAAAATACGAGCAAAACGTGGAAGCGTTGTCGAATTTACGCAATAATCCAACGTCCTCGACGGTTAATAAAATGTCAAAAGACGTCTCTCGCGGTTTCGCAATGGAAAGTTCAGAATCTCTCGATGCGGCTACCCAGTTATGTTTCCGTTGCGACACGTATAAGTTCATCGAGAGTGAAGCGATGTGGCATCGCTTGTTGGATTGCGTCATTTCTGCTCGAATAACGTACGGTTCCTCGGGTCAATTCGTCGACCAGACGCTCCGCGAACACGTCGAACGCATCCTCCACGATACGCTCGAGCGCGTCGCGCCAGAAAAAGTTCTCGGTGACGTCTTAAGAACGCGCGGAAACGAAAGTTTGCGCGAATTGCGTCGCGTTTTGACCGGTATTCTCGAAACCGTCGAAAGCGAGAAAGACGGCGTTCGAAAAGAAGAAAAAGTTTCAGAACACAAAGTCCTCAAAGCTGCGGCTGAGAAATTGTGCGCTTTAAAAAGAGGTCGCAGAGCGAACGACGTGAAGTTAGTAGTCACGCAACAAATGAAGCAATCATCCTCGTCGCCTCTATCTTCATCGTCGTCGCGGCAAAAACGACCGAGGAGAAAATCGTTCACAAAAATGGCGACGACGACTCCAACGAGAGCGCAAATCGCTCCAAAAACGCCGAGCAGCCTCAACCTTGCTTCGAGAAGAAAAAATCGATCAATAATCACGTAGCAGCAGCAATTTTATTTGTTGTATAGATAGTAATATTTGTACAAAAAACTACGCCTCGTCGTTGTCTTCTTCTTCTTCTTTGTGCGCGACGCGTCTCAATTCGCCTTGTGGGTTTTCGCTATATACAACCTCCACTTCTCCTTCAGCCACGTCTATTTTGCTTTCCGATCGAGCCATCCCATCAAACTTTGGCACAATCCACCCGTCTTTCACTGCTTTTGTCAAAGGCGGAATAAAATCTTGCTTTCTACTGACTAAGCCTTTCAATTCCATCAAATG
>Ga0115000_10002056_pt1 | contig 17620 bp, 7 predicted proteins | sample ArcticOcean_MG_C_6_FD_89690 | JGI IMG/M metagenome (GOLD analysis project Ga0115000, IMG submission 89690) | Marine microbial communities from western Arctic Ocean - ArcticOcean_MG_CB8_128 | ecosystem: Environmental > Aquatic > Marine > Oceanic | place: Arctic Ocean: Canada Basin | collected...
AGTTGCTCTCCCTGCATAAAGAACAAAAGTGAAATCATAGTCCCCATATTGGTCTAAAACTAACTTCTCAAACTTGCTCCTTAATCCATCTTTATTGTTGAGTATTTTGAAACTATTCACAAATTTACTGGGATTCTCGGGCCAATCCCCAACTATATGTTTTGGAGTTAGCCCTGTTGACCCCCACCATGATTTGACTTCTCCAATGATAATCTCTTTCTTATCGGGCTTTATCGCTACAATATCAACTGGAATGTCTTTTTTCTGGCCCCCATAAGTTGCTTTGCCTTGACTGGAAATTTTAACATCGGTGGCAACGACATATCCTTGCTGCCTCAATAATGAAGCAACTAGTTCCTCAGTCGCTTCCCCCGTCATACCACTTCGTATACAACCCTCAAACTAATCTTTTCGGATATTTTGCAAGGAGATATCCATTACCTCTGTATTTCTTTGGGCGGTTGGAGGAATATCCAGTGGACCAATGCGGCCTCTAGCGAATACATTGTATGACAACGGTATCCATACTGCGAATTTACACTATTCCTCATTTTAAACATCAAACTCCAAAAAATTAATACTAATTACCCTAATAAATAGAAAAGATTTTAGGAAAAGATTAAACCAGTATATAATAAAAAAAAACTAATGAGAACACTGTTTACTCGATTTTTAGTTGAAAGGAATTCTGATGATGATCGAAAGAATAACTTAGTTGATGACATAGCTGATTTATGTTGGGAGTGGGTAAAGACACAAAAAAGGAATTTAAAATTAGATCTTTCCGATAAATGGAAAAAAGGAATTACAAAAATTTCACCTAATGATGAAATAAGCATTAATGATGATATTAGAAAAAATAATGAAATAGACATAAGGTTTTGGAGAATGGACATTAAGCAATTAATAGAAAATAATGATGAAATTGTTAACTATTTGTTTATTGCTAAAAAAGATGAGATAGTTGAGTTTTCCTTGCTACAGGACATTACATCCAGAGAAGGAGTTTCTAGTCCCAATTATAAAAATGTATGGCCCCCGGTAATTATTAGACAAATAATTAGTAATTTTAATTGTAAATATAATTCGGAGTCAATTCAAACAAATTGGGACTCAGTATCTTCCAGTAACTCGGAATATCTAATTGATATGATATTAGATAAGAATAGATTTTTACCATTAGTGTTAGTATCAAAATCATTTAATGATAATAAATACTTGATTAATAAAATGGGAAAATTTTCAGGTAAATTAGCGGGACTGGCACACATAAAGGCATTACAATCTACAAATACGTCTAGAGTTAGAAAACATTTAGGTAAACAGTGGATAAGTAATGGATCAATTCGAATATATTGGCCTGGAATAACAAGAGAAGAATTAGATCAGGAGGAGAGGTGGAGGCAATTGTATGGAAAATCAAGATTTGAAAAGGAATTTGGAGGAGATGAAGAATTACTGATGCAAGATATTGTAAATTCAATATCTGAATCGACTAGGAATATAAGGTTAACAAGTCCTTTTTTAGAGAAAGTGAGATTTCAAATAACAAAGATTGATGAAGATATTATACAAAAAGAAGAAGAACAAAAGAGAGATGAAATATTTAGTAAATTGAATACTGCAGAAGAAAAAATTAGATATTTAAAAAGTTCAGATTATCGTTTAAATGATGAAATAAGAAAATTGAAAAGTGAGAAATACTCACTATCTGAAAAAATTTTAATCTCGAGTGAAAAAATTGCGGGACTGGAAAATAGATATCATTTGGTCAAAGAAGAGTTAAAAGATTTTAATAATATGAAATATTTGTTGAAAAATGCATATGAAAGAAATCCTGACAAAGAAGAACTAATAGAACATGTAAATAAGTTTGGAATAGAAGAACATGAAGAAGAACCAGATATTGAAAATGAATTTGGAAATATTTCGGAAGCTATTTTAGCAGCAAAAAGAGATTTTTCAAGCCGAATTGTATTTTTGGATACGTCAATTAAATCTGCATTTGATACCACTTCAGATACTGATCCCAATACTGTTTATGATATTTTTAAAATTTTATATGAGGAAGTGTGGAAGTTGATGAAAAAACAAGAAGATGGTAAATTAGCCTCAAACAATAAGAAATTTAATATTCAAAATGTTATGAATGATAATTTTGGATATGGAAGATACGCAGAATCGGAAAATTCCCATATTTCGAATAAAAAATCAGGATTAAAGGGGAGGTGGTTCCAATATAATAAATCATATTTACAGATATTACCCCATATAAAATGTGGCAATAAAATGAATAAAGCACTACGAATCCATGTCCTCTGTTTAAATTCAAAACAAAAATATAAATGTTACGAGGAATATTTCGACAGTAATAATAAAAAAATAAGGAAGAATGGGCTGAAGGAAATTAGGAGTTTTCCATCTATAATTATTGGATGGTGTGGAAATCATTTATGACCCATAATATAATAATCTTCAATTAATACAAATAGATGATTATACAGTGCATCGCAGAAGGAGAACACAATGGCCTCGCAATGCATTTACACATCAATTTTCTGAGATTAAAAAAAAAGGAAAGAATAGATATGGATAAATTTGACGAGCACCTTAAATTCGAACCTGAGATAGTTTCGGATAATCCATCTCAAATAGAGGAAATAAAAAACGGAGAGGACTTATCTCAACATATTATTGGTATCAAAATGGGTGAAATATTGAGAAGTGAAAAAAACTGGACAGCCAGAATTAAATTTTTTGAAGATTTTATAGAGAATAGGAAATTATCACATTTAAAAAAAGAATTTGATAATTTGAGTAAACTACGAATGAATATTGGAAAAAAACAATTATCAAATGATGAATTTAGGAAAAAATGGTTTGAAATTAGACAAAAAATAAGAGATGAAGATAAAAAAATCCGTGTAGGAAAACAGTATTTTCCGAAATTAGAAAAAGAAAATATTTTCAATTCTGATTTTAATACGAATGATGATGAAATAAGTATTGAAATAGTGCAAAGGCCAGGAAAAAATTTAAAAAATTTGTTGTCCTTAGATTTCAATCTTAAAGAGGTAATTTTATTTGACCCATTAAAGATGGAGAAAAGTATTCTAAGAATTTGCAATAATGGGAAAAAAATTCCATTAGAAGAAGAAATAATGTGGTCTTTGGATGAATTAGGAAAAATTCGGCAAAAAATTAACCCTGAAAATAAAGATTTAATTATTGATTTGGGAGAGTGTGAAGATTTAGTTATTGAATCTAGTAAAAATACAGAAATTAAAATATATTCCAGTAGCCTTGAGTATCCCATTGGCAATATAGAGTTGAAATTTCCAAGTAATAGGGTAATTGAGACAAAGATGTATGGAAAAGAAGAGTATGGTTTTGATTTTGTTGAATGGTTATCTGAAAGAAAAAATAATATTGAAATGAAATATATGATTTGGTTCGTTGATGGATTTGGAGATTATTATATTCACAATAATCATTACAAAGGAGTTTTTTCAACGATATTGAAACTACAAAATCCCTCCAAATCACGTTATACATGTATTCTCAATAAGAATGAGTTTCGATTTAGTAAATTCTTTGAAATTATTCCGATTAATTTTAATATTACTGAATTTAAAATTAAAAATTTTGAAGAAATTGCTAATGTGAATAAGACAAATTTTGAAATTGATGATAAAAAAATAATTTTAAAGAAATTTGGAGGAAAAAATGAAATAATAAATTTTAAAGAAATAATAGATGGATTTGTAACTGGAAATTTCAGCTACATAACTATTGAATGGGATGGGAATAATGGATATGAGGAGAAAGAGTATTCTCATGATTTGAAAACCTCAACTCATTTTAATATTTTAAATTCTAAATTGAACACTATGATTAATAATAATAATTATGAAATTTTAGGTGAATTACCGATTTATTTAGGAGTGCGTAAAGGGAAATCTATTGCTAGATTTAAATCAAAGATTCAACAGCCAAAGGAATTAATCAAGGAAAAAAAAATAGGTTGGGTCAAGGACATAAAACAGGAGGGAGAGGAGTGGTGGATATATTTTGAGTTAGATATTAGAAATGTAATGAGTCAAAATTCACAAGGTCATTATTTATATATGTTTAACAATCATGCTACAATGCCGATTAATCAGTACTCAGAAGTATTGGATAAATTAGTAATAAAATTTAAAATTCCATCTCCAAAATCATATTTCACCGATAGTAAATTATATGCCATTTCAAACCAACTAGATTTTTGTGAATTACCTATTCAAGCGGAATGTAAAGATATTGAGGAAGGAGGAAAAAGGTGGTACTCAATTGTATCGATACCCCTGAAGGCAGATGATATATTTTCTCAACGATGGGAAAATGTAACTTTAAAATATGGTGGAATGCATTTATTGAGTGATCCCGAATGGGATGACGAAATAAAAAAGGATGAGGATTTTAATTTAGATGATTATGAAACTAAATTTGCAGACAAAAAAAGAATAGCATGTTCAAAAAAATGGGATCTTAAAAGAATTATAAGTGGAAATAAAGTATACTATGTATTAGGAGAAAAAGAATTAAGAGAGTCAATAAAATATTCAAAAAGAGATATAGCATTTAGCCAAGGGAATGAGTATGAAAAAAATAAAATTACTGGTAAATTTCAACAAAAGAAATCACTATATGATGACTGGATTGATTGGAATTTCAATTTAGAATATAAATGGAATGGTAAAATATATTCTAATTGTATTTATAATCGCCCAAAACCAAATTATTGGAGAGAGATTGACGTAGGCCGACCTCTCTCTCCTCATTGTCTAAAAGGTGAAGTGGAAGAAGAAAATGGATGGCATTCAAAGTCTAAATTAAATTTAATAAGCAAAGATCGACTAATTAGTGAAATTTCCTTGAAAGAACAAAAAAATACGAAAATAGAGGAGATTGTAGTGAAAAAAATACTCCCTAAAGAGAATAGGCCAGTTTTAGAATCAGTTGATGAAAAGGTCATTAAAATTTCAAAAAATAAAGGAAAAACTGAAAGAAAAAGGTTGGCTAAACAACTGAAGAATAGCGAAAGAGGAAGAAGGAAGAAGGTGCCCCTACCTCCTTCAGAAAAAGATAGGACTAAGTCGGATAAATTTAAAAAATCTTTACAAGTTGATGATAGTACTTTGGGATTAGAATCAAAAAAGGAATCTGATAGAATTCGAAAATTATTAGAAAAATCAAAACAAAAATATAGATGATGGAGAATAACAATGAGTATAGAATTTGAACTAAATGATATTAATTCTCAAATCGCATTTGAAGGGAAAGATTGGAAAAATGCACAAGAGCGTAGAGCCAAAGGTTCACCACCCTTAACTGCATCAGATATTCAGAGAATCTACGAAGATGATCAACAAGGGGATAAAAAGACAAGATATATAAAACAACAACCATTTTTCGCATTGGATAGTTGTATTGAGGAATGTGAACGTCCACGGAAAGGTCACCTAAGTTTTATCCAAAGTCAAAAAGGGGATATTTATGGATATGGTGCTAAATCGTGTTATTTTGCAAGGTCAAGTGGAAAGGGAATTTGTAGTAAATGCCCCTCTCAACCATCATCAAAATCTAGTAAAAAGATAAAAAATCAACCAAATCTTCCATGGTTAACGCATGAAATATTACTGAGAATAAAATTTGATGGTGAAACATACGTTCCCGAGATACACAAACACATAGCAAAAATATCTTCTTGGCCCAGTAGAATAGAAATTGAAGATAGAGAGGATATTATTGAACAAATGATAAATTCGTCAGAATCTAAACTTATTGAGACTTTTGGGGAAAAAGAAGAATATAAAATGATAATTAATATGAAAAAGGTTGAAAAATCTAGTTTTAATATTACATATTGGCTTAACCCAAAATATGAAAAGATATTTTTTAATCCAAGTGATCCAAAAAATCGAGTATTTAGATGTAAGAAAAACAATATGAATATGACATCTAAAAAACAAGAATGGGAGGGTTCGTTTGAAGAATATAAAGGAATTAATAACAAGGAAATTTCTATAAAATCGGGAGAATCGTTATTAATAATTATACCATTTGATACAAATAATAATTCAAAAATAAATGATGAAATTAAAAGATTAACAAATTTTTGGAAAGAAAATGGCTTATGGTTTATTCAATTCAAAGACGATGATTTTTCTGGAAATACGATATTATTAGTTGGAGGTGATAATGATAATTCTAAAAGGCCACTCATTAGTCAAAAACATGGTTTGATTACTTTGTTGGGCGATATTAACAAAATAGATAGTCAAGTTAATTACCTTTACCCAAAAAACTACCCTTCTGAAATGGAAATTTTTTATGTTGACCGTAGTGATAGTATATTGGATAATGAAGATTATGGAGATAATCCAGAAATTTATACAAATGATGGGCAAATAGATTTACTAATTAGCATACCTAAAGAACCAATTTTAAAAGATGATGAGATTTCTGATAATAATAATAAAATAGATACAATTCAAGTAATAAGCCCAAGTGGTAAAGTTTTTGGTAAAAGTAAAACTAATCAAGGTAATTTTGTACTTGGCATAGCTACAATTTCAATAAATTTTTATGAAAAAGGTCGACATTATTTGCTAATCAAGCTTCAAAATTCTCAACATAGAAGAATATTTGTAGATGTTGAATTTAATCGCCCTTTAATCGGAGAAAAGTCACCTAAAATATATGACAAGAATAAAGAAGATTGGAAAAATTTAGATTCGGATAACTATAATATATCTGCTACGCCCAAACAAAAGAAAATTTTAATTGATAAAATAATAGAAAAATATGGCATAGATGGATTATTTTCTATGAAAGAATGGAGAAATACAAATCCTGATGAACATAGTGAAGGATTAATGAATGAAATATGTAGAGTTGTATTTAATAAATATAAAAATGATAATAATATTAGTAGCAAGGTTTGGACTGGAAGATTAAATATTATTTACGCAATGATATCATACAGATTATGGGGCGAAGATAATAATAATAATAATACAGTTCCATCAATAGGTCAATTACAAAGAAAAATGTCTGAGGTTAAGTATAACAGCGATCATTCTAATCGGCAGTGGGAAGCTATTGGTAGCGATATTGTGGAAATTATACCTGAGACTGAATGGGGCGTCATTTACTCAAGTAAAACTTTGACTCAGATAAAAGAAGAATATTGTGAGTATAGTAAAAAAGATATAATTTTTGATAAAAAAACAGGATATAGATATATAAAAATTAATCGTGCAAAGGCAAAAAATCTAGAGATTATTAATTATAGGCCGGACATAGATTTAACTATCGGCAAAAATGGAAAGGAATGGTTAATTGATTTTTGGGATGCAGTTAAACATAAATCTAACGATAGAAATAAGTACATCAATAAAGATGCATATAATTATTATAGATGGGGACTTGATTATTTAGATGGAGATGCATTGATGAGCAAGAATTTTACTACTTATGACCTCTTTAAAAATCTCGACGGAATAGTGTCGAATAAATATGGGAGATGGGTAAGTAATAATTATTTTAGAGAGGCATTTAGAATAAGCTCACCAAATGGAGATGAGTTGTTTTTAGAAATCGAAGTTCCTAAAGGAAATGATGACTACATAAATACTCTAAGATTATTTTTATGTTCAAGGATGATTGAAAATAATAAATGGGTTGAAAAACGTATATTAATATCAACAAATGAAAGTTTTAGTTATCATTCTGATGAGCTTTCGTGGTTGAATATGGTTTCAGAAAAAAATGATAAAGAGAGTTTTAGACATGATTTAGAATTTTTAAAATACCCTGATAATGCATATCGAGATAATAGATATTTAGAAAGAGAAATAATTCGTGCCTTTAGGACAACTTTTGAAAAATCACAAAAAATAATTAGAAGCGATGAAAATATAGCTGGCAAAGGAATTCCGGGATTCTACTGGTATAATAGGAAAAGTCATATAGATATTGTAACAGATGGTTTGGCTAACAATATACGAATAAATGATATACTACAGGTGAAGAAGACTATGAAGAATAGTCTCCTAAAAAGGCTTTGGTGGTGATTTAAGATTCGAGTTAACGAGGTTAGAGAGACTATACTGAAAAGTCATATTGACGATATTGAGAGAAGATATCCGCTAATAGATGGGCAAAAAGAAGGTTGGCCACAGTCTCTAATTGATTCAAGGAGAGAGTTGTATAATTCCATAAATCCGAGTTATCCTTTGATTCAAGAATTGATAATTGAAGGAATTCCACAATATATGTTAGATTCTAGGGGCTGGGTAAAAACACTACATGAAGATAATCAACACGAAGATATTAAAATTGAATTAGAAGATATCGTCAAGACATTGTCAATACCTTTTGGAAATTGGAATTTATATCCCCATCAAAGAGAATCTTTGACATCATATATTAGAGGAAAAAATATAGTAGTTGCAACAGGAACTGGTTCGGGAAAAACCGAGTGTTTCCTGCTACCAATGTTATCACATCTACATAGGAGTGCAAGAAGAAATCAAGAAATTAATGGAGACGGTGTCCCTGCTACTTCTGGAATTAGGTGTCTAGTTCTCTATCCAATGAACGCATTGGTTGCGGATCAATTAGGAAGATTAAGAAAAATGCTAGGAAATAATGAATTGTCTTCTCATTTGAAAAATCTTGAAGGGAAGGGTGGATTGAATAGAAGTGTTAGATTTGGGATGTATACTGGGAGAACTCCATTTCCAGGCTGGTATGCCAAAAAAAATAATAAAGGCAAATGGGACAATAAAAAAAATAAAGATAATCTTAGTGATATTCATAAAACATATTTAGATTTAGAAAAAAATAGGTCAGATATTTGGAAAATGATGTTACGGAAGGGCAAAATTCCTGGTAAAGGGTTTAGAGTAAGGCCAGCAAATAGTACTGATAAAGGAGTATTTGGATGGAGTGAAAATATTTCTGATCAACATAAATTTCAGATTAATTGGACTGTTGATAATTGGAATATACTAAAAAGCCAACAAGAAATAGGAGATTTTAACGAAGATGGTAAATTTACTGATATAATCAATGAAGATAATCGAAAGGAAATTAAATGGAAAATAATGAATGATAGGTGGAATATATGTTGGTTTATGGCCACTAGAATTGATTTTGAAACTGGAAAGGTCAGCAGGATGAAAAATATCAAACAACCTCCATTTACTACAGATGAAGATGATCGAGAGTTATTGACAAGAGCTGAAATGCATCAAGGTGGAATACAACAATATGTTAAATCCAGAATGAAAAATATTTTACCTTACAAGAACTGGTTTGATGGAGATAAAATATTACCTCAATATTCTGCAAAGATTGATAAAGAAATAAATAAAATCAGAGAAAAAGGGGGCCCTCCTGATGTATTAGTAACCAATTATTCGATGCTGGAGTATATGTTACTCAGGCCTTTGGAACATAGATTTTGGAATGATACAAGAAATTGGTTAGATGAGGAAAAAAATAATAAATTAATGCTTGTATTGGATGAAGCTCATTTATATTCAGGTGCAATGGGTACTGAAGTGAGCATGTTAATTCAGCGTTTAAGAAGTGTTTTAGGGATAGAAAATGATAAATTACAATTTATATTGACAAGTGCGAGCCTTGGAAATGATACAAAGAAAGCTAATTTAAAGAAATTAGAATTTATTAGACTATTAACGGGAGTGGCCATAGGTGAAAATCAATTAGATATGCCAAAAGGACTTAAAATTAGACATCATGATAATATTATTAATTTTTCAATTGATAGAGAAATTAAAAATTTGTTAGGTAAACTAATTAAATCTAAATTAGGAGATGAATTTACCGCATCCGAAGAAAATTTAATTAAAATTTTAGGGAATCAAATAAGTCATGAGATGAAAAATGAGTTTAGGGGTAATCTCGAAAAATTTAAACAACAAATTCTTTATGATACATTAATAAATTCAGATATTTTCAAGAAAATTTATGGCTTCCTAAATTTTTCAGGGACGGAATGGAATCAAGACATGAATATGTTAGATAATACTGTTGGCCCAAGAAAGATAAAAGAAGTTTCAGCATTCATATGGGATAAAGATATAGAAAAACTCGATGATCTGGATAAGGCTGCGACTGATTCTTTACTTGAAGTAATTGCTAAGGCTAGGAGCTTTAAGGAAAAACTACAGAATGAAGAATTCAATTACAATATCAAAGGAACTGGTACTCCATTGATGCCGATTAGAAGTCATATGTTTCTAAGGGGTTTGACAAGACTAGCAGTTTGTATGGAATGCGGCAAAGTCCAACAATTTAATTCTTCTAGATGTATAATTAAGAAATGTAATTCCAGAGTATATGAATTATTATCGGACCGGAGTTCTGGGACTCCTATTCTTAGAATATGGGTACCAATAGAATCCGGAGATATTTCAAAAGATTATAAAATGTGTGACGTATTGGTGCGCCAAGAAACAACATTTTCTCAAGCCGAAGGGAACTTTGTAAATAATGATTCTAGTAGCCTTATGCTTGGTTTATCTGCATTTAGAACCAATGATGAAGAACAAATTACTCATAGCCTAAATACAAAAACTGGTAGTTTAAAACCTTTTGAAAAAAATACAATAGAAAAAAATATAGTACATCTAAAGATAGTTGATTTTGATAATTCCAGTGGAAGGTTGAAGTTTAATCCGGGATATGATGGGAAGCAATTTCATGATGATAAAAGAATTATTGATTTCAAGAAAGATCCTGGTACTGGTACTGATCATACTGCAGTCAAATTCCCCCAATTTACCGATATGGAAACTAGAGGCGATGATGCATTTGCAGTTGCAGTAAATAAATTGACTGCTGCACAAGACCCTATTCCAGAATCTAGAACTGCAAATAAAGGTAGAAAAACTTTGATATTTAGTGATGGTAGACAGCGAGCTGCGAAGTTAGCTAAGTCTTTATCTCAGAACTCTCAACTTGATGAAACACGAAGGGTTTTGTTAAGTCTCCTTAGAGCAGAATGGTTTGGTAAAATCCCTGAAAAATTTAGAACCTTGGCTAGATTATATCCTTGGATGGCTCTTTGGTGTTCAAGGATGAGGATAAATCCATTTGAAAATATTGAAGGACGAGAAGATATGACTAAGTTTGCAATTGATCAAGCAAAAGTCATTACAGAAATATTAATTTGTTTCGAAGAAGAATTAATTGAGGACATAAATAAAGATAATTTAATTCAAGGAATACTAGATATCGATGAAAAAGAAATCAGAAGAGAAAGAACTTTAATGCAAATAAGAGAAAAACTAGATGACAAATTAAATGAAAAATATAAAATAAGAAATGAAAGAAGAGATAAAAATCGAGAGAAAGGAGAAGAATATCATGAAGATGTCCATTTACAAAGAGAAATATCATCTATTAAGGTTGCAATAGAAATATCTAATGAACCTAATGAAGTGAAACAATTAACTGAATTAGAATGGTATGAAAAAATTTCTCAGAAATTATATCTGGATATCGAAGAAGGCTCTAGAGATGATACAATAGTTAAATTAATTGATGAATGTATAATACCAATATGGGAAGTTAACAGTAATGTAGGACATAATAGGGCAAAGAGAGATGTGATAATTCGCCGTATTCTTGACAATCAAAATGGTTCCATTGAAGTAATTTATAGATTAGGAAGATTGATAATACAATTATTTGAAAAAACTACCGATTTTGAGGACTTGATAGATGACCTAGAAGATATAATTGAGTTGTGGGGGAGCCTTGATGAAAATAAAAGTTGGACTGGAATTCTAATTTATCATGTTGGTCACAAATACTTCAATATCGAAAGATTAGGATTAGGATACTTAAAATTAGTTGACGAACCGGAATTTGAGTATCTACTTCCAAGGTTGTTTTGCGATTCATCAGCAAATGATAGAATTCAAACAGGAATAAAACAATCAGACTTACCTCGTAGATCTTTTTATTCGAATTCAAATCCCGTACTGTCTCGGGACGGAATAATTACTAAAATGAAGGATTATGAAATTAAAGGCGGATTTAGACTACCGGAAGGTGAAGAGATAATACGAGGTGGTGAAAAAGTCATTAGATGGTTGAATTATAATAAAGTGAGTGATAAATGGGAGTCTAGAAAGGAAATTAGACAAATTAGAGATGTATTAAAATATGTCGAATTTAATGAACAAAAATTTATGGCTTTAGATGCAAATAAGGTCATTATAGAGCCATTTAAAGATGATGATTATAATTTGAGGACATGTATTAAATGTAAACAAGTCAGATTGACGCCAACTGAAGATATTGCTAGATGCTCCAGTTGTAAAGAAGATGGTAAAATATTCAAAAAATGGGAAAAGGGAAAAAATAATGAAATAGATTCTTATTTAGAACAAAGAATTTTTTATTGGAGGGAACAAATCAGAGAGTTAGAAAAAGGGATTAAAAAAATGGATTTTGAAAATTTAGGATTATATGTTTTTAGAACCGAAGAACATACTGCACAAGTATCTGAGAAATTAAATTTTGATGATACTTGGTCTGGTGCTGAGTTACATGAATTACAATTTCAAGATATTCCAGTCACTAAAGGTTCAGACAAATATCAAATTGATGACCCTCCAATCGACATATTATCATGTACTACTACGATGGAAGTTGGAATAGATATTGGTGATTTGACTGCTGTTGCGTTAAGAACAGTCCCTCCGCATGCTTCAAATTATCAACAAAGAGTTGGTAGAGCGGGAAGAGGTTCTGCAGAAGTATCAATTGCACTAACATATATCGATAATGCAAGTTTTGCCATGACTAGATTTGATAATCCGTTGATATTAGTCAGACATCCTAGCGAACCTCCGCGCTTATATACACAAAACAGGAGAATACTTCGAAGGCATGTTAATGCATCTCTTTTCCAGCTTTTCTTCAAAAGAGGGGAATATGATGCCATTAATTTAATATTTGAGGATATGAAAAATGTTATTGAAGAAGGTACGAATGTAGGATTAGTAGAAAGTCTTGGAACTTTGACCGAATTTTGTTCTGATGATGAATCTCTTTACAATAGAGAAGTTTTTCAAAAATGGATTGATGAGATTGTAAGAAGTCCCTCTGAGGTGGATAAATGAATATTGATATAAAAGAGTCAAGGAGGAGGCTTGAAGAGACCTTGGTCAGGCATTTTGATGATAAAGAGAAACTGCATGAATTTATCGAAATTACCGCTTCAGAACTTAAGATAAAGGTAAAAAAATTAGATCCTAAATCGGACGAGCAACAAGTTGGAAATTTATTAGAAGATTTAATTGGGAGGGGAATATTTCCAAGTTTTTCATTTCCATTAGATGTAGCTAAGTTCGAAGCATTAGGGACAAAAATAAAGGGTAACGATAATAATACTCAAGAACATATCTATGCATCTTCATCCCAAGATTTGAAGATTGCTTTGAGTGTATATTCTCCAGGAAAAGTGATAGTGATAAATAAGCAATCCTTTAAGATCGAAGGAATAGGTATGAAATATCCATCTGATCCCATTGATAGGGTTAAAGATTGGAATCTTGCTGAAACCAGGCACATGGATATTATTGATGGGAAAAAAACGGTAAATAAAATTACTTTGGATGAAGATTGGAGATATTTTCACAGATGTAAAGCCAAATATTGCGGAGTTATATTCAAAACAAGTGATCCTAGATTTAACCTAAATGGAGACGTAAGTTGTCCAAACTGTGAATCTCAGGAAAATGAATCCGATGTGGACTCCACAAGAATGCTGCGCCCTGATATCTTTAGACCAATAATGTATACACACAAGAATGAAAGAAGATTATCATCTGCACCTAATCAGTCATTTTATCCAATGAGGGCAAATAATGATGAAATAAGTGAAAAAAATGATAATAGAAGGAATGGGAAGGCATCTCTTCCTCATCCTAAAGGAGGTTGGGGGACCGAAGATATGAAAGAAATCTGGACTCCAAAGAAAAAAAATGAGTGGTATGGCTTAGAAGTTTATGGATTCCAAGATAATTTAAATAAAAAAGAAAGTACTGAATTGATAATTGTAAATGAAGGAGTAAATAAAAAAGGTTATTTAATTTGTGAATATTGTGGAGCAATCGATCTATCAAAGGATAAAAATAAAGGAGAACATTATCGTCCATATGCAATACACATTGATAGGATTAGTCGATTATTGAATACCCTTAGATTAAATAATAAGGAAAATTCGGAAAGATTTAAACAAATGTTAGGTAAATCTAGAAACAAATGTCAAGGTAATTTTGTTGGTCCATTTATACTTGGACATACATTTAGAACTGATTTAGTTGTTTTTAGATTTAAAATTTCAGAGCCCTATACGACAAAATGGGATAACCAGTGGTTCACAAGCGCTGTAATTTCATTCAAGGAGGCGTTGATAACTGAAACTACTGAAGCTTTGGAATTACAAGATAGGGAGATAGGTGGGAGTTGGAGAAAGGTAGTCTTAAAAGATGATAATACTGGTAAAAAGGAACAATATATTGATATTTTCTTATTTGATAATGTATCCGGTGGTGCAGGATTAGTTAGAAGAATATGTGGAGATGAGGGACGGGAGGAAGAAAGTGCAGAGTTTATCTTAAATAATACTTGGAATCGCCTTGGAGGAAATCTTTGTGAGGAAAATGGGTGCCAGAGAGTATGCATTAGGTGTCTGCTTGATTTTAGAAATCAAATTGAGCAAGATAGTCTAAATAGGCCTTTAGGATTCCAATTAGTCAATTTCTTAAAATATAATTCCAATCCTGACTATGAAGTCAGTAATATAAAAAATTTCGATCAACGAACAGATGACAACATAAATATGCTTAAGGAGATATTAGATGATTCTTATGAGAGTAATAATTGGATAATAGATATTGAGGGCAGATATTTAAATATTGTAAATAATGACAAAGTTACAAAAATATTACCATATTCAATATTATCAGGTATTTCCGAATTTCCAAACAATTCTATTTCTTGGAAAAAAATAAAAAGTCAATCTAGGAACATACTAGAAAAATCCATTATAACTATTCCATTTGAAATATTAATTAATTCCCCTCATGTTTTAATAGATATTATTAATCCTGATTATGGAAATATTTCATCTGATAATATAAATATAGATGATTTCTTATGAAAATTTCACCAACTAACTTTGCTAAGTCTGGAAATTGTCCAAAGAAATTATCATCATATTTTAGGAGTTTGGAATCTAATAATAGGAAGAATACATCATTGGCATCTAGAGATGATGTTGCCTCAAGAATTGGAAAAATAGTCCATGATTTAGTTCAGGAAGTTATTTGTTCTGGAGGAAAAAAAGAAAGAGATAAAAAGAAAGATGAGATAATGTTAGTATTAGAAAATATGAAAAATGATATGAATTTAGATAATAATTCTTTATCGGAAATAATAGGGCATAATCCATTTGAAAATCTTTTACATGATCAAGGAATAGTTAGATTGTATGAAGAATGTGGTCCCTTGATGGAAGCTACAATGAAATTATTAAGTAATTTAGAAGATAAATTTGGCGATATGACTGCAATAAAGGAATTCGAAATAAAGCCTAAAGGTACGTCTAGTATCAATATCGCTGGTAAAGAAGTTTTTCTAGGTGGGTTCGTTGACTTGGTTTTATTGTTCAAAAAAGAAAAAAAAAGGTATGCAATACTACTAGAATTGAAAACTGGAGATTATTCTATAAAAAAAGATTTAGAATGGGAAAGACAAATTTGTATTTATCAATATGCATGGAAAAAAATCTATCCCAATCATAAAATTCTATCATTTGTAGTAAATAGTACTATTTCGAATGGATATAAAAAATATGATTATAATAATTTTTATTCCGGATTAGAGAAATTAATGAAAGCAAAGATAAATGATGTATTGCCCGGAGAAAATTGCTTATATTGTAATTTTAAAAACTCATGTAATAAGTCAAAATATTAATTTGATTAAAATATTTAATTATCGAATTTATCATCTTTTATTTTAGAAAATTTATCCGCCATAGTTTTGTTTCCAAGTGTTAATTTCCTTATTGTAAGGCCTTGTGCTTTATCATTAGCTAAACGAATGTTTCTCTCTGATGAAAGAAGTTTTTCTTTAACTTTAACTAAATCATCTATAGAGTTATCAATAGATTTTATCGCATCTATAAACTGCCTGGATGCTAAATCATAGTTTTTTGAAAAGCCAGATTGGAATATTAATAACTTATCCTCGAAATCAGAAATTTCTATATTTTGTGCTTTGATTAATGCAAGTTCATTTCTGAGCTGTAATGATTTTTTAGCTTCGTTTCTAAGCAATGTGATAATAGGAATAAAAAATTGCGGCCTTACTACATACATTTTCTCATGTCTATGAGATTTATCTACTATTCCGTTATCATATAGCTCATTACCACTTTCAAGCATTGAAACTAATACTGCATATTCACAGTTTTTTTTCTTACGATCTTTGTCTAATTTATCCAAAAAATCTTCATTCTTTTTCCCTTTGGTAGTCGCATCCATTTCGTCCTTCATTTCAAACATTATAGAGATAAATTCAGTATCATTTGAATCGGATTCACGAAAAACATAATCTCCTTTGGTACCTTTTTCTTCGCCTATATCTTTGATTGCTTTGCTATCCTTTTCAAAAAAGGCATTTGGAAACGCCGTAGCCCTCAACATATTGAATTGGTTTTCGCAATGCTTTTCGAGATTTTCACCAACCATCTTTGTAGAAAGTTTCAGTTTCATATCCTTTCGCATAGCGATTTCATCATCTTTTATTCTAATTATATCATCTTTGACTTTTAAGTCATTGACGTGTTTTTCTTTAAGTGAGTTCTTCATCAATTCTTGCTCAGTATTTGCAGAATCTATTTTATTTTGTAATTTTAAAACTTCGGTTTCGAGAGGTTTTAAAGCCATATTTACTGCCAATTCTTTCTCAGTTTTTGCAGAATTTATTGTATTTTGTAATTTTAAGACTTCTGTTTCAAGAGGTTTTAATGCCTTGGTCAACGCCAATTCGGTTTTTGTTTCGGCTGCTTTTATTTCTTGCTTCAGTCGATCTATTTGTTTATCTTTATTTACTGATTCTTTGGTCTTTTCTTCAATAACATTTTTTTTAGCTAAATCAATAGCCATGAGATGTTTTTCTTCAGCATCCTGTAATCTGCTATGTAGTTCGCTTTCAAATTCTGCGCTTCTTATTTGTTTTATAATATCTGCATAACCTGCAGCGTCCATCTCAAAAACTTGATTACAGTGTGGGCAGCTAACTTCTTTCATAATTTATCTAAATATTTGAAAGTATATAAACTGATTACAGTATTCGATATTCCCCATTTCAAGAAAATTTTTCAGAATCATTTTAGATAATAATAAAATTAACTTACCAGTATAGAGGTTAATAAAATGAAAGAACAAAAAAATAAACAATGGTCGTTAATTCTATTTAGAAAGGAAGCAAAGATGGAAATCGATAATATAAATAGTGC
>Ga0115000_10002057_pt1 | contig 17609 bp, 19 predicted proteins | sample ArcticOcean_MG_C_6_FD_89690 | JGI IMG/M metagenome (GOLD analysis project Ga0115000, IMG submission 89690) | Marine microbial communities from western Arctic Ocean - ArcticOcean_MG_CB8_128 | ecosystem: Environmental > Aquatic > Marine > Oceanic | place: Arctic Ocean: Canada Basin | collected...
TGTTGACTTTAGATTTCAAAAAGCAGCTGATGGTGGATATAGACCATTAGGTATAAGAGCAGCCTATGGTAATAATGATGCAAATACTATTAAGTTAGTCCCAACTGGCTCTGAGGAAATATTCGAGTTATCTTCAACTACTGACAATGGAATAGGCGCCGTATGGCCAGCATTCCTAGTAGATCCAGAAACTACATACACTGTTGAATTAACTCTTAGAGCGTCGGAAGCGAAAGCAAGCGGAATGTATATCAGAATGCAAGAAAAAACAGAACTTCTTGCTTACAATGCTTCTTATGGTAATGTGTCCTGTGCCCATTATCACGCGCCTGGAAGTGAACCCGGAGTAGATATTGCAGATAATCCCACTGAATCTGAAGGTGTCAGACTAGTTATGCAAGTAGACGGGGTTGATGCTGTTGTTGAAAATGGATCTATCACAACTGAATGGGTGACTTATAAAGGTATATATACACCACATTCAACAGCAAGAGTTGCCAACCTTTCTCTACAAAATTGGTACGGTATGGGCTATGCCAGTTTATATTGCAAAAAAGCATCAATCCGAAATAATAAGTTAAATCAGACATCAATTAGTGGTAATGAAATATCAACCGGTAGAATTAAGTCTGACAATTGGACGACAACTGGTACAGTTGGATCTGAAATAAATTTAGCAGATGGTAAAGGTATATTTGGAGGAGCAACCGGACAGAGAATAGAATTAGATGGAACCAGCTCACATTTAAAATTCTTTAATACGTCTGGCACAGAAGTTATTCTATTAGATGATAACGTTGATTCATATATGCCAGGAATGAAAATTACAGATGGAGTATTTCAGTTAGAACGTGATGGCACCTTAAATAATTCTAATGATGCAATGCTGTATGTGAAAGGTTCAAATATTGGAACCGCCACTGATGATGTTTTGGGAGCATATATTGGAGTATCAGATGGTACATTAGATGATGCATATTCCGGCTATTCTGCCTTTACAAATGCTTCTGATGCAGGATATAAATGTGACTCACACGGAGCTCAGACCTGTTATTCTGGCGGAACTAAGGTTGGGCTCCTGACGACGGCACAAGCGACCTTGTCCACCGCAAATGTTTCCACCAATAATGCTTTTGGTATTATTACAACCGCAACAGCCACGGATGGTTTAGCATTTTCGTTATGGGGTACCGGCGTTATGCATAACGAAGGAGAGATTCAAGGTACTGCAGACATAGTTGCATACCATTCATCTGATATAAGGATGAAAGATAATATAGTTGATATTAGTAATCCAATAGATAAAATAAAACAGATACGTGGAGTATATTTTGACTGGAACAAGAAAGGTCCAGGCTATACAAAAGGTTGGTCATTGCAACCAGATGGTGTTAAACATGATGTAGGGGTTATAGCTCAAGAAATACAAAAAGTATTACCTGAAGCAGTAATTGAGAGGACAAAGGCCTCTGGGGAAGGTATGGAAGGAATGCTAGCTGTTGATTATGAAAAAATAATTCCATTATTAATAGAAGGCATTAAGGAACAACAAACGGTGATTGATGACTTACAAAATAGAATTAAAAAAATAGAGGAAAAATAGTTATGAGTAAAAATTATAAAGTAATAATGTATACAAGAAACAATTGCCCGCCATGTGAAGAAATGGGAACATATCCATCGGCATCAGCAGCCACAAAAGGCTATACCTACGAATCTATAACCTTATCTGGATATTCAAAAGAGCTAGGAAGGCCAATTGGATTAGTAGGATATCCATGGTTTGTCTTACAAGACAGGGACATTTCGACGGACCAAATATCATCGACAGATGATTCGTCAATAGTAGATAGTTTCTTAGGAGGCAACCAAGCAAGATTTGATATATTAATTGAAAGCATAGGAGAATAACTAATGGCATTTCCACATGACCAGGACGGTGCAGGCGATGTAAAATCATTAAGAAGAGCTGCATGGGCTAGTACATCATCAATTTATTATGGCATAGCCGGAGGATCGACACTCGCACATCATTGGAATGATAACAGCTACGGAGACCAGGGATATAACTGGGATCAGCCAGAAGGCTTCATGCGCCGGATCAATTACCACGGTTCTACTGAAAAAACACCATTTGCACAAACTTCTGCAAACGGCTCTATCATATTCCAGAACCTTTCAAGCTTGACCAGCTTAGCACGAACTAATTCATCAGGAGACATTATAACGGGGACGAGTGCACGTGTTATAAGAATACAGAATTCAACGGGCAATACATCCTCTGAAGTTTATACAAAGCCCTACAATAATGTCCCCCTTACGGCTGTAATCGCCGCAACCCCAGCAGATGGCCAATGGTATCTCAGTTTTTACGCAAAAAAATCCTCCTATAACAATCCTGATACATGTACAGTTACAGCCTTCATTTTTGGTAGTAGATATAACAGCGGCACTAACACATATTCATATAGTACGGGTATGACTGCACAAGGGGTAGATGCATCTTCAAGTACAATATCATCACCTGCGACTGGTGGAAGCTTTTATTGGATAACTACACCAGCCCTTACAACTACATGGACAAAATATGATATGTGTTTTAAATTCAACGGCGCTGCAAACCTATCTGCTATAACATGTAGACTTGATAATGATAAAGGCAAGGCCAGTTCACACACATACGTATACATTGATAGAGTGACATTACATCCAATGAATGTAGCAATGACCGATGTCAAAACTGATGTTTCTGTTGATCTTAACATGGACGATTCATCTATATACGGAATTTATAGTTAAGAGAACATTATGGCTATACGAAGAATAATAATAAACGAATCTGCAGTTGATAGTATAACTACATTATTAAATAATATACCCCATTCAGCATCCTTTCATTCAACAAGTTCTTGTGATGAACCTGGCATGGTATATTATGATTATAACATGACAAATCCATATGATGACCTCCCTTCAATATTGAAGGACATTAGTGGTACAGCAACATATTGTAGAGACCATAGTTGGACATCACCGCCTGGACCAGAGCCACCAACATATAATTCACCACCATCTCCATGGCCTGGATCTTTGTAATATGAATAAACTTAGTTAAGAGAATGATAATATCTGTAGTATTAAATAGTATAGCATATTTATATAAAAGATTGATTAAATGAAATTAGGATATGATATAGTTAAAGATTTAATAGCAGAAGCAGATTCTCCTATTAAAACCATAGTGGCAATTTACCCAGGCAGATTTCAACCTATGGGTAAACATCATGCAGACGTATTTAAATGGCTGCAAGGACAATTTGGGACACAACATACATATGTTGCAACATCGGATAAAGTGAGCTTACCCAAATCTCCATTTACCTTTGAGGAGAAGCGGAGTATTATACTTAACCATGGTATTAAAAATATCGTTCAAGTAAAAAACCCATATAAACCAATTGAAATCTTAGATAAATATGATCCACTAACAACGGCTGTTGTAATAGTATATGGCAAAAAAGATGCAGGCAGGTTAAGAACAACTAAGAAAGATGGCACCCCAGGATACTTCCAAGATTTTTCAAAGTCAAAGAATAATCTAAGTGGATATGGCACACATGGATACTTCGTTATATCACCGCATATGAGCCTTAAGGTTAAAGGATTTGGGGAGATGTCGGGGACAACCTTAAGGGCAGCACTTTCATCTGCAGATCCTAGTACCTTTAAAGAAATATTCGGATGGTATGACCCCGCAATATTTGCAATGATAAAAAAAAATTAACTGAGCAGATAGAAGAATTTTTAACTACAGTTAACATTAAAGATTACCTAACAGAATCCAGTGTAACAGATACCGGTAAAGGTGATGTGGATGACGGTCCAAGATATTTTTATGGCAATCAATCAACATACAGAAAGAGATCATCTGATATGGCAAAACGATTAGGTTATGAGGTTATTAATTATCTTATTAAAGATTCGCCAGTCGAAGTGCACAATACAAAATTTCCAAACGGTCCACCATTAACAGTTTCATATTTTCCAACTGGTGTAATGGGTGGTGGAAGTGCCGGTACAGATTATATGAAAGATATGAAAGGAAATCCAGCATATTCAGTCTGGCAGAAGTATATTACAAAAGTTGCACAACAAGTCGGTTATAAATTTTTAAATTTTCTAGGTGCGGATACATCTATAGAATCAAGTCAAGGAGAAGAATTGAAACCAACAACATTAAGAGAGGCCATTAGCCTTCCAGTCGAAATAGGCGATACAGTATTAATGGGAAGATTTAAAAATAAAAAAGTTGTCGTAAAGACAGTTGGATGGAATGAAAAGGGTGACTTATTAATAAATGGAAGATCGGCTATGAGAATGAGGATTGTGCCACAAGAGCCAAAACCTAATACATTAGGAGAAGCATTAGCTATTCAGTTAATAACTGAGGGTGGTGCTGCAGGACATATGAATCATCCATTTGATGATAGAGATATTACATTTGGTGATATGAAACAAATGATAAGATTATCACTTGAAGGTAAATTAAATATAGAATCTGGAGTACAAGAAAAAACAGATGGCCAAGCATTATCAATTACATTTAAAGATGGTAAAGTAGGAGCGGCAAGAAATAAAACTACTATTAAAAATCCAATGGATATTAATGCAGTTAAAATGAAGTTTGCAGGACGTGGCGAAATAGAAAAAGCTTTTTCATTTGCAATGCAAGATTTAGAAAAGGCATTATTAAAAATACCAAGAGATAAATTAAATGATGTATTCCAAAATGGAGCTAGATTCTTAAATATAGAAATTATTTATCCAGGAACTAAAAATGTTATAATGTACGGTCCAAAGGCTTATATACAATTTCATGGAGTAGATGAATATAATTTAGAATTAGCAACCAAAGTAGATTCATATCCTGAATATGCTCCATTATTACAAAAATTAATTGCTAATGTGAATGCTCATATACAATCACAATTTGAAATAATACCCCCAAGAATATTAACAATGAATCAATTACCGGATTTTGAAGCAAAGGAACAATACTTTATTGATAAGGTAAATTTATTACAAAAACAATTCCAATTAAAAGATTCAGATGAATTAGTAATGTGGCATCAAAAATGGTGGGAAGGAAAAATAGAACAAACAATCCCATATGCAACAGATGACATTAAATTAGGATTATTAAAACGATGGGCATATTTTGATAAATCATTTAGAATGAATTCAAAAAGTATTCCAGATCCAGAAATATTACAAATGGCTAAAGACTTTGATAAACAAGATTTTAAAGGACAAAATAAACATAACGTATATAATTTCGAAAAAATATTTTTAGAACTAGGAGTCGAAATTCTACATAATATATCAGATTACTTATCAGTAGTGCCATCAGATGCGACAAAAGATATTAAAAAACGGATAGCCGCGAAAATCAAAGTCATTCAGCAATCTAAGGACCTAGCGTCACTTGAGAAATTAAAATTTGAATTAAAAAGAATAGAAGACCTGGGAGGATTTGAAAAGCTTGTACCATCTGAAGGTATTGTATTTGTATATAAAGGTAAGACATATAAATTGACAGGTTTATTTGCACCTGTTAATCAATTGTTAGGAATAGGCGGACTTAGCGATAAGTAGCATATTTATATTAAAAATAAGGATAAAATCATGAAGGAAAAAGCATTAAGAGAGTCTGTTAGATTAGAGATTCGTAATATACTTAAAGAGTCACAATATGGATCTGGCCTCGGAGGCTCTGAAAGACAAAAGGTTAGTAGAATTTTTGGATACCTTGAGAAAAAGGGTCTATCTAGATTTTTACGTATGTTAAAGACTGATATTGAAAAGGCCCAAGCTATTGCAAAATTTGCTGATTTAGTTGGATTGCCACTTAATAAAGTATCGCAATTAAGAAGCCAATTAGTAAAAATGAAATCAGCTGCCAAATCTGCAGCTCGCGAAGCTTAATTAAATAAAGGTTATGATATGAACGAATTACAAAATGTAAAAGCAGTTCGTCAATTGTTAGCGGGTACTCATAAAACACAAACTCGACAAACACATTATTTTGGTAAGATAATTACTGAAGTAGCTGACGAAGATATAATAGAAAAATTTACAAATGGAAAGCCTTATATTTGGATAGAGGTAGATCCGGTTACAAATGTGCGTACAAGAGTTACTCAAAATGACGGATTCAAATCTCGTGAATCAGAAGCCGGATACCTAATTCGTCAGTCTCAGAAGGAATTACTAATGCCATCAGATTGTCCAACCTGTGGCTACTCTATGCATAATCATGAAAAAAGATTGAACGAAAAATTCTGGTCAATTCATAAAGAATGTTTTGATTGTGTTGTAAAAAAGGAAACATTACTAAGGTCTGATCCTGAAGCATGGGATTCATATCAGCGAGATAAAATGTATAAAAATGCAAAATCATTTTTCAATGATGCTGATGAAGACGTGAAAGGCCTGGAAAAAATAATGACTCAAGCCATTCGACAAGTACAAAATGCAGATGGTGATGTCGAAACATTTGAAGCTTCTATGTCAAAAGAAAAATTTAAAGATATGGTATTACATAAGTATGAAGAATACAAAAAAGACACTTTAGGGGAGTTAAAAAATGGCAACCGTTGATAAAATAAAAAATGATCTAGTTCGTACAATAAATTTGATGAAGAAGAATATAGTCTTATATCAAAAGGCAGATTCCGACAAACAAGAGAAGTACAAAAAGATAGCAGTAAAATTGACTAAAAAGAAAAAACAGTTAGAAGCAGCTTTAGAAAATGGACTTGAATCTTTATATGCAGATGCGGAATTAGATCTAAATGAACTACGTATAATAATACGAAACGAAATACAAAAAGTAATCATTAATGAAGTGGATGTTTTTGGAGCTGCCCCAACAACTTCGACAGACACACCTGAACTAGAAGATGCGTTTAATGATTTAGAAAAGGATATTAAACGTACAGATATAGATGCTCCCGAATCGGAGGCAATAGGATTAACATTGGCTGGTATAGCATTATCAGCTCCAGAAATTATTAAATTGATAGGAAAGTTTGTAAATCTTCTTAAGAAGATACCATTTCTTAAGAAACTTTCTGGTGATAAATTAATTGCAATTGGAGACAAATATCATCACAAAATTACCGGCGCATTTGAATATATAATCAAAAAGGCCGGAGTAAAAGATGCAGCCAAGGCAAAAAAGTTTGCAGGCGTATTACACCATGTAGTCATTGCAATGTTATTAGTAGCCGGTGGAGTGAGCATGTCAGGGTTAGTAACTAAGGGAAGTATAAAGGGTGCGACATTAAAAGGAGCATTAAATGCTATTAAAGCAAAAGAAATAAGATCATTTTTAATAACATCAGCAGATGCATTAGTATAAAAGAAGAAAAGATATGAATTTATTAACAAAATTATTTTCAGGTGGAGCAGCAGACCTTGTCAAAGGTGTTGGCGGAGTACTTGATAATTTAACAACTTCTAAGGAAGAAAAGTTAGAAGCCGAAAGAAAAATACAAGAATTGATCTCCAACTATGAAACTAAAATGGAACAAAATGTAACCGATCGTTGGACATCTGATATGAATTCAGATTCTTGGTTATCGAAAAATGTAAGACCTTTAGTTTTAGTTTTCTTAGTTGCAACAACAGTGTTGATGATATTCATAGACGCAGGAACCATTGCATTTACAGTAGAAGAAAAATGGACCGATTTATTACAATTAGTTCTCATTACAGTCATTGGTGCATATTTTGGTGGCCGTACAATGGAAAAGCGAATTAAAAAGTAAATAATTTACTAGGTTATATGAATAGAAGTCTTTATATTTAAATTAATATATGTCTGTAAAAAAAACATTAAAAGAAATAATTCGCGATGAGTATAAGCGGTGTTCACAAGACCCTATTCATTTTATGCGAAAGTATTGTATTATACAACATCCTACTCAAGGTAAAATATACTTTAATTTATTTCCATTTCAAGAAGAATCATTAACACAGATATCACAGAATAGGTATAACATAATTCTTAAATCTAGACAGTTGGGTATTTCAACTTTAACTGCTGGATATGCTTTATGGAAAATGTTATTCAAATCAGATTTCAATGTATTGGTAATTGCAACTAAACAAGATGTTGCAAAAAACCTTGTAACAAAGGTTCGAGTAATGCATGAAAATTTACCTAAATGGTTGAGAGGCCAAGTATTGGAAGATAATAAATTATCATTACGATTGACAAATGGATCACAAGTTAAGGCAATATCATCTAAAAGTGATGCTGGTAGATCGGAGGCACTTTCGTTATTGATATTTGACGAAGCAGCATTTATTGATAGAATTGAAGATATATGGACAGCTGCACAACAAACCTTAGCTACAGGTGGTGATTGTATTGCATTATCAACGCCTAATGGTGTAGGTAATTGGTTTCATAAACATTGGGTAGCCGCCGAAGCTGGAGGAGAATTTAATACAATAAGATTACACTGGACTGTACATCCTGATAGAGATGACGCTTGGAGAGAAAAACAGACAGAATTGTTAGGCGAGAAAATGGCCGCACAAGAATGTGACTGTGATTTTATATCTTCTGGACATACTGTTGTTGATGGAGAACTATTACAATGGTATGATCAGACATATGTTAAAGATCCTGTAGAAAAACGAGGCTTTGATTCTAATTATTGGATCTGGGAATATCCAGATTACTCTAAAACTTATATGGTCGTAGCAGACGTTGCTAGAGGCGATGCGTCAGATTATTCTGCCTTCCATGTATTCGATGTAGAACAATGTAAACAAGTAGCCGAATATAAAGGAAAGATAGGAACTACAGAATATGGTAACATGTTAGTAGCCGTGGCAACCGAATATAATACTGCATTACTAGTTATAGAGAATGCAAATATAGGATGGGCAACAATACAGGTGGCCTTAGACAAAGGATACTCCAATCTATACTATTCTTATAAGCAAGATGGATACTTAGATGAAGAGATACACTTAAAGAAAAATTATGATTTAAAATCAAAATCTCAAATGGTTCCTGGATTTTCAATGACATCTAGGACAAGGCCATTAGTTATATCTAAACTAGAAACATATTTTAGAGAAAAGACTCCTATAGTACATAGTAAGCGATTGATAGATGAATTATTTACTTTTATTTGGATAGGACATAGAGCCGAATCTCAACGAGGATATAATGATGATTTAGTAATATCCTTTGCAACTGGATTATGGATGCGTGATACCGCATTAAGATTACGACAGCAAGGTATGGATTTAAATAGGAAATCCTTAGGTGGAATAGGAAAATCAACCGCGGTGTATACAAGTACCACTTCCCAGAAAGGTTCAGGTTGGGAATGGAATACCGGCGATAAAGATAATGATGATTTAACCTGGCTTTTATAGTAATATCATATTTATAATAAATTAGAAATACCATGGCAGAGAAAAATTTAAGATCTAGACTAAAAAGACTTTTTTCAACGAATGTAATTGTTCGTAGAGTAGGAAAGAAACGACTCCAAGTTATAGATTCAAATAAGTTACAATCATGGGGCAATATGCGACAAACAAAATATGTCGATAGGTTCTCGGGTATACATACAAGAAATCCAGGCTGGAGTACATATAACAACTCTGCAAATTATCATCAAAATAGAGTAGAATTATATACAGACTATGAAGGAATGGACATGGATCCGATCTTATCATCTGCCTTAGATATATATGCAGATGAATGTACAGTAAAAGATTCAGATGGTGATACATTAACCGTAAGTAGCCCAGATGATAATATAAGAAAAATCCTAAGAAATTTATTTTATGATGTATTAAATATAGAATATAATCTATGGCCATGGGTCAGAAATGCGTGCAAATATGGAGATTTTTATTTACATTTAGATCTTGATGAAGAGATTGGAATTATTAATGTAACACCATTATCGGCATATGAAATTAGACGTGAAGAAATGTTTGATGAAAAAAATCCATATGCAGTTAAATTTTTCTATGAAGGATTAAATACAGTAGGAGGTGCAGGTGGATCGGGACATGGTGGTGCTGGAATGACTGAATTTGAACCATTCGAAATGGCACATTTTAGATTATTATCAGATACTAACTTCTTGCCATATGGTAAATCAATGGTGGAAGGAGCTAGAAAAATATTCAAGCAATTAATGTTAATGGAAGATGCAATGTTATTACATCGTATCATGAGAGCTCCGGAAAGAAGAATATTTAAAATAGATGTAGGAAATATACCTCCTGGAGAAGTTGATTCTCATATGCAACAGATAGTTAATAAGATGAAGAAGGTTCCATATATAGATGAGGCCACTGGAGACTATAACCTTAAATTTAATCTACAAAATATGCTGGAAGATTACTACTTACCAGTAAGAGGTGGAGAATCAGGTACATCTATCGAAGCATTACCTGGAATGTCAAGTGATGGACAAATTGAAGATATTGAATATTTAAGAAATAAGATGCATGCCGCATTAAGAATACCAAAAGCATTTTTAGGATATGATGAAGGTGTAGAAGGAAAGTCTACATTGGCTGCTGAGGATATTAGGTTTGCAAGGACAATTGAAAGAATACAAAAAATATTCGTATCGGAATTAACAAAGATTGCAATTGTGCATTTGTATACACAAGGATATACAGATGCTGATCTAATCAACTTTGAATTATCATTAACATCTCCATCAATTGTTTATGAGAAACAGAAAGTTGAATTACTAAATGAAAAGTTGGGATTGGTATCTAACTTTAAAGAGTCTGGAATGTTTTCTGAAAAATATATTTATGAAAATATATTTGGTATGAGTCATACGGAATGGACTACAGAACAGGAACAAGTAATAGAAGACCTTAAGGGTGACTATAGAAAAGAACAGATAAAATCTGAAGGCAATGATCCTAAAAAGACAAATATGAGTTTTGGAACGCCTCATGACATTGCCGCTCTACATATGAATGGAGCAGATGAGATACCAGGTGCTCAAGATGAAGGTGCGGATAATCCAGTAGCTGGCCCAGGCCGTCCAAAAGAATTTGGATCTTGGGGCAAGTCAAATTCACCATTTGGTAGAGATGCATTAGGAGATAAGTCTTTATCAAAAGCATTTGATACTGATAAATCTCCATTACAACATAACTATAGAGGTGGCAGTCCGTTAAGTGTAGAAGCCAAGTCCTTTGCAACTTTCTTAACTGGTAAATTAAAAACAGCAAAGGTATTAACAGAGAGTCTATCATCTAACAAAGAAGATGAAGATAAAGGGACGTTATTAGATGAGTCAGGGTTGATTCAAGAAGAAAAATCGGAGTGAAACTCTAATAACTCTATATTTATTTAAAAGTAGATAGAGAACTAACGGGACGAATGTCAATGAAAAAAATAAAGCACACAAAGTTTAAAAATACTGGTATTCTTTTTGAAATGCTTGTACGCCAAGTAGCATCAGATACAATGAACGGCCGGAATACTAGAGCTTTGCCATTAATACAGCGACACTTCAAACCAGAGACAGAACTGGGTAAAGAACTGCAACTGTATAGAACACTTCAAGAAGAAGAGTTTAAAACAGAAACCAATGCTCAAAAGTTCTTGCAAGCATGTGTGACTGCAAGAAAGTCATTAAATGAAGGCGCACTCCGTAGACAAAAGTATAATCTCATCAGAGAAATAAATGATACTTTTATTATAGAGAACTTTTTCAAATCTAGAGTATCAAATTATACGTTACTTGCTTCAATATTTAAATTATTTGAATATGCAGAAGCACAGAATCCAGCTCAAATGGTTAGATCTAAAAGTATATTAGTTGAACATGTATTGAGAAATGCACTTGCAAATCCTATTAAAGAAAAGCGAGGTAATACTATTAAAGAAACATTCAAAGTTCAGACAAAGGATATTAGATTGTTATCATATAAAATGCTAATTGATAAATTTAATCAAAAGTATAATGGACTCAATCAACGCCAAAAGAATATATTACGTGAATATATAAATAATGTAACAAATACTGTTGCATTAAAAGAATTTGTCCAAAAAGAAATTCCGGTTATTAAAAAAGAATTAAAAAAGGCATCTGCGAGAGTAGGATCTAAGATAGTTAAAATTAAATTGAATGAGGTTAATAATATGTTATCGACAATTCAAAATGCGCCTATAGTTAAGGATAAAGATATTTTAACAATGCTACGTTATTATGAATTAATAAAACAACTTAAATATACGGAGACCAACTAATGTCAGCAAATCCAACTCAAAAACAAAATTGGTTCCATCCAAATCAATTAACAGCATCTTATACAACTACAGGAAAATATTTTGGTGCAAGAACAATAGCACCAAATGCAGGTAGTGTAGATGTTACTGGTGAAGGGTATGGTGCAATATTAATAGGCGATGTAACTAATTTATTTATAACAGCATCTAATGGTACAGTTGTTCCAACCGCTCAATTTGATGCTAAGACAATATATGATATTGGAATCAAAGGAATTAAAGCCGGCGCAACAGGTAACTGTACTATATTCAAAAGACAGCAATAGGAATTAAGATATGGATTATTTAAATAAATTTAAACAATATCTTAATAAACTAGATGAAGAGCTAGAGGACGAGATTGAAGAGGCAAATGTAACTGCTAATATGGATGGCGGAGAAGGTCCTGCCAAGACTCCAAATGCGTTTAGTGATAACTCTAAAAAGTCTAAAAAGAAACAAAAAGATAATGCAACTGCATCTACTGGATTTGATGTAGTAAATGATTCATTATATATGAAGATGATGAAATCATTTAATAGCCCCGGTCAATTAAATGAAGGGTCCTATCAAGATTATAAAAAGGATCCAACGTCGACACCACAACAAAAAGTTAATAGAGGAATAGCTGAAGTTAACAAAATGTTAGGATTAATGGAGCGGACAGTAAATAACAATTTAAGGTTAAAAACAGAAATGGGAGTCCAATCTAACCATTTTTGGAAATCTACCGGAAATAGATTTGCAAAGATAAATGAAAGAATGACGAGAATTGCACATCGATTGAAAGAATTATCACAATAGGAAATAAATATGTCTAAACAATTATTAGTTGAATATACAACATTTAAAATATCACCAGAGGCTATAAACGAAAGTTTATCAAAAAATGAAGGTAGATTAATTGTCAATGGTGTACTTCAACGAGCGGAATCAAAAAATCAAAATGGAAGAATTTATCCAAAAGAAACATTAATGCGTGAAGCAGCTAAATATTCTGATGGATTTATTAAGGAGAAGAGAGCTCTAGGAGAATTAGACCACCCAGATTCCTCAGTAGTGAATTTAAATAATGTCTCTCATAATATATTAGATATGAAATGGAGTGGTGATGATCTAGTTGGTACTGTAGAAGTACTAGGAACGCCAGCAGGAAATATTCTCAAAGAGCTTTTTAAATCAGGAATTAGATTAGGAATCTCATCTAGAGGAATGGGGTCAGTGAAAGAAGTAGTAACTGAAGGAGAAGATACATTAGAAGTACAGCCTGACTTTGAATTAATTGCATTTGATTTTGTTTCAAATCCATCAACCCATGGAGCATTTTTATCGCCAGTACACGAAGGGAAGATTCAAAAGACTGATAAATATGCAGAAGTAAATAGATTAATAACCGATATAATTAAGGAATACTAATATGTTAAAAGATATGGAATCGCTATATGCACCAAATAAAATGACTAAGAATGCTGATCTATTGGCAGGAGAAGGAAAGAAGAATACAGGTCTATCAGGTCTAGGAGAAGCAGATGCATCTAAATATTCAAAAACTGATAGGAGAGATCCATTTGCTTTTGAAGGAGCCAAGAATACAGGTCTAAATTCTGCAGAAGGTTTATCATTATACGGCTTGACAGGGAAAGGTCCAGTAGCATATATTGATAAAGTTACATTCCAAAAATAAGGACCAACATGAATTTAAAAAGACAATACCAACGATTATTTGAAGGAAGGCAAAAATTTGCAAAAGCTAATTCATTAGTCACTAATGATAGATTATTAGAAGATGATTCATTTTTAAACGATCCGGCCGCAAATTTACAGGATCGTGGAATACCAGAAAACTTACCATTAGATATAAAGTATTTTGAGGAAACATTAAATACGCTGCAGACATCTATAGAAGAAGTTCACCGAGAACTTTCTGGTGAGGTGCAGTCAAAAAGTGAAACGACTGGTAATTATGAATATGATACAATGGAAAAGCAAATTTCTAGATATATTAATGGCGCATCAAAACAATTAGAAGGATTAATAAAATATCTGGACAGACAACAACGAAGAGGATTATAAAATGATACGAAATAAATTTGAAACAAAATTATTAAGATCTTTACTTAAAGAAGAATTTGGTGCAGAGGAACAGGCTCCGGAGACAACTCGAGATCAAAAAAAGGCATTCACCGAGGCAGTTGGTAATTATCATACATTGGGCGAATCTGTATACAGAAATGCTTCATTGAGAGAAATAACAGAACAGTTAGGAGAGATAGTAAGAGTTGCTGAGACCCTTACATTAAAAGAGTCAGAACATTGGTTTGATAATGTTACTACATCGCGTCATATGAAACAACTCGGAGAAGCTTATAAAGTATTTGAAAAGACCGCAAAGGAAGTTCATACATTACAGCAGAGGTTAGAATCTGCATATGAGGACATGGGAGGTACATTAAACAAGTATTATAAGATAAGTGAAGCATTACAAGAAGATGGTAAACCAGATTTCCTAGATGCAGATAAAGATGGCGATACTGAAGAACCTATGAAATCTGCATTAACTCAGAAAGAAGATCTTAACATATCGGCAAAGGCCTTCAAGAAAATGAATCATAATAAGATTTCTAAATTAGCAAGAAAAACTGATATAAATATTGAAGATTAATTAGGATCTTTAAAATATATTCTTTATATTAATAGTAGTTATAACGTAAAACAAGTTACATGGATAAAAGATTAAAAATTTGGCAGTCATATATACCCGGAAGTGCAAACGGAGTCGCTGTCGTCAATTCAAAATTTACAGATAAAAACGGAAATGAGAGATCAGTGCCTGATATTGGATTTGCCTTACGTCTATGGAAAGAGACATTAAAGGAATCCGGTAAGATGGATGAATTAAAATCACGAACTCATTATATAAAAAAATCTGCACGAAGAAGAGTTGCAAGAGATAATGCAATATATTATCTACAAGAGGCCAGGCGAAGAGAGGAGATGTAATAGTATATAAAGGGTAGTCTTACTACCTTTTTTACTTTTCTTAAATTTTTCTTGTAAAAGCGGCCTGCTTTTATATAATCCTATATATTTATAATAGATTTTAAAACATACAATATTTCTAATATATTGTCCCTGATTCAAAAAAAACCTAACAATTAAGATTCCTAATAATCTTATTTCCAATTAAATTAAGAGGAGAAAATAAATGAACAATTTATTAAAAGAAGCTATAGCAGACGCGAAAGCCGTACGAGAAACTGCATTAGCAAACGCAAAAATAGCATTAGAAGAGGCGTTTACGCCAAGACTTCAATCTATGTTATCAGCAAGATTGTCTGAAGAAGAAGAGGGATACGAAGAAGAGGTCCCTGTCTCAGAAGATGATATGCCTATGGATGAGCCAGAAGTGGCAGCACCTGTAGAGGCACCGGTAGAAGAAGGTGAATATGAGTTCGAGGAAACGTATGAAGACCTTGAACCAGAAGCACCAGAAGCACCAGTAGAAGAAGGTGAACTTGACTTTGAGGAGCCAGCTGCGGAAGCGCCAGTTGAAGCTCCAGTGGAAGAAGAGGAAGATCTTGAACTTGAAGCAATCTTACGAGAGCTTGAAGAAGAGGGAGATTTCGAAGAAGCACCCGTAGAAGAGCAATCTGGTTCTACTAATATCGGTAAAGGTGATAACAAGGTAGCTACTGCAGATGCAGGAGATGAACAAGACCCAGGAAAGGGAGACCTTACCGAAGAAGGCGAAGAAGAAGACGTCGACTTGGAAGAGATCATCAATGCATTGAGAGAAGAAGAAGGTGATGATGCAAATGCAGCAGAGCCAGAAAACGGAACTGCATTAGCAGAAGAAGAAGGTGAGGCTGTTGAAGCTGAACTGGAAGAAGCTTATAAAGTAATTAGATTTATGAAATCTAAACTTAATGAGGTAAATCTTTTAAATGCTAAACTATTATTCTCAAACAAACTATTTAGAAACCATTCATTAAATGAAGGTCAGAAAATGAAAGTAATCGAAAACTTTGACAGAGCTCAATCATTGAGAGAAGTTAAATTAGTATTTGCTACATTGGCTGAGTCATTTAAATTTAATGGTAAACGAGTAAAAACAATCAAAGAGTCTTATGCAAGCAAAGCATCTAGATCTACTAGACCAACTAGAAACGTCCTTTCGGAGGGCGCAGCAGTTGCTAATAGATTTAAGAAGTTAGCTGGCTTACTATAAGATTTAAAAAAAGGGAAATTAAATGAATATTAATTCTTTATTGCCAACGAATACTGCAGCAAAAGCAAAAGCAGTAACGGGTGGCTTAGTAAAAAAATGGGAAAGAACAGGTCTTCTAGAAGGCATGACTCATGAGTATGAAAGATCTGGCATGGCCGTGCTTTTAGAAAACCAAGCAAAACAATTGGTATCTGAAGCAAACCAAACAGGTACATCTGCAAACTCGGAAGAGTGGTCAGGTGTTGCTCTTCCATTAGTACGTAGAATCTTCGCAGAAATTGCTGCAAAAGATTTCGTAAGCGTACAACCAATGAACCTACCATCAGGTCTAGTATTTTTCTTAGACTTTAAATACGGAACAAACCAACCAGGATTTACATCTGCAGGCTCAGGCGCTACAGATCAAGACAATTCTGTGTTTGGTGTAACTGATAACAGGAAAGGTACAACTCCAGCTACTGAAGGCCTCTATGGCGCAGGTAGATTTGGATATACTATTAATGAAGCAACAAAAGGAACAGTAGCAGTACCATTAGTTAATGGTACAGGAACAGCTGATACACAATTTGCAACTTCATCATTAGCGACTCCATTTGTTGCAGCAACATTTGAAGATTACATTAATCATGATGCAGAATTTTCAGCTTCATTATCAGGAGTATATGCACAATACCAAACAGTATCTCATACATTTGCAGCCGCAGATTTAGCAGATGGTAATGGTGTAAGAGCATTTAAAATATCAGGATCTGGTATTGCTACTTATTATCCACAATTTACTACGGTAACTGGATGGTTAGGAAAATCAACTGATACACCAACTGTTAAGTTCTTAGTAAAAGCGACTGCAGCAGCACCAGCTATTCAAAATGCAGTATTTTCTTATCAGAAAGCCCCAAGTGATATCACAAGAGGTGATTTTGAAGAAGGCGCTAATGGGTCTACAGTAGGCGCGGCAGCAAATTCTGATTTAGATATTCCAGAAATTAATCTTGAAATGAAATCAGAGGCAATCGTTGCAAAGACTCGTAAGTTAAA
>Ga0115000_10002061_pt1 | contig 17596 bp, 13 predicted proteins | sample ArcticOcean_MG_C_6_FD_89690 | JGI IMG/M metagenome (GOLD analysis project Ga0115000, IMG submission 89690) | Marine microbial communities from western Arctic Ocean - ArcticOcean_MG_CB8_128 | ecosystem: Environmental > Aquatic > Marine > Oceanic | place: Arctic Ocean: Canada Basin | collected...
ATGACTTGTACATCGGAGGCGCTAAAGTCATCGCCACGGATGTCATGGCTTCAAACGGCGTCGTTCACGTCGTCGACGGAGTCGTCGAAGGCGTCTAACGAGAGAGCGCTCTGAACAACGATAGAACTCACCTGCTACTACTACTGTTGCTGCTACTACTACTACTGCTACTGTGAAACAAGAAGGAGAAGAAGATTGAAATAACAAGAGAGACACACGATAAGTGCAACGCATCATCTAAAAACCAATACAAGTACAATATAAAATATACGCGTGTACGTGGTTCTTTTAAAACTCAAATTCTAATGGTGTATCGTAGTGACTAACACCTCCCTTCTCCTTTTATATATATATATATTATGACTATCTCGCTCTCGCTCCGTCATAAATCATCTCCCAATTTTCTCTCTGCTATTTCCTCTGCAATTTATTTATTCTCCCTCAACTCTCTCTGTTTCTCTCTCACCGCCCGGAGAAGAAATTTAGAGCGCGGAGGCACCCGCAACCAATTCAATAATTTCCGAAGTAATCTTGGCTTGACGCTTTTGGTTGTACTCCTTGTTCAATCTGTTCTTCAAATCCTTGGCATTGTCAGAGGCGTTCGCCATCGCGTTCATTCGCGCCGCCAACTCAGACGCCAAAGATTCTTGCAACGCTCTCAAGACGATACCGTTCATGTATAACGGCATGATGGAGTCCAAGATTTGGTTCGGTTCTTGTTCGAATTGCATCACACCTTCAAACTGCGCGGTTTCCGTCTCAACCTTTTCGCTCTTCGCGACCAATTGGCCATCTTCGGAGGTCAATCGGAAGATTTCATCGTTCTTCGCGTCAATGCATTGGCCCTCAGAGTTGCAAACTTCACCCTCCTTGGACAACGGCAACAAAGTTTGGATGATCGGCTCGGACGCGATCAAAGAGACAAACTTCGAGTAGACCAATTCGACTTTGTCGACTTCTTCACCAACAAACTCAGAGTAGATTTCATCCGCAACCGCTTGCGCTTCTTGCGTCGTCGGCGATTGGCCCATGTTGAAGCCCTTCACGACGGTGTATTGCGGGCGTCTCTTGAAGTACGTGTTCGCCTTCTTACCAATCAAAATCAACTTGCACTTGACGCCTTGCTCTTCCAACTCTTTAATACGGGTTTCGCACTTCTTGATTGCAAAGTTATTGTAGCCACCGCACAAACCACGGTCACCGGTGCACAACATGACCAAGCACGTCTTGACCGGTCTGACGGCGCACAACGGCGCGTCGACGTCTTCGCCTTGCAACTTGCCGTTGATGGCAAACAAAACCTTGACGAGTTGTTCAGAGAACGGACGCGCGTTGATGACGGCATCTTGAGCTTTTCTCACCTTCGCGGCGGCGACGAGTTTCATCGCATCGGTGATTTTCTTCGTGGAGCCGACGGAGGCGATGCGATCGCGCATCTCCTTTTGGGAGGCATTTTGGATAACCTGTGGAGAAAAAGATAAGAAAAAAAAGAGGGTGAGCGAATGAAGAAGAGGCTTCTTGTGCTTGCTTTCCGAGAAGAATCGATGATAAAGACAACATCGAAAGGCAGGAGAGCGCGTCTTCTTCGTCTTTTCGTTAAATAAAGGTGCTCCTCTCGAAGCGCCCGTCGTCGTCGGGGAGTAATCTTTTCCCACTAATGCTCTCCTTTAAAAATCTTCCTTTTTTCTCTCTCTCACCAAGAGGGAGAAAAGGGAGAGATTAATCGATAACGAGCCTTACGCGCGAAAAACGCATCCGCGCGCGCGAACGCGACCACGGACAGGACTCTTTCGCGACAGAAACGCATTCAAAAACGAAATGCGCGTCGAGATGTGCACTCGTTATCCCACGCGTAAAAGCGCAAAACAACGTATGCGCGAGAATCTTCTTCGAAAAGATACCACCGACCAGAGCCGCTAGAAAAAGGATCGCCCCTCCTCGTCTAAAACGTGCCGAAAATGCGAGTAAAAAATATAAACAAATTAGCGCGCGCGTACCAATTGCCCTCTCTTGCTCGGCGCCGCGTTGACGTTTCTCTTGGAAACGACCGATTTTCCGGCGATGGCAACTTTCGCCGGCACGGCGGTCGTCATGGATAAAGCAGACATAATTCGTAAATATGTGTATGTAGAGTGCGATATATGAGGAAACGAGAGAGAGCCGATGATGAATTTCTCTTCTTTGGAGTTTATCTCTTTTGACAGGTCCTCCTCCGCCTTGTTTTGGAGATTTTGATTCTTTGGACCAAAAACACAAATTTTTCTGCATGACTCATGAGAGTAAGCTTTGGAAGGGACTATGGAAGAGTCCTAACTTTACGGAGTGTAAGTACTTACGTTCCAAACTCTTTTTAGTCAGTACCAGGAGGAGGTGCGAGGATGACCTGAATTTATGATGCAGTTAGCAATGCGTTTTGTTATATGGCGGCGCGCTAGCTATTTCGATTATTACACTACTATTTCCAGCTTTTCGTTGACGACGAGGACGGGTCCTCCGCCGGCGAGCAACACCGACGCCGCCTCTTCGGCGTCCTTGTACTGCTTCGCGTCCGTCGGCGCGCCTCGGTCTTTCAGCTGCGACCAGGTTTCCTCGCGCAGGCGCGTTTCTCGGAGGACGACGGCGCCGATTTTTGCGGTTGCATCGCGACGCCGTCTCAAGTCGCAACATAAACGCGTTTCTCGAGAACGAATGAGAACGCCGTCCACGCACAACCAAAACCGGAGCAACAAGAACCAGCAGCTTTCGGTGACTCTGATTTTCACCGAGAGCGAAGACACGCCGTGGTCGTCCAACTCGGACTCGTAGAGCGAAATCTCGTCGAACAGTTCAATCGGGTCTCTTCGAGTGAGCAACGCCATATCTAAACGTTCCTCGGTTGGTTTCCACCGAATGTTGTTATCGCTCGTATTCTTTTCGCTACTGTTCACTCCTTCTTCTCCTCCTCCTCCTCCTCCGATGTCCTCGCCGCGCACCGTCGTCGTCCCTCGATACGGCGTCGTGAACGTCCAATCGTAACTATTTCCCTCTTTTGCTAACTCGTCTATATCTAACACCGTCGTCGTCTCGCTCGTCTCTTCGTTCTTTTCCTTCCCTTCCTCCCTTTTGTTCTCCTCCTCCTCCGTCTTCTTTCCTCCGTATCTCTCCAAGTGCAACTGCATCCAACGTTCGCTATTCTTCACCTTGATGACTTCGTTCTTTGCTAACTTCCACTCTTTTAAAGCCTCGGTCGCGTTAAACGTGAACTCGACCTCGCTTTGTGTGTGTTTTAAACGCAACTCTGAGTTGAACATCATCTCCGGAACGTGTTTCGTGCGGACTGTTTCCTCGACCGATGTGATTTCCCTTTTGCCCATTATGGAGTTGCTTTTCGTCGAATGTACGTGCCACCCGGATATGGATATGGACTTTTTGTTGCCATCGCCGCTCATTTATGATGACTTTTGAGTCGTGCCTCCTCGTGTGTGTGTGTGTGTATGTACGCGTTATTCATAAACATAAATGGAGAAAAGTCAAGACGTCTCCCCGTCGTCGTCACTTTTTTTTATCCATTGGATATCCGCTAAACTCAAGAAGAACAAGGACGACGACGAGAGTAGATTCATTGAGCGACCCGCACGCAGAGAGAGAGAGAGAGCGCAACAAGAGAGAGCGAAAAACCAAAGGAATCTCATCATGGCTGCCTCTGCCTCGGCGTTGAAAACCTTCCGCTCGAAACTTCTCCCGATAGAAAAGTACTCGTTTCTTCGCCATTTGCAAAGCGCGGAGCCTTTAACGTTGTATCGCGTATTAGCCGCGAACGCGATGGAATGCTTACCGTTCGTGTACACGCCGACGGTCGGGGAGGCGTGCGAGAAGTACCACGTGTTGCCGGCGACGAAAACGAGTTTTGGTTTATTCATTAACAAGGAAGACGTGGGTAAAGTTGGCGCGAAATTGAGAAAGTTCATCGAGGAGAAAGATAAGGAGGACGTGAAAGTCGCGGTGGTGACGGACGGGGAACGGATTTTAGGTTTAGGCGATTTAGGCGCGAACGGGATGGGTATTTGCGAGGGGAAGTCGATGTTATACACCGTGTTTGGCGGGGTGGACCCGAGGAAAGTGATGTCGGTGTGCATCGACGTAGGGACGGAGAACGAAGCGTTGCGAGCGCACGAAGAGTACAGAGGATTGAGAGAGAATAGAGTAAGAGGGGGGATGTACGATGAGTTAGTGGACGAGTTCATGAGAGAAATGAGGATGCAAAAACCGTCGTGTTTGATACAGTTTGAGGATTTCGGAAACGCGAACGCGTTCCGGGTGTTGGAGAATCACCGACGCGTGCAACCGTGTTTTAACGACGACATTCAAGGGACGGCGTGCGTGACGTTAGCCGCGTTAGAGGCGGCGTTGAGAGAGCAGAAAAAAGCGTTGAAGGATATAACGGTACTGTTTTACGGTGCAGGTGAAGCCGGGGTTGGGATTGGTGAGTTAGTCGTGAGAGCTTTGGAGAAGAGCGGCGGGTTGTCGCACGAAGAGGCCAAGAGAAGGTGTTTTTTCATGGACTCGAAAGGATTGGTCGTAAAATCGAGGTTACACGAGTTACAACCGCACAAAATACCGTTCGCGCACGAGTACGAACCGATAAAAGATTTGAAAACTGCCATTACGAAGCTCAAACCGACGGCATTGATTGGCGTTTCGACGATACACAATGCGTTCGATAAGGAAGTCATCGAAACCATGAGCGCTTTGAACGAACGACCGATTATTTTCCCGTTGAGTAATCCAACGAGTAAAGCCGAGTGTACGTTTGAAGACGCGATGAAATACAGTAACGACAAGGTGATTTTTGCGAGTGGAAGTCCGTTCCCGAGCGTCGTGAGACGGGAAGATGGAGTGGAAATCTTCCCGGCACAAGCGAACAACGCGTACGTATTCCCGGCGGTTGGGTTAGCTTCGGTCGTCGCGGATTGTAAAGAAATTACGGACGACCACTTCTTAGTCGCCGCAGAAACGTTAGCTTCGTTAGCTTCGAACGATGACATCGACCGAGGGTATTTATTTCCAGACTTTACGGAGATTGAAGACGTGACTGCGAAGATAGCCGCCAACGTGATTGAAAAAATGACCAAAGACGGAACCGGGCGAATGACCCAAGAAGAACTCTCGGAGGCTAAACGAGACGGATTTGAAAGTTTCACTAGGAAACGCATGTGGAAACCGCCTCCGGAAGTTTCGCACGCTAGACTTTAAGATGACTATACACAAATATGATAATAATAGAATAACGATGATAGAATCCATCCGCGACTAGAAATACAATTGTTTACTCGACTACTCTACGAACCCGTCAACGTCTCTATGATCTTCTTCACGATCCTCTCTTCGTCTATTGGAACAATGTGCCCTCTCTCGTGCGTCACGGTGACGCTCCCAAACTCCTCCCCTCCAAAACACTCCGCCAACTCGAACCCCAACGCTTTCGGATTGATGGCGTCGGTTTCCCCGATGACGTGCAAACTCTTCTTCGCGCCAAATCTCGCCTCTTTTTGCACTCGCTCCCACTCCTTTCCAACCCCAGGTCTCGCTCCAGAGACTAACACCACGCTCTCGAATTGTTTCGTCTCCTCGTCGCACCCGCACTTCCTCGCGCACAACACCGAGCTCAGCGTCGCGCCTTGCGAAAAACCAATCAAACAATCAAAAGGCCCTTCTTGTGTCACTCGTTCGCAACTCATTTCGATGCCGTCCAAAACTTCCGCCGAATACGTTCTCGTGTTCGCCGGTAACACCCACCACGCCAACGCTTTCCCGTTCGCGTTCCCGGTAAACTTGTGCATTTTCCCTTCGTCGATAGGGCCGTCTAAAAACGTCCACTCTAATTTGTCTTCCGTTTCCTTGACTATCTTTTGGAGGAAATTGGAGAAGGAATTCGCGCTCCCGCCTCGGCCGTGTAACGCGGCCACTCTTCTTTTTTTAATCATCTTTTTGTTGTCGTTTTTACTATTGTCTTCGCTTGAATTCATCGTCATCGCTGAGAGAGAGAGGACAAACCCTGTAGCAGCAACGCGCATGTGCTACAGGAGAGAGAGATGAATGTTTTTTGGTGTTTTTTGCTGACACGACAGACGGAAAAAGAAAGAAAAGGTCAATTCAGCCAAAAGAAAAAAAACGCAAAAACGACACTCTGAAAGAAATTGAAGAATTATAAGCGAGAAAGAATATAATACTAATAATGGGCAACGGACCTTCGAAACCTTTTCAGGAGATCGACGAGGAGGAGGAAGAAAAGGAGAGGAATTTTTCTTCCTCTTCTTCTTTCGCGAGGAGGAGGAAAAGTGACGAAAACGATTCAGACGACGAAGAAAAAAATACGCGGAGGAGGAAGCCGAATGATGATGATGCGAAAAGAAGAACATTAACACCAGCGAAAAGCATCATCCCCATGGTCAGTCCGTTCGGAAGGATGTCTTTAACGTCCAGCGGAGGAAGGGGTAGTGACGACGAGGAGGAGGAGGGGGAGGAGGAAAGAGGAGGTGCGTTCATAGCCGAACGGTTTCGTTTGAATAACCACGTGGTTGCCTTTGCAACCAGAGGCGACTTTGAAGAAGAGGAAGAAGAGAACGCGGAGAGGAACGGGAGGAGGAAGAAGAAGAAAAAGAAGAAAAAGAATGAGTTCGCGAGCGCGAGAGCGTGGATGGAACGGAAAGGTTTATTCGCGACGTCAACGGAAAATGGTGACATGGAAAACGAGAAACGGGGTAACCCGTCGTCGTCGTCAACGGACGTCGTGTTGGTCAACCTCGCCTCTCGAGCGTTTTGCGAACGGCAACACGCGCTGTCGAAGATATCTCGTTCGGAACGAGAGGAAGAAGAAGATGAAGACGAGTCGTTGTACGGCGCGTTTCGAGACGCGCCTATAGTTGAGTTTATCGTGGATGAGTGCATCCCGTTCGCGAACGTCGTTGAGTTGGATACGTTGGTGTCCGTCGCGAGCACGATCGAGAAGTGGATGGCGATTTCAAGCGAGCCGGTAGTCGCGCTTCATTTCGCTATCGACGACGCGACGACGCGACAAGAAGATTTGTATCGAAAAGGTGGGGTAAGATACGACGTGGCGACGAAAGAGAATTATTACGCGGCGACGGCGTCCGCAAAAGAGGAAAGGAAAAATGAACGGATTAGGAAGCGGTCCTTGGCGATAAACGTCTTGCGATTCATCGCGTGCGCGTCCATCGTGGCTTCCGGGAAAGGCGACGTATCAATAGAAAATGCTTATTGCGAAATTGCACCGCCGCCGATGTCCGCAAAGGAGAGCACGAAGAGATTTCGAGATAAGCGCGCGTTTACTTTGACAAACACGCAAAGGAGAATTGGCGAGTGGTTGCAAACGCGAGCGAGGAGAATTGAAAGCGGTTTCGAAGATGCGATTTTAATGAGTAGTAACATGGTGAGAAAATAACGCTAAAACGTGTCGTCATTTCCGGCGGGATTTCCTGCGACGGCAAAGGCGGGTCACGATTATATTGCGTGGTGAGAGATGGGCGCAACAGAGAAATTGGGAGAAGTTTGTTCTCCGCGACGCAGTTCGGTCCGGACTTTCATTCCAGCGCGAACGGCTCCCCTATTCCTTTCGAGATGTTTCAAACGCCGAAAAGCGTCGAGTTACGATCGGTAAACACCGCAGCGAGAGATTTTGAAGGCTCGTGTTTGAATAAAAACGGCGAATACACCGAAACCGTGTATAAGAAAGGCGTGCGTCTCACGTCTGATTTCTTCGTGTGCGTGTATCACTGGACGGGAAATAGAGAATTTGATGAAAAACGTCCAATTTGCCTCGCCTGGTCGCACGCGGTGGCGATGGCGAAACACGGCGTCACGCGATTTCATCTAAAGGATATCGACCGCTGCGGGACGGGTGATAGTGGCGCGAACATGTCCGCGCTTTTACCGAAGAATTTCTTCTTAGACGTGACGATACTCATCGACTCTCCTCCTCCTCCTCCTCCTCCTCCTCCTCCTCCTTTCTCTCCTCCTCCAAAGGTGCCATCGATATCGTCCCAGCAGCAAAAACCGATTCTCCCTTCGACACCAGCACCACCAGCACCACCGCCACCGCCAGTACCACCGCCAGCACCCCCGGCGCCACCAGTACCAAAGAACAAAGCGGGAGCAATACCGCCGCCGCCTCCCGCGCCGCCCGGCGGAAAACTCAGTCTTCGGAAAACTCAGGTGCCAACACCGACACTTTTAAAGAAGAAACCTGTGGCAAACACGCTCCGAAAAATCTTTTGGGAGAAGTTACCGGTCACTATTGACACGTGGTTTACTGCCAGCGGCGATATCGATGAGAAAAAGCGAGAAAAGATACGGAAGAAAGTATATGAAGCGTTTGATGCGAAACCAACGAAGCAACAAAAACCACTCGATGAGGAGAATAGCGCGAAGAAACAGGAACGTGGCATGCCGAAACTGATTCCATTGAAGCGAGCGAACAATATTTCCATCGTTCTCAGTAGATGGAAAGCAGCGCATGACCCGCAATCTATCGTCGATATGATTCGATGCGCGTCGTCGGAGCTCGACATCGACAAGTTACAAATACTCATCCAGTGCGTGCCGAACGAAGAGGAGCTTTTATTGTTTAAGGAGTACAACGCTAACGACGATGAAAATATCGAAAATCCGTTATCTCAACCAGAACAATTTCTCCGAAAGATGTGCACGATACCAAACTTGGAGCATCGCCTTCGAGCGCTCATGTTTGCTCGGCAGTTTAGCGAGCTCGCTCGCGACTTGCGCTCTTGCTTTGAAGTGGTAGAAAACGCTTGCGACGAGGTGTTGAGCTCAAACGATTTACGCAATATTTTGAAACACGCTTTATATTGCGGTAACGTATTAAACGAGGGGACAATCCGCGGCGACGCGAACGGTTTCGCCTTGGAATCTTTGTTGTTGTTTGCGAATGTTAAGACTACGACGAATAAAAATACGGACACGCCGACATTAATACGGCCACCGGAAAATTTGTTGGAAGTTGTCGTCGATGTCGCAGATGACAGTGATACTATTGAGGATAACCAAAATGACACGTATTCGTTGCGCGAAAATCTGAAACACTGCGAACGCGCCATGCGCTTCGCCCGAGGCGAACTAGAAAGCCGATATGAATCGTTTCGGAAAAACGTGGTGAATTTAAAGAAGGAACGCTTAGAACACCTGTGCGATGTCGCGAAAGAACAGGAAAGCGTAGACGAGATGGCTAGAAAGATTCGAGAGAAGTTCGACCGACTAAAGATGTTCGTGGGAAAAAGTACCACATCGGGCGAAGGACCGGAAGAAATATTTACAAACATCTGGCTCTTCGCCGAAAGCGTCGATCGAAGACGGCGACGAACAAAAGAGAATCAACGCAACACTAATAACAATAATAGAAACAAACCAAATAGCCCGCCACAAACAACAACGCCACAAACGCCGCATTACGCGTCTGGAGCCAACACTGCGTGGATTTAGTCTTATAGTCTTAAAGTGTAACTTATTAAATCTTCAAATCTAAACTCATCAACCATTTCGAAAACATGACGCTCAACGCGACGCAAATCATGAGAGGTAAAACCATATCCATCCACTCCACCGGTTCGTAATACGGTAACAAATCTTTCTCGTCTCGTTTATACCTTTTCAAAGGATCTTGTTCGTCTCTTTTCACGAAATTCTTTTCGCACTCGATGCGACAACACGCGCCGAACATGTACTTTTTCACCTTCATATTCACGCCGCCCATGTTCCCTAATGCGTGCACGAACGTCTCCGGAGTATATTTTGCGTTTTGAATAGACTTGGAGAGATACTTGTACGCTTTCCTATCTTTTTTCTCCCGTATGAAAATCAAAGCTACGATCGGCATGATATATTCCAACCAAAACTTTAAAATCATCTTCGCGAGCCGGATTTTGGGAGGAAACGCGTCCACGACGACCAATTTCCCTCCGGGTTTCAACACCCGCATCATCTGCCAAATCGCCAACTGCGAGTCCGCGAAATTCCGCAACGTGTACACCGTCACCACGCAATCAAACGTGTCTTTTTTGTACATCTCGTCGCAATTCTCAATGTTCCCGACCGTATACGTCGCCCTCGCGTCTCGATTCTTCGCGTTCGCCACGCGAATCATCTCTTTCGATGGATCTAAACCTTCGCACGCCACGCATATCCCGGAATACCTTTTCAAAACCCTTCGAGTGGAAATTCCAGACCCGCACCCGACGTCTAACACTTTCCCGTGTAATCGTAAGTTTAACTTCCTTAGCGCTCGCAAGCGCCAATACGAGGTGCCACCTAACGAAATCCAAAGGTTCATAAAGTCGTAATTCACCGCGATTCGATTGAACAGTTCTCGAACAAATCTTAACTTTTCCTTCCCTTCGAACTTGGCGGAATGGAACAACGTCGCACTCACGACGGTTTCTTCGAAGAACTTCTTTTCATCCTCTTCTTCCTCCTCTGTTTCTTCCGTCTCTTTTCTCGTCTCTTTCTTCGTCTTCGAAGCTGCCTTGTTGACGCTTCTCTGTCGCAGACGACTTTTTGCTGACATGTTCTTTCTCCTCCAAAACGTGTATAAAGCGCAACAAGAGAACGCACAGAAAGAGTTCGACAGAAGAGAGAGAGAGAGACTTTCTTTCAAAGCGACGACGACGACAAAAACAGCCGCGATATGATTACTAATGTCGTCGAGCGTCATGTGAGAAAATCCAAATCAAACTCAAACTTTAGGGTTTGAATATGGGGCTCTGATTTTCCTCACTGGATAGAGTAGTTTCCTCTCTTCACTTACGCGCGCACAACACCACTCGTTGCGAGAGGCAACGAATACTACGAATGGAAGTATTGAGCAGCGCATCGTCGTCGACGCTATTAAACAACGCGGCGAGACGATTCGAGACGGCGTCGAAAAACGTTTCGTCGTCGTCGTACTCGCATCAAAAGCAATCATCATTTTTACTCCACAAGCATCAGAATCATCACCGTCGAGGTGATGTCCAAGCGAGAGGAGGAGGAAGAGGAGGGCGGTTTGTGACGAGAAATCATCTTTCTTCGAGAAGAACGTCTGCCAATGCTGCTGCTGCCACCGCCGCGCAAAAAGAGCAGACGAACAACGCCTCTTCCAATGACGACGCGTTCGAACTCGACCGTAAAAATACGTTTCTCTCTGCGGTGGAAAAAGACAAAGCGAACGTGGTTCCGGTGTTTAGGAGAATTTTCGACGACCAACTGACGCCGATTTTAGCGTATCGGTTGCTCGTGAAAGACGACGCGAGGGAAGCGCCGTCGTTTTTGTTCGAATCCGTCGTCGGTGGGACGCAAATTGGGCGGTACTCGTTTCTCGGTCGCCGGCCGAAAGTTGAAGTGTTGGCGAGCGAAAATCGAGTTAGGATTATGAACCACGCGAAACCGGAGGAGAATAAGGAGGACTATTTCGAAGAGGACCCGATGACGGTTATGGCAAAACTCGGGGAACACTGGAAACCGGCGAAACATCCAGATTTACCGGACGCGTTTGCCGGCGGTTGGGTAGGGTTCGCTGGCTACGACACGGTCAGGTATCAATACATCAATAAGTTGCCGTTCGATAACGTTCGAGAACAAGACGATCGAGATTTACCAGACGTGCACATGGGTTTGTACGAAGAAGTCATCGTTTTTGATCACGCGACGAAGCAAGTGTATGGAGTAAAATGGGTGATGCTGGAAGATTACACCAGCAAAGACGGCACCGTCGACGCCGAGAAAGCGTATAGCGAAGGCATCAAAGGATTAGACGATTTAATGAAAGAGTTGCAGCCAGAAACGATGGGCACGATTCCGTTTGGAAGTGTGGACATGCGATTAAGTGGGAAACCAGAGCCAATGAAGGATTCAAACATGAGCAAAGAGAGCTTTTTAGACGCCGTGGCGACGACGAAGGAACACATCAAAGCCGGCGATATTTTTCAGTTGGTGTTGTCGCATAGGTTCGAGAGGAAAACGAAAGTTGATCCGTTTGAAGTGTACAGGGCGTTGAGAGTGGTGAATCCGTCGCCGTATATGATTTATTACCAAGGTAAAGATTGCATATTGATCGCATCGTCGCCGGAGATTTTGTGTCGCGTGGACGATTCGCGAACGGTGGTGAACAGACCTTTAGCCGGGACTCGAGCGAGAGGCAAAACGCAAGCCGAAGATCTCGCATTAGAAGAAGATTTGTTGGCGGACGAGAAGGAAAGAGCGGAACACGTCATGCTCGTGGATTTAGGACGGAACGACGTCGGAAGAGTCTCACAAATGGGCACCGTTAAAGTTGAAAAGCTCATGGAAATTGAACGATATTCACACGTCATGCATATTTCGTCCACGGTGACTGGAAAGCTGATCGAAGACTTGAATCCGTGGGATGTGTTGCGCGCAGCTTTACCCGTCGGTACCGTTTCTGGTGCACCAAAAGTTCGAGCGATGCAAATCATAGACGACTTGGAAGTATCCAAGCGTGGACCGTACGGCGGCGGCATCGGCTACGTCGGTTTCGCAGGCGAGATGGATATCGCGTTGGCGCTGCGAACGATGGTCGTTCCGACGAAACAAAAGAAAGGAGACGAGTGGACGATCCACGTCCAAGCCGGAGCTGGTATCGTCGCGGATTCAAATCCAGAGAGCGAGTACCAAGAAACGGTGAACAAATCCGCCGCGCTTGGACGAAGCATCGATTTAGCGGAACGCGCGTTTTTGAAAAAGAAGTAGGTCGATGAAAAAAGATTTGTTTGAAGAAGTATTTAAAAACTGACAACACTATTATGGTACCACTATTCAACACGGCCTAAAATATTAGTGCACGCGCACCGAAGGCGACGACCGGCTACTCCACTCTACTCGGTTTTCTTCGCCATCGCCACGGATTCATCCTCTTCCTCGCCTTCCTCCTTTGCGGTTGTCGAATATCGAGTGACCGAGTGCCTCGTCGCGGCGCCTAACACGTGACACGCGAAACCAATCAAAAACAACGCCGTACCGAAACACTTACCCAACCATAACGGCGATGCCATCGCGAAATACATCAACCCAGCACCACTCCCGGACGTTAATCCGTAAAAAGCGTCCCAACTGGTGAACCCACCGCGAAACTCCACCGCGCAGTTTAATCCCAAATTCGCCGCCAACGCCAACGCGCACCACGCGAAAGACCACGTCTCGCAAAACCACCCAGCTTTACCACTTCCTTCGGAAATTTTCGGAAATAAATGACTGACCAGCATCAACGTCGTCATCACCGTCCCTAAAATGACCAAATTCGTCCTCTCCTCTCGATCGTCTATTATCCCTAACCGCGCGATATTCCCGCACAAGAAACAAAACCCGGCGTTGGCTGTGAACGAATACACGCACGCCAACAACTCCTCGCGTAAACTTTCCGTCACGAACGATACCGTCGTCGAAAACGCCATTCCAGAGATGAACAAAACCGCGGATACCCACATTAACCCTAACCCAAACGCAAAATCGCCTCTCACCGCTTTTCGGTACTCCATTGAACGACTTACGACTTCTCGTTTTTCTCCTTTCGTCACCAAAACCGATTTCCGGACCAGCAAAGGCCGACTGGTCAGGATCGAGACGCTTAAAACTAAAGCACACACGCCAAAGCACACCGAACCGACGAGCAGTGCTCCGTCTGGTGTAAAGAGAAGGAAACGACTAAAACCACCACTCTTCGCGCACGATTCAGACGACGATTCAGACGAAAACGAAAACGACGCCACAAGACGCCCGAGCACCGGCTTCAACTTCCAAAACGACGAACTCCCCCCAACGTCGTTGTCATCACTCCTACTCCTAAAAAGTTCCGTCAGTTTCGGGTACGCGCTTTGGAGCTGCTCTCGCGACATGATGACAGATGCTCCGTCCTCGATTCGTTTTCCTCGTAATCTGCTTTAAAGAATGCGGTGAATATTCTTCTTCTTCTTTAACTTCTACGCGCATGAACAGACGAAAAGTCTGTTGCTTATTTCGGGAAAAATCTTCATTTAAAAGAGACATGAGCGGGAGACGAATAATGGCGTCGAGTAGTTCTCCCTCGATGTCTCAGCAGCAGGTGTCCATTCTGGGATCCAGTCCCAGCTCTGCGTCGGCGTGTTTGAGATTACAGTCCGATTTGCGTTCGATACGGATCGAACCTCCCGAGGTAAATACACGATGTCTATCTCGTTGTTTTGAGTTCGCTCTCGTGTGTTGTTCTTCGTTTTATGCGCGCGCTGCTGACACGCTTTACCTCTTTTCTTTTCCACGCAATACTAACACACAGGGCTGTTCGGCGTCTCCACACTCGGACGATAACTTGTTCGTCTGGTCGGCGACGATTTGTGGCCCTCAAGACTCACCTTGGGAAGGCGGCATATTCTCCTTACGTTTGACGTTTTCGGACTCGTACCCGGCCTCCGCGCCGAGAGTCCGTTTTGTCTCGGAGATGTTCCATCCGAACATATATCCGGATGGAACGTTATGCATGGATACGATTCAAGAGCAGTGGAGTCCGGTGCATTCGGTGGCGAGTTTGTTGACGTCGGTGAGGAGTTTGTTGTGCGACCCGAACGTGAATAGTCCGGCCAACCCGCAAGCGGCGAAGATGTTGGTCGAGGAGGAAAAGGAGTATAATAAGAGGGTGAGACGGTTGGCCAGGAAGACGATCGAGTGAGACCCAGGGGAGAGAGAGAGATGTTTTGTAGTTGGACGCGCGAAAGTGCGAGTAGTTAAATCATTCTGTAAAAAAAATGTGTGCGTGTGTGTGTATATTGCAGCTGTATAGTATATTTCTTCTCTATCGTCTTCGCGTTCTTAACATTCTCAGATCGACGCTTCTGATATCGTGCCAAGACAAAGACACGCTCTGAAAGGACTCTATCATCGCCTCTAAAGTTGACGTCTTTGGGTCGTCGCTTCTTCTGTTCTTCTTCTTCTTTCTCGGCGTTTTCCTCGGCGAAACGCCGTGCTTCTTCGCGACGCCGTGGCTTAACTGGCCGTTCGTCGTCTGAATCGTCTGAATCGTCGTCTTCTTCTTTGGCGTCGTCACCATTATCGTCGAAAAGTGTATTTCCCCCAGGTCTTTATGCGCATCGCTGTTCAAAGTCTCCGCCGGATCAAAAACTTTCATCCGCTTCTTTTTGTTCTCTTCGCTTTGCGGACTCGCTTTCTTCCTCGACCGGTTTTGGGTTTGTTTTTTCCTCGTCGTCGTCGTCGTTATCGTCACCGTCACAGGTTTCGACGACGACGACGAGTTTGGGAGAGGCGACGACAAAAGAGAGATTTCCTCCTCCTCCTCCTCCTCCTCCTCCGCGATTCGCGGCGGCTCGTACGGCTGCGACCCGCCCCGGAAAATATCGGTGGTGTTCGACTCCTCCACTCTCGACGAGAATACGTTTCGATACCGGTGTTTGCGACGAGAATATCGCGAAGACGACGACGGCGTTGCATCGTCATCATAATCGTCAAAGGAGTTCTCGTCGCGCATCGAAGAGAACGACGACGACAAAGACGACGACAGAGACTTTACGCGTTTACTAGTATTATTTTATGCTTACGCGTATTTTTTTTGAAGACTCGTACTTGAGAAAATTCAAAAGTTTCAATATAAAAAACTCTCACGATGATGTGCGCTTGTTGCTAAAGTAACCCCCTCTTCCTCCTCTTCCTCCTCGTCCTCCTCCTCTTCCGCCACTTCCTCGTCCTCTGCTCGTGGTGCTCTTCATCTTGTTGTTGTCGTGCTTTTTTTTCGCGTATTTTCGTTTTTTAGGTTGTTGTTGCTTTCGAGGAGGATTCGCGCCGCCGCGGGCGTCGTCGTCGACGTCGTCCTCCTCGGCGTCTTCCGAGTAGGCGTTCATGGCGTCTTCGAGATTTTTTTCTTCCTCCTCTGACGACAACGAGGAGGAAGAAGAGTCGACGCTGATGACTTCGAATAACGGCGCGTTCGGGTCTTTGCTGCTCTTTCTCTTCTTGTTTGCTATCATCGTTCCTTTCATTTCTAACGCGCCTTCTTCCTCCTCTGAAGAGGAAGAGTCGTTCTTTTCCCATCGGCCTCGTTTTTTCTCGTTCGTCGGGTCTTCCGCGGCGACACCTTTCGTTTTAGGTTGCGCTTTCGCTACTCCTCCTTGCTTTTTCTTCTTGCTCGCATTTTGACGAGGCGTGACGCCGGCTCTTCGCTCTTTGTTCGCCTCGACGAAGTTTTGAAAGTCCGAAAACACGCCTCTGATGGCTCCGGTTTCCTTCGGCGCCGCGCGGTGTTTCATCATCTCCGTGTCCATCTTTACGATTCTGCCGAGTAAAAAGATTTCCTTGGACGCGCCCACTGGGGCCGTGATGACCGTAAACGCGTGTTCAAACGCCGCTTTGACGCTTCGCCAGGCGTAGGAGTTGCGTCCTAAATCATTTTCCGGGTCTTGCGGGTCTTGAATGGAGAGTAAGAACGGTCGTCGTTCGTCGTAAAAGTTCTTCTCGCTCTTGACAAAGAATCGATTGGTGGAGGTTGTTTTATCCGCGTCGCCGCATGAAATGCCAATCTCTTCCGCGTTGAGCTTTCGACCGTACAATTCGAAGAAATCAATCAGAAGAGTACCTAAACACCCTTCCGATGCGTCTTCTCGACCGCGTTCGCCGGCCCATTCAGACGCTTCGATGGATTCTCGGAGTTGTAAAAACGTCATGATCATACATAACAAAGCGTACGATCCGATACCTCCGGAATAGACTTCATTCAACCCTCTTTGCGATAAAAAACATTTCAAAACAGTCGTCAAAGGCCTCAAAGCTGGAAACCGTCTCGTATTTCTCTTCACGATTTCCGCCGACGCCGGTCCGTTGGCCACATCAAACGACACGTCGAATTGAACGCCCGATTTCGTCTCTTCGAACTTTACGATCGGCACTCTTGCTTTGCTAATCAACTGGATATTCGTAGCCTCGCCTCTTCTGGCGAGATACAAGGCTAACGCTTTCAAACACACCGCCGGTGATTTTGCCCCCGAGTCTAAGATGACCGCATCCACGTCTGACGACGGCAAATACATCTTCGTCGCGAATGAACCGTGCACCTCGAACCTACTGCTCGGCCATATCGTCATCACCGCCTCTCTCACGCGTTCTACCGCCGCCAGCCGCGATTTCTCCTCCTCTTCCGTTGGTTCTAAAAACCGACAAAAATCCACAATTTCTCCGTGCAACCGCACTAAAGGTGATTTCAAATTTCTCAACCTTTGCGCGGTGCCTCTCGGCGACCAGAGCGGATCCTCGCCACTGCTATTATCGTTATTATTTATATCGTTACTTCTGTCGTCGTTACCATTTCCGACGTTCCCTTCTCTCTTCCCGGCCAACAAATCTCGCTCTTTCCTCTTCTCCTCCTCTCTCTCGTTCTCATCGCGTTTCTTCATCGTCATCAAATGCTGTTCTTTATCCTCGTCCTCGTACTCCTCCTCCTCCACGTCGATGAAATCGCCGCCTAACCCGGTCGCCCGCTCGACGTTTAAACTCTCCACCCGTCTTTTCTCGCCGCCTATTCGCGTCGTTTGACTCTCCACTTCGACGCCGCCGCCAA
>Ga0115000_10002062_pt1 | contig 17596 bp, 15 predicted proteins | sample ArcticOcean_MG_C_6_FD_89690 | JGI IMG/M metagenome (GOLD analysis project Ga0115000, IMG submission 89690) | Marine microbial communities from western Arctic Ocean - ArcticOcean_MG_CB8_128 | ecosystem: Environmental > Aquatic > Marine > Oceanic | place: Arctic Ocean: Canada Basin | collected...
CTAATGCCAATAAAGCTGCTTCCGATGCTGCTGAAGGGTCCTCATCGGAAAGAAGACGGAGTGCACGCCCAATGGCTTCCTCAGCACCTGGTAAATCCCCAAGTAGACGCATTGTTCGGGCAAGTCCGAGCCATGCCACTCCTGATTCTCGATCTAATCGCAATGCATCATTGAAAGCTGCAAGAGATTCTGCAAGTAAAGTGGCATCAGTCTGCCCGGTTCCGTCGCGCTTTCTGTCGGCACGAGCAAGGTGTAGTCGACCTTCAATAACATGGAGCAAGGCATGGTCAATGCCCAGTGGAGTTTCATCAAGCAGGTTTTGAGCCTCAGAGATGTGACCGTTGAGAAGTTTTCGGCTTGCCATTCGTGCACGTAATTCTGCATTATCGGGACTTGCAAGTAAGGCGCGTTCGAGGGCTTCTTCTGATTCTGAAAACTTGCCGCTTGCCAATAATAAATCTGATTTTAAGAACACTAATTGGGTACCGCCGGCTTCCAAAGCAACCGCATGTATTGCTGCTTTGAGCGCTTCTTCAAGCCGATTTGCCATAGGTGACAAGAGCTTGGCAAGCAAGCCCCAAGCCTCACCGTTTTGGCGGTCAATGTCAAGGCATCGTTCAACGGCTTGTTGGGCTTTACCTTGTTCACCATCATCATACAATAATTGCGCATAACTGTACCAATCATCCGATCGGCCAGGGTCGTCAGCCAAAGCCAATTCTATCGCTTCAAGAGCCTCAGAGCGGGAACCTGCTCGTGCTCGAAGTCCCGACAAGAGGGAGCGGTCTGCGGCAGTATCGACACCCAGTGCCTCGAGTCGACGAACATCGCGTTCTGCTTCTGCATCACCGAGTTTGGCCAGCAAATGCGCATGTGCTCGCAACAGTTCTGGTTGATCTGGAGTTACCGTCATACGAGCCTCAAGCCAATGCCGGCGTAGTTCTTCATCACCACGAAGCAAAGCAATGTGTTCTAATGCTTCGAGAATGTTTTGGTTGCCGGGAGAGGAGCGATACGCAACGCCAAAGCATGATTCTGCCCAATCATATCGGCGGAGTAGTAAACTTGCATGCCCGAGGCGATGAGCGGCTACTGGGTTGAGTCCTAGTGATTCAACGGTAATTTCCCGGTTTTGAAACACATCGAGGAGGCGGTTCAACAAACTCTCTGTTGCAGAAGATAACAGCGATTCCCCTGCTATTTCAGATTCTGTCGATATCGGGGAAATGAGGGTTTCGAGTGCTTGAAGAGCGTCTGAACGAGAGACTTCTTGCTCCATTTCTGTTGAGCTCTCATATTGAACGATCACTGAATGAACGAGTAACGCCCCATCAATTTCTGGATGAGTGGCGCGAAGTGCTTCAACCAATCCAGTCATGTGAGAAAGGTGTTGTTGAAGCGTGTTGACTTCTGTGTTCAGGTGAGAGAAATGTGCTGCCTGGCCTTCTTGAAGAACAATAGCTTTTTCAGATATGCGCTGAAGCTGAGTGTCGGCTTTTTTGAGCCAAAAACCAGCACCTCCCCCAACACCAATACACGCGAGTCCAAATACGGCAGTTAGGGGGTCCATTGAGGTCCACCCGAACTTTGCCCCTTTATGGTCTGCGGAGGATTTGGGCATAGTGAAGGGGTTTTGAGCACCCTGTTGTTTTTCCCAACACAGGTGAATTTCTTTGCATGGTTGGTCGATTTTGGCTGTTAAATCACCGTATATTCGATGGTTTCTTTGCTCACATTGAAAGGCTCTCGGAGTTCATGAGCGATTGGGGTCAAGCGCATGGACGAAGTTGATGACGATTCAAACCGCCCCTGGTACTATGAACGTTTGATGGATTTGGAGCTTGAAGGATGGGTAACGGTCTCCATCGAAGATTTTCTTGCCGAAGATGAAGATTTAGTTTCAGACCGGCTAGTATACGTCGACTTTGCTGTAGAACTGGCGCAGGAATTATTGGAACGAACTGGCTATCTCGGTGATGCTGTCGACCAAAGATCGCTGAATCTGAGCGAACTGTGGGAGCAGGAGTTACGAGACCCGATGAATGCTGAACGTATACTCGTGGAATACCATGCTTGGGCGAAGGATTGGCGGCCTTGGGAATTAATTCTTCACAGTTCTGAATTGGATTGGCGTGATGCTGGTCGGGAAGAGGAGTATGCCTCATTCCTTGCTCGTTTCGATGCTTTAGATGTTTCATCCCTGCCTTCAACAGCAATCATCTCTCCCTTACTTGCCAACCCTGCTGATGTCGATGAGGTCGGTCAAGCCCTTTCGCTGCTTGAAGAAGATGAACATCGCCAGAGAGCTGCTATCACCAGTGCTGCCACAATGTTGAACGAGGCTGGATTTGATGTTGGTGGAGTTGAGAGAATGTCAATTATAGAAGCCCTCGATTGGATTGCTAAATTACACGACCTGCACGATTTACATGAAGAGTTGAGACTGCTCATCATCGAACGAATTACTCCTTTTGACCCCGATTTGGCCAGCCATCACGAACTTCGGAGGCTGGAATTGATCAATCAGACTTCACATGACGGATTGAGAGATTTCCGATTACAAATAGACTCAATTGCAGATAATCTACACCAACGACTTACGAATCTCAATGATTTGTTAAATCAATGGAGAGAGAAAGGGATTCAATTCCCCCATGGAGACAGCGTGCGGCCGATTGAATTACTTGAATGGGAAACAAATCTACCTGAGATCGAGACCTCAATACATGCGCACTTGAGGGCGCTCGAACGTTGGAAGCAGATTACATCTCTGTGGACTGACGTGGCTGATTCTGGAGCCGATTCAGCCGGAGTTTTGGAACAAACTGAGGAGTTTGTCGATCATGTTGACCATTTAGATCAGCAATGGAAGCAATATGAATTGAAATCGATGATGCTTGTTGAACGGTATGAAGGCATGGGCATTGTGATGGATGACTGGAGTGATGAAATTCTTCGAGACCCAAGAAGTGCATTACAACAACTGAAAAAGAATGAACACAGGTTTAAACAACGTCTCGAATGCATTGAGGGTTTGATGAATCTCGACACCTCGTTCGGAGGGAGGGATGATGTCGATGCACGTATTGGTGTGATGAAAGAGCTCGATGTCGATTTAGATGTTTTACAAAATACGCGTGAAATGATTGAGGTTTTAGCTAAGCGGGGCGCCCGTCATCGTCGAATGTTAGAGCAAGATTGGCGCCAATTAGTCGCTCAAGGAAAGGCTGACGATGCAGTTCCAACTTCGAGTTTCACTCTGCAAGAGTTTGAAGATGAAATAGGATACATTCGCCGGTTTGGTACATCAATTGCCGCATCAAGAATGGGGGGCTCAATTGTAGCTGGAGAGATTCATCAACGATTAAAAGCTCGAACTCGGCAGGAATTGATAATCTTAGAATCTTCAGGTTGGGCCGTTCATCAACTCCTCCGGGAGGTCGAAAGTGATGTGATTTCAACTGCACAGAAAATCAATGCTTTCCGGCCTCATGTTACATCCTATTCCCGGCTTATTCAACGTCTTGCCCTTCTCCCATGGGACAGAGATGTAGAGTTAGCACTTGAAGTCCAAGAACAATTACGAGATCCGACTCAATTGAGTTCTCTTTCCGAAAAAATTCCTTTATTGAGTCAACATCTTGCTTCTCAAAAAAGTGAAGATGGAACCTTTGTCTTTGAAGCTTGGATACCCGCACCCATTCGCCAAACTTTAATGCCTGTTCCAGAAAGTTACAATCGACAGACAATGATTCCAAAGGATGCCTTGGGTGATGCGCATGAAGCGATGCTTGAGGCAATGGAGCCCGAAACTGAACCTTTAGAAACGGCACTTGAAATCATTGAGTCTGAAGCTGAACCTTTAGAGAAGACCGATAAAGAACAAGAAGAGACGATTGTCTCTGAAGAGATTACAGAAGTCAATGAAGATTCCAAAAGTCGAGTGCCCCCTCCCTTGGAAGAATTCGCACCAGCAGAACTTAAGCGCATAGAACCTGAAAAGGAGCTGCTCCCTTCTGTGGGGCATTCTGTAAACCCGGTGGTTTATACCAATATTATTCAATTTCTTGAAGCGATAAACCTCGATGATTTAGTTGATGAAGCCGCCCTACACGGACCTGATGTGTTACCGAATATTCGTCGTAGGTTGGCAAAGCATGTAGGAATTACTCCAAGAGATACGCGAGTAGATCGGATGCTGAGGTTATCGCTTCGATTATTACCGCAAGGCAATAAAAACGATGTATTTAAATCTGAATTATTAGCAAAAATAGGTGGTAATACAAAGGCCATGAAACGATGGATGCGGGCCCGATTAGAACACCGGCACTCGGGTTCATCAGATGTATTTCTTGACGATGCTGCGAATCTCGGGAAAGCGCTTCGGCGTATACCGGGTCCAGGATTTCCGCTCCCCCTTACAGGTGATGAATATGAATTACCCGACACTGATGATATCGAACAATTAGAGTGTGAAGTTGGGCAGCTTATTGCGCGTATGAACCTCCCCACTGCGGGTGGCATCATAGCAGAATCATGAGAGTTCGTTGAGTAATTCGTTTTGTTCTTTTTCACTCAGTGTGTCTTCAACAGGTGAGGCCATTACTGCAATTTTCGGTGCATTTGGGAGGGGTGCATCAAGCGACAAAGGGGCTGCTGGTAGTCCAAAAGGTGCTGGTAGAGGCATTCCCGCTGGAGCCCCTAAAGGAGGAAGGGGGCCTGGTAGAGGGGGTAACGGTTTTGCAGCTGATACTGGCGGAAGAGGCAACGGTGTCGGGGCTGATGTTGGAGGGGGAGGTAACGGCGTTGGGGTTACTGTTGGTGGAGGAGGTAACGGCGTTGGGGCTGCTGTTGGTGGCAGAGGTAACGGCATTGGAAGGGGTGCTGCTACAGGAGGGCCAGCCATTGGCGCTTCTTCAACGGGAGTAAATTGCACCGGCGGCGGCGGACTCGTTGGGGGTGGGGGGATTGAGGTTGGAGTAGCTACTACGTGTTGGAGGAGGGATGGTGAGGGCTGCGCTTCAAAGTGGTCTTGAGAGGGTTGGACAGGAATTGGAAGAGGGGTTGGAGCCGGTGCTGGAGCCGCGAGTGATGCGTGAAGTTGGTCGAGAGTTTCGGTTTCAAGTGTTCCGTTTCTCAATAAGCCTGCCATTTCTGAACCAAGCAAAGCCATACTGGCGCGGAAAAAGGGTCGGTTCGTACCGTAACCATGCAAGGTATGTGAGAGGGTGCCCCCTGAATTCGAAAACTCAAGGTGGTGTGTTTCAAGGTGCATGGCCGACCAGTACCAAACGCCTAATGCAACTAAAATTACGCCGATGAAATTGAAGATAACAGGTGGCAATAACAAAAGAACAAGCCCGGAAATAAATAATCCTAGCCAGAGCAGTTGGTGTTTATGCATCAATTCATTGTGCTGGTGTTTGAATCCAGTGATTTCTCTCTTCATAGAGAGATTTACTTTCAATCGACGTTGTCCATCATCATCGAGTCTTGAGTCGATAATCCGGAGTAGGTCTTGGTCAACTACGAGAGATGTAGCTTTTCGACCATCTGAAGATTGTTGCAGCGGGTATTCTGTAACGGTTTCATCATGGAATTGGCGGAGAAGAGGGGCCGCACGGATTGGAAGACTCCATTCCGAGCCTCCTTCGGTGCTCTCTGGGTTCGTTTCAGATTCTACTTCGGCTTCGGCTTCTTCTTTGGTTTCCTCTTCAGGTTTTTCCAAACCAACATCTTCCTTTTCCAAAGGCGGATTCTTTTCAGGCTCTACGTCTCCAAAAGGATCGTCGTCGCCAACCGGCCAATCGGTGGATTCATCCTTGCCCATATTTGGACCAGGGGTGAAGCATTAGATGAAGATAGTCGTCTTCAACGGTGAAGTTCAGCTAGCCAAGATTTGACATCTTCGCGTTCTGCGTATCCTTTACCTGCTTTCGTACCAATTACGGTTGCGATTGCTGATTCGGATGCAATTTCAAGAGTTCGGTCGCTCAGTGGGCCATTAAACACAATGGCAACTGCGCCGTCTGCACTTCCTGCTGCTTTCGAAAGCGTTGCAGGACCAACTGGTTCGGAAACTGTTCCGTCAACCATAATGAAGACTGCTTTGTTCTTGTCAAGGCTGTCAAGGTGGTCAAACATTTCTTGGACTTCGGCTGGTGCTTCGGGAGCTTCGTAAACTTCTTCCATTCCTTCTGACCAGTTTTTATCTTGAACGCCTGCTTTTTCGTCATCTTCTGCTTGTTTCTTTCCAAGGGTATGAGCGAACTTCTTTGCTTCTACCTTCATAGAGAGGCACTTTGTAACGGTCTTTTGAGGGAGCAATTCCCATTCTTGACCAACTGGTGCTTGAGCAACGAAATCAACTTTCAAGGTTTCCATCAACTGACTGAACAACATCTCGCCGCCTCGGTCACCATCAATCGCAAGAATGACGGTTTCCTTGCCATTGGCAAGATCAACAAGTTCCTGTTTTATTGTTCCAGCGCCATCGGCACTGATAGCGTTCTTTACGCCACAATTCAAAAGATTACGAACGTCGTTTCGGCCTTCAACGATAATTAACGATGAAGATGATTCAATGTTTGGCCCACAAGTGAGTCCGTGGTAATCAGTTGCTGTTCCGGTAGTCATGACTGAGCGAACTTCTTCAATGATTGTCTTTGATGCTGCTTCGCCTGAATTAACGAGGTTGAGCAAGAGTTCTTTTGCACGGTCAACGACTGCAGTACGCTTCGATGCACGGATGTCTTGAATTTCGACAACCGTGATGATTGAGCTGCATGGTCCAATTCGGTCAATTGTTTCGAGGGCTGATGCGATAATTGCTGTTTCAACATTATCTAAACTGCTTGGAATCAGAATGAGTCCATGCACTTTTCCGCCTTTCGATTCGATTTCTACATCAACGTGGCCAATTCGAGCTGTACGTTGCAATTTACGCAATTCCAGTTCGTCTCCGAGCAGACCTTCTGTCTGTCCCATGATAGCGCCAATGATGTCTTTTCGTTGGACTGTTCCATTTACTTTAATATCGGCACGGATTTGATATTTCATTGCCTTGCCTTGCTTGGAGCCGCCTGGGCGGCCTCCTGTGTGTGGTTTTCGAGCCATTTTAATTTCTCCTTCTATCGACATCCCATTGCAAAAAGACCGGCCGGAGCCAATCGCTCATTTGCTGCAATTGTGAACGAATTCACACTGCGTGAAAGGGAGGTGGATAGTTACCCCAACTATCGACTCCTTTTGAATCCTCTTACGAATTTAGTGCTTAATCTCTTTATTTTGCATACAAGAGTTTGAAGAACAGAAGCGTTCTCCCATTACACGTGACGACCTCCAACTCTCGAAACTTGGATGTATTTCGCAGTACTGTAGAGGTCATGCTTGCCGACGGACGCCTCACGCGTGAGGAGAAGCGCCTCACCATCAAGCTGGCCAGTGCCCTCGAACTCACTGAAGAGCAACCTGCACTCATCTACAAAGCAATACAGGGCAATACTGAATCTGAACCGGGCACGCTTGTGTCCAAGCAAAAAGCGCGTGAAGTGTATACCAAGGTATTCGAAGTAGCCATTGTGAATGCTTCTCTTTCACGGGACGAGTTTCGAGTTCTTGCCCATCTACGCTCAACTTTTGAAATCGATGATGTTGAGCATCAAAATATCGAAACGCAGTTGCGTGAGATTGTCAAAGAGAAATTCGAAGATCCGAGTGTTGTCGATAAAATGCTCCATACCCTCCGCGATTCGGTAGGGCTTGTCGGGGATATTTTTGATACCGTTCGGAAGAAGGCCTCCGATGGTGGTAGAAGTGAATGAAAAAGTGGCGCATTACCTTGGTGAGCCACAACCAAAACTCCTTCGATCTCACCGGAAGATGTTGAAATTTCTCAAAGGAGCCTATGTTTCTGGTGTCCCTGGCATGATGACAAAACCGTCAACAGACTTGCTGGCGCATTCTGGGGGGTATTCCTTTCACTACGGCTGCCCTAATCCCGAAATGCGCGACATCGCATCTTGGATCCTGACCAGCGGTAAAGGGAACACTCGCCGCGTTGCAAAATTGATTCCGGCGCTTTGGAAAAGACACGGGCAAGAAGATCTTGTGTTGGCTGGGCTGTTACTTGCAAATATGTCAGAGGAAGAATTAGGAGAGTCTCCTTGGATGGCTTTCATTCATTTATTCAGGAAGCAAGAACCCTTAGGGGCTTTACTTGAAATCGGGGAAGAATTGATTCGCGGAGGGCATGAAGTCCCTGATAACGAGTGGCTCATTGCAATGGCTGGACAAAGTAAACTTTGGCATCAAGTCGCCGTATTATTTCTTTCATTAAGAAAAGAAGAACTCAGTGAAATCCGTGGCCTTGTTTCAACTGCTCCAACGGGTGGAGAATTATTTGAAAGGATTCGTAACCGTATTCTTTCACAGGAGAATTGAAGCCCTTGCTCGGACACCGTATGTGTATGAGTGAACGATTTCTCCCCACGGACGACCCTGTGCTTGAGGCTGTTCTTCAATGGACTGTGGCGCGTGATGCTCAAGATGTTCGCCGCTTACTCGAATGGTTACCTGAAGCACGGTCAAGTCGTGAACGCAAAGCCTTACTCGATCGCGTAAGGGGGCTCTTAGCCGAGCTTGAATCTGCATTAGATGGGCTTGAAACCCTCACTTGAGGTGATTAGATGGTAACTGTAGTGCTCCTTGCAGGTGGGAAAAGCCACCGTATGGGACAGGATAAGGCGATGATGAGTGGGGGTGTTGCCCGGTTACGAACACTCGCAATTCAGTGCGGAGTTGAGCGAGTCGTTACGCTATGTGGTGAAGGAGCTCGCCAATCATTGTTTGAAGGTGAAACATGGCCCGACCCAACATCATGTGACTCGTTGTCTGAAGTATTGGAGTGGGCTTTTGAAAACATAGAGGGGACTATTCAACTGATTTCATGTGACTCGTTTCAATTAGAGCGTGAGGGTTTGGAGTTTTTATTGACCAGTGAGGGTGGTGTGCCTTTGGATGAGAATGGTGTCCGTCAGCCCTTGCTCGCCCATTGCCCATCTCAATGGAAGTTGAGTCCTTCAGACGGGAAGGTCTCTTCACTCTTTTCCACTTTTCGTGAACTCGACCTTGGAAGTTTGGCTTCTCAAATGAAAAATTTCAATTCGCCCCTTGATTGAACTTGAATGAGCGTGCGATTCTATCAACTACTTCAGGGTACAATTGATGTTCCTCGATTTTAACTCGGTTGGCAAGAGAGGATTCATCATCATCATTGAACACAGGAACTCGGCATTGATCGAGAATTTCTCCCGAGTCCATTCCTGCATCGACATAGTGTACTGTGCAGCCAGATACTTCAACACCGGCGGCTACCACGTCGCGGTGTGCATGTGCGCCGGGAAATGCGGGTAAGAGTGAAGGGTGGATATTGATAATTTGTCGAGGCCATAGGCCTACAAACTCAGCCGATAGAAGTCGCATATATCCACTGAGAAGAATCAACTCTACTTCGTACTCTTCCAAGAGATGTTGAATCTGTTGTTCGTGGAGATGGCGGCGCAGAATGCGATTGTCTTCTTCTGGGAGTGGAATGCAATGCGCCGAAATGCCAAGATGTTCGGCTTTCTTGAGTCCAATGGTTCCAGGTTGGTCTGAAACGACAAGTACGGTCTGATGGCCGCACTCAGAATGTGTTTGTTGGTGTGTGACCATCGCGTGCATGCCCGAACCGGACCCTGAAATAAAAATGGCACAGCGAATCGGAGTAGAAGTGAGACCCGTGCGAAGTGGACCCCTGCCGCTGGTCATATCATGGGCTATCCTGTAAATGCCTTGAGGTCTTCGGAAAAGCGCGCCCATCACTTTTTGGGGGCCCCTCGATAGGATTGGCTGAGGGGCATGGGCGAGGTGGTGGCATCAAGTTCTCCGGCGAGTGCTGGAGAAGGCGGCGAAATTCCTTCAAACCCTTTCCTCCATTTGGCTGAAGAAGAAATAATTCAACGTGTCCTCAATGAACACAAACCTTCGCGTAACCCCTTTGTCCGTGGAGTATGGATCATTATTGGGAGTCTTGGGGTTCTCTTCGCCGTTATTGGTATATTCCTCCCCGGCTGGCCAACAACCTCATGGTTAGTACTTTCGGCCTATTGCTATGCCCGATCAAGTCAAAAAATGTTCAAATGGTTGCTGACCAATCGTATATTTGGTGCCGGCCTTTTAGAATACTATCGAGCTGGAAAAGCGTTGCCATTCCACTCTAAAGTGGTCATTGGAGGCATTATTTCTATTGCTTCAATCGCCTCAATTTGGATAATTACGAAAGCCGGAGACCCGGGTTTCGGCCAGACGCTTATTGCTGTTGTCGCCATCATTGGCGTTTGGTGGGTGGGTTGGAAAGTGCCCACCGCTGCCTAATCTTCGTTTGAAGGGCCCTCATACTTTTGCACAGTAGAATGGCCTGCTTCGGCATCGAAATTTGGAAGAAGACCGTGAATGATTAATCGAAGGCTGCCAAAACCGAACCAAAAAGCCATCCGCCATGCTCCAACTAAATGTTGGAAATAAGTTTTGTTGATGTCCTTGAGGTGCCCCATGCTTGAAGCGGCACGGTTCTTGCCTTAAACAATCGGGCCTCAAATACGGATTTGGCATTCAATGGCGGAAAAGCCTGTGGCCCGTGAACAACATCGAAATACCACGATGGTCGGCGGCATCGATGACTTCTTGGTCGCGAATTGAGCCACCTGGTTGAACAATAGATGATGCGCCTGCATCTGCAGCTTGCTCAAGCCCGTCTTTGAACGGGAAGAATGCATCAGAAGCGAGTACGCAGCCTTTAGCACGCTCTCCTGCGCGACGGGCCGCAATACGAACTGCTTCAACCCGGCTGGTTTGGCCTGGCCCAATTCCTACTGTTGCAGTGCCTTGTACCATGACAATCGCATTCGATTTCACTTGTTCGCAAATTCGAACTGCGAATTTCATACTTGCTATTTCTTCTTCGCTTGGTGATTTTTTGGTCACTACTTTGGCCTTATCCCAGTCAATAACTGGTGCTTCTTCGGTTTGAACAAGCCAGCCACCTTCAATTGGTTTACGGACGAGAATCCGTTCAAGAGAGGCCAAACGGTTCCCTGGAGATTCGATGGTAAGGATTCGGCGATTTTTCTTTTGCATCACGATTTTTTTGGCCTCTTCACTGTATGCTGGCGCCATTAAAACTTCGATAAAGAGAGGCTCCATTGCTTTGGCTGTGTCTGCTTCAAGGGGTTCGTTGAAGCATATTATTGAACCAAATGCTGATTCGGGGTCACTTGCTAATGCTGCTTCGTACGCTTCTTTTTGTGTCGACCCTAAGGCTGCGCCGCAAGGGTTGTTGTGCTTGACGATTACACATACGTGTGGGGTATTTGGCCATTCATCAGTCGACAAGGCTCTGCAAAGACGAAGTGTAGCATCGGCATCGGAATAATTGTTGTATGACATGTCTTTTTCACCCTCAACGTGCGCAGTTACAAGGGTTGAATGGTTGTCAAATTCACGTGGATCGGTATACAATGCTGCGGCTTGATGGCTGTTTTCACCATACCGTAATGCATGGGTTTTGACTGCTGATGCAAGCAGGGTTGCGGGTAGACGAGCGGTCTGTTCTGCTGTGTCATCGCTCAGCTCCGGGCGGCCAACCCAGCGGGCGTGGAGTTCGTCGGCAATGGCTGAATCGTAGGCAGCGGTATGCTCGTATGCATCCAGAGCAAGACTACGCCGTAGGCCCATCTCCACCGAATGAACCTCAGATGCCGAATGAAGAGCGGAAATAATTTCATCATACCTGGAGGGGTTACAGGCGATAATAACGTTGCGATGGTTTTTGGCTGAGGCGCGAACCATTGTTGGTCCGCCAATATCGATCATTTCCAGAAGAGCTGAATCTTCCAATGGTGGTTGCTGTGCTGCTGCTGCTGAAAAGGGGTAGAGATTACATGCGACGATTTGGATTGGGGGGTAGCCGAGTTCTGCCAAACCCTTCAGGTCCTCTTCTGATTCAAGGCGGGCAAGAAGTGGTCCGTGGATTGCTGGGTGAAGAGATTTGACGCGCCCATCGAATATTTCTGGGTGGCCCGTCACATCAGAGACGCCGATTACGTCCAAGCCTGCTGCACGAAGTGTACGAGCTGTTCCCCCAGTAGATACGAGTTGGAAACCGTGTTTTGACAAAGATGTAGCAAATTCTACGATCCCGGATTTGTCATACACACTGAGCAAGGCACGGGGTTGCGGGGTTGAGGTGGTGCTCATCGAAGATTCCCGTTATCGAAGTCATTGGTCCGATGATATTGAACATAGCGCCGTCGAACTTTGGCGTTTCAAAGGGATTAGTCGCCTCGGGCTGAGATGACTTGGTCGACTCGTAAAAGTCCACAAGCCGTTTCGCAGGCCGCTTCAATACCATGCGCCAACGTCTCTGCGCTGGCCCAAGCTTCTGTAATCGGTTCACAGAGGCCTGTTTCAGCTACGCCGAAGTCGGTATTACCTTGCCTGTGTTGAGCTCGGAGTTCAAGCAAACAATCAAGTTGGTCGTTACCAGAATTCGATATCAAAACTGAGGGTATGGCTTCAAGCGCTCGGGCAAATGCTTCCATTGCCAAACGCTCCCGTCCACCATGTTGTTCAGCGGCATCTTTGATGGCAAGACTTGCAGCAATGTGTAGGCTGCCACCGCCCAAAAGAATCTCTCCGGTTTCCATTGCACTTGTTACTGAGCACAATGCATCATACAACCCCCGGATGATTTCTTCAGTTGCAACGCCATCTCCACCACCGACATCAACAGTAGCAAGGCCTGAGTTTTTGCCGAAATTGAGGTGGATGCGCTCTCTACGGGCATCGTCTCCCTCAAAAACTTCGACGCTCATCGATTCAAAACTTCCCAAGGAAGATGCATCGAGATCGTCGAGGTGGTCAACTAATTGCCCACCTGAAGCAAGGGCCACATCTTCGGCCCCAGCACGTTCAAAACCAGCGAGAACAAACAATCCCGCATCAACGAACCTATGAAGGGTACGTGGGTCAATTTCCTCAGCACAGACGACAATTGTTGCTCCGCTTTCAAGAACTCGAAGAGCTTTCTTTTCGAGGATTTTTTCCTCTGCTTCCATGAAGTCAACCCATTGATCTGGAGAAGATATTTCTATTTCTGCATCGCGAGTGGTTTTTTCCATAGCAATTGGGCAAGAAAGAACGGCCACCTTACCCGATGGGAGGTTCCGAGGCATGCGATCAAGTTCAAAACGGCGTTCTAAAACAAGGCCTTGTAGGAGCGCTGTGTCGGCAAGCGTTCCAACTCCGCGCTTTGTCATTCGAACGTCTTCAGTTCGAACATGAAGCACGCCATTGCTTTCTCCGGCTACTGTTTGGGCCGCATCAACGATACAACGTGCAAGATGTTCGCTGCCAGATTCTGCAGCAGTTCCAGTCATTGCTGTTTTGGCAACGAGAATAAGTTGGTCGATATCAGTGGGAGATATTCGTTTGACTCGAACGTCCAGGACCTTGAGGGTGGTTTCGAGTGCTGCCTGATAGCCTTGAACGACCAAAAGTGGGTGAAGGCCCTTTTCGAGTAGACGTCCTGCTTCGCGCATCAGTTCACTGGCAAGAATGAGGCAGCCAGTCACTCCATCTCCGCAAGCATTTTCTTGGGACTCTGCAAGTTGCACAAAGGCCTTAGCTGCTGGGTGTTTTACTAAAAGTTCAGCAACGATTTTCGCACCATCGTTGGTTACAGCAGTTTCTCCACTGGTTTTGTACATCATTTTGTCAAGACCGTTTGGTCCGAAGGTCCCTTTGAGTAGGTTACCAAAAGCAACGGATGCGTTCACCAGTTTTTGAGTAACTGCAGGCCCACTTGTCACTGAAGTGGTTGGACGGACAATCGCAACAGGTGCGCGCCCTGAGCCGTCATTGCGTTGAGCCATCACTTCATGCGGCGGTGAAGCGCATAGATGAACCCTTTCTCTTGCTTAACCTGTTTATGAAAAACGAGAGCAGGTGTAGCGGAGTGATTCGTCAATGGGCAAAGAAAAGAGCTCATCTTCGATTCTTTTTACCTTTACGAGGGTTCGAGCCTCGTGATTGGTTTTCCCAGGAACGGCTCTCTTTACTGCGGCGATCCGATTCATCTTCCCAGTTGTTCTTTTTAGGGGCTCGGAGGCCTTCAGGCATGTCTTCGAATGATTCAATATTGAGGTGCATGCCTCCCAATTCTTCTTGTAATTGGCGGACGTTTTCCCCACCTTTACCAATAAGAGTAGAAATCATGTTTTGGGGTGCGTAAATTGTTGCACTGGTTTCACCCTTGAATTGTACTTGGCATTGGACTCCAACCCATTGCTGAATGATATGCACTAACTGATCTCGGGCAAGTGATTTGAGTGGGGATACGCCGGCAGCGGTGCGCCCTTCAACAGGCACTACAGCGATTTCTGAACCAAAAGCAAACATTTCATGAGTGATTTTTCCGCTTGGAAATTCAACCACTTCAATCACTGGTCGTGCAAGTTCTTCTTGCATCCCTGTTGGGGGTTTAACGGTCATCCGTAATTCGAGGACTTGTTGGATTTGTCCTGCTTCAACGTGGATAATGGTGTCAAGGACTTGGCTTACAAGGCCCAATTCAACCTTTCCAATCAACCGTTGAATGGCTTCGAGTGCTGAGTTTGCGTGCGTTACGCCGAGAAGCCCGACGCCTGCGAGGCGAACATCTGCGAATATTTCGAAATCGCGGGCGCGTCGGACTTCATCAAAAATTACGAAGTCGGGGCGGACAAGGAAGATGATTTCTGCGGTTTTTTCTAGGTCGCCTTCGAGTGGTGCATACTGAGTGATTCTGTCAGCGAGTTGCAAATCGCGGGGGGCTTCCATGGTCTTGACCATTGCACCGATATCGGTGTCGAGGTACTCTGCAATCGCTTGAGCAAGAGTTGTTTTCCCAGAGCCTGGGCGGCCACAGATGAAAACACCTCGATGGTGGTCTGCTAAGCGAGCAATAAGGCGCTCATCCAACTCATATTCATCGAGAGAAAGTTTGGCAACTGGCCGGACGATGGTGATTTCACGGGCATCGGAAAAAGGAGGCCATGCACACGCAATCCGTAAATCTCCGAGTTGAATCACTTTGCATCCATTTCGATCTATTTCAAGAAAACAATCGCTGCGATGGCGGTTTTCATCAACCAGGTCACCCAATTCTTCTTGCAAGGCCTCCATGCGTAGAGTATCCCAATTTTGTTCAGACTCGACCTCGATTAACTTGAGTTCACCGATTGAACCTTGTTTGACTCGTGGGGGGCAATCTGCTTTGAGAAAAACAGTGTGTACCTGTTCCATCAACAAGGCTTCAATTGGTTGGGGGAGAGCGGGGTGGTCGCCAAATTTCGCCATTGCAATCGGCCATCGTCGGTACGTGGAGCATTTCACCCTTCGCATCAAGATGAGCGTATGAAATCAGTTGTTTTTCGGCTGAATAAGAGCTCCAGTCCACCAAAAGGAGCCGATGAAACACAGTGACAAACCATAGGAACCGATCATAGGGAAATCAAATACGCCGATACAAATCTGAGCAAAAATAGCGATTGATGCGACGAAACTGAAGATGACTAAAATCCCCTGAGCATTCAGACCAAGCGCCTCGAAGGTGATCTGCTTTTCAGACAATCCCCAGGCAATCCCAGTAAGGGTGGATAGTCCGATGAAGGTCAGCGTGGCGTCCATGAGATTGCTTTCGAGAACCCATGTGGCAAAAGCGACAAGAAAACTACCGAGAAACATACGTTGAACGGTCGTGAAAGAAAGGCCCATGTCATTGGCGAAGGGCCTTTGATTCTTGAAGACTCGCAAGAACGAAGTTCACTTCCATGCTTTGTGTAGATACCAATATTGAGCGAGTGATGTGGCTTTGTCGAGTAATTCTGCGGTCTGAAGGTGGTCTTCAGCAAGCACATGAGGGGAATGGGTGTTTGAGAGAATATACCTATACTGGGCTTCAAGTGGAGGTATTGGGTGAAGTGTAGGAATTGTTCTATACCCGGCTTTTTGTGTCCCGAATTCTATTGAGTTGTGTTCTCGGAAATTTAGGCGGATGTGTTGTTTGGTCCCTTCAATCGTAAGGAGATTGCAATCGGCTTGTTGCCATCCAACATGCACCTCTACTTCAGTATCTGGATTCGTTGCTTGACCCGAGTAGGTCAGGTGTACTTTCGCCTGGAGAGCTGTTGTCAAGGGTGCGGGCTTCCCATCTTCAAGGGTCATTGCAACAGAAAACAACGGAGATTTAGAGGGGATAATGAGGGAGGGGATTATTGAAAAGGCGTGCGATGCTAAATTTTCAATGGCGTTCGCATTTGATGGTTTCTTACGCGAGGAGTATTTTGTAAAACGAACTGATTTAACTCGCCCAATACTGTGATCTTCGATGAGCTTCTTGGCGAGTTTAACTCCCGGGTGGTGGCGTAACAGATAGCCGGAATGTAGGGTTCCTGTGCTCTTTTTAGCTGCCTCGCACAGACGCTTCACCTCATCAAGAGAAGCCCCAAGAGGCTTCTCAATCAAGACGTTTAATCCCTGCTCCAACATCGCAACACCAAGAGATAAGTGGGAAGAGTTCTGGGTTACAATGGAGACCAAATCAAGTTGTACTGACTGGCACATATCTGTCCAATTCCGAAATACCTCATCAATTGCTGGATGTATTTTCTCGAGGCGGTCCCGGTTGATGTCGCAAGCATAAATCTCGTCGATGACCCCTTGATGTTTGAGGAGAGCAAGTGTTTCGAGGTGTTTTGTACCCCAGCGGCCACAACCCACTACGCCCACATTGAATACCATCTTAACCAAATCATTCGTACGCTCGGGGCTTGATAGTGTTGCCTTGTTCATCATGTGCTGCGAATTTGTATTGGCTAACAGATTGTGTCAATTTTGACAGATCTTGTGTGTTTTGGTTTTCAAAGCCAAAATCAGCATACACCTTTGGAGAGAACGAAAACCCTTCCACGCCGATATATTCAGCCCGTGACACTCGCGTCGTAATTCGCCCATAACCATGATGCCAAAGAGCCAGAGCCGTTATTGCATCTTGGCTTGTTGGGGATTTCCGAGGGATTCGAGGGAATGGAGGTGTTAAACACGCGTCGGGAATAAGATTTTTCCCAGAGCGGATTTGCCGCTTTTTCGACATGATTGAACGCATAAACATCCAACGGATTCGGAAATGTGAACGGTTTCTGTAGGTGTTTTTCGACAGATATTTCTTTTCGAAATCATAAATGATATGTTTGATGGTGTTCCAGACCTCACGAGTCATGGCATATCCCCAAAAATGACGATTTGTGGCTACGACATCTTGCATCTGGTTTGATTGTAATTCGGTAGAATCATGGTTGATATTGTAGGCCATTACAGTCCCTATATCGCAAGAGTCTTTGGACCAATCCAGAAGGTCCAGAACCGTTTGAATATAGCTTGGTGCAAGCAACATATCGTCTTCAAGTAGAATGACTCGGTCATACAAAAGTTCATCGAATAATACTCTCCGTGCATC
>Ga0115000_10002063_pt1 | contig 17595 bp, 26 predicted proteins | sample ArcticOcean_MG_C_6_FD_89690 | JGI IMG/M metagenome (GOLD analysis project Ga0115000, IMG submission 89690) | Marine microbial communities from western Arctic Ocean - ArcticOcean_MG_CB8_128 | ecosystem: Environmental > Aquatic > Marine > Oceanic | place: Arctic Ocean: Canada Basin | collected...
CCGCTTGGTTATTTAGGTTTCCAAGCACAAGGTGGTTCTACTGTAGCAACAATAGGTCCAACAGGATATTTTCCAGATGCAGATCATATTGTTGTAACAGCATGGGCTGATGAATCAGGCGGTGGTATTAATACCTACAAGGCTTCTCCTTCTGAAACTGGTGCTGATACTTGGAATGATAGAGCAAACACTACAGTCAGTGTCCTAACGCAAGATTCTGCAATTACAAATTCATTTATTGCTGCATTAGAAGTAGCAGCTGGTAATAATACAATATATAGAGGTATAGCCTTTAGGGTAACGTCTGGCGCCAACAATGACTTAGAAGAAATAATGGGTCCAAACGGTTTTGCTCAAACAGGAGGACGTACAGCTAATGGTTATAGTAATAGTTTCTTACCAGAAGCATTAGCATATAATGTAGGTTCAACAAGTTTATATAATTATTCAAACTCATCACCAAAAAGAATAACTTATGAAGGTAATGTAACAGCTGGTAGTACTGAATCATATTACTACGCACTTGTAAAAACAGAGCTAAATGCTATAGGATTTAATTTATAACAATTAAAATTAAAATAAAATGGGAGTACAATTTAACACATCAGAATCATCTAGTCTAAATTCAGACTATCCTAAAACTATGTCAATGCCAAATGAGTATGGTTTTGGCGGTTTAGAGGTTCATAGTATTATATCAACTGATTCAACAAATCTTGGATTTATAAAAAAAGGAGGAGGCTCTATTTATGCAATTAATCTACATAATAAAAATACTACAACACCTGCTTATTTAAGAATCTTTGATAAAGCTACGGCACCAGTAGATGCTGATATACCTTTAGTAACATTAACAATACCAGCTTTAGGTACTCTAAATATGGAATTATCCATTGGATTAACATATAAGCTTGGCTTAGGTTTTAATATTACAACAGGTGCAGCAAATGGAAACACAAGTGCAACAGCTGCTCTAGATGTTGTTGGTGGTATTCTTTGGAAGTAGGATGTCTATAAAAAACTACTTACGTAAGATAAAGGAAACCTTAATCTATTTTGATTTTGAACCTTTACTATTTATGTGGGTAGCTAGTGATATTTTAAATAACATGGTGTTATGGACTTCACTATCATACTGGCAAACAGAAGGACAACCATATACATATTGGTTGTATTTTGCATATTTAATAGGAAGTATTGGTATGATGGTATTTTTACACAATAAAAAATGGCTGGCTAGATTCATTACATATTATTTAACTATTTACTTATTTTCTACTATAAGATACTTGGTAAATATTTTTGGAGGTGACGGTGAACCGTTTACAGTTATGGATGGAAAAAATATTCTTATTACTTGTTGGTATGCATCAATGTGGATTTGGATTTTATTTAAAGTAAAAAAAGAAATATTACATAAATCATTATCATGAGTGAAAACTTAACTACAATAATTATTACTACAATATCTGTAATGTTTGGTGCAGGTGGTTGGAAGTTCTATGAATTTCTAATAAGAAGTAAGAGAGAAAAACAGAAAGATGAGAAGTCTGAACAGACTATCTATAGAGATGATTTAATTTCTAGAGTAGAAAGATTAGAAAAAGATAAAGATGGGTGTGTTGATAGTTTAATGGAAGTAAAGACAGAAGCTGCTGCATTAAAAGTAAAGGTTGAATTTTTAGAAAGAGAATTAGATAGAATAAAATCTAGATAATAATAAAACATCAATGTCAATAAAAGATTGTATTTACGAATATACAGATAATGCAATATGGTGTGGAGACATACCTGTTATGCATAGAGAAGAAACAAAATTAATGCAAGACTATGCTGCATTGGTAACTAGAAATGGGGGTAATATTCTTGAGGTAGGTTTTGGAATGGGTATATCTGCTGACGCTATAGTCTCTCAAGATATAAAATCTTACACTATTATAGAAAAAAATATACATCATTATAATAAAGCCTTAGAGTGGGCAGAAGACAAACCTAATGCAACAGTATTTTTAGGAGATTGGATAGATGTTATACCAACAATAACAAAAAAGTTTGACGGAATCTTTCATGATACCTTTGAAGATGATAATTATGAAAAATTTCTTGATGTCTGTAAGCCAATTGCAAAAGAAAAGTGTTTACTTAGTATGTTTTACTTTGGAATAAATAACAACTTAAGAGGTAACTCTAATTATATTACTGTAGAGCATAGTGATGAAGCTAAAAGTTATATGCAAATACAGCATCTTCCTGATAAAATGATATATACAACATTAATTAATAATAAATGGTCAGCTAATAGTATAGATCCTGTTAATCATTTTAGTCCTATAAATTCAAAAAAAATATGAAACGTATTAAATATAACTCAACTACTATGTTATCTATATGTATTATATTATTAGGTTTTTTAATATATAAACTAATTAAAAGAGAAAGTCAATATACTCATATTGAAAAAGTTATAAAGAAATATAATGGTATTAAACAATCCCCAGAAGATTTATACTATCCAACTGTATCTAAACCTGCTAATAGTCAAATTGGTGTGGTTGCTGGAGATAGTGTTAAAGTTATTAATAAATAATTAAATCATGAAATTATTAAATAAATATTTAAGAGGTAGAGAATGGCTAGTAGAGCAATATAACAGAAACAGAAATATTGAAGATCATATAAAACATGAAGATGAAGATATTGATTTAGTTGATGAAATATCATTTAGATTACTAGCAACAAAAAACCATGTAGATTATGAATGGTTAAAAGCAAAACTAAAAGAACATAACAAGAAATAAAAAAGAGAGTTAGAAAAGAAAATTTAACTAAAATCTAATAAAGTTATTTTTTGGACGTTGTGTCCTCTCCCTTTTTTATTCCCTATTATCTTCAAGTTCTTTTTGAAGACACGCCAAGGCACGCCAAGCAACTTTTGCAGTGTGACGAATTCCATCATCATCTATAGTTCCAGCATCAATTAAATGTCTAGTCAGTGCGTCTAGGTCATCATTAGATTTAGTACGATCCCAATGTAATGGTTTATCAGGATGATGTTGTTTATTCCCAGCTAACGATACTCTAGCAACTTCCATGATAGCATCTGGAAAATATCTTAATACACCAGTAAAGACTGGTCTTTTCTTTCTTTCTTTAGAGTCCATGTGTTATTCTTTTTTAAGAGGTGGAAATGTGTAATTTTTTTTATTCAGTTTGTAATCTATAACAAATCCTATTGCAACAATAACATTCAGGCCTATGCTACTTAGTATTTCATATAGATCATGATAGCTGTGTATTGATAAGTGGACATGCCCAACTATCCAAAAAGGTATAGCTAATTGTTGACTAATCCATACAATAGTAAATCTTATAAATTTTTTCATATGTCCAGTTTATTGGAGATAAAACAAGACAAACATAAGGAAGGAGCCCTGGGACCTAAGAATGCAAAAACTTAGACCCCAAGTTGGTTTGCAACTCCTAATTATTTATCAAGTGTATTAGTACTACAAAGCCAGAAACATAAAACGGTTACAACTAACCAAAAAACCGTATATGTCATCTGCCCATGTGTACATCTTGAACTAAAATTGAATGACTTATATCCTCATCAATCTCAATAGCATGCTCATCATCTCTCATTGTGATACCTAAGTCTGTATTATCTGTATTTAATTCAAAGTTATTTAAACTTACTGAATTATTATTAATACATTTTGTTATCATAAAATCATGAAAGTTCTGTTGATCAGATAGCCAATCTCTTGGATGTGCCTTCTTTAATGCATGTGTAACATGATTATAAAAGGTCCAAGCATTATCATCATCTGTCCCGTAATCATAAGATGATTTTTTCATCTCAGACTTTACACAAGACATTTGTTGTGAGTCAAGCAAGTCTTCTTCAATAAATAATCTACCAATTAACTCTGCTTGCTCAGCACAATCAAGTTTAGTTAACTTCATAGCATCTTTATCTTGTAAGATACGCTTATAATACTTCTCACCATTCTTGATCTGATCAGCTAAATGAACCTTAACATCATAATCAGCTGAGCCTGTATGTTTTCTTTTAAAATTCATCATGTCCCCGGCAATCATACCATTGTAACATACTGCTACATATGCACCAACTGCACATTGGAACCTTGTACTCTTGTCATAAGAGTTTGTCCAGGCAAACATCATTCCTAATTCTTTCTCTGTAACTATCTGTTGATCAACAGTTTGAGTAGGGTAGATATGATATATGCCTTGTGCTACATTGGCATTCATGTTTGCTCTATATATTTCTTTTTGTATTGTAAATCCACTGTCTTTTAATAGCTGCAGTGTATTGTCTATCACAGATTTATGTGATACTACTGTATATGTTTTACCATGATTAGGTAAAGCTGCATTTTCTAAATGCCATTTTGTTGTTTCTTTAGGTTTTGTATACCCCATAATTATAAACTTTTAAAGTGTAAATATAGTAAATTATTTGTAATAAAAAAAGGGAGGAGCTAAACATTTAATATTAAAAGATGTTCTTTAAACACCTATAAAATTATTGGCATAATTGCCACTCCTCCCTTCTCTAAAATAACTTCAATTGATTTGATGATACTGAGAGAATAGAATTTATCTCAGACTCTATAGCTTGCAAGTAGTATCCTTTATTGATGTTATAGGTTTCCCATTTAGGTTCTACTTTCATCTTATTGTATACTGTTTGCAACCACCGGCCTGATTCTAATTGTATTTCCCTAGCATCTTTTTTATTTACTTTGATGATTTTCACTCCATCTTTAGAGATAAAGTATCTATTTATTTTCTGCAGTTCTTCTTCATTTAGCTCACCGTTTTTAATATTCCTAGCAACTTGCTTCCAATCTCCTTTAGATTTACCACCTATACAGTAATCTAGAATGTTTTTATTCTCTTCTAGATAGTGTTCAGGTAATATATCCATAACAAAGTAATTGTATATTGCTTTTGGTATAACTAATTTGGACTTATTCTTATGCAATTGTAAATTATGAAAATCAAAACGTCCCTTAAGCTTGACAGGAGCAAAGCTAAACTTGTCTTTATCTACCTTAAATAGATAATGTGGCTGACTCTGTTTAATTTCTCTCCATTTAGTAATATCAACATCTATAAAGTTATTTACACCTATATAGTTGTTGACATCAGCTAATACAAGCTTCTGGTATTTATCATGCTCAAGATTAAGATTGGTTTTATCTTGCCACTCTTCACAAATTTCCATATAAAGATCTATATACTCCTTAGGGATTATAGTCTCTACACCATCCGTGTTTTGTAGTAAAGCTACAGCACCCGGTATTCTTTCCATAATCTGTTCATATAACATCATAAGACTAAGCTGACCGTTAATTGTAATTTTACAAAACAACTCTGGATCATAAAAGAAACTCTTATCATCATTGCTAAGGCCAAAAGTAGAATTAAGTATAATCTTATATACATAGTTCATTGGATTGCTCTTAGGGATCTTCTTACGCTCTTCAAAGAACCATTCATACTGATCACAAAACTCTTTCTTTGGAAAGTGTCCCGGTGACCACTGGTTCTTTATAGCTAGATTAGGATAATAACTAGTAACATCCGAAGACATTATAACCATATCTTCATTGCTTTCATAAATACCTTTCTTAGCTGCACCATGCACACCACCTGTACCAAAATCAGTTCTAACACCTTTATAATTGATACTGTATTTAAAACTACCTTTTAAATTATCACCAGTAACTTCTAAAGATTTAAACCTTTCTAATAACAAGTTAAAATCAGGTGATGTAAACTCTACATAAGGAAGAATTATATCAGATATTTTAATTACATCTCTGTAAGTTTTCATACCTCTAAGATCTCTCTTTTGTATATTTAGTTTCTGCATTAAGTAATAACCAAAAAGCTCTTTACTTATTCTAGGTTCTGAGGCACTAAATAAATTAATACCATATGTTTTAGTAAGTTCTTTTCTTAGTTCTATCTGAGACTTAGCTCTATTGTATACTTCTTTAGTAGATTTAACATCATTAATACAATATTCTAAAATAGTGTCCACTTGTTCTTGTGTAGTTATCTTTGTCTCATGATGAATAGGCATATCAAGTATGTTTTGCCAATCCATACTATATTGAATCCATTTTAAACTAGAACGTTTAGCCGGGTTATCCCAATGATGCATTTTAAATACATCTATCTGTCCAATTTTCATTTTCCAGGGAGCATAATCAGCAAATTGTTTATTGTTTGACTTCTCTATACATTGTTGAGCATAGTTATAAATAAAATTAGCTATCTCATGGCCTGCATAAGTACTTAGATTTTTTTCATTATCAAGTATATAGTGAGTAACCTGTGCGTCAAATGCTAATCCGTTATAGGATATGTGCCACTCTTTGTTTTCTATGTTTTGATGTATGAATTCAATGAATTCTTTATAGTCATTTTTGATACGGCAAACCACAAACGTTTTAGTTTCTGTAGTTTTATAGTGTTCAAATACTCCTGTAAAACAATCATATAAAGTCTCATAATCCATGACCCAATGTTTCTTCATTTTGATTTAGTTTTATATTCTATACCCTGCCAATCATTTTTACGTCTAAGATTACCATACTTTTTGGTCCTCTTATCTATTCTTGTATACTTTTTTTTTTCAGGAGCTTTAAGAGCACCCGCCATACTTTCACCAACGTGCATTACATATGTATTATATTCCTTCATCTTTAGTATTTTTTAAAGTAACTTCTCTAGCTTCTAGAACTAGATCCATTATACAGTCATATATATCTTCTATAGCTGCTGACTGATCTTCTGTTAATTTTTTTTTAACTTCTCTATCATATAAGTCTACAGTTTTAATAACGTGTTTTATTCTCTGCTTAACTTGTTGAGTATGTATATATTGTAAATTATGAGCTATTTCAGCCATACATCTATTCATTGCTAATAGTATATTAACGTCCATAATCTCTTCTCTTGTAATTTCTGACATGATATTTATTTATTAGTGCCAAAAAAACCCCAAATCAATGAGGCTTCTTTTTTTTAGTCAATAAGGATATTACTCAACTCAACACTATTGACCAGGTAATATAATTTTGGAAGGTTCAGTTTTAATTAAGTCAACAAAGAATTCTTCAACATTAAAGTTTTCTGCATTAATTGCAAACATATGTATAAATGTTTCTATGTCAGCTCTATCACTAAGATAGAACTCAGAGAATGTGTCAACTAATCTTCTTTCTTCTTTATGTGTTTTACCTGTTTGTGGATTAGGTGCCTTAAGTCTTTGAGGTTGACCCTCATCATCTAACTTAGGAACCATATGATAAGACTGTTTCATCACTTTACTGATGACTGCTAATATGCCTGACGTAGGGTCAAACATAGCTTCTGTATACGGTGAGTCCATGCTCACTGGGATTAAAGTAAATGATTTAGCATTTCTAAAAGTAGAATTTACTAACATCATGTTCTGTCCAATTTGGTTTGCCATATTTTTATTTTTGTTTTGTCAAATGTATGGAACTTTTTTTTAATAATTGATATAATGAATAATTATTATCAATTAAAGTCTCTTTTTCCATGTCTGGTTTAGAGCATAATTCTCCTATTTTAAATAAAACTTCTTCATCAATATCAAAATAGTTAGCATATGCTTCAAAGCTATCTTCTGGAGATAGAAACGTGTGTATATATTCTCCAGCTTTGTCTGCCTCACCAAAGAAATCAAGTATAAGCACTTTAGCACCTAGACTTAATTGTGAATAATTACCTTTTATAAACCTATTATAATCTGCTTTATATGACTTATATAAATCAAATATATATATAACCGAGTTATCAGAAACTTCTATACAATCTTCATACATAACATGTTTATCTAAGAACCTAGAAGCAAAAAGCTTAAAGGCCTTAGATTGTTTAGTTTTATATTCTAATATTAATTTACAATCTTTAGTAGAGTAAACATCATCCCAACAGACATAAGTCTGCCTAGGTACATATTTAGCTTTTCTACCTATACCTAATAAAGGATATAGAAAAACTTTACTCTTCTGAAAATAATCAGTATAGATTAACGCCATACTATAAGGTAACTTTATTTGATAAAAATTCAATAGGTAATGAATAGTTTCTACTGTTATAATGAAATTTTGCAGTTTTAATAGCACCACCTAATCCATTTGCCCAGCTACCCATTGTATCTTTAGATACTTCAAATACGTAAACTTGATCATATGTATCAATAACTATAAACTTAAATGTAAGCTCATAATCATCTGCATCATCTCCTAATGTATCATAAACTAACTTCATATATATAGCAGCTTGCAGCCAGTAATTATAAAAGTCTACAGTATCTTTAAAATCAGAGACTGTCTTCCCGGTTGTTTTAAGATCACATATAGTTACTTGCTTTTTATCACTGTCAACTTTATAATAATCTATATATCCGTGCAGCCCAAACTCTAAACCAATCAGTTCAGATTTAAGATACCTCTCACTATGTGTTTCAATAGGATCTAAATCAAAGTCAGTTGTTACTTCTTCAAACAAAGACATAACATCTTTATTGTCTTTAAGCACTTGGACCCTTTCTGTACATCTTAATAAAGTATCTTGATCTACAACATCAACGTTACTATTACCTATAAATTTCCAGTATGGTTCATTATCTACCGTTCTTATCTTAGCTATTCTTGACTCATCCGCTTTAAGAGACTGATATAGGTTTAAACTCTTCAGTGAATCTAGTATAACAAAGTCATCACAATCTACTAATGTTTCTGCATCAGTATGAAGAGCCATATCTTTTAATACCTTTCTGATATTATCACTAGGGCTCTTGCCTGGTACTATACTAAACTTCTCTTCAACATTTTCTGCTTCAAACAGCAAGCAATGTATTAGCTTACCTTCTATCAGGTGTTTATCTGTTCTGACCTCACGGTCCCACAGTATATAGTCCTTATAAAATAAGGATGGTGAAAATAATAATTTATTCAAAGAAGAGTAGCTAAAGCAAAAATCTTTCTTTGCATAAAACTTTTCTTCTTTTTCTTTACTTAGGTTTATCATCTAATTTATCTAATTTTTGTTGCAAATTCTGTATTATCTTTTTAACTTCAGGTGTTTGTTTTACCTTTTGTTTATAAAATAATATGTTGTCTGTTAACATTTTTTTTTCTTCTTTTTTATTCATGATTAATGGATTCTATTAATTTGTTTTTCAATTGAAGTGATTCTATATCTATATTAAATACTAACTCATCATTTTCACTATCTGCCAAAGGCCTAATAAGATGTTTATACAGTTTTTTTCTTGTATCATCTATGGCAAACTGAGTTAACTTATCAAAGTTAATTAAATTTTTTATATAATTGTTATATGCATATATATTTGCACGGCTACCTCCACCTTCAAAGTCTTTCATCTTACTTCTTAAAGCTTTGACATTCACAGTATTCCAATTATTAGTATCTTTTAACCAATCATAGTTCCAATAATAAATATTACTGACTACATCAAAAGATGCATTTACATTGCAGTTTGCTAGCATTTCTAAAGCTAATGATCTATTTTCTCTATCACTACTTTTAATCATTTGTGTAATATTTTCTAATTGTGTATTATCTATAACAGCTAAATCAACATCAATAATATTATTTATATCAATATCATAAACTAATGTGGATTTTGTAGAAAGTAAATGTTTATATATTTTAATCTTATCAGGATCAACAATTATTATTTCTCTACCATTATTAAGTTGATTTTTTTCAAGATAACTTTCTATTAACACATGAGTTTTTTCTAATTCAGGTTTAGTAATAGGTGCATTACTATAACTATAACCGTAATTACGAGGTTTATTAACTCTTATTCTTGACTCTTTAGGTATACCATCTAATAGTTCTCTAGCTTTAGTTAAAGAAGATTCTGTCATCATATCAGCTTTCTTTAGAAAAGCTAAAAAATTATATAAACCTTGATAAGTTAAAGAAGTATGCCAGCTAGTTTCCATTAGTTTTTTCATACCATTTACAGATATAATTTCTATGTCAGCTTTATTAACATCTCTTATTACTTTGCAATTATATTTTTCTTTTATTAAATCTACCTTTTGTCTAGGTAAATCCAAATGTGGCCATCTATATAATTTTTTATCTTGAATATCAATTACTTTAGGTATTGGAGGCAAAACTGTACTTAATACTTTTTTAGTTATATCCCAACCATCTATATTACATACATATATACCATCTTCTGTTAACTTAATAGCTTCTGCTAATAATTTATTAGTTGTTACATTATTATTTACAATACTATTATTATTTGTAACAGTACTATTATCATCTAATTTTAGTTCTAATGTGAATTTTTTTATCATAATTATTATTTTAAATATTGTTGATATTCTTTTTTTACAGCTACTTTAAATGTATAAAGATCTCTATTGTGGATACTTATTTCCCTTCTTACAATAGGCTCTAAATATCTAAAAGTAGTTTTACATAACTTTTTACGTTGCTCTAACCATAGTATCATAGCCTGTGCACTCCTACGAGTAAGAGAATTAAAATCAGAAGCTTCCATCCAGTACTGTAAATCTTTATCTCTATTATCTGCATATGTTATTTGACTACAATCTTGTGCAAACTGCCATAACAAATGATAGTTTGTTTTATAACAAATAGTAGGTATAATTTTAAGAGCTAATGCTTTGTCATCAGTGTATGAAGAAAGCTGCACTTTAAGATCAGCTAGCAATTGTTCATCAAGAATCATTTTATTAGCTGAACTATGTAATACTGTCTCAGGATCAACTACAGATAAATCTGTTGTTTCAATGAGATGTGATAGGTTTAATGCCATCCCTGTTAACATATAAGAGTCATAAAGACTAGCTTCAACATCTAAATCATAGTATCTCACTCTTTCTGTAAGTTTATGAGTTATTATAGTTTCTATACCTGAGTTATAAATTGTTTGCTCAGCTGAATGTGATGCATTTTTACGGCCTAAAGTTGTCTCATAGTTCCATAAGTGATTCATCATTAATGTAGAAGGTATGTTCTCTGCGTTTTCTAAACGGTTGGTAGATATATCTTCATGTCCTATAACTAGATCAGCTAATTCATAATTATTTGTTACAGTTATACCATGCTCTTTAAGAGCTGCTTTTAATCTATCTAGTGATACACTGCACTTAGGTAATATAAAAGCTTTCTTTTTAGTTCTAAAAGTTTGGTCACTCTCTGTAGGGACCGTTAATATACTGTGTATTTTTTCATATGTTGTTTGATCTTGAGTACATAATACTTTATTTATCTCATATGAACCAGACAGGACACCGTAAATAGTGTCCTGCTCTAGTCCAAAATAAGTTAAAGCATCAGCATTAAGATCTTGATATACTGATTTATTAGCCATTTTATTTCATTGTCATTTTAATTATTTCAGGGTTCATCATCAATTTGTTAAACTTCTGTTTATTACCATTAAATATAGTACGTACAATTAAATACTTAAGATCATTAGTAAAATAATCTTTAGTACATAAAGAAATTACTCTATCAGTTAATTTTTGATTTATAGTATTTTCTTTAGAATGTACAACTGCATAGTTACCTAATCTGGTTGCTAATGTAGCTGCTATATCTGCACGGTACGTATCATCTTTACCTATACAACCTCTTAACTCTCCAAGTATATATGATTCATTATCATGTGTCAATAAATCTTTTGGTGTTACTAGTTTATCTAGTTTGTTGTTAATAAATGTAGTAAACATAGATGCAAATGCATCACCTACAGATCCTTCACCAATCATTTGAATTATACTAAGATTATCTTCAAAGCTTTCAAAACTAGATATAGCATTAAAGAATGTTGTAATTGATCTTGCATTGGTCTCTTGTGTTACTAGCTCAGGATGAAGCAATAGAAAGTTAATACATCTTGTATCTATATTAGCACTCTCTGCCCATTGAGCCCATACATTAACATCAAACTTTAGATTTGCAGTTATATATCTGGTTTTTTGTGCAGAATCTACACTGTTGACCATATAGTCACCGTTATCCGGGTTAGCTGTTAATATAATATGCCAGTCTTTTGGAAGCTTCCATGAGATATAAGTTTGTCTGTCTATTAATTCCATAACTGCTTGAATAAACCTTGTGTCAGCTCTATTCCAGTCATCTAGTAATAGTATACCACCTTCTTTTGCATCAGCAATCCACTCCGGTGCACAATAAGACATTCTATTCTTACCAGTCATTTTGTATCCATTTTTTAGATACTCTTGTACGGCAAGTTCATCTACCCACATACCAACTTTCTTTGTTACAGGAGCCATTTTAGCTAAATCAGCTGCTGCTGCAGTTCTTTGTGCTGCAGTATAAGATAAATTATCTAACGCTTTAGGTGCTACATTTTTCTCTTTATACATTTGAAACTGACGTACAGGAAAGCCTACTAAGTCACCTAACTCTTCTATCTGAGCTAAGTTTAACTTAACAAATTTTAATTTATTATCTGTTGCTAGTTCAACTATAGTAGAGGTTTTACCTATACCTGATTCACCCACAACTTCTACAGATACCGGGCTCTTATTGTTTGATTGTAAGTATCTATTATTTGTAATTATATGATTTACAAATCCTTTTAACTCTGTTACATTTAAATTTACTTGTGCCATTTTTTCTATTAATTTAGTTTTATTACTTGTCCTGGTAATTCATTATTCATCTCAGATACACTACTTAAACACCATAAGGTATTCTTAGGGCAGTTGTCTGGGCTATATGCTTCACCATCTGTTAAATATATAAGTGCTGTATAAGCACTTTTGTTTTCATTATAATGATCTATTACAGGTTGAAATGATGTTCCACCTCTACCATGTATTTCCCAATCATGTTTAGGATTAAATTCCTTTACACTTTTAAGTTGTGTATCACACTGTGCTACTGTAATTTTATGACCAGTTTTACACATGTGTGCTAACTCACTAAAAAACTCTTTTAGCTCATCATTATTTACAGATCCACTTGTGTCAACACCAACAAGGATATGATTCTTAAACTTGATTTTAAGGCCAGGGTTAGCAGCATACCGTTTGTTATACTTACGTCTCAGCTTCTTAGTATATACTATAGAAGAATTACCAACAAATCTTTTCAAGTATCCTTTCCAGTCAAACTTAGCTGGCTCAATATGCATTAGTCTATGTATAAGCTCTGCTAATTCACCAGGTACATGTCCTTGTTTTTTAACTGTTTGTTCAGCAGATTCTTTTAACTGATGCTCAATTTGTTTTTGCATTAGCTTTTTATCTGCTTCAGGTAACTCATCAAACTCATTCCATGTCTTATGACAATATTGTGATTCACCATCCATTTGATCCATTAATGCATCTAATGAAGGAGATGTACCATCTTCTTGTGCTCCCTCTAATATCTCATAGTACTTTTTTGTACCTGCTTTAGTAGGAAGATTTAATTCTGGAAAACTAGATAGTAACAAACCACCGGTGGGTAGTTTGCTTTCTTTTATATACTGGTTGATTTCTAAATCTGCAGCTATATTAAAAAGTTTATGATCTGAATATAAGTCTCTCAATAATAAGTGACCAAAAGCAATATGCAATAGCTCATGCTTCATCAAACCAAATCTATGATCTTCACTGAGCTCATTGTAGAACTCTGGGTTTATAGTCAATTGCATACCAATGCCGTGTTTACTTACTCCTGCTGTAGGAATTTTATCACTATACTGCTTATTGATACCAATTAAAAAGAGCCCGTAAAAGGGCTCTGTAAATATTAATGTCTTGGTTGTTCTTGCAACCTGATCTTGTATGTTAATCATTCATTAATTTATCTAATATTTGTTTATAAATTTCATCTGCATGTTCTTCAGCTAAAAATATATATAAAGCTTTTCCAGTTTGTGTAACTAGATCTACTTTAACTGTAGCTTGGAAGTCTTTCCTATTTTTGAATAGCAATGCCTTATGCATTAAAGGGTCTAATATATTTCTATCTTTATATTGATTGCTGTATATTTCAAATGCTATTTCTTGATCTTCTTCAGAACTTGATAGCATTTGTTTTAATCTAAAAAATTCATCAATTGTTATTATCTTCTTTTTTTTCATTATTGAGTATTTCTATCCATACACCTGGGTTTTCTTTATCATAAGTATATTGTATAAACACAGGCAAAATAAACTCTGCATTATCATCCTCTATCCATCCAAACTTTACCATATCATCTTGCACAGTTTGTGCAGGATTTATATAATCAAATTTATGACGTGTACCCCTGATGAACTCAAAAGATATTTTAGCTGGTAAATCATGCTTAGCTAGTTCAGCTTTAAATTCATCATGATATTTTGCATAATAATCTTTAGCTTTCTTTCTATAATTCATTACAGCTTTACTAGCTATAAAGTATTTGCCTGTCCATCTTCTACCATTCTTACTGCTGGGGACTGATCCCGGTATAAACCATTTCATATCTATTGTTTTAGTTCTTATTTTACATTCCATAGCTATCGTCCATCATTTGCTCTACCTCGTTTATTCCATCCATAATCTTCTTAAATGGTTCATCAAGTAGTTTTGGGTCTAGTAGAAATATATGTCCATAATCTTCTATGTGCTGATGGAAATCAAGTATTTCAATCATTTCTATTTCTTTTAACTCTTTTATGTCTGGCATATCTATTGTTTTAGTTTGTTAATATTGTTTTTAATAATGGTCTCAGCATTGCATGAACTTTATCAAAACCATGTTCTACCATAGCGTCTGATATGTCTTTACATATAGTTGGAACAAAACCATCTATATTATATGTTTTTGCATACGCATCTACAGCATCTTTACCTGCATCATCATTATCAAAAAGAGTTATTATTTTTTTATATTTTTTCTTAAGATGTTCTATAATGTGTGGTTTAATCATAGTATTCTCTGAGTCAGGAGCTATAACTTCTAAATTATAACCCATACTTTTTAAACACATTGCATCCTTAAGAGATGAACATATAACTAAATAAGGTTGATTAAACTTTAGTTGGTCAAACCCTTGTAAATAAGGTTTAACTTTATGGAACTTGTGACTTTTACTATGAGGTTGGTAGATTTTGTATACTTCTTTGTTTTTATCAAAGTAACCATACATGTATTTGCTAGCAATTCTCAGTTTTCTAATTTCTCCTGCTTCTTCTTTAATTAGGTTATAGTAATCTATAGGCCTAACATTATAAGTATCCAGTATTGTTTTACCTATTCTAAATGATAACCAATACTCTCTATCTGTTACTGTCCACTCTCTAAGCTTGATAAAATCTATTTCCCACTTAGATTGAGGTTGAAATTTTTGTTCAATATATTCTGATGATCTTACATATGTGTTGTAATCTTTTACTATTCTCTGCATTGCAGTTGGAAAATCTAAATTAAATATTAATTTAACTAGGTCAACCTTATTACCACTCTTACCAGTAGAAAAATCTTTAAACTTATATTGCATAATTGTTTTATCAACATATACACAGAAGCTTGGTGTTTTTTCATTAGGATTAAAGACTGAAACAATCTTTACATCTTGACCGGTTAGTTTTTCTGGTAAACTTAAATAGTATTGAAATACCCACGTACTTGGTACATCTTGCCCTTCTATAACAAAGTTTTTGGTGTTAAACATAATCAAAAATAATAAAAAGAAATGGGGATGACACTACATCACCCCCACTCTTTTCAATTAACAAACTACAAATCAAAATCATCTCCACTTGCAACAGCTGGTTCAAAGCTAGTTGTAGTAGGTGTATCTTTTTTCATAATAGGTCTGAAGTGATTAGTATCATTTTTATCAAAATCTAAGAGATTTGATCCTTCAGTATCTAATGCTTCTAATGGAACACCTGATCTACTTCTTTTAGGTAAGAACAAGTCATTATTTACATAACCTTCTTTGTTTTCCCACTCACGGCCACCTAAGCAAGCATTAATAAATCCAGTTTCTGAACATACTGCAGAAGCTTTAGTCATAAAATCTTCAATTGTATTTGCCTCAATAGCATCTAACTGATCTCTTTTATTTACTACTTCAGATAAGAATATCATAGCTTTTAATACTTCTGTATCTCTGCTTATTTCATTACCATTATTTAGTGTAGCATCTTTAAATGGATATGGTGAGAATCTAACTCTACCTACCTGGCCTTCATAACGTGGACCATTAGGGTTATTCATATCTTTTAAGAAGCCATTAAACTCTCCTACAACAGGCTCACCTTCTATATGCAGTGTAATATTATATGCATCTGCATCATATGGTGTTTGATCAAATGTAATTGAATTAATCTTTACTTTGTGATTACCTGTTCCAATTACTGGTTTAGTTCCGCCTGAACCGGCAGACATGTCTTTAGTATTTAACATAATTTACTTTTTTAAATTTATTAATTATTAATTATTGTATTCTTCAATACGTTTTTTTACAAGCTGTAAGTCATTAGGAATAAATCCTTCATCAAACATGCCCATAGGTGATTTACATGTGTTCTCTCCTGAGTTCTGAGTTTCAAAACCATATTCAAGTTCACCATCATCATTTTTATTTACTTTACCAAATAATACAATAGAAAACAGGCCTTCTAAAGTTAGAGTATTGTCAATCATTTTACCAATAGTCTTAGCTTTAATCTTTCTGTTTCCATTTATATCAGTTGAATCTTCTGAGTGAGTTAAGAAAATAACAGTTAGATCATCTCTCAAGTCTTTTGGAAGCTTTGCAACCATGGCTAAGTTAGCTGCAATCTGAGTGAATTTATCATAACCTTTTTCATTAGCTCTATCAAAATATTCAAAAGAACTCATATATTGCCAGTCATCTACTACAATAGTTTTAATGTCTAGCATTTTATCATTTACATGTTTCATTGCTTTAATAATACCTGGTGCACTAGATGCAGCAGTTAAATTACCTTTTGGATTCTCTTTGCTAATCTGAGTATACTTACTCTTATAGCCTTTGAATGGCAAAGGTTTATTTGCAATGTTTATAATGAAAGTCTCTTTAGGATCTAATGTCCTGATTGAGGTAGACTTTCCTGTACCTGAATCTGCAATTACTAATACGCTTTGTGCCATAGTTATCTAATTAATTTATTTATTACTTTAGTTAATGTTATTAATGTTTGATTAATTTCTTCTAGTTTATCTATTAAAGGATCATTAATTACTTTTTCATCTGGGTTAGGAATACTTGGATTAGCAAAATCAATTTCACCTTTATGATCTAAGCCTTCTTCCATAGCAGTTGTTTTGTCATTAGACCTACTTACTACGTCATTGATCACTTTAAGCTCACTAGCTGGCACCATATGCCTTTGGAATCCTGAATTACTTGTAATCAGTTCATACTCTTCTTTCCAATGAGGGTTATACTTTAATAAGTATAAAGTTCTCTTAGGATCTTCTGAGTCATAATCTATACTTACAAATTCTGTATATATATCAGAGTCTTTCTCAAGTTCACTTGGAAAGAA